>SDGW01001471.1_pt1 | contig 16054 bp, 16 predicted proteins | sample 2873831 | NCBI WGS metagenome assembly SDGW01 (sample SAMN08132700, study PRJNA421101) | hypersaline lake metagenome | isolation source: celular fraction 0.22 microns magnesium sulfate-rich crust from ephemeral... | place: Spain: Penahueca Lagoon, Toledo | collected 2011-07
CGTCGCCGCGTAGAGGCCGACGACGAACCCGTAGAAACCGTCGGTGTCGTCCGGTGAAACGGTGGGAGATAGCTCGGCCATCGTCGTTCGTCTGTCACGTTCTCCGCTTCGCCGCAAAAACGTTCCGTCAGGTCCACTCGATTCCCAAGCCCTCGTGAACGACGAACTCCAAGGCGTTGACGAGGTAGTGGGCGACGACCACGACCAGCAGACTCTCGGTCAGCACGAACGCGGCGGCCAGCGCGAACCCCAGCAGGCCGGTCACGACGACGCCGCCGGGGCCCTGCGCGCCGTGGCCGACGGCGAACGCGACGGTCGAGAAGAGCGCGAGAATCCACGGCGAGACGCCGAATCCGGCGGCGAACGCGCCGACCAGCGCCGCCCGGAAGAGCAACTCCTCGAACCCCGCGATGACCGGCAGGACGACTCCGAGCAGAATCGCCCACCCGCGGAGCGTGTCGGGTGCGAGCGCCTCCCGGAGGCCCTCGGAGTACTCGACACCCGTCGCGTCGAGGAGAACCGACGAGAGTTCGTTGGCGACGTAGAGCGCGACGCCGACGACGAGGCCGACGACGACCGCGGGGAGGCCGACGCTCCACGGGTCGCCGACCGCGACGCCGAGCGCGACCGGCGGCACGTCGGCCAGCCACGCCGCGCCGACGATGGCCGCGCCGAACACGCCCTGACTCAGCGCGACGTTCGCCAGTAGCCCGCCCGTCGAGAACTCGACGTCGGCGCGCGCTCGCCTGGCGTCTTCCTCCGACTCGTTGTCGCCCCACGGCGAGTCGGCGTCGCTCTCGGCGTCGGACCACGAATCGGCGTCGGCGTCCGCCTCGTCGCGCCACGGATTCGGGTTGTTCTCCTCGCCGAGAGCGTCGCGAGCGCGGCGCTCGCCCCTCGTCCGGCCGGTGTCGCGGTGGTCCTCGATTCGGGCCGCGCCGGTCGCCGGGACCGCCGATTGGGTTGACTGGGCCGATTGCGCCGACCGCGAGTCGGAACCGGCGTCCGTCTCGTCGGGGTCGGACCCGTCGCGGTCCGTCGCCACGCCCTCCTCGCCCTCGAACATCGCTTGGGAGGCCCGCGCGAGGACGATGAGCAGTCCGAGGACGAGCATCGTGACCGCGGCGAACGAGGAGTACTCCGGCGCTGGCGGCATCGCTATTCAGTAGGCACCCCGTCGTCAAAAACCTCGGCCTCCGAGGCGGGAGTCGCCATTTCCACCCGCGCCGGGCGGAGTTACGACGTCTCGGCCGCGAACGTCTCGACCAGCTCGTCGGTGAACGCCGGGGGTCGTCTGGCTTGCGACTCGTCACCAATCGGTCGTCGGCGACGGCCTCCTCGGCCACCGTCTTCGCCTCGCCCGACTCGCTACCGAGACCGTAACGCTGGCCCCGCGTCGGCGACCGCCCGCTTCGATTCGACGAACTCGACTTCTTCGGTGCCACGAACACGCCGACGGTCAGTCCATCGAGCGGTCGCTGGTCGGTCTCGCTCGTTCGGGCCGAAGTCGGAGACGGACGCGGAAAAGGCGACGGGCCGAGTCGGACTCGGGCGAGGAGGCGCCGGGATTCAGAAGCTGTTCTTTATCTTCTCGAAGAAGCCCTCGTCTACGCTGACCTCCTCGCCGCCGGCCTCGGCGAACTGCTGGAGGGCTTCCTTCTGCTCTTCGTTCAGGCTCTCGGGCGTGACGACCTGTACCTGCACGTAGAGGTCGCCCTGTCCGCGCCGTCGCAGGCGGGGCATGCCCTTGCCCTGCAAGCGGAACGTCTCGCCGCTCTGGGTGCCCGCGGGCACGTCCATCTCGACGGTGCCGTCGAGAGTCGGAATCTCCACCGTGTCGCCGAACGTCGCCTGCGGGAACGAGATGGGTTCCTGTCGCCGGAGGTCGTCGCCGTCCCGCTCGAAGTCGGGATGCTCCTCGATTTCGACCTCGATGAGGAGGTCGCCGTTCGGGCCGCCGTTCGGACCGGGCGCGCCTTCGCGTTCCATCTGGAGCGTCTGGCCCGACTGGATGCCCGCCGGGACCTCGACCGACAGCGTGGCCTCCTTGCGAATCGTGCCGTCACCGCCACAGGTCGAACACGTCTCGGCGTAGATTTCGCCCTCGCCGCCGCACTGGCGACAGGTCTGGGTCTGCTGGACGCGGCCGAGCGGGGTCTGTTGGACCTGCGTGACCTGCCCGCGGCCGTTGCACTCTTCGCAGGTGTGGCTGTCGGTGCCCGGCGGGTGGCCCTCGCCGTCGCAGTCGTCGCACCGCTCGGGTCGGCGGACGCTGACCTGCTTCTGGACGCCCTCGAAGGCGTCTTCGAGGTCGATGGTCAGGCGCGTGCGCAGGTCTTGGCCCTTCTGCGGGCGGTTGGACCGGCCGCCGCCCGACCCGCCGCCGAAGAACTGCTCGAAGATGTCGCCCATGCCGCCGCCCATTCCGCCTTGGCCGCCCATCCCGCCGCCGAACGGGCCGCCGCCCATCCCGCCGCCAGCGCCGCCAGCGCCGCCGTCGAAACCGCCGCGCTTCTCGGCCTGCTCGAATCGCTCGTGGCCCATCTGGTCGTACGCTTGGCGCTTCTCCTCGTCGGTCAGTACCTCCTTGGCCTTCTGGAGTTTCTTGAACTTCTCCTCGGCGTTCGGGTCGTCGCTCACGTCGGGGTGGTAGTCGGTCGCCTTGTCGCGGTAGGCCGCCTTTATCTCGTCCTCGTCGGCGTCCCGACTCACGCCGAGTATGTCGTAGAAGTCCTCGCTCATTCGTTGTGCCTTCGTAATCGGTTCTGCCACTTGAAGGGACCGGGTTCCTACGAACTCGAGCTCGTACTCGCACTGTGCCTCGTCACCGCAGGAACCGGTTCGGTATCGGCCGCCGACGCCGGAACCGACGCGTGTCTCCCCGCAAGCGGTAGTTCGACGACCTACGCTGATGTCGGTACGGAGGGCTGTTCGAACGACCCCTGTGTGTACGGTTGTACCATGAGCGTCGCGTCGGCGGCGGAGTAGTCGGACGAGACGCCGCGAAATCCCCTTTTCACCTTCGAGTCGCCGACTCCGTTTCGCTCCGGAACTAACCGCCGTCGAGAAGAATCGAATACCGAACCGAAGGGTAGAAACGAGAGTCGCGTCGTCCGACCGCCGGACGCTTAGTCGTCGTCTTCGTCGTCGTCCACGTCCTCGAAGTCGGCGTCCACGTACTCGTCGTCGTCGCTAGCGCCCGCACCGCCGGGTCCGGCCTGCCCGCCCATGCCGCCGGGGCCAGCCGCACCGCCGGGACCTGCGCCGCCCGGTCCCGCACCAGCGCCCGCGCCGCCAGCACCGGCTTGGGCCTGTTGCTGGTACATCTGCTTGCCGATTTCCTGCAGTTCGTCGCTCAGACTCTCGGTGGCGTCTTCGAGGTCCTCCTTCGTCGCGTCCTCGTCGCCGAGGACTTCCCGGACGTTCTCGATTTCGTCTTCGATATCGGCTTTCAGGTCGTCGTCGACGTTCTCCTCGTTCTCCTCGAGGAGCGTCTCGGCGCGCTGGATGGCGCTCTCGGCCTCGTTGCGGGCCTCGATGCGCTCGCGGCGCTGCTGGTCCTCCTCTTGGTGCTTCTCGGCTTCCTCCTGCATCTGCTCGATCTGTTCGTCGGAGAGGCCAGCGCCGCCCTCGATGGTGATCTCCTCCTGATTACCGGAGCCTTGGTCCTCGGCGGAGACGTTGACGATGCCGTTCTCGTCGATGTTGAACCCGACCTCGATCTGGGGCGTTCCGGCCGGGGCGGGCGGGATGCCCGTCAGCTGGAACTCGCCCAGCAGTTCGTTCTCCTCGGCGATTTCGCGCTCGCCTTGGAACACGCGGACCTGCACGGAGGTCTGGTTGTCCGCGGCCGTGGTGAAGACCTTCGACTCCTCGGTCGGAATCGTGGTGTTCTTGTCGATGAGACGCTCGAACAGTCCGCCCTTGACCTCGATACCGAGCGAGAGGGGCGTCACGTCGAGCAGCACGATGTCGTCCACGTCGCCCGACAGGACGCCGCCCTGAATCGCCGCGCCCAGCGAGACGGCCTCGTCGGGGTTGACGTTCTTCTTGGGCTCTTGGCCGGTCATCTCCTCGACCTTCTCTTGGACTTGGGGCATCCGGGTCGAACCGCCGACGAGGATGACCTCGTCGATGTCGCCCTTGTCGTAGCCGGCGTCTTCGAGCGCCTGCTCGGTCGGGCCGACCGTGCGCTCGATGAGGTCGGAGGTGAGACTCTCGAACTTCGCGCGGGTGATGCTCTCCTCGAGGTGGACCGGCCCCTCGTCGGTCGCGGTGATGAACGGAAGGTTGACGTCGGTCTCCTTGCGCGAGGAGAGCTCGATTTTGGCCTCTTCGGCCGCGTCCTTCAGGCGCTGGAGGGCCTGTCGGTCCTCGCGGAGGTCGATGTTGTGCTGGTTCTGGAACTCGTCGGCCAGATAGTCGATGATGGCCTCGTCCCAGTCGTCGCCGCCGAGGTCGTTGTCGCCGTTCGTGGCGACGACCTCGTAGACGCCCCCGCCCAAGTCGAGGATGGAGACGTCGAAGGTACCCCCGCCGAGGTCGTAGACGAGGACCGTCTGGTCGGACTCGTCGTCGAGTCCGTACGCCATCGACGCGGCGGTCGGCTCGTTGACGATGCGCTCGACCTCGAAGCCGGCGATTTCACCGGCGTCCTTGGTCGCTTGGCGCTGTTTGTCGTTGAAGTAGGCGGGGACCGTGATGACCGCCTTCTCCACGTCGTCGCCGAGGTACTCCTCGGCGTCGCGCTTGATTTTCTGGAGAATCATCGCCGAAATCTGCTCGGGCGTGTACTCCTCGCCGTCGATTTCGACGGTGTAGTCCTCTTCGCCCATGTGGCGCTTGATGGACTGAATCGTGCGCTCGGGGTTCTGGACCGCCTGATTCTTGGCGGGTTTCCCGACGAGTCGCTCGCCGTCGTCGAAGGCGACGACCGAGGGCGTGGTTCGCTCGCCCTCGCTGTTGACGATAATCTCCGGGTCGCCGCCCTCCATGACCGCGAACGCGCTGTTCGTGGTGCCGAGGTCGATGCCCAGAATCTTGTTGCTCGCCATCTTGTTCGATACGTTGCGGGTTCTGCCGTTTAAGCCTTGCTAGTCTGGCTGTACGGCTCCGTCGCGCTATCCCCGTCCCCTCTTGCGGTTTTTGAATTTCTCTGTGTCCGTGAATGACATACTTATATATCGGACCGCAATTCTACTCGTCGGCGAATATACTGATTCGAAGGAAGGATTCGAACGACGAACTCCGCGGTGCCTCGATTACTCGCCGTCGCTGACCGTCACCTGCGCGGCCCGGAGGACTTTCTCGCCCATCTCGTAGCCCGGTTGGTAGACGTCCGCGACGGTTCCCTCCGGCTGGTCGCTCTCGACCTGCATCATCACTTCGTGGCGCTGGGGGTCGGTCTCGGTGCCGGGTTCGGGGGCGATTTCGGTCACGTCCTCGTCCTCGAACACGCGGTCGAGTTCCTTCAGGGTCATCTCGACGCCCTCCTTCAGGCTCTCGACGTTCTCGTGGTCGTCCTCGACGGCACGTTTCAGATTGTCGCGCACGTCGAGCAGGTTCTCCACGAGGTCCTCGGTCGCCCGGTCTTTCATCTGCTCTTGGCGCTTCTTGGCGCGCTTCTTGTAGTTCTGGAAGTCCGCGCGGTTGCGCTTGAGCTTGGATTCGAGGTCCTCGGCGCGCTCCTCGGCGTCCTGCCTGTCGGCTTCGAGTTGCGAAAGGTGGCCTTCGAGGTCGGTGGCGAGTCCGGCGTCTTGGGCGGCGATCTCCGCGACGAGTCTGGTACTCTCCGGCCCGAGGAGGTCGGTCTCGGCCTGCTCGTCGGCCTCGTCGGCCTCGGTGCTCTCGGTGGCGTCGGTCTCGTCGGCCTGCTCGCGCACCTGCTCGGTGGTCTCCTCGTCGGTCATACGAGACACAAACGGTTGGGCGCGTTTAAGGATTCAGAAACCGGGCCGGGCACCGACGCCGCGGGAGGGGACGCGTGGCTCTCAGGTCGCCGTCACACCTCGTCGCTCGAAGGCCGCCCGTACCTCCTCGCTGATGTCCAACCCGTCCAGTTCCTCGCCCACATCTATCTCGGCGAACATCTCTGCACCCTTCGGCGTCTTCTTGAGGTTGTTGACGTGGTAGAGGTACGACAAGCGGAGCAACCAGATGGCCTGCTCCACGTCCTCGTCGTCCTCGACGTACCGGGTCGTCCACCCCGACTCCGGGACGACGTGGTGCTCTTCGGTCTCGCCCTCCTCGACGAGGGCCTCGCGCAGGCACTCGGTGAACGGCACGTCGACGATTCCCCACCGGTGGACGTGGCCCACCTCCCGCGGCCCGAGGGTGAACTCCCGGCCCTCGAACCGGTGTTCGTTGGTGTTGACGTGGGGCCACGCGGCGACCTCCTCGATGATTCGGTCCACGAGCCGCGCCGCCTGACGCTTGTCTCGGTCCCCCATAATCTCGCTCGAAATAACGCCGTCTGGCAACTTAACCTACCTGCCCAGCTGTCGTGGAACGTATGTGAGCAGTGATTTCGGAGCACCTCGTCGTCGCGGTTCGATGTCGGCTTCGACCGCCGACCGACGGCACGTCGTTTATATCGCGTCGGAACCGAGAGTCAGCCAATCGTGGCCGACGCGACGCTCACATTCGAGGAGGGAACCATCCGCGTCGAAGCCGACCCCGACCTCGACTTGCCCCACGCCGAGACCGACGCCCGGTCGAAGACGTCGAGAGCGCCCGGTTTCCGGTACGCCGCCCTGCGGGACGCGTTGGACCGGCGCGGCGTCGCCTACGAGGATGCGGTCCTCGACGCGCCCGACCTGCCCGACGTGGCCTCGACCTACGAACTCCGGGCGTACCAGCGCGACGCGCTCGCGGCGTGGCGGGACGGCGACCGCCGAGGAGTCCTCGAACTCCCGACCGGGAGCGGCAAGACCGTCATCGGCCTGAAAGCCATCGAGGAGTTACAGACTGCGACGCTCGTCGTCGTGCCGACCATCGACCTGCTGGAGCAGTGGCGCGACGAACTGGAGTCGGAGTTCGGCGTCCCCGTCGGCCAGTTGGGCGGCGGCGAGCAGACCGTCGAAGCCCTCACCGTCTCGACCTACGACTCGGCGTACCTGCGGGCCGACGAGTTGGGCGACCGGTTCGGACTCGCCATCTTCGACGAGGTCCACCACCTCGGCGGCGAGGGGTATCGAGACATCGCGCGACTGCTGGCCGCGCCCGCCCGGATGGGCCTGACCGCGACGTTCGAGCGCCCGGACGGCGCACACGAGGTCGTCGCCGAGTTGGTCGGCGAGCGCGTCTACGCCATCGACCCCGAGGAACTCGCGGGCGACCACCTCGCGCCCTACGACATCAAGCGCCTCGAAGTCGAGTTGACCCCGGAAGAACGCGAGCGTTACGACGAGGCCAACGAGGTGTTCACGAACTACCTCGCACAATCGAACATCCGGATGCAGAGCGGGAGCGACTATCAGGAACTCGTCAAGCGGTCCGGCTCGGACCCGCGAGCTCGCGAGGCGCTGCTGGCCAAACAGCGCGCTCGCGAGGTGATGATGAACAGCAAGGGGAAAGTCGAAGCCCTCGAAGAAATTCTCGCGGCCCACCGGGACGACCGAATCATCGTCTTCACCGCGCACAACGACCTCGTGTATCGACTCTCGGAGCGATTTCTCCTGCCCGCCATCACCCATCAGACCGGCGCACCCGAGCGCCGCGAGATTCTGGACCGGTTCCGCGAGGGCGACTACTCGCGGGTCGTCACCTCGAACGTGTTAGACGAGGGGGTGGACGTGCCCGACGCGAACGTCGCGGTCCTCCTCTCGGGGAGCGGGAGCGAACGCGAGTTCACCCAGCGGCTCGGCCGCATCCTCCGGCCGAACGACGACGGCCGACCCGCGCTCCTCTACGAGGTCGTCAGCGCCGAGACCGCCGAGGAGCGCGTCGCCGAGCGGCGGCGGTAGGACGCTTGGCGAGCGTCGGTAGAGCGCTACGAGTCGAAGGTCCGGATGTCCGAGTTGATGGAGCCTTCCCGCAGGAACTGCTCGTAGGTGAACACGAACTCGACGGTGACGGTCTCGGTCTCGCCGGCGGGAATCGTCATCTCGACCTTCTCGCGGGTCGCGTCCGTGGCGACGTCTCCGTCGTCGGCCGTCTCGTTGCCGGACGCGGACTCGGCGGCGGTGACGGTCAGGTAGAGCGTGCCCGACCCCTCCGCGTCGCCCCGATTCTCGACCGTGGCGTCCACGACCAGCGCGCCCGCCTCGCCCTCGCGGAAGTCGGTGTTCGTCACCGTCAGGTCGGGACTCGGCCCGTCGTCGCCACCGGCGCATCCCGCGAGGAGGGAGAGACCGCCGGTCGCGCCCACGAGCGCGCAGTTCCGTAGCGTCTCGCGCCTTCGCATAGCCGGGAGTCCCAGTCCAGCGGAATGAGTCTTCTGTTGTCCGACCGTTTTTGTACGCCCCGCTCGTCTCTCCCGATATGCTGACCAAGGACCTGCTTCGCGTCTCCAGGGCCGGCGGGGGCTACGCCCCGCAGTTCGCCGGTCGGGAACACCGGCCGCTGGCCGCGCGGGTCCTCGGCACGTATCAGGGCCACGTCGGCGAAAAGCGGAGCGACCTCGATTCGGCGCTCGCGGACCTCGAAGGCGAGGCCGACCACTTCAAGCTGGTCCGGGGGTTCGCGAAGCTCCTCGACCGCGAGGCCGTCTTCGAGACCCGCGCCGCGGTCCAACCGGAACGCGCACGCAGAGCCGCCTTCGAGGCCGCCGAGGAGGTCGGCGTCGTCTCCGAAGCCGAGCGCGACGAGGCCCTTCGGCGCGCTGGCGACCTCCTCGCGGCATCGCCCGACCCCGCCGAAATCGCCGACTCGCTGTACGCCGACTTGGACGAGCGACAGCTCCTCGCGGAGTTCGACGCGCGTTGGGACCCCGACCAACTGCTCGCGCAGTACAACCTGTCGCTGGCCCAAACCAGCCTATTCGACGCGACCGAGTTGCGAGTCCGCACGTCGGACCCGAAGGCGCTCGTCTCGGCGGTCAAGCGCCTCCGGTTGATGTACGAGATTCGCAAGACGGACTCCGACTCTCGCCGACGGGTCTCCGACCGCGAGGTCGTCGTCACGGGGCCGGACGCGCTCTTTCGCTCGACGCGGCGCTACGGGACGAGATTCGCGCGCTTGCTGCGGACCGTCGCCAAGGCCGACTCGTGGACGCTCTCGGCGACCATCGACGACAAGGGCACCGAGCGCACGCTCTCGCTGTCGGACGCCGACCCGGTTCGCGTGCCGGGAGTCGAACCGGTCGCGGACGTGAGCTTCGACAGCGGCGTCGAGGCCGACTTCGCCGCCAGATTCGAGTCGCTGGACTCGGACTGGAACCTCACCCGAGAGCCGGAACCGCTCGAAACCGGCGCGCGAGTGATGATTCCGGACTTCGCGTTCGAGTATCGGCACGCCGACTTCCGCGTCTTCTTCGAGATTATGGGGTTCTGGACGCCCGAATACGTCGAGAAGAAGCTCTCGCAGCTCGAAACGGTCGAGGAGGTCGAACTGCTGGTCGCGGTAGACGAGAGTCTGGGCGTCGGCGAGGAGATAGCCGCCCGCGACCACCGCGCGATACCCTACTCCGGGTCCATCCGGCTCAAGGACGTGCGCGACGCGCTCCGGCGCTACGAAGCGAAACTGGTCGCCGAGAGCGCCGCCGACCTGCCCGACGAACTCACTCCGGCGGCCGACGCGATTTCGCTCGAAGCGCTCGCCGACGAGCGCGGCGTCAGCGAGGAGGCAGTCGAGGAGAAAGCGTTTCCGGACCACGAGCGCGTCGGGCGGACGCTCGTCCGGCCCGCCCTCCTCGATTCGCTCCGCGACGACATCGAGGCCGGGATGGCGTTCGCGGAGGCCGAGGCGGTGCTGGCCGAACGAGGCGTCGAGGACGCGAGCGCGCTCCTCTCCGAACTGGGCTTCGCCGTCGAGTGGGAGGGACTGAGCGGCGGGACGGTCAGGGAAAAGGAAAACGCGTAGCGGACAGCAGTCGAACCGAGCGGCGGCGGAACCGACCTCAGAGGTCGCGCTGGCGACCCTTCGGCACCGGACTCTTGAGTTCGCCGTGGACGAACAGGCCGACGCCGAGCGGTTCGGCGTCGCCGGCGAGGTCGTGGGTGGCGACCAGATACCCCCAGTCGCCGTCCCAATCGAGTTGCTGGTCCTCGCCGCGGACGAACCGCCGGGCCTCCTCGCGGGTGAGTTCGACCACGTTCTTCGTCGCCTCGCGACCGAACCGCTGGACCGCGTTTGTCGTCGGCTTCCAGTGTTCTTGGCGCGTCCGGAGGAACTTCATCCCGAGGGCTTCGATGCGAATCGGCGACGAGACCTCGCCGTGGAGAATCCAGATTTTGCCCTTGCCCTTCTCCCAGAACGTGTACTCCTCGAAGGTCTCGGGCGGAATCGCGAACCGCTGGTCCCACCACTCGACGACCTCCTCGCGGGTCGCGCGCCCCTCGACATCGCGGTCGTCGGCCGTCGCGGGCAAGCGGTCGAACTGCTGGCCGTCGTTGGTCGGGGGTTCGGTCGCCGGTTCGTCGTTCGTCCGTCTCTCGTCGGATTGTTCGGTCATCCCGTCACCTCCAGTTTCGCGCAGAAGAACCCGCCGGTGTCGTTGTGATGCGGGTAGAAGCGTTTGGCCTTCCGGACGCTCTCGTCGTAGCTCTCGCCCTCGAACTCGGTGACGCCGGGCCGCGAGTCCAGCGGGACGTCGAACTCCACGAGTCGGCAGTCCTCCGCGTCGAGCGCGTAGTCGAGGACCGCCTCGTTCTCCTCGGGCGCGAACGTGCAGGTCGAGTAGACGACGGTGCCGCCCTCCCTCGTGGCCTGAATCGCGCGAGTGAGGATGCCCTTCTGGACCCCGGCGACGCTCCGGACGTGGTCCATCGACCAGTCGTCCAGCGTGGTCGGGTTCTTCCGGATGGTCCCCTCACACGAGCAGGGCACGTCCACGAGCGCCTTGTCGAAGACGTCGAAGTCGAAGGGCTTCATCCGTGGTACGACGCCCACGTGCTTCCGGGGTTGTCGGTGTCCAACTCCAGCACGGTGTCGGACCACTCGCGGCCGGTCCAGCCGACGCCCTCGTCGTCCAACGCCGCCCTCGCTCGCTCCGGCGTCGCCTTGATCGTGTTGACCCTGACCACCGAGGGGAGCGGGCGCCGACACGCGTCGAGGAAGGCGTCGAACTCCTCGACCAACGGTTCGTAACGCTCCAGTTTCTCCATTGGGGTGTCGTTGGCACGAGCGGCGTTTGTGGGTTTCGGAAGGAACTGTGCGACGCGGGCGGCCGTAGCCGTTACCTGTCGTTCGCCCGTCGGTACACCCATGACGAACTCGGCAGACGACCCCGTAGACTTCGACTGGGAAGATGCCGCCCGGATGGAACTCAACGCGGACACTGTCCACGAGAACGAGGACAGCCCCTACCTCGACTGCCCGGAGTGTGGCTCTCCGGCGACCGTCGAGAACATCATCGAGGAGGGTCGGTGTAACGCCTACCTGAACGAGCAGATCGAGAGCGTCGGCTTCGACGTGGAGAACGTCTCCTGTTCGGCCCGCCTCCAACTCGAACTGGCCTACACCGCGGACCCCGAGTCCGAGACGTAGCGGCGACTCCTCGGTTTCCGAGATATAGCCCGCTAGATACGACGACGCGGGCGATTAGCAACTATTTTGTGGGGGAGTCGTCTCGACTCGTCCATGAATGCTCCGGGTGAACGAGAAGGGATGGCGCGACAGGTCGCTCGCGGGGTCGGACTCCTCGCCGTCGTCGTGGGAATGTTGACCGTCGGGACGCTCGGTCCCGAGGCGTTAACGCTCGACAACGTGGCCGCGGCAGTCGAGGCGGCAGTGAACGCGAGTCGGTCGGCGTCGCCAGCGCCCCTCGTCGCGGGCGGACTGTTCGTCGTCGGGGTCCTCGTCGCGGTCCGCGTCGAGTACGGTCCGTTCGGGGCCATCGACGCCGCACAGCGACGGTCGGCGACCTGCCGTATCTGCGACCATCGCATCGGCGTGTCACGGACCGAATGCCCGTACTGCAACACGGCAGACCCCGTCGACTCCGACGCCACCGAATCGCGATAAGCGGCAGCGATTTCCGCAGTACAGTGGCGCGAATCGAACAGTGGTCGAAGCTACACTTGCCCGGACCTTTATGCGCTCACTGCCACATTGCTTTCACATGGCATCCGTCACTGTCGTCGCCGAGGACGTGTCGCTCGACGAACCGACGCTGGTCGAGGGGCTACCGGGCGTCGGACTGGTCGGCAAGATAGCGACCGACCACCTCGTGGAGACGTTCGACATGACCTACTACGCCAGCATCGACTGCGAGGGCCTGCCCCGCATCTCGGTCTACGAGGAGTCCGGACGCGACCTCCGCCCGCCGGTCCGCCTCTACGCCGACGAGGAGCGCGACCTCGTGGCCCTCCAGAGCGACGTGCCGGTGTCGGCGTCGGCCGCCTCGGAGTTCGCCTCGTGTATCAGCAACTGGCTCGAAGACCACGACGCGACCGCCATCTACATGAGCGGACTCCCCAATCAGAAGGAGGCCGGCGAGATTCCGTCGCTCTACGGCGTCGCGACCGGCGACGCGGGCGACCGACTGGACGAGCAGGACGTGGCACTGCCGACCGAACGCGGCGCGGTCAGCGGTCCCACGGGCGCGCTCCTGCACGAGGCGGGCGCGCGCGACCTCGACGCCTTCGGTCTCATCGTGGAGAGCGACCCGCAGTTCCCCGACCCCGAGGCCGCACGCATCCTCCTCGAACACGGCGTCTCCCCGCTGACCGACGTCGAGGTGGGCACCGACGACCTCGTGGACCGCGCCGAGGAGATAAGCGAGCAGAAAGAGCAACTCGCCCAGCGCATGCAAGACGCCGAGAGCGACGAGAGTTCCCAAGCGCAACCGCTTCGGATGTTCCAATAGAACCTTTTGCTGCGGGCGGCGCACGAGCGCGCCGCCCTTGCAAAACGTTCATGAAAAACACGGCGTCACCGCCTCAGAAGCGCCTGCGGCGCTTCTTCGACGGTTCCTTGGTCCGCTCGCTTCGCTCGCGGTCGGACTGCTAGTGCGAACCGCACCGCAGAAATCGAAACTGCGTCTTCGAGGTCGCTCATACCACCTCGAACGCGAGGCATCGAGAAAGGTGTGATGAAATCGTGTCGATTCGACGGTCCAAGTATCACCGACACCCGCGCGAGCACGTCGAGGGCAGTTCGACGTACGGTGCGGTGCCGTCGGGGCGGTTCGCACCAGCAATCCGACCGCGAGCGAACGACCGCAGGGAGTGAGCGAGCGGACCAAGGGAGGACCATCGGGACGACCGCCGTGTTTTTCATGAACGTTTTGCAAGGGCGGCGCGCTCGTGCGCCGCCCGCAGCAAAAGGTTCTAGTACTTCGGGTCCGCGCCGGTCGTCTCGTAGATGTCTTCCATCAGCGAGTCGCGCTTCCGTTGCCACGAGTCCAGCCCCTGCGGGCGACTCGGGTACTTCTCGTAGTGGTCGATGAGGTCGTCGGCGAGATTCTTGGTCTCGTAGAGGTCGTAGACGAGGTCCCAGTGGCCGAACGACTTGATGGCCATCTGAATCTTGAGCCACCAGCCGACGTTCGCGCTACCGGAGTAGAGAGCCTCCGCGAGTTTCGTGGCGGGGAGCGCGCCCAGCAGTCCCATCAGGTCGTCCACGTCCACCGCGGTCGAGAAGATGTTGTACACGTCGAGACCGGCGTAGCGCGCGCCGAAGTGGTCCATCACGCGCTGGTTGTACTCCCAGAGGTTCGCCTCGCTCACGTCGCCCTCCTCGATGGCGTCCATCGCGGCCTCGGCCGCGTACTTGCCCGCGTAGGCCGCGCCAGCGATGCCGCCGCCAGTGGTCGGGTTGACGTGGCCCGCCGCGTCGCCGACCGCCATGAAGCCCGGCGCGGTCGCCGAGTCGTAGGGGCGGCGGGTCGGGAGCGCCGCGCCGAGTTTGTCCTCGACCGTCGCGTTCTGGAACTCCGGGCGGCTCTGGAGGTCTCGTTTGAGGTCGTCCACGAGCTGCATCGGCTCCTCGGTCATCTGGAATCCCAGTCCGGCGTTGATTTCGGTGTCGGTCCGCGGGAAGTACCAGAGGTAGCCCGCCGCGCGCTCGGTCGGCTTGAACACCAAGGCGTCGTCCCACGGCACCGGCTCCTCTACCTCCACGATTTCGCGGTACGCCGAGCAGAACTGCGAGTAGGTGACGTTCGTGTCGAAGGTGGGGTCTTCGAGGTCGGCCTTGTCCTGCAGAATCGACAGCGACCCCGCGGCGTCGATGACGATGTCGGCGTCGTAGCGCTGGATGTCGCCCTTCTTCTTGCCGCGGACGCCCGTGACGTGACCGTCCTCGCGCTGGGTCACGTCCTTGACCACGGTGTCGTAGTGGAACTCGACGCCCGCGCGCTCGGCTCCCTCGATGATGCGCCGCCCGTACTCCCAGCGGTCGATGACCGCCAACTCGCCGGGAACCGGGATTTCGAGGACCGTGTTCTCTTGGGGAATCTCGAACCGGCCGTGGTCCACGCCCGTATTCGTAAAGGACGGCTCCAGCTGGGACTTCGGGATGGCCTCGGGGAAGGCGTCCGCGCCCTTCAGGGCGTCGCCGCAGGCGATGTGACCGGCTTCCTCCTCGTCCTTGCGCTCGACGACGACGACATCGTAGCCTTCGTGTGCCGCGGTCGCGGCGGCGTAGCAACCCGCCGTCCCCGCCCCGACCACGACGACGTCGCACTCGTGGGTAGTCATGCCTTCGGCTACGGGACGGAGGGGGCAAAACTCTTTATGAGCGAACCGACAATCTGTCGCTTCAACGGCGACAGCCTCGGCGATAAAGAGTTTAGTGAGGGAGTTTCGTACCACGAAGCATGACCGAGTACACCGTCGAGTTCGTCGGCACGGGCGAGAGCATCGAAGTCTCGGACAAAGAGACCATCCTCAGCAAGTGCATCGAGGAGGGCATCGCACAGGAGTACTCCTGTCGCGTGGGGATGTGTCTGGCCTGCTCGGCCGAAATCGTGGAGGGCGACGTGACCCAGCCCGCGGCCCGCGGCCTCACCGACGAGGAGGCCGAGGACTACGCGCTGACCTGCATGGCCCGGCCCAACAGCGACCTCAAACTGGACCGCGGGAAGTACCCGCCGAGCATCGAGGCCGACGCGGAGGCGCTGGAAAACGAGCCCGCGGCCGCCGACGACTGACTCCGTTCCGATTCGGTTTCGGTTCGTCTCCTACGCTCGATTCTCCTCGAACCACTCAGCACCGTAGTCCACCGCGGCCCGCTGCGAGACGAGTTTCGCGTCCGCGGGACCGACCGTTCCTTCTGTCACGGCCTCGGGGTGGGCCTCCTCGAAGTCCGACCCCGCCTCCGCGAAGTCGTCGGCGTCGTACGAGAGGTGTTCGAGCGTGATTCGCTCGGGGTCGCCGTCGTCGCCGACGACGGTCGTCTCGTGGGTCGAGATTTCTTGGTCGCGCTCCGCGCGATGCTCCGCGAGGTGGAACGAGGTGTTCGTGTCGTGGTCGGTTCCGAGCATCAGAATCGCGCCGTCGCGGTCGTAGACCTCCGCGAGCGGCGACTCCTCGCCGAGGCCGTTCCGGTAGGCGTGGTCGGCGACGATTTCCTCGGCGTCGGCACCCCACGCCGCGAACGAGTAGGTCGGGTGGCGACTCCGGTGGACCTCGGGGTACGTCCGGAAGCATTCCGGAATCGCGCCCACGTTCCACGTCGGCGTCACGTCGGGTCGGTAGGGCGGGCGCTCGATTCGGATGGTCTCCTCCCAGTCGTCGGGGACCGGCGGGTTCTGCCAGCCCTCGGGGTCGCTGTACTGGGTCGAGTGGGTCGGCATCACGAGCGTCCCCTCGGGCGTGACGGCCTCCATCAATGCGTCCACGACCGCGGGTTCGCCGCCCGTGACCCACCCGAGCGAGGAGAGCGACGAGTGGACCAGCAGGGTGTCGCCCGCCTCGACACCGAGGTCGGCGAGGTCACTGGCGATTCTGTC
>SDGW01000535.1_pt1 | contig 16032 bp, 19 predicted proteins | sample 2873831 | NCBI WGS metagenome assembly SDGW01 (sample SAMN08132700, study PRJNA421101) | hypersaline lake metagenome | isolation source: celular fraction 0.22 microns magnesium sulfate-rich crust from ephemeral... | place: Spain: Penahueca Lagoon, Toledo | collected 2011-07
GCTGGGTAGCGATCGAGAGCACCGACGGCGCGCTGTTCGAGTTCGCCAAGTCGGGAACGGTTCCGAAGCCCGTTCCGGGCCCGAACACGACGCGACGCGAGCTGGTCGGCGGCTTCGTCGTCATCACGATCGGCTGTCTGATGGGGTTCTCCTCCGGCACGTCGAACATCGCCAACGCGATCGCGCCGCTCGTCGCGCTCGACAACGTCGAGATGACGCCGATGATCCTCCTCGGGAGCGCCGCCGTCGCGGTCGGGGCGTTCACGATCGCGCGTCGAACGCTCGACACGCTCGGCAACGACATCACCGACCTCCCGCTGACCGCGGCGATCGTCGTCGCCTGCGTCTCCTCCGGGATCGTCATCAGCCTCTCGGCGGTGGGGATCCCGGCGTCGTTCGTCATCATCGCGACGATGTCGATCGTCGGCCTCGGGTGGGGGCGCGCGACGCGGACCGTGACGGTCAGACAGGGGATCAGCGGCGAGAAGGAGCCGAAGGTGTCCGTCGGCGCGCTGAAGGCCGAGGAGACGGGACCGATCGGCGAGGGCGATCCGTCCGACATCCCTTCGGCGTCGGACCTGTTCAACCCGAGCACGAGCGCGCGCGTGGTGCTGATGCAGAACGTCGTTCCGATCCTCTCGACGGTCGGAGCGCTCGTCACGTTCACGGTGCTGTTCCGGTTCGTCTGGTAGAACACTTCTCGCCCGCGTCCGCCTACCGACCGAACCGCCGCTGCCGGTCCTGAAAGTCGATCACCGCCCGGAGGTAGTCCCGTTTTCTGAAGTCCCGCCAGTTCACGTCGGTGAAGTAGAGCTCGGCGTACACCGACTGCCAGATGGCGAAGTCGGAGAGCCGCTCCGCGCCCGTCTTGATGACGAGGTCCGGCTCCTCCGGGAACACGAGTCGGTCGGCGACGTCGTCGGCGTCGATCGACGTCGGATCGAGCTCCCCGGCGTCGACGTCGCTCGCGAGCTCGCGGACCGCGGCCGCGAACTCAGCCTTCCCGCCGAGCCCGACGGTGATCCTGATGGGCACGTCGGCGTCGTCGGTTCCGGCGTCGGCGGTTCCAGCGTCCCCGGTTCCGGTGTCGCCGTCCTCGTCGCCGCCGGCGCCCGCCGCGATGGCCGCGTCGTCCGGACTCCGCACGACGAACCGGTCGGGCGCGTCGAGCCGGCGGAGCTCGCGCGTGAGCGTCGGGACCACGGACTCGTCGAGCACCGAGACCGAGACGGTGACGCGTTCGGCGCCGTACTCCAGCGCCCACCCGAGCGCCTCGGCGAGGGTGTCGAACGCCCCGTCAGCGAGGAGGTCCCGCTCGGTGATGACGATCGCGACGTGCTCCGGCGGGTCGCCCTCGTGCAGTCGGTGGCGGACGCCGAGGTACGTGTCGTACAGGCCCACGTTCGGTGGTTCGCCCGCGGGGAATAAAACGTCACGTCCGCCGGTGAGGGGGTCACCTCGCGCCCGCCGACGAGGGGTTTAATTCGCCGTCGCCCGTAGCGGAGGCGATGGCAGACAGCTACCGCGGGGTGTTCGGCGCGATCCCCTACGCGATCCGGCACACCGAGTCGTGGACCATGCGCGTGTACGGCGTCGTCGGCGCGCTCGCGGCCGGGCTGATCGCGACCGTCGTCACCCTCGCGCTCGTCGTCTGGATGGCGGAGACGGCCGACGTGCAGGGCGGCACCTTCCTGTTCTCGCGCTCGCTGTACGTGATCGCCGGGTTCGCCGCCGTCGCGCCGCTGCTCGCGCCGCTCCTGTTCGTCGCGCGCCGCCACCGCCGCGGCGACCCGGTGAAGCCGGGGTACGACCGGAAGATGGCGTACGGCGGGTTCCTGTTCCTCCTGTCGCTGTACGCCGGCCTGGTGATCTCCGCGCCGGCGGAGCTCCGCGACCCGACCGAGTCCGCGGTCGTCAACGCCCTCTACGCGCTCCCGCGGCTCGCCGGCGTCGTCCCGCCGGTCGCCGCCGCGCTCGTCGTGTTCGCGGTTCACTATCGGCTCCGCGTGACCGACGGGGAGGCCGACGCGGAGCCGACCGGCGGGGCCGTGCCGGACGATCCGGCGACCGACGACTGAGGCGGCTCGAAACCCGGAAAAGGGTCGGCCGCCTATCGCGGTGTAATGACCGACGATCCGGCGCGTTCCGACGCGGAGAGGACGGAAGCCGACGACGATGCCGACACCGCCGACGGAAAGGAGAGCATGTTCCTCGTCACGCACGTCGAGAGCGACTCGGCGGTGCTGAAAGACGTCCACGACGGACAGGTCCACACGCTCAGCACGAATCCCGGGCTCGAGGTCGACGACGCGGTCGAGGCGACCGTCGCTCCCGACCCCCCGATGGAGGTCACGTACCGGGTGATCGAGGTGGCGGAGCGCCGGCGCCTCTCGATCGAGGAGAGCGAGGAGCCGCCGACCGTCCACGAGCGCGAGCTCGCGGCGGAGACGCCGACGGGGGAGCTCGCCCGCGAGCCCCGCGCCGGCGAGGGCGAGGTCCACGTGTTGACGCCGCCCGAGAGCGACACCGCCGACGCGGTCGCGGACGTGATCGAGGACCGCGAGGCGACGCTGTCGCGGGCCGCCCGACTCGGCGTGAACCGCGTCGAGATCCGGTCGGAGCCCGGGGTCGTCAGCGTTCGGTACATGCCCTGAGTCACTCGGGCTCGGCCGCCCCCTCCGAGGGGCCGGCCGCGCTCTGGACCCGCCAGCCGCCGTCGACGTCGCCGGCTCGCGTCTCGTAGTCGACGGCCGTCTCGCCCGTCACGACCGCGGCGTCGACGGCGTCGCCGTCGGCCTCGATCCGCTCCACGCGGAACGGCACGTCGAGGCTGTCCCCGCAGCAGCCGACGTCGACGAACTCCCCGCGGACGTCGCCGACCGCGGCCTCACCCATCACCCGAGCGAAGTACCCTCGGTAGCGGTCCGTCTCGACCTGGTCGCGTCCCCAATCGCTGAGTCCGTCGGGATACGAGAGAACGACGCGGTCGGCTTCGGGCGCGCTCATGCGTATTGATACCACGGCTGTCGGCTAGTTCGTTTCGGTGCCCCGCGCGGCGTTCGCCGGAGCGAGGGCGAGCGAGATCGGCGGGCCGCGACGGAGTAAGAAGGCTTATTCGCGCCCGCGCAGGAACCGGTATTTATGGTAGCGATTGAGGTACCGGAGGTCAACTACACCGACTACTCGAACCGGCAGCTCGTGGCGGTCCCGGTCGCGGTCCTCGTTCTCGCGCTCGCGATCATCCTCGGCTGGTATCTCGTCACGGGCGCGCCGGCGAACCTCGGGCTGGCGTTCACGGGCGGCGTCGAGCTCCGGATCGCGGACGACGGTGGTAACGTTGAGCAACGCATCGAGACCGAGTTCGACCGACAGCCCGACTCGATCCGGTCGATCCCCGCGGACGACGTGTACGTCGTCACCTTCCGCGCGGCCGACGAGGACCCGGAGGGGCTGGCGGAGGAACTCGGACAACAAGCGGACGACGCGGGGCTCACCACGACGGCGATCGACCAGGTGTCGCCGAGCTTCGCCGGCGACACGGCCCGGACCGCGATCTTCGGCGTCGCGCTGGCGTTCCTCGGCATGAGCGTGCTCGTGTTCGCGATGTTCAGGTCGTTCGTTCCCTCCATCGCCGTGGTCGCCTCGGCGTTCTCCGACCTGGTCATCCCCGTCGCCGTGATGAACCTCCTCGGGATCCGGATGACGCTGGGGACGATCGCGGCGCTCCTGATGATCATCGGGTACAGCGTCGACTCCGACATCCTGTTGAACAACTCCGTGTTGCGCCGGACGGGCGACTTCTACGAGTCGGTGAGCCGCGCGATGCGGACCGGGATCACGATGACGCTCACGTCGATGGCCGCGATGATCGTGATGGCCGTCGTCGCGACCGTCTTCGGCGTCGACCTCCTGCGGAACATCGGGATCATCCTCGCGGTCGGCCTCTGTGCCGACCTGATGAACACGTACCTGCTGAACGTCTCGCTGCTCCGCTGGTACAAGTTCGAGGGGGTGAAACGCTAATGTTAGAGCCGATCAAGAACAACTGGCGGATCCTGCTCCTCGTCGCCGTCGTGGCCGGCGCGTCGATCGCACTGTTCGCGCCGCAGTTCGCGCCCGAGACCGCCCCCGGCGAGAACCAGAGCGAGGCGAGCCAGGGGATCACGAACCTCCAGTACGGGCTGGACCTGGAGGGCGGGACCCGCGTTCGGGCCCCGCTGCAGGGGTACACCGCTACCGGCGTCGACTTCGCCGGCGACGATCCCGCGACGGTCGAACGGGCGGTCGCCGACGAGCTCGACGGCGTGCAGCTCCGCGATGTCGGCTCGAGCTTCGGGGAGGACGTGCAGGCCGTGGAGGTCACCGACCCCTCCGTGAGCGAGGAGGAGTTCCGGGCGGCGATGGACGCCTCGGGGTACTCCTACGAAAGTATCCGCCCCGGCGTGACGGCCGAGACCCGCGACCTCACCCAGAGCATCATCGAGGGCAAGATCAACGAGGCGGGGCTCTCGGGCGGGAGCGTCCAGCAGGTCCAGTCGCTCTCCGGCGAGTACTTCATGCTCGTCGAGGTGCCCGGCAAGAATCGGAGCGACGTCGTCTCGCTGCTCCAGGACCGGGGGACGGTCCAGATCGACATCGCGTACCCGAGCGAGAACGGGACCGCCGTCGAGGAGGGCGTGCTCGTTCAGGACGACTTCGAGAACATCGGGACGGCGTCGCAGCGGGACCGCGGCACGGGTTCGTACGTCCCGGTGACGGTCAGGAACACGGCCTCCGGCGGCGAGCAGTCGCCCGCCGCGGAGTTCCAACAGGCCGTCGTCGACCGCGGGTTCCCCTCGGCGTACCAGTCGGAGGCGGACCGCTGCGAGTACAATCCCGAGACGGGCGAGATCGGTAACTCGAACCCCTGTCTCCTGCTCACCGTCGACGGCGAGGTCGTCAACTCCTTCGGGATGGACCCGGGGCTCGCCGACAGCATGGAGAGTGGCTCGTGGGCCGACACCGCGAACTTCCAGCTGACGACGGCCGAGTTCTCGACGGCCCAGGAGATCTCGGTCAACCTGCGCGCCGGTGCGCTGCCGGCGGAGCTCGACATCAGCGGCGAGGGGACCTCCAGTACCATCTCGGCCGCGCAGGGGGAGAACTACAAGAACTACTCGCTGGTGACGGGGATCCTCGCGGTGTTCGCGGTCGCGGGCATGGTGTTCCTGCGCTACCGCGAGCCCGCCGTGGCGCTGCCGATGATCGTGACGGCGCTCGTGGAGGTGTACGCCCTGCTCGGCTTCGCCGCGCTGGTGAGCTACCCGATCGAGCTGGCGGTCATCGCCGGCTTCATCGCGGTGGTGGGCACGGGCGTAGACGACCTGGTGATCATCGCCGACGAGGTGATGAGCGAGGGCGAGGTGAACTCTCGGAAGGTGTTCAACTCCCGGTTCCGCCGGGCCTTCTGGGTGATCGGCGCCGCCGCGGCGACGACGATCGTCGCGATGTCGCCGCTGATGGTGCTCTCGCTCGGTGACCTCTCCGGGTTCGCGATCTTCACCATCCTCGGCGTCCTGATCGGCGTCCTGGTCACTCGACCCGCCTACGGCGACATCCTGCGCCGGCTGCTGACGATCCGGTGAGACGGCGCCGGCGGCCCGCCTCGCCGGCTCGCGGTCTCGCGGTCTCGCTACCTCCTTTCCGCCGCGTCGCTCGGTATTTCGTCGGGGGCGGACGTCCGACAAACTCTTAATTTAGACTCCTCTAAATCGGCCATGACGACCGGTAGCCGCCTCCGTGCGAAGGGCTCGACCGAGGTGCGTCGGGAGGAGGGGCACGCATGACCTACACCGAGATACTGATCGTCGCGTTCGTGGCCCAGTTGGCCGTGCTCCCCGGCGAGAAGGTGCAGTTCATGATCGCCGCGCTGTCGACGCGGTACGACCCGAAGGTCGTCGTCGCGGCCGCCGGGTCGGCGTTCGCCGGCTGGACCGCGGTCGAGATCGCCTTCGGGCAGGCGCTGCAGTCGGCGCTGCCGGGGGTCGTCCTCGACGCCGTGACCGCGGCGCTGTTCTTCGTGTTCGCGTACCTGCTGTACCGGTCGATGCCGGACCGCGAGACGAGGGAGGTCGCGTCCGGCGACGGCGGTGCCGAAGCGACGGCCGCCGGCGCCGAGGCTTCCGACCCGGAGGCCGTCGACGCCGACTACGCCGACCTCGACTCGGTGACGCTCCCCGGACCGCTCGACCGGTTCGAGGGGTCGCTCGGCGGCTTCCTCCCCATCTTCGTGCTCATGGCCACCGGCGAGTTCGGCGACAAGACGCAGCTGGTCACGATCGGGCTGGCGGTGCAGTACGGGGCGACCTCCGCCATCTGGGTCGGCGAGATGCTCGCGATCATTCCGATCAGCCTCGCGAACGCGTACTTCTTCCACACGTTCGCTCACCGGTTCAACGTGCGGCGCGCGCACCTGGCGTCCGCGGTGCTTTTCGCCTTTTTCGGCGCCGACACCGTCCTCTCGATCGTCGCCGGCTTCTCCGTCTGGGAGACGTTCATCGGCGCCGTGAGCGGGGCGGTCTCGGTTCTCGTTTAAAAGCGTCTAGAACTCGTCGAGCCCCGACTGCTCGGCGGCCGCCAACACGTCGTCGCAGGTCGCCCACGACCGGCGCGCGCAGTCCGGGACGTCGCCGTGGTCGGCGACGTACGCCCGCAGGAACGACCGCGTCGTCGGGTCGCTCGGGTAGCCGCTCCCGACGCCGTCGTACGCCGGATAGCGGTCGTCGATCGCCGCCATCCGGGCGTCGCGAGCCACCTTGGCGACCACGCTCGCCGCGCCGACGACCGGGTCGTCCTCGTCGGCGCCGTGGAAGGCCTCGACGTCGACCGGCGGGAGGTCGTCACCTCCGCCCTCGTTGCCGGGGTCGTGGACCCCGCCCTCGGTGCCGGGGTCGTGGACCCCGCCCTCGACGAACTCGCCGAGCCGCCGCGCGAACCGCGCCTCGCTGGTGTCGCCGGCGTCGGCGACGACGCGGACCGGCCCCTCGGCGAGCTCGTCGTCCGCGGCTCTCCTACCGCTCCCGGCGAGCGCGGCCCGCACCGCCCGCGCCTGTCCGCGGACCGTGAGCGTGTTCATGTCGGTGTCCGGCCGGTCGATCTCCGCGGGCTCGACGAGCGCGACGCCGACGGCGACGCCGTCGCTCCCGCGGATCGCCTCGTCTATCGCCTCGCGCCGCGCCACGGAGAGCCGCTTCGAGTCGTCGACGTCGGCCGGGAGGCTCGACGGGGCCGCGAGCACGGCCGCGGCGACCATCGGCCCGAGCACGGGCCCCTTGCCGGCCTCGTCGACGCCGAGGTACACGCGTCGCTGGTCGTCGGGGAGCGGTAAATACGTTCAGAAAGCGGGCGGGCTCAGTCGATGAGGACCGCGTTGACGTGTCCGGACTGGCCGGGGCGCGAGGTGACGCGGGCGCGGCCGGCGGACGTGTCGATGATGGCGCCTTTGGTGACGATGTTTCGGCGGGCGTAGTTGACGTTCGAGGGGTTGTCGACGACGTTCTCGATCTCGGCCTCGCTCACGTCGCCGCCGTCGGCGACCTGCGCGACGTTCGTCGAGAGCGCGCGGACCTTCTTCCCCGTGCCGCGGGAGTCGATGTACTGGAGGCGCGTCTCGCCGACGGTGGTCTCGGCGGGCTCGCGGCCGAGCTGGTGGCGCTTCTTGTTCGAGGCGGGCTTGAGTCGGCCGCCCGTCCGCTTGCGCGTGGAGCGTCCCTGGTCTTTCATACAGGTACGAACAGCCAGCGAATACTTGAAGCGTTCGACTCGCCTCGGCGGCGAGGCGGCGCGTGACGGCCGCGACGGCCCGTCGCGGCGCTGTGACCCGGTCACGGAACCGGCGCGCGCGGTCACGGGGCCGGCGCCCGCGCCGACGGGAACCGACGCGCGCGGTCACGCGAACCGGCGCTCGAACTCCCGGATCCCCTCGTCCGTGCCGACGACGACGAGCTCGTCGTCCCTGTCGATCCGCGTGTCGGGACCGATGTCGGTCACCGTCTCGTCGTCGCGCTCGATCGCGATGACGGTGCAGCCGGTCGCCTCGCGCACGTTCACCCCGCCGACCGTCCGCCCGACGAGCCGGGGTGCACGGCTCCTGACGACTTCGATCTGCTGGTCGAGCGAGAGCACGTCGCGGTCCTCGATGACGGTCGAGGCCGACAGCCGCCCGGTGACCGTCGCGAGCGAGAGGACGTAGTCGGCGCCCGCGCGGTGCATCTTCCGGACGCTCGCGGGCTCCTCGACGCGGGCGAGCACCTGCGTGTTCGGCGCCAGATCGCGGATCACGAGCGTCGTGAACTCCGTCGCGGTGTCGTCCGGCAGCGCGAGCACCACCGTCTGCGCCGCCTCGACGCCGGCGGCGCGCAGCGTCTCCGGCTCGGTCGCGTCGCCGACCACGTCGACGCCGTCGCCGTCGTCCCGATCGACGACCGTCACGGGCAGGTCGGCGGCCGCCACGGTCTCGGCGACGCTCTGCCCGACCTGCCCGTAGCCGATGACGACGGTCTCGCCCGCGCCGAACCGCCGCGTGGCGGAGTTCGTCAGGTCGACGAGCCGCTCGAGCTGGTCGGACCGCCCGGAGACGAGCAGGACCGTCCCGGCCGACAGCGTCGCGTCCGGCGGGGGGGCCGCGTCGAACTCGCCGTCGACCCACGCTCCGATCACGTTGACCCCGGCCCGCTCGCGGATCCCGCTGTCGGCCAGCGTCGCCCCCGCGAGCGGGCTCCCGTGCGGGACCGACACCTCCGCCAGCCGCAGGGAGTCGCCGATGGCGACCGCCTCGCCGAGGTCGGTCTGGAGCGCGGTCGTCACCTTCGCGGCGAGGCTCTCGCCGAGCAGCGACCGCGGCGAGAGCACCTCGTCCGCCCCGGCGAGCCGGTGGTACCGCTCGCGGTCCGGGTCCTCGACCACGCTGATGACCCGCACGTCCGGCGCCAGCTCCTTCGCGGCGAGCACGATGCTCGCGTCGACCTGGTCGGAGACGTCCGTCACCAGCGCGCGCGCGTCGCCGAGGTTCGCGGCCGCCAGCCCCTCGGTCGACTCCGGGTCGGCGCGGATCACGGTCCGTCCCGCCTCGTGGAGCCGCACGGCTCTGTCGCCGTCGGGCTCGACGATCACGTAGGGGATCTCGTGGGAGTCGAACTCCGCGATGAGCGCCGCCGACCGCGAGGTGTCCGAACAGACGACGACGTGACCGGACAGGTCGTCGTCCAGCGACGTGGGGGCGCTCGTCGCGAACGCCTGCTCCAGCAGCGGCGTCACCACGACCGGCAGCGCGCCGATCAACAGCACCATGCCGACGAGGTCCATCACGGCGATAAAGGCGTTCAGCTGCTGGCTCTCCCACGGGGAGTCCCCGCCGAACCCGGTGGTGGTGAACATCTCGACCGAGAAGCGCAGCGCCTCGATCATCGTGCGCGGGTCGCCCTCGTACACGCGCATCCCGTAGCGGTAGGCGACCGCGGTGAAGATCAGCACGAAGAGGACGAAGCCGAAGTATCCGACGACGCGGCGCTTCCACGAGTCCATCGGATCGCCGTACGCCGCCCACCCACAAAAACGGGGCGCGTCCGGCGGGCGGCGCGGGCGAGCGTGACGATCGCGTACCCTGGCGGGGAGGAGCCGACGGTTTTCCACGGCCGAGACGAAGTTCGATGGTTTAAGACACGGGGAGAGCCAACGGTGAGATATGGTGCGGGACCCGTCGCGCGAGGAGGATCCGCCGTCGGTCGACGACGTGCTGGACGCGCTGGCCGACGACGCCGCGCGCCGGATCGTGGCGGCGCTCACCGAGCCGAAGACGGCGAGCGACCTCTCCGAGGAGTGCGACATCCCCCTGTCGACGACGTACCGGAAACTGGAGAAGCTCACCGACGCCTCCCTGCTGCGGGAGTCGACGGACATCCGCCGCGACGGCCAGCACACGACGCGCTACGCCGTCTCGTTCGACTCCGTAACGGTCTCGATCGACGACTCGGGAGACGAGGAGGACGCCCCTCGAGATCTCACCGTCGAGTTCTCCCGCCCGGACCGCACGCGGGACGAACGCTTGGCCGACCTCTGGTCGGAACTGCGAGAGGAAACATGACAACGCACATCGATCTCGCCATCATCGTGGCAAAGACCGCCATCCTCGCGCTCGGTGGCAGCATCACCTACTACGCGCTCCGCGCGTACGGCCGGACGGGGGACCCCTCGCTGCGCGCGCTCGGAGCCGGCTTCGGGATCGTGACCGTCGGCGCGCTGGTCGGCGGCGTCTCCCACCAGATCATCGGCGCCGACCTGGCGGTGGGGATCGCGATCGACAGCCTGCTGACCGCGGTCGGCTTCGGCGTCATCGTCTACTCGCTGTACGTGGAGTAGTCGGAGAGGCCCCGCCCGCGGCGCTTCCCGAGCCCCGGCGACGGCGCCACCAGTTGTCGACGTCCGACGAACCCCGCTTTCGGTAGCCTTTTGCGGCGCTCTCCCATCGATTCGCGTCATGAGCGACGCACGCGAGGAGCTCTCTCGCCGGATCGCCGGCGAGATAACGCTCAGCGACGACCCCGGGGCGACGCTCCGGAAGTGGCGGACCGACTTCGACGTCTCCCAGACCGAGCTCGCCGACCAGCTCGACGTCTCCTCGTCGGTGATCTCCGACTACGAGAGCGGGCGGCGAGAGAGCCCGGGGATCGGCGTCGTGCGCCGAATCGTCGACGGGCTCTTAGACATCGACGAGCGGCGCGGCGGCGGGCGGCTCCGCCAGTACGCCCGCGTGCTCTCGGCGGGCTTCGAGAGCGACATCGTCCACGACCTCCGCGAGTACTCCACCGCGGTGCCGGTCGAGGAGTTCTACGAGGCGATGGACGCGACGGAGATCGCCCGCGGCGATCAGGACCACGTCAACGGCCACACCGTCATCAACTCCATCGAGGCGATCACGCGGCTCTCCAGCGAGGAGTTCTACCGGCTGTACGGCCAGTCGACGAACCGCGCGCTCGTGTTCACCGGGGTGACCCGCGGCGAGTCGCCGCTGGTCGCGCTCCGGGTGGTGAGCCCGACGCCGAACGCGGTCGTCCTCCACGGGATCGAGGCCGAAGACCTCTGGGAGCACGCCGCCGACCTCGCGCGCGTCGACCAGTTCTCGCTGGCGACGTCGACGCGCGACCTCGACGACTGCCTGGCCGACTTACAGGCGCTCTGACTCGCGGCGCTCTCGTCCGTCACCGATACGCCGGCGGCGACGGATCGTCACCGGGTGAGCCGGCCGAGGGTCCCGTCGACGTCCCGGTCGAAGCCCCTCGTCCCCGGCAGCTCGCTCACGCACGACCGACAGAAGCGGTAGCCGATCTCGTTCGCGGCGCCGCAGTCCGGACACTCGACGGTCCCGTCGTCGGCGTCGACGACGTCGGCGCCGCCGTCCGGGGCGTCGGCCCCGCCTGCCGCGCGTCGCTCGCGGAGGCGATACGCGCGGGACGCGAGCAGCGCGTTGATCGCGATCCAGCCGATCAGGATCCCGAACTGCCACTGGTCGCCAAGCATGGTGTCACCTCCCCCGGAAACTACGCGTTCCGAACTCAAAAACGCGGTGCCGACCGCCCCGTTCCCGCGGAGCGGTCGCCGAACCGCGGCCCTGAAACCGCCGGCGACCCTTTCGCCGCGTATGACCGACGAGTACGCCGAGCGGCTCCGCGCCAACCGCCGCGAGAAGGACGAGTTCTTCGCCGAGCACCCGCAGTCGCCGATCCCGCCCGAGCACCGCGACGGGTTCGACGGCCTCGACTACTTCCCGCCCGACGCCGACTACCGCGTCGAGGCGACCGTGACGGTCCACGACGACCCCGAGCCGGTCGAGATGGAGACGACCGCGAGCAACCCGGTCCGCTACCTCCGGGTCGTCACCTTCGCGTTCGAGGTCGACGGCGAGGAGCACACGCTCGCCGGCTACCGGCAAGAGGGCGAGGAGGGCGAGATTTTCGTCCCCTTCCGCGACAAGACGACCGGCCAGCAGACGTACCACCAGGGCCGGTACATGGAGCTGGAGCCGGAGGGAGAGCTCGCCGACGGCGACGTCGTCGTCCTCGATTTCAACCTCGCGTACAACCCGTTCTGCGCGTACAGCGAGACGTTCGCCTGCCCGCTCCCGCCCGAGGAGAACTGGCTGGAGATCGTCGTCCCGGCCGGCGAGCGCGCGCCGGACCTCGAGTAGCAGACCGAGCGACTACCCGGCGAAGTAGAAGAGGCGGCCGAACGCTTCGGTCCGCGTCACCGATCCAACTCGACCGTCAGGTCCGTCGCGATCCACGCGTCCGTGTTTCCCTGCTCCGTGAAGACGGTCCGATCGGGCGAACAGCGACTCGCCGCGACGACCGGCCGTTCGTCCGTCGACTCCTCGGCGCCGTCTTCGATCCGGTCCTCGGCGCTGTGCTCGATCCGGTCCCCAGTGCTCATTACCACACCGTCGGAGACACGGGTGGTTATAGGTTTCGGTCGGCCTAAACCCTCGCCGGGTTCCGGCGGCGGCGCCCGCATCGACTCGACCGCGGCGACCCGCGCGGGGGATCGGAGCGCCTTAGCCGACAGGCCCCCTCTGACCTCCCGATGACGGATTCGCTCTTCGAGCCGCTGACGCTGCGCGACACGGAGTTCCGGAACCGCGTCATGTTGTCGCCCATGTGCCAGTACTCCGCGGACAACGGGTTCGCGAACGACTGGCATCGGATCCACCTCGGCTCGCGCGCGGTCGGCGGCGCCGGCGTCGTGATGACCGAGGCGACCGCGGTCGGGGAGCGCGGTCGGATCACCCCGGGCTGCCTCGGGATCTGGTCCGACGAGCACGCCGAGGCGATCGAGCCGATCGTCGACTTCGTCCGGTCGCAGGGCGCGACGCCCGGGATCCAGCTGGCGCACGCCGGCCGCAAGGCCTCCCACCGCCCGCCGGCCGAGGGCGGCGACCCGATCCCCCCGGACGACCCGGCCGGGTGGGAGACGATATCGGCGACCGACGCGCCGTACCCCGACGGCGACTCCGCCGAGGGCGGCGAGCCCGCGGCGACCCGCCGGATGGACGGGGACGACGTCGACGACGTGATCGAGTCGTTCGCCGACGCCGCCGCGCGCTCGCGCGACATCGGCTTCGAAGTCGCCGAAGTCCACGCGGCGCACGGTTACCTCCTCCACCAGTTCCTGTCGCCGGTCACCAACGACCGCGACGACGCGTACGGCGGGAGCTTCGAGAATCGCACTCGCCTGGTCCGCGAGGTCGTCGCGGCCGTCCGAGACGTGTGGCCCGACGACAAGCCCGTGTTCGTCCGGATCTCCGCGACCGACTGGCTGCCCGACCGCGACGCGTGGGACGTCGACGACTCCGTGCGGCTGGCCCCCCTGCTCGCCGAGGCCGGCGCCGACCTGATCGACGTCTCCGGCGGCGGGATTCACCCCGACCAGCGGCTGCCGGGCACCGGCCCCGGCTATCAGGTGCCGTACGCCGAGGCGATCCGCGAGGGGACCGACGTGCCGGTCGCCGCGGTCGGCGGGATCACGGAGCCGACCCACGCCGACGCGCTGGTCCGGAACGGGCGGGCGGACCTCGTCGCGCTCGGCCGGGAGCTGCTCCGCCACCCGTACTGGCCGCTGGAGGCCGCCCACGAGCTGGACGCGGACGTCGAGTGGCCGGTGCAGTACCGCCGCGGCCGGTTCGACTGAGGGCGCCGCGGGGGCGCCGGCCGGGCTTTTTATCCGCGCGCCGCGTACCTCGCGGTATGAGTTCCCGCGACGACCGACGCGACGACGAGCTCGAGGAGCGGCTCGACGAGCTCGACGACGTCCTGAGCGAGCTGCGGCGCGACCTCCGAGAGAGCGAGCGGGACCGCCGGGGGCCGCCGCGGCCGCCCCGCCTCTCGGAGCTGCTCCGGTTCACCGAGCAGTACACGATCCCGACGATTATCGCCCTCCTCGAGACGACGATCAAGTCGCTCGAACTGCTCCGCGGGACGCTCCGGCTCGCGGACCCCGGCCGAGGCCTCACGGACGACGCCGGCGCGACCGCCGACCGCCTCGCCGACGTCCGCGACGGCGCGAGCGCCGGCCTCGCCCGGTCGCTCTCGGAGCTCCGGACGGCGCTCTCCGAGGCCGACCTCCCCGAGGAGGCCGCCTCGCGGTCGATCATCGAGGACGCCCGCGACCTCACCGCCGAGATCGAGTCGCGGATCGAGGAGGGCCGCCGAGAGGCCGACGCCGCCAGACGGCAGACCCGGCGCGACGACTCTCGAGGCGGCCGGAGCGACCGGAACCCCGAGGCGGGGGGACGCGAAACGGACGATCGCGACGCGGGACGCGGCCGCGACGACGCTCCCGGCCGGGACCGCGGCGTCCAGATCGACGTGACCGACCCCGACGCGGAGCCCGGCGACGAGGGGGGCGATACGGGGGGCGACGAGCCCGAGGACGACCCGGCGCCCGAGGTCGACGTCGAGTCCGAGCTGGAGTCGATCAAGCGCCAGATCGACGGCGACGAGGCGGGCGACGACGACGCCGTCGACGAGGCGAGCGATGACGCGGGTGCCGGTTCGGAGGTCGGCGACCCGACCGACGTCGACGGCTCCACCGATGACGACCGGGACGACGCGGTCGAGGAGGGCGACGCGGACGACAGCGACGAGAGCTGACCCGCTCGCCTCCCGCGCCGCTCTCGCCGCTCGTATTTAAAAGTCCGCGCCGAGCCGGTCGGCGACGCGCTCCGCGGAGTCGACGAGGAGGGCGTCGTCGTCGGTGAACACCTCCAGCGCGACGGTGCCGTCGAACCCGTCGAGCTCGGCCGCCACCTTCCCGTAGTCCACCTCGCCGGCGCCGACCGGGAGGTGCGTGTCGCCCCGACGGCGCACGTCGTGACAGTGGAGGTGCGAGACGCGGTCCCCGTGGGCGCGGAGGAACCGCGCGATCGCCTTGTCGCCGCCCTCCATGTAGGCGTGGCCCACGTCGAAGCAGACCGGGGTGTCGGTGTCGCGGGCGATCTCGCCGAGGACGGAGAGCTGGAGCCCCGCGTGCTGGTGGCCGACGTTCTCGACGACGACCTCGACGCCCGCCTCGCGGCCGGCGTCGGCGACGCGGCGGAGCTGCTCGGCGGCGACCTCGCGGAACTCCACGTCGTCGCGGTCGGCGGAGGTCGCGTGGAGCACCGCCTTCTCGGCGCCCAGGTCGCCGGCCGCTTTTAAAAGGCGGCGCTGGTAGGCGACGATGGCGTCGTTGACCTCGGGGACGTACGTCGCCAGCCGCTGGCCGTACGGGAGGTGAACCACGAGATCGCGCCCGGCGAGCGCCCGGTCCAGCCGCTCCGGGTCGATCTCGCCGGGCGCGAGCGTCGGCTCGCCGACCCCGAGCTCGCAGAACTCGAACCGCGACGGCGACGCCGCGAGGCGGTCGAGGTCGTCGCCGACGGTGAGACCGATCTCCATGTCGGCGGTGGGTGCGGCGGCGTGTTATGTATCCCCCTTCGTTTCGGCTGACAGTCATGAAGAAAACATCTCGCCGCCGGGGGTGAACCGCCCCGATCGAGTTGGGGGTTTCGTCGCTCGAACCGCTCGTCCGAGGCGTCTCGAACGGGGGCGCTAGCAGCCGTACCCCCGGCCGCTCGTCCTAACGGTTGCGTGATCGTCGTCCGCCATCTCCCGAGCCATCTCGTCGACAGTCACGCCCGTGTACGTCTCCATCTGGTTCACGGCGTTCGGGCCCATGTGATCGGTCATATGAGCTTCCATCCAGGTCGCCCACGCCGCCGTCTCGCCGTCGACCGGCGTCCCCGCGACTTCGTCACCGGCGTGCGAGTCCGTCTGTCCGGTCATGTGCCCGTCCGTCCACGTCGTCCACTCCGCCGTCTCGCCCTCGGCCGGCGTCCCGTCGGTCGCCGTCTCGTTCTCCCGGACCGGTGCGTCCCCGTGTGCGCTGACGGCCGGGACGGCGAACGCGAGTCCGACGATCGCGAGCGCCACGAGCAGCCATCGTGCGATGTTTCGATCGGTCATT
>SDGW01000536.1_pt1 | contig 16014 bp, 13 predicted proteins | sample 2873831 | NCBI WGS metagenome assembly SDGW01 (sample SAMN08132700, study PRJNA421101) | hypersaline lake metagenome | isolation source: celular fraction 0.22 microns magnesium sulfate-rich crust from ephemeral... | place: Spain: Penahueca Lagoon, Toledo | collected 2011-07
CTCTCGACGGACTTCTCGACGTGGGCGTCGTCGTCGAGCGCCGCCATCGCCGCCCGGAGCGCCGCCTCGCTGGCGGCGAAGGGGGTGGAGACCTTCGCGTAGGCGTCGCCCCACGCCGACGGGACGAGCGCGTAGCCGATCCGGAGCCCGGCCAGCCCGTACGCCTTCGAGAACGTCCGGAGCACCGCGAGGTTGTCGTACCCCTCGAGCAGCCCCGCGGCGGAGGGCTCCTCGGCGAACTCGCCGTACGCCTCGTCGATCACGACCAGCGAGTCGTCGTCGACGCCGTCGAGCAGCGCCTCGATCTCCTCTCGGGCCATCGTCGCGCCGGTGGGGTTGTGCGGCGAGGTGACGTAGACGACCCGTTCGCCGTCGTAGGCGTCGAGCACCGTGTCGGCGGTCATCGCGAACCCGTCGGCCTTCGAGAGCTCGTAGGAGCGCACGTCGCCGTGGTGGTAGCGCGCGCTCATCCCGTAGTAGGAGAAGCCGGGGTCCGGGACGAGCACGGGGTCGTCGGGGTCGAGCATCGCCCGCGAGAGGTAGTCGATCGCGCCGTCGGCGCCGGGGCTGACCCACACCTGCTCGGTTGCGAGATCCCAGTTCTCGGCCAGTTCGGCCGTCAGGTCGGTGTGTGCGGCCTTGGGGTACACCGATATCTCCGCGGCGGCGCCACGGACGGCGTCGACGGCCGCCGGGCTCGCGCCGTGTGGGTTCTCGTTCGAGGAGAGCTTCACCAGCTCCTCGGGGTCGAGGCCGAGGTCGCGGGCGACCTCCTCGACCCCCCGTCCCGGAACGTACTCGACGTGGGCGGAGAGATCCCGTGGTTGCATGCCGCGACGTTCTCGGTGATGGGGGATAAGGCTCCCGCCCTCAGGTTCTGGGAGCGTACGTCTTGGTCCGAATCGTCGACGGTGGCCGTAACGGCATCTCGGTCGTTGGTTACTGAGACAGCAACCGCGACAGCATCTCGATCGTTGGCACATTGTGACCGTAGTGCGCCGGACTTCGGGTCCGGCGCAGCGCCGTGTCCCTACCTCTCCCCCCGCGCTCGCGACGGCGCGAAGCGCGAGGCGTCCACCGCGACCGAAGCCGCAGCGGCGGTGGCGCGAAGCGCGAGCGGCTCCGTCCGCGAGCTAGCGCGAGGGTCCCGCGAGCGAAGCGAGTGGGACCACGAGGGAGCTTGCTTCCTCGGAGGACGAACGAGCGAACGTGAGTGAGTCGGTTGGGGAGGCAGTGGCTGCTATGCAGAGGCGGCGCGGTTCAACTGGCCAAGCGTCGAGATGCTGTCGCTGGAGCCGAGCGAGAAAAGACACCAAAAAGCGTCACTCAGAAACGCCGCAGAAAACCCATTTCCAGCGACCCCTCAGTCGGCCCGCTCCTCGAGCAGCCGCGTCTCGACGGCCGCCTGAACGACCTCGGACACGTCGCCGAGGCCGTTGGAGTTGTTCGCGACGACGCCGTTGAGCAGCGCTTCGTGGTCCCGCAGGCCGGCGACGACCAACGAGTCCTCATCGGGCACGTCGTACGCCTCGGCGATCGCCGCGACGACCACGTCGCCCTGGTCCTGATCGTCCTCGGCGACGGCGTCGAGCAGGCCGCCGAACACGTCGTCGGCGTCGACCTCGACGCGCCGCTCGAGCGTGCCGGGCGACTCCACGTCGCCGCCGAGCAGCCCCGCGAGATACCCCTTCACCGAGCCGACGATGTACTCGTCGAGGCTGTCCTCGCCGACTTTCTCGGCCCGCCGCGCGGCGAAGGCGCGGACGAACTTGTCCATCTCGACCTCGAGCGCCGAGCGCTCGTCGACGTCCTCCGCGCGGGTCTCGAAGCTGTCGTCGTCCTCGGCGTCCGCGTCGTCGTCGGCAGCAGCCTCGTCGTCACGGTCGTCCGTGGCGTCCGAGCCCTCGTCCTCGGTGTCCGCGGTCGGGTCGGTGGTCTCGCCCGCCCCCTCGTCAACGGCGTCGCCGCCGTCGTCGGTGTCGGTCTCGTCGGTCACGGAGGCCCCCGCGACGATATCGTCGCCGTCGCCGCCGTCGTCGCTTCGGCGCCGGTGGCTGCTCCTGGAACCGCCCACGCTGTTGCCCGTGCCGAGCGTGTTGATTCGCCCCTCGATCCGCCGTCGGTCGTTGCCGCCGTTGTCAGTCATGGTTGTTGCACCGCGTGCGTCGGCCGCCGGGCTCCCGAGGCGCGCCTGCGGCCGTAGCTTGCACACACGCGACCCTTGGCTGGGAGTGAGAAAAAGTCAGCGGAGGTTTCCCCCCCGTAGCGGCGAGAACGTCTGACGGGCGTCAGACGTTCGGGTCGCGTTCGATCTCCCCCGCCGCCGATCGGGCGCGCTCGACTGCCGACGGCCGGCCCGAGAACGTGACGCTCACTCGGTCGCCCGCGTACTCGGCCGTGACACGCCCGTGATCGTGCGCCCACGAGAGGAACGCCTGGGTCTCGCCGGAGTTCGGCAGGTCGAACTCGGCCTGCTCGTCGGGCAGGGCGTCGACGACCGCGTCGGCGAGTCGCCCCACTGCGGCGCCTTCCAGCGCGCTGACCGCGACGGTGTCCGTGACTCGGTCGCCGGCGACCGCCGCCACGGCGCGCCGGCGCGTCGCGAGCCCGTCGTCGTCGACGAGATCCGTCTTGTTGAGCACGACCAGTAGCTCCCCGCGCGGCTCCTCGATCTCCGAGAGCGACACCCGGAGCTTCTCGCGCATCGACGCGAGCGGATCGCTCGCGTCGACGACCAGCAGCGCGGCGTCGGCGTCGGCGACGGCGTCGAGCGTCGCGCTGAAGGCGGCCACGAGCTCGTGGGGGATACCGTCGACGAGCCCGACGGTGTCGGTCACCAGCAGCCGGCGGCCGTCGATCGTCGCCCGCCGCGTGGTGGTCTCGAGCGTCTCGAACAGCCGATCCGCGACCTCGGCGACGCCGTCGACGTCGTCGTGGTCGGCCCCCGCCCCCGCGACGGAGAGGTCGTCCGCGAGCCGGTGGAGCAGGGTCGACTTCCCGGCGTTCGTGTACCCCGCGACGGCGACGAGATCGAACCCCTGCTCGCGGCGCTCGGCGCGGCGCTCGCTCGCGCGGTCGGCCAGCGCGTCGAGCTTGCGCTCGACGGTCCGGATCCGCTTCTCGATGTCGACGAGCCGGGAGCCGGTCTCGGCCGCGCGCTGCATGTGGGTCCGCTCCTCGGTCTCCCGGACCCGCGGGCGCTCGTAGCGGAGCTTCGCCAGTTCGACCTGGAGCCGGGCGGCCTTCCCGCCGGCGCCGGCCTCGAAGATACCCAGCACGAGCCGGTGGCGGTCGACGATCCGGACCCCGTCGGGGAGCAGCGCCGTCAGCGAACTGTACTGGCCGGGGGTGAGTTCGGCGTCGACCAGGGTCGCGTCGGGGTCGACCTCGGCGACACGCCGTGCCAGCTCCTCGGCCTTCCCGCGGCCGACGTTGTACCGGCTGGCCTCCTCGCGGCGCTGGGTGAGCGCGTCGACGACCTCGTACCCCGCCGCCCGGGCCAGGCGCTCGATCTCGGTCGTGTCCGGGTCGTCGGCGTCGCGGGCGACGACGATCGCGGTTCGGTCGGTCGCTGTCGGTTCGTCGGTCGAGTTCGGTGGTGCGTCTTGCAACGTTGGGAGGGGTGGGGCCCCCTCCGGAAGCGGCGCGGCGACGGCGACGCGCCCGCCGCCGGCGGGAGACCCGAGGCTGTCTGGGAACGGTGCCGCAGAGTGGGTCTCCCGCCGACGCTCGTCGACGAGACGGGTACCGGCCGTCTCGCTGCCGTCGTGTGAGCGTCGCCGGCTCAGTAGAAGTCGAGCTCCATCGGCTGTCAGCTACTGGCGTCGCAGCCCGCAAAAAGGTACCGTCGGTGTGGGAACGCGTTACTCGTCCTCGAGCTCGTCGACGATCTCCTCGGCGTCGACGTCGGCGTCCTCGAGGTCGCCCTCGATGTCCTCGAGCTCCCCCTCGAGCTCCTCGGCACCGCCCATACCGCCCATCATGCCGCCCATGCCGCCCATCATGCCCGCGCTGCTGCCGTCGAACACTTCCTCGACGACCACGCGGTCGAGGTCGAGGCGGTCCATCAGGTCCTGGGCGACCTGCTGCTTCTGGAACATCCACTGCTGGTTCATCTGCATCTGCTGGTTCGCCTCGATGTAGAGGGAGCGCTGCTCGACCTCCTCGGTCTCGGTGGTCTCCTCGCCGTCGTCGTCCTCGACGGTGACCTCCTCCTCGACCGTCTCGGTCTCGATGCGGAGCTCCGGCTCCATCTGGAGGTACATCCCCAGCAGGCCGGCGGCCTTCTCCTCGTCGTCGTCGACCACGTCGACGATCTCGTACTCGTACTCGAGATCCTCGCCCGCCAGCGGGTGGTTGAAGTCGACGCGGGCGCGCCCGCCGATCACGGTCTCGACGTACCCCTGCTCGCCGTCGATCTGGACCTGAGCGCCGGGGCGGCGATCCTCCTCGTCCAGCTTGTTGGCGCTGACGGTGCGGACCTGCTCCTGGTCGTACTCGCCGAACCCGTCCTCGGCGTCGATCTCGACGGTGCCCTCGTCGCCGACCTCGCCGCCGAGCAGCGCGTCGTCGACGCCGGGGAACACGTGGCCCTCGCCGACGACGATGATGCGCGGCGAGAAGTCGTACTCGTCGTCGTCGATGCCGGCCTCCTCGGCGACGTCCTTCCGGGTCGTGTCGACCACGCGGTCGTCGCTGACGGTGCGCACGTCGTAGTCGATACGCACGAAGTCGCCGTCCTGGATGCCGGATTCGGTCTCTGCCTCGGCCTCGTTCGCCGCGTCGGCCTCGGCGTCGGCCTCGTTTTCGCTCATACCTCTACGGTCTCGTGTTCCACTCTTAAGGTCAACGTTTCGGGCCCAGACGGCGCCGAAAGCACAGTTCGTCGGCGCCCGCGGGCCAGCGCTCCGCCACGAGAGGCCAGCCTTTTCGCCGCCGACGTGGACTGTCGAGCCATGTACGAGGTCGAACTCAAAGTCGAAGCCGACCACGGGCGCGTCCGCGACGCACTCGAAGCGGCCGGCGCCACGCCGGTGGACCACGTCCGCCAGGTCGACACCTACTACGACGCCCCCCACCGCGAGTTCGCCGACACCGACGAGGCGCTCCGGCTGCGCGAGGAGGCCCAACTCGACGCGGACGGCGAGCCTCGCGCCACCACGACGAAGATGACCTACAAGGGCCCCCTCGTCGAGCAGGCGTCGAAGACCCGCGAGGAGCACGAGACCGCCGTCGGCGACGCCGACGCCGCCGCGGGGATCCTCGACGGGCTCGGCTTCGAGCCCGCCGCGACCGTCGCGAAGGAGCGGGAGCGCTTCGAACTCGACGGCTACACCGTGACGCTCGACGCGGTCGACGATCTCGGCTCCTTCGTGGAGGTCGAACGCGAGGGCGCGGAGTCGGAGATCGAGTCGCTCCGGACGGGTGCGGGGGAGCTGCTTCGCGAACTCGGGCTCGATCCGGACGATCAGATCCGCACCTCCTACCTCGGCCTGCTGCTCGCGGGAGATACCCGAGAGTAATTTCCCGGGACCGGATCGTTTCCGAAGGTTATAGAGCCCGGCCCGCGGAAGAGCTGCCAATGACGCGGAACATTCAGGTCTCCGAACTCGATCGGCAGGCGGTCGAGGACCAGCAGGTCGAAATCGTCGAGCGAAAGGGGCTCGGGCACCCGGACTCCATCTGTGACGGCATCGCCGAGAGCGTCTCGCGGGCGCTCTCCCAGCTGTATCTCGACCGCGTGGGGAAGGTGCTCCACTACAACACCGACGAGACCCAGCTCGCGGCGGGCCGGGCGGCGCCGGCCTACGGCGGCGGCGAAGTGGTCGAGCCAATCTACATCCTGATCGTCGGCCGCGCGACCAAGAGCTACGAGCAGGACGGCCGGACGATCGAGCTCCCGGTCGACTCGACGGCGCTGGCGGCCGCGCGGGACTACCTCGAGGAGCAGATCCCCGAACTCGAGTACGGCACCGACGTGGTCGTCGACGTGCGCCTCGGCGAGGGCTCCGGCGACCTGCAGGACGTGTTCGGCGAGGAGGAGGTCCAGGTGCCGATGGCGAACGACACCTCCTACGGCGTCGGCCACGCGCCGCTGACCGAGACCGAGACGATCGTCCGCGAGATCGAACGCGGGATCAACGGCGAGTACGCCGCCGAGCACCCCGAGGTCGGCCCGGACGTGAAGGTGATGGGGAAGCGCGAGGGCGACCGCATCGACGTGACCGTCGCCGTCGCGATGGTCGACGCCTACGTCGCCGACCTCGAGGCGTACAAGGCGGCCGTCTCGAACGTGCGGGAGTACGCCACCGAGCTCGCGCACAGTTACACGGATCGCGAGGTGAACGTGGAGGTCAACACCGCCGACGACTACGACGCCGGCTCGGTGTACCTCACGGTCACCGGCACCTCCGCGGAGCAGGGCGACGACGGCTCCGTCGGCCGCGGGAACCGCGCCAACGGGCTCATCACGCCGAACCGCCCGATGAGCATGGAGGCCACCTCCGGGAAGAACCCCGTCAACCACATCGGGAAGATCTACAACCTGCTCTCGACGGCGGCCGCCGAGGACGTGGTCGCACAGGTCGACGGGATCCGCGACCTCCAGATGCGCCTGCTCTCCCAGATCGGCCGGCCAATCGACGAGCCCCACGTCGCCGACGCCCAGATCGTCACCGAGGCGGGCGTCGACGTGGCCGACATCGAGGCCGAGGTCACGGAGATCGTCGACGAGAACCTCGCGAACGTCACCGAGATCACCCGGGAGGCGATCGAGGGCGAGATCTCGACGTTCTAGGCCACCGGGCATTTATCCGGGGCGCCCGAGAGCCACGCCCATGCAGACGTTCGAACTGACTCTCAGACTGCTCGCGGGGTTGGGGCTCATCCTCACGAACGGCTTCTTCGTCGCGATCGAGTTCGCGCTGACCCGGGCCCGACAGTTCTCCAAGGAGGAGTTCCTAGGCGACGGCGAGAGCAAGGCGCTCCAGCGCGCCTGGGAGATGACCAACGACCTCGAGCTGTATCTCACCACCTGTCAGGTCGGGATCACCGCCTCCAGTATCGCGGTCGGGATCGTCGCCGAGCCCGCGCTGGCGGCCATCTTCGAGCCGGTGTTCCAGGGGACGTTCCTCGCGAGCGCCGGCTCGGGGGCCGTCCTCGCCTTCCTCATCATCAACCTCGTCCACCTCACCCACGGCGAGCAGACGCCGACGTACCTCGGGGTCGAGCGCTCGCGGTTCGTCTGCAAGTACGGCGCGACGCCGCTGTACTGGTCGAACCGCCTCATCCTGCCGATCATCAAGCTGGGCGACTGGGTCGCGAAGGCCACGCTCGCCCTGTTCGGCGTCGAGATGACCGGCGCGTGGCTGGAGACCGAGGAGGAGGTGATCGAGTCGCGTGCGGACCTCCACAAGCGCCTGGGCTCGGTGCTCGCTCAGGGGAACATGTCCGAGGAGCGTCGCGAGGAGGTGCTGAACGCGCTCACCATCGGCGACCAGCAGGTGAAGGACGTGATGGTCCCCATCGACGACATCGTCGCGCTCTCGACGGCGGTCGACACCGAGGAGAACTTCCGCCGGATGGAGGAGCACCCCCACACGCGCTACCCGCTGATCGGGGAGGACGTGCAGGACTTCCGCGGGATCGTCTACTTCCCGATGCTCGCCCGGTACCGCGACAGCGTCGCCGACGGCGACGTGGACTTCACCAACCTCTCGGCGCCGCCGATGACGATGTCCGGGGACACGAGCGTCAGCGACGCGATCGACCAGTTCCAGGTCGAGAGCCAGGAGCTCGCGTTCGTGCTCGACGACGGCCAGGTCGTCGGGATGGTGACCGTGACGGACCTGCTCGAGTCGATCACCGGGGAGATGGAGGACCCGATCGACCTCCTCGACGGCGACGAGGCGTAGGCCGCGGGAGTCCCGAAACGCCCATGCTCGCCCGCCGAGTAACCCGCCCGTGCAGCAGTCACCGGATCTCGCGGTCGTCCGCTACGGCGAGGCAGGCATCAAGAGCGACAAGGTCCGCGGGCAGATGCTCGACCGCCTCGCCGAGAACGTGCGGGCGATCCTCGACGACCGCGGGCTCCCCGGCGCGGTCGAGCGACGCTGGTCGCGACTCCTGATCCGCCCGCCGGGGACGGCGGCCGACGCGTTCGACGCCGACGCCGCCGCCCGCGCCGCCGCCGACGCGTTCGGCGTCGTCTCCACCAGGCCCGCGATCTCGACGGCGCCGACGGCCGAGGCGCTGGCCGAAGCCGCGGTCGCGCTGACCGCGGACCACCCCGACGGCGCCACGTTCGCGGTCCGCGCGAACCGCGCCGGCACGCCGGAGACCCACCCGTTCACGAGCCAGGAGGTCGCCGGCGAGGTCGGCGCCGCGATCGGCGACGCCACCGGCGCCGACGTGGACCTCGACGACCCCGACCGCGCCTACCGACTGGACATCCGCGAGGACGAGGCGTTCGTCTCCGCGGCGGAGTACGACGGCCCGGGCGGGCTCCCGGTCGGCACGCAGGGGACGACGGTCGCGCTGTTCTCCGGCGGCATCGACTCCCCCGTCGCGGCGTGGGAGCTGTTCAAGCGCGGGCTCGAGATCGTCCCGGTGTACCTCGACCTCGGGGATTACGGCGGTCCGGACCACCTCGCCCGCGCAACCGAGACCGCGGGCACGGTCGCGCGCTCGGCGCCGCACGTCGACGCCCGGCTGCGGGTGGTGCCCGCGGGCGAGCTCGTCGACGACCTCGTCGACGGGACGGGGCCGACCCGGATGCTCTCGCTCCGGCGCGCGATGCTCCGGGTCGCGGAGGCGGTCGCCGCGGACGTCGGTGCCCACTCGATCGCGACCGGGGAGTCGATCGGCCAGAAGTCCTCACAGACCGGGCCGAACGTCCGCGTCACCGACGCCGCCGCGACGCTGCCGGTCCACCGCCCGCTCCTGACGCGGGACAAGCCCGAGATCGTCGCGCAGGCCCGCGAGATCGGCACGTTCGTCGACGCGACGATGAACGTCGGCTGCGAGCGCGTCGCGCCGGACTACCCCGAGACCAACGCGACGATCGAGGGCGTCGAGGCGGCCGAGCCCGACGACCTGCTCGACCGGGCCGCGGCGCTGGCCGACGAGCGCTACGTCGTCGGCGACGACGGCCCGAACGGGGAGTGACGCCGTCGTCGGACCGCAACCCACTTTATCCGCCCCGGCGACCGGCCGACAATGGCGCAGGTCTGTCTGCTGGGCGAACCCGGGAGCGACCTCCGGTACGAGCTGCTCTCCCGGGAGACCGCCCGCGAGGCGCTCTCGACGTACGACCTGCGGGAGCCGTACGCGAACAGCATCGCGCTCGACACCGTCTCCATCGGCGCCGCCGTCTCGCTGCTGAACGACCTGAACTGGTACCTCGTGCGGTTCGCGCGGACGGCGCTGGTGCAGTCGGACTCGGTCTCCGAGACGGAGTGGCTCTCCCGCGACCTCGCCATCCTGATCCGCGACGGCCACGTCGACCCCGACGTGACGGGCGGGTTCCTGAAGGTGTACGGGCTCGAGGACGGCCGTCCCGAGGACCCGACGTTCGTCCAACGCCAGGGCGACTGGACCCCCGAGCGCGAGGGGTACGACGACGTGCTGGTGGTGCGGGTGACCGAGGAGGAGTTCGAGTAGCTACTCGTCGCACTGCCACGGGCAGTCCTCGGCCTCCTCGGCCTCGAACAGCCCGGTGGACATGTATCGCTCGCCGCTGTCTGGGAACACCGTCACCACCAGCGGGTCGTCGACGCCCTCCTCGACGAGTCGCCGGGCGGTCCGGCGGGCGGCGACGTTCGCGGCGCCGCTGGACTGGCCGACGAGGATCCCCTCCTCGCTGGCGAGACAGCGACACTCCCGTTCGGCGCTGTCGAGGCTCACGGCCTCGACGGCGTCGAGCAGGTCCACGTCCAGGTTCGGCGCGACGAACCCCGGCCCCATCCCCTGGTAGTCGTCCGACCCGGACTCGCCGGTCGACAGCACGGCGTTGGCTTCGGGCTCGACGGCGACGACCTCCAGGTCGGGGAACGCCTCGCGGAGGCGCCGGCTCGTCCCCGTCAGGGTGCCGCCCGTGCCGACGCCGGCGACGAACGCGTCGACCTCGCGGCCGTCGACCTGGTCGAGGATCTCCGGGCCGGTCGTCTCGTAGTGCGCTTTGGGGTTGGCGGCGTTCTCGAACTGCCGGACCTGCACGTACTCGCCCGTGGCTTCGAGTTCGTCCGCGCGGTCGCGGGCGTCGCTGATGTCGCCGTCGACGACCTCGATGTCGGCGCCGTAGGCGCGCATGATCCGCCGGCGCTCGGGCGACTTGGAGCCGGGGATGACGATGCGCACGTCGTACCCCTTCACCGCGCCGATCAGCGAGAGCCCGATCCCGGTGTTGCCGCTGGTGGGCTCGACGATCGCGTCGCCCTCGCCGAGCTCGCCGGCCTCCTCGGCCGCCCGGATCATGTACAGCGCCGGGCGGTCCTTCGCCGAGCCGCCGGGGTTTTTCGACTCCAGTTTGGCGGCGACGGTGCCGGCCGGCGAGGCGACCTCGACGAGCGGCGAGCCGATGCTCTCGATCACGTTCGCGTCCATCTACCGGGTGGTATCCGGGTCGAACCTAAATGGGTAGCGACACCGGCCGCGGCGGTTCCGAAACGGCCGTCAGTAATTTTTGCGCTCGCGCCGACGTTGGCAACGATGAGCACCTCAAGCGTCACCGATCGACTGCCGCTCGGCGCCGGCGCCGGGACCGGAATCGCCGCGTACCTGTTGGGGTACCTCCTCACGTACGTCTGGCAGAGCGGCTCCGTCGAGGAGCGCCTGGCGGGGTACAACCTCGTCACCGAACTGTTCGGCGGCGAGCCCATCGCCGTCTGGCAGGGCGTGGGCTGGCTGTTCTACAACGCCCACTTCGTCGACACGCAGTTCGACGCCTTCGGCGGCACGCAGTCCCAGAACTTCATCGCCGGCAGCGAGGGCGGCTCGCTCGCGCTGCTGTACCTCGTGCCGGTCGTGCTGCTGCTCGCGGCGGGGCTGCTGACCGCCCGCGTCGGCGACGCCGACGAGCCGGCCGCCGGCGCGACCGCCGGCGCCGCGGTCGCGATCGGCTACTTCCCGCTGGCCCTGATCGGGCGGTTCCTGTTCTCCTACCAGGGCTCGGCGGCGCCGGACATCGTCACGGCGATCCTGCTGGCAGGGCTCGTTTATCCGCTCCTCCTGGGCGCGGTCGGCGGCGCCATCGGCGGCGTCGTCGGGGAGTAAGAGTTCGAAGGCGATTTTTCGCGGCGACCGACAGCCACCGACGTGCGTACTCGAAGGCGGCGACCGACAGCCGCCGACGTGTGACTTATTCCCCTCGGGCGCGGTGTTGGCGTATGAGCGAGGCCGAACCACCCGAATCGACGCTCTCGACGCTCCAGCCCGACCCCGCGTGGGACGCCGAGTCCCACGCCGACGCCGTCGACGCCCTGGGGGCCGACGGGCTCACGTTCCGGATCTGGGGCGGCGACTGGTGTGGCGACTGCCGACAGCTCCTGCCCGCGTTCGCGGCCGCGCTCGAGGCCGCGGGCGTGCCCGACGAGCGCGTCCACGCCTACGCAGTCGAGCGCGAGGACGGCGAGAAAGTCGGCGAGGCGATGGGGGCGTACGGGGTCGAACTCATTCCCACCGTGATCGTCGAGCGCCAGGGAGAGGAGATCGCGCGGTTCGTCGAGAGCGAGGGTCGACCGATCGCGGAGTACCTCGCGGACGAGATCGTCGCCGAGTAGCTCAGAGGTTCTTCTCGACCCACTCCAGCGCCGCTTCTAGATCCGTCTCCGGTGGCGAGCAGGTGCGCGAGCGGCAGGCGTACACCGTCGGCTCGCCGTCGCGGGCCTCGCGACCGGCCCAGATCGGCGGCGCCGCCTCGAGCCCGAGTTCGTCGAGCCAGTTTTGGAGCCCCGCCTCCGTCGGGGGTCGACGGGCGACGACGGCGCCGGGGAGGTGGCGGTCGGCGAGCGTCTCGCGCCAGTCGGCCGGGAGTTCGTCGGCGGCGACGGTGAGTTCGAGCGAGCCCCGCCGAGCGGCGTCGGCGGCCATCGCGAGCGTGCCGTGCTCGACGGGGCTGGCCTCGATCCGGTCGCGGTGGGTCGCCAGCGTCTCCCGGGCGACCCCAGCGAGGTCGCTGTCGGTGAACTGGTCCAGATCGAGCAGCAGCGCGACGGCGGCGCCGACGCTCGACGGGGTGGACTGGTCGGTGAGCTCCTGCGGCCGCGCGACGAGCTCCTCGGCGTCGTTGGCGGCGAGGTACAGCGTCCCGTCGTCGGCGTCGTAGAACGCCTCCGAGATCGCCTCGGCGAGCTCCAGCGCGAACGCGAGCGGTTCGACCTCGCCGGTCGCCTGGTACAGTTCGAACGCGCCGCGGCCGAGGAACGCGTAGTCCTCCAGCGCGCCGTCGAAGTCGACCGCCCCGTCCTTGAACCGGCGGGAGAGCCGCCCCTCCTCGGCGTCCCACAGCTGCTCGCGGACGAACGCGAGCGCCGACTGCGCGCGCTCGATGCGTGCGTCGTCGCCCAGCACGAACCCCGCGCGGGCGAACGTCTCGATCAGCAGCCCGTTCCAGCCCGCGAGCACCTTCTCGTCGCGGGGCGGCCGCGGGCGGTCCTCCCGGGCCGCGAACAGCCGCTCGCGGGCGTCGGCGAGCAGGTCGCGGATCTCCGCCGCGGAGTCGGGGGCCACCACGCTCTCGCCCGCGACCTCGATCTCGGCGCCGACGAGCTCCTCGACGGGGACGGTCTCGTTCAGCACGCTCGTCCCGCCCTCGAAGTTCCCCCCGGCGACGACGCCGTAGCGCCGGCAGAACAGCGTCGCCGCCGGCTCGTCGAGCTCGTCGCGGACCTCCGCAGGGGTCCAGACGTAGAACGCCCCCTCCTCGCGTTCGGGCTCCTCGCCCGCCTCGAGCCGGGAGGCGGGCGTCTCGCTCCGCGCGTCGAGCGTGCTGAAGAAGCCGCCCTCGGGGTGGGAGAGCTCCCGTTCCGCGAACGCGAGCGTCTCGTCGACGATCTCCGCGTAGCGCTCCCGGCCCGTCGCGCGGTAGCCCGCGAGGAACGCCGCCGGGATCGTGGCGTTGTCGTACGCCATCTTCTCGAAGTGGGGGACGGTCCAGTCCTCGTCGACGCAGTAGCGGTGGAACCCGCCGCCGAGGTGGTCGTACAGCCCGCCGCTCCCCATCGCGTTCAGCGCGTTCTCGGCGACCGTCAGCGGCTCGGGGTCGTCCGAGCGGGCGGCGACGCCCAGCAGCAGTTCGACCCGGGTCGGCTGGGGGAACTTCGGGCTCCCCTGGCCGAACCCGCCGTGCTGGCGGTCGGCGCCGCGGATCGCCGCCGCCGCGGCGTCGTCGAGGATCCCGTCACCCGGCGTCTCGGCGTCGTCGCCCGGCGAGCCCGTCGGCGCCATGCGGTCGCGGGCGGCGTCGGTCCACTGCTCGGCGCGGGTCTCCATCTCCGGGCGCTGCTCGGGGTCGGCCCAGGAGTCGCTGATCTGCCGGCAGAGCTGCTCGAAGCCGGGGACGTTGCGCCCCGGCTGGGACTCCGGCGGGAAGTAGGTGCCAACGTAGAACGGCTTCCCCTCCGGGGTGAGAAACGCCGACAGCGGCCATCCGCCGCCGCCGGCGACGAGCTGGCAGACAGTCTGGTAGACGCGGTCGAGGTCCGGGCGCTCCTCGCGGTCGACCTTGATCGGGACGAAGTTCTCGTTCAGCACCTCGGCGACGCGCTCGTCCTCGAAGGACTCCTCGGCCATGACGTGGCACCAGTGGCAGGCCGAGTAGCCGACCGAGAGGAAGATCGGCACGTCGCGCTCGCGGGCCTCCGCGAGCGCGTCCTCGTCCCAGGGCTGCCAGTTCACGGGGTTGTCGGCGTGCTGCTGGAGGTACGGGCTCGCCTCCTCGTCGAGCCGGTTCCGGCCGCTGGCGGAGTCACTCATCGTCGGAGAATGCGCGCCGAGGGGGAAGTAGCCGGTGGTCGCGGCGCTACTCGACCGCCCGATACACGACGACGCCCTCGTTCTCGTAGGCGCGCTCCCAGGCCGGCGACGCCGCGAACGAGCGGTCGAGCGAGCCGAACGTCACTTCGGGGTGGCCGCGGACGGTGTACGCCCCCTTCGGGAGGTAGACGTAGTCGGGGTCGGCACCGACGCCCGCCATCTCGCGCTCGACGCAGTCCGCCCCGTCACACCGCGACAGCTCCTCGAACGTCGTCAGTTGGGTGTCGTACGCCTCCGGGCCGTACCACTCTACCCCCCACGGGCCGATCAGTATCGTCCGATCGGCCAGCGCGGGGAACCACTCGGCGGCGTCGCCGAGCACGACGAACGTCGCGTCGGGCCGAGTCTCGGCCTCGGCCCACGCCATCGCCGCCGCGTCCTCGTCGTCGAGGAACTCCGGGGTCGACGGGTCGCCCGACAGCGTCATCTCGTGGGCGAGATACCCCCCGCCCGCGACGGTCGCGAGGAGGAGACAGGCCGCCGCGGCGACCTCCCGGCGCTGGACGGCGCCGGCCCCCGGGAGGGAGACGCGGCCGTCCAACGAGGGCAGCCGGCGAGCCACGTCGACGGCCGCGACGCCCGCGATCACGCTCCCGACGGTGAACGCGAACCGCGGCTGGGCCAACAGCAGTTCCGCGGCGGCGGCCCAGGCCGCGAGGAACCACTCCCGGCGAGCGTACAGCAGGTACGCCGCGCCGAGCAGCGGGAGCAGCGTCGCCGAGAGCCCGATCGTCGCCACGCCGCCGCCGATGCCGCCGTGGGTGCCAGCCGCGCCCGTGAGCACGTCGATCCCGTGGGTGCTCGTCACCCAGCCCAGCCACGGTGCGGCGACGAGGGCGCCGCCGAACCCGACAGCCGCGCCGCGGAGCAGCCCCGCCGGCGAACGGTCGCGCACGCCCCACAGCAGGAGGTAGGTGACGACGACGAACAGCGAGTACGTCGGGTGGGTCAGCACCGTCGCGCCGAAGGCCAGCGCGCCGACGGCGACCGCGCGTCGGGAGCCGGTCTCGAACGCCCGGTAGCCCGCGTAGATCGCGGTCAGCGCGTAGCAGAACGCGAACGCGCGGACCAGCCCGCCCGCGGAGACGTGCCACTGGAGAAGCTGCGGGTTGAGCGCGACGACGACGGCCGCGGCGGCGCCCGCGGGCCGCGAGCCCGCGTACTCCCGCGCGAGCAGGTAGGCGGGCACGAGCCCGGCGAGCACGCCGATCCCGGGGAGGAAGCGCGCCAGCGCGACCGGATCGGCGCCGAGCTCCAGCAGCACCGCGAGCAGGTAGAACTGCAGCGGCGGGTAGGCGAACGGGACGCCGTCGGCGGTGTAGCCTGCGATCTCGGCCGGCGGCGCGTAGCCGTTGGCGGCGATCGCCTCGGCGATCCGGAGGTACAGCCCCGCGCCGTACGCCGGGTACGGGTTGGTGGCGAGGTAGACGGTTACGGCCACCAGCCCCGCCGCGAGCGCGGCGCCGAGCCAGGGGGCGTCGTCGCGCGTGATCGGGAGGCGGTCGGTGCGGCTCATTTCCGGCGGAGCTCGATGGGCGAGCGGAACGCGATCGTGCGGTCGAGCCAGCGGTACTCGAGCGTCGCCCAGCGCAGCAGGCTCCCGAACAGGACGACGATCGCGAGCCCCTCGAGGGGGCCGACCCAGCGCGGGAACACGTAGGAGACCGCGTTCCCCACCGTCGGCGGCAGCGCGTTTCCGACGCGCTGGAGGATCGACGCCGCCTCGGGGGCCGGTTCGTGGCTCTCGAGCCCCAGCGACGCCGCGCTCTCGCCGCCGGTGCTCTCGTCGCCGGTGCCGAGGCGCTCGGCCTCGTACGGGAAGCCCACGTCCGCCGACCAGACCACCTCACCCTCCGTGTCCACCTCGAACACGCGGTCGCCGTTGGAGTCGGTGATCAGCGTGTGGCCGTTGGGGAGCCGGTCGGCGTCGCGGGGCCACTGCATCCGCTGGTCTTCCCACGTCCAGGACTGCTCCCACTCGCC
>SDGW01000537.1_pt1 | contig 16012 bp, 11 predicted proteins | sample 2873831 | NCBI WGS metagenome assembly SDGW01 (sample SAMN08132700, study PRJNA421101) | hypersaline lake metagenome | isolation source: celular fraction 0.22 microns magnesium sulfate-rich crust from ephemeral... | place: Spain: Penahueca Lagoon, Toledo | collected 2011-07
CACGTCCAGGAAGGCGAGCAAGCCATCTGGATCTGGGCCCCGATCATCACGAAGCGATGTCCGGAGTGTGAGAATTCGCCCAGCTACCACGAGCAAATCGGTTGTGAGTACGACGAGACGCCGCCGGAGGAGTGGTCGAAAGGGCTTGTCGGGTTCAAGCCAACGGCGGTCTTCGATGTGTCTCAGACCGAAGGTGAGCCGCTTCCCGAGTTAGAAACGGAGGCCACTGGGGACGCCGACGACCTAGTGTCCACACTCAAGGATGCGGCCGCTGATATCGGCGTGACAGTTCGTATCGTCAATGCTGACGAGTGGGCGCATGGCGACGCAACGGGCGTCTGCAAATACCGGAATCAACGTGATCTCCAACCAGTCGTCGAGGCGAAAGCCCGCTCGAATCAGGCCGATCTCGCTGTCACGCTGATTCATGAGTACGCCCACGCACTCCTCCACGCAGATATCACCGACGGGACCGAACGGGCGAAACGCGAGGTCGAAGCAGAAGCCGTCGCATACATCGTTGGTCGGTATTGTGGACTCGATACGAGTGGGTCAGCGTTCTACCTCGCTGCGTGGCAGAGTGATGACTCAGAAGTGATCCAGGAGCGCCTCGGTCGAATCAGTTCGACCGCTCAGGAGATTATTGGGTCGCTTGAGGGGTAACGCCGGGGAACTAACCCGACTCTACTCGCTCCCTTTGGTTACTGCTTAAGAGAGAAGGCGTAGCGCCTGCCAATTCAGGTAATGGCTGTCGCCTTTTTACGTCGTTGCACAAAATCAGATAGTGTCTGAAATGACGAAACGAGCTAACTCGCACTCTGGGCAAACTGGGTCGCAGGTTCGGAGAGTGTATTGCCGCATTCCACTGAGTAGAGACCTTGAGTTCGAGGATCTGTAATATAGGATGAAACTCACTTATAATGGAGTTTCGAGCAATGTTACAGCCGGTGTGTTAAGTTGACGGGAAATGCCTGAGACTGGTTTAACCAACAAATCTATGCTCTTTCCGCCCCGTGTTGGTTAACACAGGTTGAATCTCCATGTCCTACGAGCCACCGACACCCCCAGCTGAACTCCCCACCGACATCGTTGACACCCTCAATGACTACTCGCCCGAGCTCCTTCGTCACGTCGCCAGTTATGCCGAGGAACTCGCTGAATACCGTGAGCGTGAAGGTCGTCTTGCCGAGAAAGAGAACGAGGATGAGATCGAAGAACGGCCGGACGATCTCCCGGAGGACGTTCCCTCGAAGGCGACGATTACGATCAAGGAGATTAACGGCAATCGCTACTACTACTGGCAATGGCGGGACGGAGACAAAATCCGTTCACAGTACAAAGGCCCCGTCAATCCAGACGAGGAGTGAACTGATATTCGGCGATTGATTATCGATGCAGATAGCAGTCCTACACCCCCCGTTTTCGAGTTGTAAGGAGGAAAGAAGTAGAAAGGTTTCTCGACCGGCGATACAAACATCTGTCGGACGTCGGCCATCTATACGGCGAGTTCTGTGAAAGCCGCGGCAACGAGTACTTCGGGAAAGTAGTCGAGAACTGGAAGCGGTACATTGTTGCTGTGTCTACGGTTCACCGCATCCGGTACGAACTTGAACAACGCGGCAAACTCTGATAATAGTAGACCACCCGTTCAAGTGCTCACTCCCTTTTTAAACAACCCTCCCCCCGTCGTTCAACTGCTTTCCAAAGATACTGTCGGGGTGGCCGGTAGTTTCCACGGATTATGTAAGAAGCCTAACTACTGTATCTAAAACTAAGTGTCTAGTGCGGATATTGTTTTACGACGGGTTGCTTAAAGCTTTCTCTTTATCAAAGCCTTCCGAGAACTAACGGGTCCCATTATTCCATGAAAGCACTCGAATCACGGGGGGAGGGTGTCTCTCCCCGTGTAATAAAGAACGGGAAGCACTCGAAGCACTTGAACCGGTGGTGGGTAAGAACTAAGGCGGTGCGTGGTATCACCAACCGAGTAAGAACATCGAACACCTATGAGCAACTACGACTTCAAACCCGGCCAGCAAGTGTTCGCCGACCGGAACGTCTTGCTCGACGACTACACCCCCGAGAATCTGGTCGGCCGCGACGACGAACTTGACGAGTACCACGCCGCACTCCAACCTGCCATCGAAGGCAGCGAACCCGACAACATCTTTCTGTTCGGCAAAGCCGGTGTCGGCAAAACGGCCGCCACCCGTTTTCTCCTCGACAAATTGGAGCAGGGTGGTGAACAGTACGAGGTCCCGATCACTACCCGGATGGTGAACTGCGACGGCCTCGACACCTCGTATCGGATCGCTGTCAACATCGTGAACAAGTTCCGCGAGTCCGACGGGAAAATCTCGGATACCGGCCACCCACGCAGCAAGGTCTACGACATGATGTGGGACGCGTTCGACGACCTCGGCGGTATCATCATCATCGTGCTGGACGAAATCGACCACCTGCAAGACGACTCACTGCTCTACCAATTGTCGCGGGCCCGTGAAAACCGGCTTTTGGAAGACGCTCGTGTCTCCGTGGTCGGTATCAGCAACGACCTCAGCTACCGCGACCGCCTATCACCGAAAGTCCGCTCGTCGCTGTGTGAACGCAACATCAATTTCCCGGCGTACGACGCCACCGAACTTCAGCAAGTCCTCCAGCAACGGGCTGACCTCGCGTTCCAAGACGATGTGGTTGATGAAGCCGTCATCCCGTTGTGTGCGGCGTATGGAGCCCAAGAATCGGGTGACGCCAGGAAAGCACTTGATCTGTTGCTGAAGGCAGGGGACGTCGCGAAAGAACGTGACGATACGGCGGTGACGGAAGACCACGTGAAGGACGCCCGCGATATCTTGGAGCGGAAAGCCGTGTCGGACGGCATCCACGGCCTCAACGAACACGAACGGTTGTTGTTGTATAGTGTGACGACGTTCGAGGCCGCAGATGACGTGGATGCGGTGCGGAGCCGAGAGGTGTACGAGCGGTATCAGCAGTTTTGCGAGCACGTCGGGAATGACGCTCTCACGAGTCGGTGGATGCACGACCACCTCGACGAGATGGATATGCTCGGCCTTGTAGACCTCGAAAAAAGGAATGAAGGCCTGAGTGGTGGGCAGTACAAGATGGTGACCTTGGATCAGGACCTCGACCTCGTGGTTGAGGCGTTGGAGGAAACGATGCAGACGGTCGGTATCCACGAAAGCCTGCAGAGCGAAGTCGAGACTTAAAAGTAGTCGTCTTCCGGTTCAATCTCTTTGCCCTGTTGATACCCGCGAAGGGTGATATATTTCAACGGTATCGAAAAGCGGTTTCATATCCTCAAGATGCGGATCGACCGCTTCCATTCGTTGTAGGTGGGCAGTCGACGGAGCGTCCGCCAGTGGCTTACGTCGTTCGTCCATTACTACAACGTTCAACGAGCACACCAAGCACTCAATGAACGCACGCCAGCCGAGGAGGAAAACTAGACAGTGCCCTGGTTCGGACAATTCTGCGAACTTGTCATGAAATCCGCCGTCCGCAACATCGAACGCGTCATCGAGGACTCACCCCCGTGAAATCACGCGTTCAAACAAGGCCCGATGTTCTCTTCAGAATAGTCTGATTTATATTCTCCCTCTCCCCGAAGAATATATTTTGCGTCGGCTTAGTAATACGCTTATGAATTCACCACCTCTTGAGTTCCGATTAGACTCTGCAGTTGTGGACGACCTATCAGTGAAAGCATCGAAAGTTCAAGCGCCGTCTCCAGCCCACAAGGATCTCCCAAAGTGGTTCGAAATGTTGGAAGCAACCATCTTTGGAGGTGGATGGAACAAGACGACAGCGAAGATGTGTCGCCCGTTTACTGATGGGATGTACATGGGATATCTTGTAAAATCACCTGTCGATTTTACAATCTCAATTCAGCAAGGGTGTCTACAGAGTAGTGAGCCCCTAATTGAACGATTGCATGTTGATCGTATCGATTCAGGGTATAATGATTCAGGCAACTCGACATACAAACTCCCTCAGTTTGTCCTCAATAGTCCGTGGGATATTATTGCGGACGAAGATGTTCAAATTGCAACCTTCCCACCGTTTAATCGGACAATCTCAGGATTTAAGCCCAACTCGTTACTCATAGACGATTGCCGGTCTTCGGCGAGCACCACTCTACCCGGCCATGTCTATCAGTCGGAAGTACAAATCGAGAGAGGGGACCCTCTGTTCCACGTTCTAGCATTCCATGAAGATGCTGTGCTCGAAACACATGAAATCAGGAACTACACAAATTTTCCTAAGAAGTTTGAGAAGCATAAACAGGACCGTGAAAATAATGATGCCCGGAAGGATTATTATCGGACCTGCGTGTGGAAAAAGAAAGAGAAGTTTAGTGTGTCTGAGGAGGTGGAGGCTCAGCAGTTGCAGGAGAGCTATCCAGATGGGTGTCTGGAATTCTATTCTCACGATCGTGATTATGGCGTTGCTCCACCACCCGAGTCCGGCGATCAATTCATTGAAGAAAATCTAACTGGTCTAAGCAAGCGGTTGTCTTCGCATCCAAATGGCGAGCTTATGGCCGAGCAAATGAAGCAGATAATGCAAATCGCCACCACTTGGAGAACCGCGGGGACAACATCTATCACCAGACGGAATGGGTCACTGAAGATCTCCGAAGACTATGATCATACAACGTTCACCGAATTCACCCCCGCTCGTGCAGGTACTCGTGTTCAAAACACTGGTGAGCGAATCCTATTAGCAAACAATCAATGGATTGGCCGAACGCCAGATGGGTATTCATTACTCACTAGCGAACCATTCAATCATTCACAGTCGAGATTCTGTGCACTGACTGGCTCTGTCGACACTGACAACTTTTCTGTCCGTGCGAATAATCCAGGTTTCTTCGCAATATCTGATGGAGAAACTGTCGAACTCTCACATGGTATGCCAGTTGCCTCTACCATTCCCATTCATCGAGAAGGCCATGTGACCCATGGAGTGGTCTCAAGATGACCGAGGAAATGCATGATACTCAGGCATATATATTCCAACAAACGTCTACTTCAGGATGTAATCCAAACACTCCAAGAGAATCTGATGAAGGCATGTTGGTCGCTCCAGAATCGGGCACCACCGGCTATCCAACTCGAGATTTCGAGTATGAGAATTTCAACCGGATTTGTGCCTCCTTCCACACCCGGGCCCCGATCCAGAGCGATAATATGGATAAATTATTAAAATCACGGCCTGATATCTGCCCGGTCGACACAGTATACCAGTTTGACACTGGATGGAAATATATACAGGGTCCATCGCCACTGCTGCTGACACCCCCTGTCAGCTTTGCAAATCCTGGGGTCTGGTTCCCGCCAGTCGTCGTACCTCCTGGTGAAGATCTCGTAATTCACATTGAGGAGCAAGAGTTCAATCTAACCCAGGAGGGCTGTGTCTGTCAAGTGGTCCCGATTTCTCCTGAATATGCCAGTTTAGAGAGTGAGCAGTCGACGCTCTCTGACGAGGCAGAGCAAGTCATAAATCGTGGGAAACGATGGCATCGAATGCACCGTTCTAACCCTACAGATACAATCGTGATCGAAGATGGCCCTGACTATCGGTTCCAATATCTCGAAGGAGAAAGCTAACTAGTGTACCTGGGCTGCGTGTGGTCAATGATGCGGCTTTAATCTAGAGACGGTATTCGAGCAGCGTTTAGAATTGAATCGGAAGGATATGTACAAGAGGTGTTCCAGTCTTGATATATGTATCTTCTTGTATGAGGATATCTGCTGTTAACCAATCTTGACACACGTTCGGCTGTAGAATTTTAGGAAGAACTTGAGGCGAGAGTTCCGGATTGACAGTAGTTGGGGGAAGGGATAATAGTCCAACACTGTTAGGGGCGTTCGCTGTCCAAAATGTATTCAACCGGATTTGGAAGGCACTATTCGTCTCTGTTGGAGGGCGTGGGACGGTCTCAATGAAGGAATCTCTTTCAAACGAGGTGTATGCGGTTTCAATTCCGCTTTCGCCCACGATGAATTCGATGTCTGCCGGGGCAGACAGAATGAATCCGGCGTCTTCTGTGACTGAATCAGATAAAGACTCAAGGAGCGTACGGAACTCTAATCCGTTGGGATCATTGTATTCCATGTTCCGAACTGTTTGTTCATGGTATTCGCGTGTGGGCTGAGGGCTTGGAATTATATCTTCGTCGATCTCACGACATTGAAACGATATCTTGTCACTGGCTGGTGAGTCAAAAGTTCGTAACTCTGTGTAGTCGGGATTCATTGGGGATGAGAATTAGTCGTTTTGGGTGGGAGCTTCTAGACTCTGATTGGTGAGCTGTTGGTACTGGCTGGAGCTCACGTTACTGAACTCCCCGATCTGGATACTCCAGAGGGCGGCATAGACACCATTTTTATTTACCAGCTGGTCGTGCGTTCCACGTTCAATAATTCGACCATCTTCGAGTACTAACGTACGGTTGGCGTCTCGAATGGTCGAAATTCGGTGCGCGATCATTATGACTGTTTTATCTTGTAGAAAGTTATTTAGATTCTTCCAAATGTGTGATTCGGTAATGTTGTCGATATGGCTGGTTGCTTCGTCTAGAATGAGAATTTCAGGGTCACTGTATATGGCCCGGGCTAAACTCAGTCGCTGTCGTTGCCCCCCAGATAGACGGCTTCCTTCTTCGCCTACGTCTGTTTGATAGCTATTCTCTAGGTTGGTGATGAAGCTGTGAGCACCTGCCCGTTTCGCAGCCCACTCGACATCGTTTTCGGCTCTGTCTGGATCGCTGTACTTGATGTTCTCTTTAACAGTCCCTTCAAAAATATATGGGTCTTGGCTGACGTACCCAATGTGTTGTCTGAGGCTTTCCTTGTTAATCCCACTAATATTTTGATCGTCGATTTTGATGTGACCACTCGTTGGGTGATAGAACCGTGGTAACAGCTTCATGAGCGTCGATTTGCCGGCGCCGGTTAGCCCGACAAGGCCGACGGTTTCGCCCGGGTTGACGCAAAACGAGACGTCGTTTAGGATTGGTTCGTCATCGTATGCAAAATTCACATTGGAATATGAAACGTGACCTTCAACATTTGTGAGTTCTTTTCCGGAGGTGGTCTCCTTAGATGCTACTGTAGTGGAGTGAAGGCGTTTGACACGCTGGCTTGCGGCGGATGTTTCTTGGAAGTGGTCAACTATCGTGGTCACCTGTTGCATCGGCCACTCGAACTGTCGCACGAATATGAAGAATGTCACGAGCGTGCCTGCTTGGAGTGGTTCTGAGAGAAATAGCGGAGGCCCTGCAATGACCCAATAGCCACCCACGATGAATACTAAGAGATAGCCGATGTCGGTGAGCCGACCAGTGATTTGGCCCATGATGATTCGTAACTTTGTCACTGACCAGGAGATATCTCGGTATTCCGCGGAGGCGTCTTGAATCCGCTGTTGTTCTCGCGATTCTTGGTTGTATATCTTAATAATATCCATGCCAGCTAGATTATTCTTCACTATGGTGTTGACGTCACTGACGCTTTGACGGAGAGCAGTATATTTCGGGCTTAATATATCACTGTAGTAATAGTTAACTGCAAAAATAATTACTGGTGTAATAAAGATTACCAGCGCAAGTTGCCAATTCAGAACCAGCATATAGAACCCGACCCCGATAATAATGAAGAACGCATTCCCAGCAACATTCAACGTATTACTGAAGAACGTTTGAAGCTGGTTGATGTCATTATTTAAAATACTCATCAAGTCGCCTGTTCGTTCCCTATCGAAAAACTCCATCTCATGAGATTGAACAATTTCATAGGTCTTCGTCCGGAGATCATGCTGGATTCTGAACGAAGCTAACGCTCGGGCCCAACTGCCTACAATCATGACTAACGACCCCAAAAAGAACGCCGCCCCAATAACCCCTGCAGTGAACCAAAGCTGCGCAAGTTGGCCTTCCGGAATTACAGACGCCGGAATAAATGGCAGCGTCAGTGACTGAGATTCTGAAAGCACACCGTTGATGACCTGCCCAAAGACAACAACCGGATACAGCCATAGAAGCCGCGCAACCAACATCACAATAACACCAAAAACGGTGTATGGGAGATGTGGTTTCGCGTGCTCTGAAATCATCCACGAAACCGGGTGACGGCCATCTTCTGAATCTTCAGTAGTACTGGAACTGGATTGCTTAGCGTCTACCATTGTGTATCTTACTTGAATTCGTTGAACCACTCTGAGATCTGTTGAAGCCTGTCCTGCGCTACATGTGGGGGGCCGAGTGCGGTGAACCCTATATCCTCGTAAATAATGAGCTTCGCCGGAGTTTCACCCCGCTCGAGTTGCGAGTACAACCTCTTAGACTGACTTGGTGGCGATCGCTGATCATTTTCCCCACCAATGAGAAGGGTTGGGCTTGTAATAGATCCAGACCGCTGGATGATAGAGCGCCCGGTTAGTGCATCTATTTCGCTCGGTAAGTCGAAGAGTGACTCCCATCGTTGGGTTAACTCACTCAAGCCAAAGGCGCTCTCATAATCGTAAATCCCATGTTGTGCTGCGAAGGCAGCGAAGAGATCGGTCTCGGTAGCGATATTCGCGATCGTCGACGCGCCGAACGCATACCCGATTCCGTATATCTGGTCGTCGTCTACCCACTCGTAGCTTTTGAGCTGGTTGAGGACACTAATTGTATCGCTAATGTCTGCACTCTGGTAGTCATCTGCCAACGATTGAGCATGCTCTCTACCGTAACCCTGGCTACCCCTATGGTTAATCTTCACCACTACATAGCCACGGTTTGTCCAGAAGTAGTTCCGATATTCGAACCGGGGCAATTGCAGTGAAAACGGTTGTCGGTACGACTCCACAATCACGGGATAAGTCGTCTTGTCCGAATGCTCGAATACTGGGGGTGTATAGACGAGGCTCTCGATCATGCCAGCATCTGTGTGGACCTCTTCGGTAAAACACTCTAACCCGACAGAGTCCGTAAAGTACTGATTCTGCTCCCCGAGAATCATATCGTTTTCGCCGTCAGCTGTGATTAGTCGGACTGAAGTATGATTCGGACCAAGAATAGTCGATGCAAGTCGACCAGAGTCCACATGAATATCAAACGGCCGTTCAGCACCAGAGTAATTAACAGACCGAAGGTCTATCTCGGGTTTATAATACGGCATCCAGGAGTTCCCGATCTCGTATCGCCGGAGAACACTTCGCCCATCTTGTAGGATAACTGCAACCAAATCTTCATTAGATAACCAATCCACGTAATGAGGATACCCTTTTAGATTACCAGTGACTGTAGTATAATTTCCTGCTTCCTCAGTCTCGCCAACTATGCTATCGAATGGGATGTATCTCCTGTCACCCTGGTACCTCATCGCACTGAACCTACTTCCGTCTGGACTCCACTCGGGGAATAAATATGTGCTACTGGAGTCCGTATGCTTTCTCACTTCTCCGGTATCTGGGTCGATTGAAAATATGTCTCTTACATTATCTGGGGATGCTGGCTTTGGAGTTGCTGAATATAGAATCCGGCCGTTTGAACCCCATTTCGGGGACATTCGCCGATACCAGTCACGGTAATGATCTGAATAATCAAGGGCCTTGTCGAGACGCTTCATTTCTCCCGTAGTAGTATCAATTATAACTAACCCACGTTTGGGTTTGGTTGGGCTTTCCGTATTTGGCCTATGGACTTGGGTAGAAGCTACGGATGAATCGTTAGATTCTGAATGGATGGATTTGTCATTTTTTGGCGGGCCTGTTACTGCAACGAGTTTATCGCCGGAGGGACTCCAACTGAAATCTGAAACTCCCTGCGGTGTGAAGGTGATCTGAGTGGGGTCTCCACCTTTTTCTAGATCGAAGAGCCAGACTTGGCCAAAGTGATCGTTCGTATTTTCGGTTCGAGTCTTACGATTTGAGCTGAGTTGGCCAGCACCGGTTCGGTACTGGTTATCGTCCCGGACGGTAATGACTCCAAGCTGGTTGTTTGTAGGATGCCATCGTAACCGCCATCCTCCACCTGCACGGGTCAGACGATGTGGAGCCTGGTTATCATTTATGTCGGCGATGTACGTGTCGGTGACAATCTCATCTGAAGTATACTCTGTTTGGCGATAAGCAACTTTATCCCCGGATGGTGATATGCGCGCAGATAGTGGGATAGCATGTTTATTGTAACCTTTCATATTCTGATCTATCTCGATTATACAGTTACACAAATACCATTTATATCTTTCTAATTATTGATTTTAATTTAGTAAAAGGGGATTTGGGATGCTGTCGCTATATTGGGTATAGAGCGACGCGTAACCGATTCCTGCGATGCCACGGAATAGTGAAGCACGAGATGTCTCGTTCACACTTAGTCCCGGAATGTCATAATGTCCCGTCTGCTCCCGGCCGGCGCTCACAGAATCTAATATCTGACTGGGAGTCTTTTGCAATTCTGTGTCAAGTCTGGTTTTCGTCGAGAGATACTCCAAGAGCATGCTCCGTCCCGCCTTACCGTGACACAAACTATCTTCGTGTGGTTCCTTATCACTTAAATCACTAACTATCGCCTGAGTGTCCTCAGGAAGCACGCCATCCAATCCAATCCGGTTCATTTCATACCGTCCTTGGAGAATGCCTTCTGCACCCCAACACCAGTTACACTGGAAGTGACCGCTGTCAGGCGAATTTTTCCAATTCTGTTCTTCACCGTCGAACAACTCCGCTTCAAATGCTAATGCCCGCTTGGCCACCCTAGTGTATTCATCAGCAGCAAAATAGTCTCCGGCCTTGCACAGGGCATACGCAATCCCTGTCGCGCCATGTGCATACCCAGCTTGTGGATGATCTTCGAGCGTCCGCCACCCAACCCCCTCGTGACTGTCATCGGAAATCCTGTTGTTTAGAAGACCCTCAGCTGCTGCTTCAGCCCGGCCGCGGATAGCTCTCATATCACCAGACGATAGTGATTGATTTTCAAGTAAATCGAGTAACGCCAGCAGCAGCCCAGCATTTCCAAACACAACGTCATTCTGCGAATCATTTTGTATATTATTAGTGTTAATTGACTTTACGATGTTAATCGCCGTCTCCCTATATTGCGGTTCATCTAACAGCGCCCCGCACTTATTCAACGTATACACCAATGATCCGTATCCCATGAACCCGCCGAGATTTTCGAGCGGCATGTTATTCGGATTCGCCTCAACCCACGGATGTAACGCTCGTCTAGCCGTTTCCTTCGAGGACTTGCAATCGTGTACTGAACCGTAGGCAGCAAAGAATAGTGCGATCCCGGATTGACCGCGATACAGACTCGGATCGTAAATCAGTGTGGGGTCTTCTCTAGTTAATGGCCAGATGGAAACCCATCCGACGTTCTGGTCATCGTATTCTATAGCCGCATCCGTGAGGAGTTCTGCAACGACAGCAGCTTCCGGTTTTCGTGCTGTCGTACGACTCATGATTCCACCGCAGGCTTGGCACTGCCTGAAATCGTTGACTGAATAATCTGGATTTGGCGCAGTTTGTCTTCCGTACTCATCTTGGCGATGTTCTCCTCAAGCAGGGCTTTGCTTGTTTGGTTGAAGAGTGAGTGATGTACGAGGGTGTCAGATTCTACTGCATCTGTTCTTGTGATATTGAATTTGGGAATATCGAGACGATGGAGAGCGGTTGACTCAGCTTCGAAGAGTGCTGACAGTGTCGAGAAGCCGACGTCGCTTAGTTTCCCAGTATCACGGACTAGTCTCTCGGTGGCGATGAAACTCGCAGCAGCGCTACGCATGCGGGAAGGTGATACCATTGCTTGCAATGTTCCAGAGTACATGGTGGTGTCTCGAAGAAGATATCTGATCGTTAGCCCCTCGAGGTCTATTCCTTCAAACATTGCCTCTATTGGGTCTTCAAGGGTATTGAAGTGGTTGTAGGCCACCTCAAATCCTTGGATGAGTTCATCAAGATACTCTTTAGGATGAATCCGCCTGTTATCAGCTATTGGGGTATTCAGTTTAGGGCTCACCTCTTCATAGCTCACTTCGTATTCCATTGCATCAGTGTTAGTTTGTCGCCAATTGACCGTACGATTACGCGATTTAAATGGCTCCGTTTGTGCTAAACCTGACCTTCCGTAGGATTGCCCCCGTTCTTCGTACGTTACATATGGTAACATCCCTGTGTTCAGTACTGAATCCGTGACAAACGTTGACATTAACTGTTGATGCGCATGGCTATCTCGAATATATTCTTGGGTGATACTACGAGTGAAGATTGTTTCACAGTCGATAATCATGGGGTGTTCGCCCACAGCAAGGAGGTTTTCATGATGGAGGTCTGTCGTATCGGTAATGTACGCAACACACAGGAGATACCCAGCTCGGCGGTGATATCGTTTCAATGCGTCGTTCGCTGTATCGGCTGATTGGTTTACTGGCTTGGCGGATAGTTCCCCCACGTAACCATAGTTTTCCATTGACAGAATTGGTATCTTGGCAAGATCATACTCAAAATCAGAGTGACTTGAAATGTGCTCACAAATCTTATTGTATACGAGCTCAAGTCTACTATCGCGTGGCTTATAGTAAATCGTCTCTCCCGAATCAAACTTAATCCTCCGGACAGCTCTACCCCTGTTGTGATAATCGCCAGATCCTGAGCTAATCCCGACAACCTTCGCGTCCCGTGGAATCTCGAAAAACTTCTTGATCTGATCGGTGTCCTTCGCCACTCGAGATAATACTTCTATGGTATTATTTTCCCAATGTACCAGTGTCATGCCAATGTAACGCGCTGCCATCGGATAGCGGTTCAGCATCTCACTAAACCGATCATTCAGCATGTGGTCTTTGAACGCAGAGAATAACTTTGTGCTATCCGGAGAGATATCTGAAGGGTCAACGTCATTCTGGTTTTTGTAGACTCTGAATTCAAGATGTTGGACCTGAGCCGTAAGCCAACTCAGTCGCCCAATGAGAGCCTGTTGAATGTGGAGCTGAATACTATCACTAAATATATCTTTCTGAAGTAACTCTTGAATCTCCTGTGAGTCAGTGAGAAAGTCAGCGAATGGATATAGAAGGGATCCAAACGGAACCGAAGAGATTTCTTCAGGCAACTCTAAGGGTGAGACATACCTGTCGGCCATTTCACTCACACTTTGTTGGACTCTTTCAGCCCATTCTGGGAGCGAGGGTTCATTTGAAAACTTATATGAGAGGAATTCCGAAAGCTGTGACGGATTTTCAACTATCGTGGAAAATCTACTTTCGAATGTAATTCCGTTTCCAGCCTGGTATAACTCCTTTAGATTTGACTCCACATTTGCTGCACTGTCTGTTATGTCATCCCCACGGTGATTTTTGTCAATTCGCTCCAAAACCGGTTCTGCACGTGCAACTATTGACCGAATTTCCTCGTTACTGAGTTTCATGTGTCAAAAAATCACTGCACTTCCTAAATTACTGACTTAGGACTAATACCCCTTGGACGGCCCGTTGCAACCAGTGCAAGTGGAACCAGTGCTATAGTCGCCAGCCTGGAACGTGTCTCCGTCCACGAAGGAGTCGCTGTAATCCTGTTCGAGATCTATGCGGTCGGATGCGGATGCTTGGATATCAGACATCGCAACTCAATAATTGAACCATTAGGAAATAAATCTAACGGGTCAAAAATAAATTTAGCATCTATACACTAAGAATGACTCACCTACTATATAAAAATCCTGTCCTGAATTAAGGTTGACTGGAAAGGAGGTGGTTCCAGAATTTTACTTTTTGAACGGATTTTGACAGTCACCACTACAGGTGGAGCCAGTACTGTAATTTGCAGTCTGGAATGTGTCCTCTTCCACGAAGGAGTCGCTGTAGTCCTGTTCGAGACCCATCCGATCAGACGCAGATCTGTTGTTATCAGACATTGCGAGCTGGAATCTTCCCTATAAACATTAAATGTATAATATATAATAGACTCGGTTTGGCTGCCTCTCAACCCCGATATACCAAGATATAAATATATATTTTTGGTGAAATGAAGTGTGTCTGTGTCTAGCTAATTACAACGGTATAACAACCGTTGTACTGATAACACACAAACGACGAATCCCTCCCTCACCACCAAATTCCGCCCGTCGACCCACGCTCCAACCACCTCAGACCACGACCTAAGTCTCACCAAGTCCGAATACAACTCTGCGGCGAGGTTGATTAGATAATATTCGAGGGCTTCGAGTGGGGTGGCATACTCGTAGAGGGGGCCAACGTCGTCTGTATGCTAGGTACGCGCCCAGGAATACACCGGCTCACGCAACTCTCGCAGGCCATCCACGAAAATGGCGTTGCCCAATTTGATACTTCGAGACTGGGTGACGAGAAAACGCACGAAAGCACGTTGCTCAAGACGGGTTTGTGGCTGCACAGACACTTGTTTTGATCGATCTGGCGTAATTCAAGTACCGCCACTTCGCGTTGATCGACAAGGATGACAGCTAATTGATGGGTCGGCTGAAAGCGAACGCGCCCCTCTCGGAGATAACAGCAGAATCACGGGAATGCTATTCCCTTGGAGGGCAAGCAGACTCAAGACGTTGTCGATGATTTCTCGTGGATGTATATCAACGTAGAGGTTGAAGCGGAGTTCAAGCGAAGCCAGTACGAAGGCACGCGCTCGCCCGACAGGAAGCAGTTCCACGTCGTCGGCGTCCGCGACGAGGACGACGACTACCGTCTAGCCATCACAAACCTTCCGCGGGACAAGTTTCTCCCGCCGGATCTAGCAACGCTGTATCGGTGTCGATGGGAGGTAGAAACAATGTTTCGTGAACTGGAGACGCAGTACGAGTTGAACCAATTCGACACAACTGACCCGGATTTCGTGAAAATTCTGTTGTATGCGGCGTTGCTATCACTGATGGTGAGTCGGAATCTGTTGGATCTCGTCACCGAGAAGGCCGATGATGAGATCGTGTTTCCGCCGGAACGCTGGGCGGTGACCTCCGGTCGCACGCCCAGCTCATCCTTCACGAACTCGGCGAGTACCTCGGCTACTCGTCACCACCGTTGCTGGAGCGACTGATCAGAGACGCTCAGAAGATTTACCAGCAACGACCGATACTCCAAGCGACTCTCGTTACCGCCACGCAATTGAGGTGTGAGCCTTAGCTAAAGACCAATAGGGAAGCATATCTGTGATAATTATCGTAGTCCCCTGATTCTTCGGCACATCGAATTTGCCGCAACTGTGCGCGCTCCGCACCTTCTAAGGCTATTTCTTCTTTCTCACCCCCTGTGAGGTAAGAACCATGCCGTCTGTTTCTGATCTTGTCGATCAGGTTTCGACTGTTCAACGTTGCAGAGGTGACGGCCAGATATCTCGCGCTAATCTACCTCGTTGTCGGAATCATCGGCTTCTTCACAACAAAGGCGAATTCTCGCCGGTCGACTCGCTATCGCGGAATGATGGTCGGAGCTGCTGCCGCTCTCGTTGTAATCCTCGGTATGAATGCGTTCTACGATCTCGCCGCATTTATGATGGGCGGGACAGGATCCCTCCCATCGGGTTGGTCATATGGGCCGAGCGGGATTTCGAGCTTTCTCCCCATAGCGGAAATAGCGTCTAGAATGCTCTCCGATCTGGAACTGGTTTTTTCGCTAGGGGCTGGGCCTGGGTTCTGAGCCACACTCTGGACAGTAGTTGGCTGTTGGCTCGACCGCGGTGCTACAGCTATCACAGATCGTCATACTACTCGGCTCGACGCGCTCGTCAATCAAATCGACTTGACGAAATACTAGTACCCTGCTCGAGAAATTCGACTGCTATTGTTCAACTGGGCTGGGTTCACTGAGATCTGCGTATAGGACGTCCCCCTCACGAATGACGTACCGCTTCGCCAGAACCGGGAACCGACACTTCGTGTACCCCGCGGTCTGGATGTCGAATTCCTCATCGGATTCGAGATAGTTGGTCAGCTTTCGGAGGAACTCGTGAGTGGCGAGACCACCTTCGTAGT
>SDGW01000539.1_pt1 | contig 16002 bp, 15 predicted proteins | sample 2873831 | NCBI WGS metagenome assembly SDGW01 (sample SAMN08132700, study PRJNA421101) | hypersaline lake metagenome | isolation source: celular fraction 0.22 microns magnesium sulfate-rich crust from ephemeral... | place: Spain: Penahueca Lagoon, Toledo | collected 2011-07
CTCGGTCGGTCGGTTGATCGGCCATATCCCCGGTACTGGAACTCTCCGCATCGGTCTTGTGCAAGCACGGGCCACCGATCGGAGACGAGGGACCGAATCGCGGTGCACGTCCGAGACATGGCAACCCTTTTCCCCCGGGCTACGGAATCGGATTGTATGACGGACGAAAACGAATCCCCTGACGGAGACGACGCAGGCGAGGGTAGCGAGGAGAAGTCCTTCCGCGAGCGAGTCGAGGAGATTCGCGAGAAGCGCGCCGAAGAGGGCGAGGGCGAAGGCGACGCCCCCGAGAGCCCGTTCGGCGGCGGTGGCGGCCCCGGCGGCCCGGGCGGCATGGGCGGTGGCAACCCGTTCGCCCAGATGATGGGCGGCATGATGGGCGGCGGCCCCGGTGCCGGCCCCGGCGGCCCGGGCGGCCCCGGTGCTGGCGGTCAGGACGAAAGCAACGAAGAACTCGTCCGCGAGGTTCGACAACTCCGCGACGAGATGCGCGATCAGACCCGCGCGCTGAAGCGCATCGCCGACGCGCTCGAGGACCAGTAACCGCCCCGTACGATCGCTTTTTCGCGTCTCGAGTCGTCGATCAGCGACGCCGATACCGATCGCGATGAGTTCGTCGCTGGCGACTACTGTCTGACCCGGAGCTGACCGTCTTCGTCGTACCGGAATCCTTCTCGTTCGAACGCGGCTTTCGCTGCGGTCACGTCGACCTCGCCGTTCGTCCCCAGAAACGGCAGTTCGGGATCTTCCCCGTCCCACTCGAGGCTTTCGGGAACCCACTGTTCGGTGACCGGGGTTGCGATCGGCCGTGCGTTCCCGTGGAACACGGTCTCGACGAGCCACTCCTTGTCGACCAGCCGTGCGATGACTCGCCGAAACCGCGGATTGCTGAACGGCGCTTTCCGCGCGTTGAACCCGAGGAAGTAGAACGTCCACGAGGGTGACTCGATCAGCCGAGTGGTGCCCGACCCCTTCACGTTGTCGATGATGCCCGTCTCGAGTGCCGTACTCGTCACGTCGGCGAGATCGTTTTCCACGGCGCTGACTGCCGTTTCGCTGCTCGGGGAGATTCTGACGGTAAACTCGTCGACGGTCGGTGACGGGAGATCGACACCGGCTCGCCGCGTGAAGTGGAAATCGAAGCGTTCGAACGTCAGTTGCTCCCCCTGAGTCCGGTTCGCGAACTGATACGGACCGCTCCCGACCGGCGGAACGTTGTTCGTGGTGACCGCTTTCGTCGTTCCCTGTGTGATGCTGACGCCGCCGGGACCCGACGCGTCGGCGGTCCGTTCACGCCAGATATGCGCGGGGAGGATCGGGACCAGAAAGGCGCGCTCGCCGACCGGCTGATTCGTGTCGACCGTTATCTCCAGCCGATTTCGACTGCGGATCTCGATGGACTCGACGGATTCGGCCTGCCCACGATAGCGAGGTGTCGGGACGGCGTCGTCGTGGTTCCCGAGGGACATGTCTTGCAGGAATCGGTAGGTGAAGTCGACGTCGGCGGCGGTCACCGACACGCCGTCGTGGAACTCGCAGCTGTCGCGGAGGCGAACGGCTGCCGTCCGTCCGTCCCATTCCCACGACTCGGCGAGCCACGGCTGAACGTCGCCGGTGGAATCCTCGGTAGCCAGCGAGTCGTAGAGCAACTCGGTGAACAGTCCGCGGCCGCGATAGCCGACCGCGAGCGGATTGAGGTTTTCGGTCGGTCTGCCATCGGTGTGGCTCGCACGCAGCGTATCGACGCCGACGGCCGGCTCGAGGCCGAGATACCCCTGTCGGGTCGCGAGGTGCCCCTCGCCCCACCCGTCGAACCGATCGGTCCCGACGAGCCGATGCTCCTCGGGGATACAGATCGGAACGAACGGCTGGACGGTCGCGATCGACTCGAGCGCCGCCGTGATGGCTTCGCGACGCCGCTCGCCCGAGACGTGGCGCTGTTTCTCGAGGAAGTCGTCGACGTTCAGGTTGGTGAATCCGAAAGGGTTCTGCCAGCCCGATTCGTCCGCGTACAGCGAGTGCAAGGTCTCGTACAGGAAATCGGGGTCAGTGCCACCCGGATGACGACTGATGCAGACGTCGAACTCGTGATCGTACAGGACCGTCCGGAGGAAGTCGATGCCCGATCGGATGTCGTAGGAGACGTCGATTCCGACCTGCTTGAAGGCGCGTTCTAGTTCGTTGGCGATTCGAATACTCTCTCTGTCGCTATCGGCGGGGAGGGTGGTGATCGTCAGCGAGAGCTGATCGATGTTGTTTCGGGTAACGAGGTTCTGGAATCGTTGAACGCAGCCGCTGGTCGAGACCGTCAGGCCAGTCGTCGCTGCCAGCATGGCTCGACGACTGATGGGGCTGCCGTCGGCGTCGCGGCTGCTCCGTTTCGGGGCGGTCCGTCGTCCGTTCATTTGGTCCGTTTTTTACTGTTGGCTACCCTCAGTATAACAGTATTGTGCTCTCGTAAGTCGTAACGTCTCCTCTATCGTTCGACGGCTGGATAGCGAGCGTCCCACTGTGAACCGTCTCAGTCCTGATCGCGGCCGTGGTTCCGAAGCGGGGGATACCGGTCGCCGAACCGTTCCGACAGCGACCAGCGGCCGACGAGCTGATCGGAGAGTCTGACACAGAGCGCAGCGAGCAGCAATCCGGCGGTCACGTCGATTCCCCAGTGGATCCCGAGGTACATCGTCGAGATCGCGACGCTCGCGGCCAGTACGACCGCGACGGGGAACCACTTCGGAAACGCCGACCGAGTCATGGCTGCAAACGTGGCGACGGTGGCCGACAGCGAGGTGTGCAACGACGGAAAGACGTTGGTGTTGGCGTTGACTTCGCGCGTGAGATACTGATACTGCGGATGCGTATCGTACAGCATGGTCGGTGCGAGTTCGGCGGGCATCACGTTTCGGGGGCCGTACGCGATCACGAGAATATACAGGACCAGCCCGAGCGCGTAGTTGAGCGCGTACGCCGTCAACAGTCGGCGGAAGATCCGCGTGTCGGAGAGCGTAAAGTACGCGATGACCGGAAATATCAACAGGAACGTATAACCGTAGACGTAGATCGTCGAAAAGTATGCCGTCAGCTCGGCGCTCGCGATCGACTGGAAGATCAGGATGAACTCCCCTTCGATGTTGTAAAACGTCGCGGTCAGGTGGATCCCGATCTCCCGCGAGATCGCCGGTGCCGTCTGTCTCGCCACCCGGTTGATCAGCAACACCACGATGAGGGCGGCGATGACCGGCGCGTTCGTTCTGAGGCGCGACCGCCACTCCGCCCGCGTTCGTGCGAGTCGCTCGCGGCCGACGAAGAGGACTACCGAGACCGGTAGCAAGACGACAATAGCGACGACGAGCTGGATCAAAACCTCGGCGAGCATCGCAACTAGTAGCCACCAAGCAAGCGTCCGTTATCATCGTAACGGAACCCGGCCGTCTCGAACGCCGATTTCGCCGCTTCGACGTTGAGTTCGCCGTTGGAACCGACGAAGGGTGTCACCGGATCCTCGCCGTCCCACTCGAGCGACGACGGGACCCACTCGCCGGTCACCGGCGTCGCGGTGGGCGTCGCGTTGCCGAAGAACACGTCCTCGGCGATCGCTTCTTTGTCGAGCAACTGTGTGATCGCCCGGCGGAAGTGGGAGTTGCTAAACGGCGCGTTCCGGACGTTGAATCCGATGTGGTAGAACATCCGCGACGGGGATTCCAGCCGCTCGATAGCCGACGAGTCGGGGATCGCTCCGAAGGAATGGGCGCTGAGCATCGATGCCGTCAGGTCCGCGTTGCCGTCGGCGACGCGATTGATCGACGAGACGCTGCCGGGATCGACGGTAAATCGGAGTTCGTCGACCGTCGGCCCGGGCAGCGAAACGTCGTCTCGGAGCGTGAAGTGGTCCCCGAATCGCCGGAGAACCAGCGACTCGTCTTCGGTTCGGGTTTCGAACCGGTACGGGCCGCTTCCGACGGGCGGAACGTTTTCCGCGGTGACGACGTTCCATCGCCCCTGTGGGGCAGTGAAATCGCCGGCAGCGGCGTGCTGGTCAACTCGCTTTCGCCAGACGTGTTCCGGCAAGACCGGAACGGTAAACGCTCGTTCGCCGACCTCGCGACTGCTCGTCACCGTGATCGTCAGCCGACGGTCGTCCGTCTCGTCGACGGTAATCCCGTCGATGACGCTCACGTGCCCCTGATAGCGGGGTGCCGGAGAGCGGACGTTGGCCCGCCCGAGCGACGTATCCGCGAGGAACCGGTACGTGAAGGCGACGTCGTCGGCAGTCACCGGCGTGCCGTCGTGGAACTGACACCCGTCTCGGAGGGTGACTGTCGCCGTCCGAGTCGTTTTCCCGTCGCGGTCGCTCGTCTTCGCGTTCTCGGGTTCCTCGGTCCACTCCCACGATTCCGCGAGCCACGGCTCGACGGTACCGTCGCGCTGGCTTCCCAGCGAGTCGTAGAGCAGATCGATCGTCGTCCCCTGCTTTCGGAACGTCGCCGAAAGCGGGTTGAGGTTCATCGTCGTGCGGCCGCTGGTCAAGAGGGCGTGTAGCCGGTCGACGCCGTCTGCAGGTTCGAGCCCGAGATAGCCGTGTCGGGTCGCGAGGTCGCCGTCGGTCCAGCCGTCGAACCGATCCGCGTCGGCAACGCGGATTTCGTCCGGGAGACAGATCGGTTCGAACGGTTTGGCCTGCGCCAGTCCCTGGAGGACCGACTCGACGTGGGCGATTCGTTCCGCGCCGTCAGTACGCCGCTGGGCCTCGAGGCGAGTATCGAAGGCCATGTTGGTGAACCCGAAGGGGTTCTGCCAGCCGGCCTCGTTCGCGTACGTGGAGTGGAGGGCCTCGTAGAGGAAGTCCGGGTCGTAGTCGGCGGGATGGAGACCGACGTACAGGTCGAAGTCCTGGTCGATCAGGACGGTCTCCAACAGTTCCGACCGCGACCGCATATCCAGCGAGACGTCGATGCCGACCTGCTTGAGGCGCTGCTCGAGCCGGCGGGCGATCCGGACGTTCTGTCTGTCCGCGTCCGCTGGAACAGTGGCGATGGACAGCGAGAGTTGGGTGTGTCCGCTCTGGTCGACGACGCTTTGGACGCTGTTGATGCAGCCGCTGGTCGCGACTGTCGTGCCGACAGCACCGGCAGCGAGGAACGAGCGTCTGCTGACGCCGTCTGTGGGCGGGGAGGGGTTCCAATTCATTCAGTTATGTCGCACCTCATTTGATTCGATATATAACAATACTGTGCACTCTATTCGAATACGGGGCTGGGTAAAGAATCTTTTCAAACGGCGGTACATTCGCCACAGATGAAGGCTTGTACGCCAGTTTGGGACGGGTGACGAACGGCAACAGGTGACTCGCTGCCGGAGCGCAACACCAATAGGTCGACCGACGAAACACGGCGTATGGATCTCGCCGCCGAACGGATCGAGCGGCTCCACGACCTCGCTCGAGCGGCGGCAGCGGACGGCGAGGACGATCGAGCGCGCTACTACGTCCGGTTGGCACGGCGGGTCGCGGAGCGCAACCGACTGACGCTGCCGCGGGAGTTTCGGCGCTTCACCTGCGATCGCTGCGACGCGTACCTCCGGCCGGGATCGAACGCTCGCGTTCGGTTGCAGGACGGTCACGTGGTGATCACCTGTGACTGCGGGGCGCACGCTCGGTATCCGTACGAGGGGTGATCACCGTCCCATCGGGGCGTGTCGTCCCGATCGTTCACAGCGGCCATCAAATTCCGATTCGAGAAGATTGAAACGCCTCGCTTCGTTATCCAGCGCCATGGATAAACAGGAACTCAAGCAGCGGGCTCACGATCTCGACGTCACCGTCTGGGTCGGCAAGAGCGGCGTCGATTCGGTCGTCGACGAACTCGACGATCAACTGGCGAATCGCGACCTCGTCAAAGTGAAGTTTCTCCGCGCTGCCCGCGCAGGGAGTTCGACCGACGAGAAGGCGGCCGACCTCGCCGACCGCGTCGGTGCCGAACTGATCGACACGCGCGGGCACACGGCGGTGCTACATCGATGATCGCCGGGATCGGACCGCTTCCGGCGCAGGCACTCGGTCCGATCGGGCGGTCGCTCGAGGAGGTCGGGCTCAGCGGACCACTCGTCGCGAGCGCAGAGAGTGCGATCAAATTCGTCATCGCATTCGTCGTCATCTGGATCGTCGGCCGGGCGATCGTGCGACCGCTGGTGAAACGGACCTTCGACAAGCGGGGCCTCGACGAGCACGTCCAGAACCCGCTGTTGATGTTGACGAACTTCGGGGTCGTATTCGTCGCGATCGCGATCGCCTTCGGTTTCGCCGACTACGGCAACTTCCTCGTCTCGATGGCCGGTATCGCGGCGGCCGGTGCGCTCGCGATCGGGCTGGCGATGCAGGACGTGATCTCGAACTTCGTGGCTGGCGTGTTCATCTACACCGACAAACCGTTCCGGATCGGCGACTGGATCGAGTGGGACGACGGCACCTACGCGGGCACCGTCGAAGACATCAGCCTCCGGGTCACTCGCGTCCGAACGTTCGACAACGAACTGTTGACGGTGCCGAACTCGGCGCTCACCGACGGTGTCCTCAAGAACCCGGTCGACGCCGACAAGCTCCGACTGAAGTTCGTCTTCGGGATCGGCTACGACGACGACATCCAGCGGGCGACCGACATCATCGTCGAGGAGGCCGAACGCCATCCCGACATCATGGACGACCCCTCACCCTCGGTCCGACTGACGGAGCTCGGCTCCTCCGACGTCGGCCTCCAGTCGCGCTTCTGGATCGAGAACCCCTCGCGCGCGGACTTCGTTCGGACACGCGGGGAGTACGTCACCGCCGTCAAACAGCGCTTCGACGAGGAAGGGATCGACATTCCCTACCCCGTCCGGACGCTCGAGGGCGGCCTCGACATCGAGAACGGTGACGGCCAGAGCGTCGTCCAGCCGGCCGAATAGGAGCGACCGACCGCGACCCGCTGCCGGCCGTTCTCTCAGGAGATGTCCTCGACGGTTGCGTTTGCCGGCGGCTCGAACGCAAACGTCTCGTCGTCCAGGCCGCTGTTGAACGTCACCGATTCGAACTCCTCGACCATGACGATCCGCTCTTCGCCCGGCGGTGTGAAGACCACTCTCTCTTTGAGCGGGTACTCGTACTCCGTATCGATCCACAGCGTCTGCTCGACGACCCGGAGCTCCTTCCGCAGATTGCTCGTCTCGAGTGCGTAGACGTACTCGGTGTCGCCGACGATCGCGGAGATCCCCTTCTCGACGGTTTCGTTTTTCGCCTCGACATCGAGGACGTGCGTCTCTCGACCCGCGACTCGGTCGGTGCCGTTGTACTCGATGTCGTATTTCCCGAGGTTCTCTGCGGCCATCTCTGCCCGGCTCGATCGGACCTCGTCGCCGTCGAACGGTTTCTCCGGCTCGAAATACTGTGCGACCCCTGCGTTCGGATAATAGAACCAGTTCTTCGTGGCGTTCGACACGTAGAGGTTGCCGATCTGGTTCGGATCGGGGGCGTCGATCACCTTCGTTCGCTGATCGACGTACGGGCGTTCGTACACTTGAACGACTTCGGAGAGCGTATGGCTCCCGTTCGTTACCTCGTTTCGCCGCGTTCCCGTCACGTCCTCGAGATCGTCGCCGTAGACGTACGCCGCCTCGAACACCGCTTCCGGATCGGGCTCGGAATCGGACGCCTCGGCATCGCTCGAGGGCGTCTCGAGCGCAGCACACCCGCTCAGCGGGACGCCTACCACGAGCAGCGCCAGAACAGCTGCAAACCTATAATTCCCAATAGGATATTTCATAAAATTAGAAGCGAATAAGCGTTCGCATCTTCGTGCTGCGAGGAACCGGTGTCAGTCTCGCAAACCGTCGCTCTGTGCAGTCACCGGACAGCGTCGTCGTCTCGTCGAACGGAGTCACCAGCCGAGGGAGAGTGTTCACGTGCGTTCCGTGAGCGAGTACAACGAGCGAACGGGCTGACGATCGATGTGAGCGACTGGGAGAAACGAACGGCGGAAGCTTCTGTTCGAACTGTCACTGAGAGGGCGGCGAAGCTGCGCCTGTAAGGTGAAATTTCGTCGCGTATGAATGCGGACGACCGCGGTGGCCCGGCGTTCCGACCGGGGGAATCCCGGTTGCCTTCTCCACCCCGCGACCCGTCGAGCGACAGGTGTCCGGCGGTCCACTGCTCGCTTCCGCGCCTGATGGGCTGTCGCCGACTAACCACGATGGGGCGTCCCTGCGGACGGCCATCGTGGACCGCTGTCCCCGACGGACGAGGCTTCTCTGTTGGCTCCCGGGGCCCCGGTCGGTCTGACCGGACGCCCGCGGCGTTCGGTCCCCGCTAATGACCATAGCGCGGGTAACGAGCAGGGCCAAACTGCCCGACCTAGTCCATCTAACGATAGGCGGCCAGCACTTATGGGCCTTTCGTCTCCGTACCCTCGAGCCGGCGTTCGGTTTCGCCGACGCGAACGGATTCGAACCGGTCGGAGCGCGAGTCGGGGGCCGTCGGTTTCTCGGGTCCTACGCCCGGTCGACGAACGGCGTATACATCCGATGCGTATTCGGACAGCCGCCGAGCCAGGCGGTCCCGGCGTCGAACTCGCGAGCGTAGATCCGGCGGAGTCCGTCGTCGGTGCCGAGCGTATCGCCGGTGTCGGTCCAGTCGGACAGCCACGCCGGCGGCTCGACTTCGGCGTCATAAGCGACGTGGACCGTGGCCGGGGCGCTCAGCGTCAGGCCGAGAAACGACCGGCGCTCGCTGTCGTGGTCTTCGCGTTCCGGCCGGACGCACTCGAGGCCGGCGTACTTGCCGGGGACGGTGGTGTACGCGGGCTCGTCGTAGACGTAGAGCGGTTCACCCCGCTCGAGGCGGCCGCGCTGGGTGATCGATCCGCGGCCGGAGGTGACGCGAGCGACGAGTCCCTGCGGTACTCGGTGACCGCTCTGTTCGCGTCGTCGGAGACGGGAGGCGACCCCGATCGAAATCGGGGTTACGCCTCGCCTTCGGCGTCACCGATCACGTTCTCGAGCCCGCTCGAGGGCGCCTCGAACGCGTCGCCTGACTCCGGCGAGACCGCTTCGAGCGCGCGCTCGAAGTGGTCGGCCGTCAGCTCGATCTCGTCGACGTCGCGCTCTTCGCCGGCGGCCTCGGCGCGGACGTGCTCGCGGACGGCGATCGTCGCGGCCTCGCGGCAGACGGCCTCGATGTCCGCGCCGGTGTACCCGTTAGTCTCGGCGGCCAGTTCGCCGAGGTCGACGTCGTCGGCCAGCGGTCGATCGGCGGTGTGGATCTCGAAGATTTCGCGACGAGCCGTCTCGTCGGGCTCGTCGACCGCGACGTGGCGGTCGAGTCGGCCCGGCCGGAGGAGCGCGTCGTCGATCAGTTCGGGCCGGTTCGAGGCCGCGATGACGACGACGTCCTCGAGCGCCTCGAGGCCGTCGAGTTCGGTCAGCAGCTGGGAGACGACCCGCTCGCCGACGTTGGAATCGCCGGTGCCGGAGCCGCGTTCGCTCGCGATGGCGTCGATCTCGTCGAAGAAGACGATCGTCGGCGCGTTCTCGCGGGCCTTGCTGAAGACCTCGCGGACGCCCTTCTCGGATTCGCCCACGTACTTGTCGAAGAGTTCGGGCCCCTTGACCGAGATGAAGTTCGACTGCGACTCGTTCGCGACGGCCTTCGCGAGCAGCGTCTTGCCGGTCCCCGGCGGGCCGTGCAGCAGGACGCCCTTCGCGGGCTCGAGCGCGACGCGCTCGTAGGCGTCGGCGTGCTCCATCGGCCACTGGACGCTCTCGCGCAGGCGCTCCTTGGCTTCCTCGAGGCCGCCGACGTCGTCCCAGCCGACGTCGGGGACCTCGACGAAGACCTCGCGCATCGCGGAGGGTTCGATCCCGCGCAGAGCGCTCCTGAAGTCGGCTTCCGTGATCTCGATGGCCTCGAGCGCTTCGGCGTCGATCTCGTCCTCGTCGAGGTCGAGTTCGGGTCGGACCCGCCGCATCGCGGTCATCGCGGCCTCCTTGGCGAGGTTCTCGAGGTCGGCCCCGACGAAACCGTGCGTGTTCTCGGCGTAGCGCTCGAGGTCGACGCCCTCGGCCAGCGGCATCCCGCGGGTGTGAATCTGCAGAATCTCCTCGCGACCCGCAGCGTCGGGGACGCCGATCTCGATCTCGCGGTCGAACCGGCCGGGGCGACGCAGGGCGGGGTCGATGGCGTCGACCCGATTAGTCGTGCCGATAACGGTGATCTCGCCGCGTTGCTCGAGGCCGTCCATCAGCGAGAGCAGTTGCGCGACGACGCGGCGTTCGACGTCGCCCTGCACGTCCTCGCGCTTGGGCGCGATGGAGTCGAGTTCGTCGATGAAGACGATCGCCGGCTCGTTCTCGGCGGCCTCCTCGAACACGTCGCGGAGTTGCTCCTCGCTCTCGCCGTAGTACTTCGACATGATCTCCGGCCCGGAGATCGTCTGGAAGTTGGCGTCGATCTCGTTGGCCACCGCGCGGGCGATCAGCGTCTTCCCGGTGCCCGGCGGGCCGTGCAGCAGGACGCCCTTCGGCGGCTCGATGCCGAGCGCCCGGAACAGCTCGGGGTGGCGCATCGGGAGCTCGATCATCTCCCGCACCTGCTCGAGTTCGTCGTCCAGGCCGCCGACGTCCTCGTAGGTCACGTCCGGCGGCCGTTCGGCAGGTTCGACGTCGCCCTCGAGCGGTCCGGTCGCTTCGACGGCGAGTTCGTCGTCGCCGCGCTCGGTCACCGCCACCGCAGTCTCGGTAGTGACGACGACGGAGCCGCTCGGTTCGGTGTCGACGACCGTCACCGGGAGCCGCCGGCCGGAGCGGGTCGAGAGCAGGCCGAAGCCAAGCGACAGCGAGAACGTGTCGCCGGGGCTGACTGCTCGCTCGGAGAGTTTGTCCTTGAGGTAGGAGCCGACGTCGCCCTGAATGCGAACGTTTTCGGGCAGGGCGAGCGTGACTCGCTCGGCCGGCTCGACGTCTGCCGCCTCGACGCTGACGCGGTCGTCGATCCGGACGCCGGCGGCCTGCCGGAGCTGGCCGTCGATGCGGACGATACCCCGACCCGAGTCCTCGCTGCGGCCCGGCCAGACCCGCGCGACGACGCGGCCGTCGGGCCCCTCGAGGGCGACGAACTCGCCGCTCGAGACGCCGAGTTCGGCCATCGTCTCGCGGTCGATCACGGCCAGGCCGCTCCCTGCGTCCTTCTGCTTGAGCGGTTTTACTCGGAGTCGCATAGCTGCTCGGTCGTGCTGGTGGTGGCGTCGACGCGTGCGAACGACGGACTCAGGACAGGACCGACCGGTCGACGCGCCGACTCGAACGCGTCGACGGGGAGGCGGTTCACCGGGCGAGCCGGGCGTCGATTCACCTGCGACGGACGCGGTCGTCGACTCGGCGGCTACCGCTCAGCCCTCGAGCGGAATCTCCTTGCCGCGGGCGGTCGACTCGACCGTCGGCAGCCGGACCTCGAGGACGCCGTTGGTGTACTCGGCGCTGATTTCATCGTCGGCGACGGTCTTGGGGAACCGGAACCGACGGTGATAGGTCTTCTTCCGGCCGCGACTCTCGTCGGTGTGTTCGGCGGCGACGTTCAGGACGCCGTCGTCCCACGCCAGCTCGATCTCGTCGGTCTCGAAGCCCGGCATGTCGACGGTGAGGACGAACTCGTCGTCTTCTTCGTACAGTTCGTAGTCGTTACCACCGATGTCCCCGAATAGCTGGGACGGCAGGTCGAGGTTCTGCATCCAGGTGCTTGGCGTGCGTGTGGGCACCATGGCTGATCACCTCGTATTTAGTAGGACGTTGTTCGCGGTTCGGAATAAATCTCTCGGATCGTGCTACATTCTACCAAAATCGGGGCCGCTCGAGGGACGGCCGCTACCGATACGTCGAGCGAGGAAAAGGCCCATTAGTTCCCCGACACATCCTTCAACTATGGGACTCGGCAGCACCGCAAAGAAGATTCAGACGCTCTCGGATCGCGCCGAGGCGATGTACAAGCAAGTACAGAAGCTCCAGCAGCGAATCACGGGGTTAGAGGAGAAAACGGACGAAACCCACGACACGGTCACCCGGCTGGACCACCAGCTCACCGAGCAGCGCCAGCTGCTGCTTGCGCTCGCCGAAGAACAGGGGATAGACGGCGAGGAGATCCTCGCCGAGGCGGCGATCGACGAGGTCGACGCCGACGACTCGGCGTCGAGCGAAGCCGAGACGACCGCCGGCGAGACGACGGCCGAGTAGCCTGCTCTCGGACGTTTGCGCGGCCTCACCGAACCGGGACAAGAGCTAACAGCGACGATACCTTTTGCCGGCACGATGACGACCCACGAGGAGCCGGTCGACTCCGTCCTCGAGACGATCGGCCGAACGCCGCTGGTCCGGCTCCACGACGGCCCGACGGACGTGCCGATCTACGCGAAACTCGAGTCGTTCAACCCCGGTGCGAGCATCAAAGACCGGATCGGCCGCTACATGCTCGAGCGGATGCTCGAGCGCGGCGACGTTTCGCCCGGCGGCACGATCGTCGAGCCGACCGCCGGCAACACCGGCATCAGCTTCGCGATCGCGGCCGGGCAACTCGGGCTCGAGGCCGTCTTCGTCGTCCCCGAACGGTTCAGCGTGGAGAAACAGCAGTTGATGGCCGCACTGGGTGCGGACGTGATCAACACGCCCACGGCCGACGGGATGGACGGTGCGATCGAACGCGCACACGAACTCGCCGCGGAACTCGAGGACGCCGTCGTCCCCCAGCAGTTCTCGAACCCGCTGAACGCTCAGGCCCACTACGAGACGACCGCGCCGGAGATCGACGCGGCCCTCGACGGGGAGGTCGGTGCCATCGTCGCCGGCTGTGGCACCGCCGGCACGCTGATAGGGCTCGCCCGCTACGCCCGCGAACGCGACCCCGACACCCACGTCGTCGCCGTCGAACCCGAAGGGTCGGTGTACGGCGAACTCCTCGGCGAGGACCGCGAGGAAGGCGAGTACAAGATCGAAGGGATCGGCACCCACGACGTCACGACGAACGAACTGTTCGAACCCGAATTGATCGATACGGTCGACGCGGTCTCGGACCGCGACGCCCACGACGAACTCGAGCGGCTCGCTCGCGAGGAGGGGCATCTGGTCGCCTCGAGTGCGGGTGCCGCGAGCGTCGCCGCCAAACGAGTCGCCGGAGAAATCGCCGACGGCGATCTCGACGTTCCGTCCGAGACGGTCGTCACGATCTTCCCCGACTCGAGCGAGCGATACCTCTCGAAGGGAATCTACCGCTCGTTCGAGGAGTGGACGTCGTAGGCGGGCCGACTCAGGCCGCCAGCCGCCGGTGCTGAACCTTCATACAGCGGTCCTGAACGACCTGCTTTCCTTCGGTCTCCGCGCGGGCGGCCGCCTCGTCGTCGCGGATGCCCTGCTGGGTCCAGATGACCTGCACGTCGTCGCGCTCGAGGGCCGCGTCGACGATCTCCCCGACCTCCTCGCTGGGCCGGAAGATACAGACCACGTCGATCTCGTCGTCGATGTCCGCGAGCGAATCGTAGACCTCGCGGCCGAAGATCTCGTCGGCGTAGGGGTTGACCGGAATCACGTCGTAGCCGTGCTCGAGCAGGTACTTCGGTACGTCGTGGGCCGCTTTCCCCGGCGTACTCGAGCAGCCGACGACGGCGATCGTGTCGTAGTCGAGGATTGCCTCGAGTTCGTCTGCGGAGTCGACTGGCATACGCACAGCTACACGCTCGAGCAGTAAACGTCTCGGGGTCGCGGAGAACGTGTGCGTGGCCGCCAGAGGTGCCGATTACGTCGAGAAGCCGGCCGTCCGAATCTCGGGTTCGTCGCCGTCGGCCGACTCCTCGAGCTCGAGGACGCCGTCGAACAGCTGTTTGAGCGTGTTCATCGTCTGGTCGTCGTGGGCCGTCGAGTCGATGACGTAGACGCCCATGGCGTCGGCGCTCTGGATCCGGCCCGTGAAGACGTGGAGGAATCGGAACACGGTCTGCAGGTCGGAGTACATCAGCAGCGTCGAGACGGAGTGGAGGAGGACGCGGTTCTCGGTGAGCCCGCGCGCCTCGTAAAACTCCTGGAGGAACTCCGAGAGCTTGATCCCGATGCCGGTCATGTCGACCGGCGAAGAAGCGTACTTGATCCGCGGATCGTCGTCGATGGTCCCGATGCCGCGCTGTTTCGTCACGCAGTCGACGACGCCGACGTCCGGATCGACGCCGTCGCCGACGTGATCGTCGAAGCTCTCGAGGACCTTGTCGGCGCTGTCTTTCGTGGTGACGACGATCGACCCGTCACCTCGATTTGCACCGCTCGCCAGTATATCGAAGGCGATCCGCCGCTTTCCCGTCAGTGGCGGGCCCGCGATTAGCACGTTCGTCCCCGGATCGATCTCGACGTCCGGAAGGACATCTGCGAGGTCATACATACCAGATACTCACATCCACCGCCGCCGCGACGACGTCCTGGTACCGCCCACTTCAGCGTCCGGCGTGTTACATGAAAATACGCGAAGCGGCTTATAGTACTTTTGATTAGAAAACACGTCGTGAACGCCGACTGCGTCGCCGGTGATCGCTCGACCGGTACGGCCTTCGGGTGGCTACACCGCCGGCAGCTCGAGGGCAGCGCGGCCGACGATAAACGCCAGCGCGGCGAGGAACATGCCGTACTTGAGCCGCGACTGACCCACCGTCGGGTCCCGGAAGCTCTCGTAGGCCGCTGCGAGCATGACCGCGTCGGCCGGGGCGACCACCAGCAGATAGGCGACCCCGAAGTCACCGCGGACGTACGGCAGCGGGCTCGCGACCACCGCTGCCACGAGGAGGACGGCGGCGATAGCCAGCGCTCGGCGTTCGCCGATCGCGATCGGGAGCGTGTTCAGTCCCTCCTCGCGGTCCCCCTCGATGTCCTCGACGTCCTTGACGATCTCCCTGGTCAGCGTCGCGACCGCCGCGAGGACAAAGAGGACGATCGCGGGGACGAGCTCGCCGTCTCCGTGGACCGCCGCGGCACCGAACAGGAACGTGCTCCCCACCAGGTAGGCGACCAGCGCGTTGCCGAGCCCCGGAAGCCCCTTGAACACCTCGGTGTAGGCCACCAGCGCCAGGAGATTGATCCCGGCGATGGCGAGCGCCAACCGCGGGAGCGTCAGCGCGAACGCGACCGCACCCGCGAAGAGCGCAACGCTGAAGACGAGCGCGCCGCGCGGGCTCACCGCGCCGCGCGGGATCGCTCTGTCGGGCTGGTTGACTCGATCGATCTCGCGGTCGAAGTAGTCGTTGATCGCGTTCCCGGCACCGACCGCGAGCCCCGTGGCCGCGACCGCCGCGGCGACCGCAAGCGGTTCGCCGGCGACACCGCCCGCGACGAACGCCCCGATGAAGGTCAGCACGCTCGAGGCGACCACGTTCACCGGCCGGGTCAACTCGAGCAACCCGCGAACCGTCTCCCCCGCTGTCATAGGGGGGAGTGGTCAGGCGGCCCGGTTAAACGGTGCGATCCGCGGCCGGTGCGTTCGCTCGTCGACGGAAGCCAGCGGAGACGAAATCACGGACGGAGAACAGCCCCAAACCGGGGCGGCGGCTCAGCGCCACTGCTCGAGGTCACAGAGCGTTTCGCCCTCGACCTCGAGCCACTTGGTCATCCGCTCGTCGCCGCTCGCGTCGGCTGGCACGGCGGTCCAGAACTGCTCGTCGTCGGTGAGCAACTCGAGCGGCGTCGTGCCGGACTGCGCCTCGTCGGGGATGGGGGCCTCGTTCACCGTCATAGCACAGATAGGCGTTGGGAGCCTATACCAAAGACCCCCCGCGGTGATTGTCATCGAGTGAAAATTGTCGGTCAGTGAGCGTGTCAGCCCCTGTCGGAATCGCTGAAAATCGAGTGACTTATACGGACTCATCGGAAACGAAACGGTGAGGGCGCTTAGCTCAGTCTGGACAGAGTACTTGGCTTCGGACCAAGCTGTCACGGGTTCAAATCCTGTAGCGCCCATCC
>SDGW01000540.1_pt1 | contig 16000 bp, 17 predicted proteins | sample 2873831 | NCBI WGS metagenome assembly SDGW01 (sample SAMN08132700, study PRJNA421101) | hypersaline lake metagenome | isolation source: celular fraction 0.22 microns magnesium sulfate-rich crust from ephemeral... | place: Spain: Penahueca Lagoon, Toledo | collected 2011-07
CATACCAACGATGCCCCGAGCAAAACTCGCTGTCAGAATCCCGCCGGCGGCGTGGATCGGCGACGTCTCCACGGACTACCCGGCGGTCGAATTCCGCGTCCTCGCAGCGCTTCCGACGGAAGACACGGGCGTCGGGCTGGTCGAACTCACCGGTCCGGACCTGGCACAGGTCGTCAGAGCGATCGAAGCCCGCGAGTCGGTCCTCTCGCTGGACCTCCTCGGTCAGTCGCCCGACAGAGCGCTGATTCAGTTCGAGACGAGCGAGCCGCTCCTCCTATTTTCGGTGCAGGAGTCCGGCGTCCCCCTGGAACCGCCCATCGAAATCGTCGACGGCCGTGCGACGGTAGAGGTGACGGCGAGCCAGGACCGACTGTCGACGTTCGGCACCCAACTCGAACAGTTCGGGATGAGCTACGACGTGGAGTTCGTCCGCCGGGCCGTCGACGCGACCGACCAACTGCTGACCGACCGACAGCGCGAGCTCGTTCTCGCGGCCGTCCGAGAGGGGTACTACGACACGCCGCGGGAGTGTTCGCTCACTGCGCTCGCCGACCGACTCGACATGGCGAAATCGACGGTCAGTGAAACGCTTCACCGCGCAGAGGGGACGATCATCAAGGAGTTCGTCGCGGAACTGGACGAGGAACTCGTCACCGAGCAAGTGTAGGACGTCGCCCGCGCCCACTGGAGATGCGCCGGCTCGCTGCTGGCCGATCAGTCACCGGAGACGGACTGATACCCGTCGGGGTCGTACGGACAGAGCGGATCGCTCGCCAGGGGATCGCCGGTGTGTGCGAACGCGCGTGATCGACTGCCGCCACACACCTGCCGGAACTCACACTCACCGCATGTTCCAGACAGGGCATCCCGATCTCGAAGTTCCGTGAACAGTTGCGACTCCCGGTACACGTCCACAAGATCATCCTCGCGGACGTTCCCCGCCGACTTCGGAAGGAATCCCGACGGGTAGATCTCGCCAGTGTGGCTCACGAACGCGAAGCCATCGCCAGCGACGATGCCACTCCGGCGCTCGAGACCGGCGTCCGATCCCGCGTCGCGTTGCTGGAGTTTGACACGGCGAAACTGTGGTGCTTCCGTCGTCTTGACGCCAAACGGTTCCTCGTCGGCGACCTCGGCCAGCCAGGCCATCACCCTGTCGGCTCGGCGGGGACTGATGGGATCGAGTAACTGCCCGCGGCCGACTGGAACCAGGAAGAACACGCTCCAGAGGACTGCACCGATGTCCCTGACGCGCTCGCGGATGGCGGGCAGCTCCTCGACCGTCTGGGCACAGACCGTCGTGTTCACCTGAAGTGGGAGATTCGCCTCCCGTGCGTTCTTCGCGGCACGGATCGTCTCCTCGAAGCTTCCTGCTTCACCGCGGAACGCATCGTGACTGGTCGCGTCACCGCCGTCGATGCTCAGTGCCATCCGCCGCAACCCCGCATCGGAGAGATCCGCGATCACGTCGTCGGTCAACGAACTGGTCCCGCTCGGCGTCAGCGACATGCTCAACCCGAGGTCGTCCCCGTAGGCCACGAGGTCCCTCAAGTCCGGGCGCTTGCAGGGGTCACCGCCCGAGAGGACGACCAACTGGTTCTCGTCGAACCGAGCCGCCGCGTCGAGAACCTCTTTCCCCTCGGCAGTGGTCAGTTCGTCCGGATGGCGGCCGAGCTTTGCGTCAGCTCTGCAGTGTTCACACGCCAGCTCACAGGCCTGCGTGACCTCCCAGATGAGGACGAGGGGGCGTTCGTCCGTATCGATGTTTCCCCGCATGTCACATCACGTGGACACGCGTGACGTGGCCACCGCAGCCGCACTGTTCGACGTACTCGTACTCGATCTCGTCACCGAAGGCCTCGTCGAGATCCGGGTACAGGTACGTCTCCGGGTGACCGTGGTCGCCGTGCGTGACGAGGTTTACGTGATTGTCTGGGGCAGTGTGTTCGACTGCGTCCCTGGCCTGTGCCAGCACCAGCGACCGATCCTCGGCGTGGGGCGGTTTCTCCAGGTTCGCCGACCAGGAATTGTCGTGGACCGATTCAGTCACCGGCTCGACCCTGTCGTGGGAGACAGTCATCTCGCCTGTCCATTTGTCACACGCTGTTGAAAGGGCTGACCCGAACACGTTCGCGTAGGCTCGAAGGAACGGCCGATGGTGAACATGTTCGGGACAAGCGTTTCGGTGAGCGGAAGCCCTAGAGGAGGCTATGCAGACCACCACGGGTGACAGCGACGCGGCACGCCAGCACGACGCCGCGAGCACGCAGACGACGGTCACGGTGAAATGTACCGGACACGTGCGCACGGAGGTCGGACAGCCGCGGTTCGAGTTCACGTTCGAGGGGGACACACTTCGCTCGTTCCTGACGGCGTTTTTCGAGGAGTACGACGTCGCAGACATGCTCATCGCCGAGACGGAGGCCGAGGCGACGACCCGCGGGTGGGCGAAAGTAGACGAGGATCTCCCCGGGAACTGGTACAAGAATCCCGAAGGCGAGCAGACACGTGCGTACGCCCGGGTCTGTGTCAACGGCCAGTTCAACGAACTGCTGGACGGGCTGGACACGCACCTCGACGACGGTGACCGCGTCGCACTCATCTATCCATTCGTGTACTGTGTGTAGCGACTCGCACTCGACCCGACTCGGAGATCAACGAAGAGAGGGCCTGATCCAGCTTATCGGTCCCGTGACTGCGGTTCCGAGAGCGGATACTCCAGTCCGGTCGGGTACGGGCTGTCCGCCGTCGTATCGAGCTCGAGCGCGATGGTGAACCGGTCGAGTCCGACTTCGAGACTACAGAACAGGAGGAGTTCGACGAGCGCGTCCATCGGGAACTCCTCGCGAAGGTCGTCGAAGAACTCGTCGGTGATTCGATGCGGCTCCGTCGACATCGCATCAGCGAGTTCGACGGCGAGCGACTCCCGCCGAGTGAGGGCGTCGTGATCGATCTCGTCGCCGAGAACGGCGGCCTCCTTCGGTGCGACCTCGTCGCGAACGTCGGTCGTCCGGACCGTCCCGCAGTACGCACACTCGTGGCACTTCGCGACCCTGAGACGGGCGAGTTCGAGCAGCGCCGGCGTGATTACCTCGGACTGCGGAAACGAACCGAGCGTCTCGACCAGCCGTGTGAAGATCGTCGGTTGGTGAGCCATCGCCCCGAAGAAGGCGGCGTCCTCGTACCACTCGTCGGTGGCCTCCCGGAGGAGGTCGTTTACTGCCTCGTCGGCTGAGTCCCCCGGTTCGACGATCGGGATTCGGTCGGGCATGGGTCCAAGTCCCCGTATTCGTCGTCTTCGGCGATAAGCGTTGATCGAAACCGACGCCCAGTGACCTGTGCTGCCGGCTACGTGTCACACCGAGCGAGATACATGCGATACTCGAGGGCGTCGGGATCGTTGCCCAGGACCTGCGTCGTGACCTTCTCGAAGCAGTCCGGGCCGGGACGGTCGGCCATCGTCGCGTCGTCGCACAGTCGGTCGGCGATCCGCTGGACGTGGTCGGCCTCGTCCGCCGGCGCGCACAGCGCGGCGGTGTCGTGCTCGGACGCTTGCCCGAGCAGGTCAGTGAGCTCTGCGGCCACGTCCTCGTCGGTCATCTCGGGGGAGATGGTCGTCCGGAGATACGTCTCGCCCTCGAACCGGATGACGTCGCGGTCGTCGGTGGTTGTGTCCGCAGCGTCACGGTCTTCGGCGGCAGTCTCGACGGCCTCGTACAACTCGCTGGTTCGGGCGGCTGTTCGATCGAACCAGGCGTCGAGTGGATCGTCGGGAGTCAGCCGAATCCGGTACCGGTCGTCTCCCAGCCAGTCGAGCAGTCCGAAGGCGACGAGCGTTTCGAGGTGGGCATGGAGGTCACTTTCATCCAGGTTCGCCCAGGGCCGTCCGCGGCCGTTCACGTCACCGCGTCGCAACTGCTCGACGGTGAACGCCTCGTCCCCCACAGTGTCCCAGAGCGCCAGATAGAGGTCGATACGATCGGTGATGGTCGGCAGGAGCGAGTCGGCCATGCTGGTCACCGACCTCACTTCCACGATGAGCCTGTTAAACGTACTGTCAAGTCCTAGACTCCGCATACAACCGTGACCACTTCCGTGCTGGACTGACTGGAGTAGGCACGCGACACGCAGGGATACCACGCGAGTCCGTCAAACAGCTATACCACTTCACGTGTGGTATGATATCGCTGCGCATGCCAGAGACAGTTTTCGAAGTAGACGTCGACAGTTCGATCGAAGAGCAGCCAGACCCGATCGTCAACCGCTGGCATCCGGACGTACCGGCGGCGGCGAGCGTCGAACCGGGCGAGAAGTTCCGCGTGGAGTGTCTCGACTGGACCGGGAACCAGGTGGTCAACGACGACAGCGCCAACGACATCCGCGACATGGACCTCGCGCCGAACCACCATCTCAGCGGTCCCATTCGGGTGGAGGGTGCCGAACCCGGCGACATGCTCGTCGTGGATATCCTCGACCTCGGACCCTTCCCGGACAACGAGTGGGGATTCAACGGGATCTTCGAACTCGACAACGGGGGTGGATTCCTCACCGACCACTTCCCGGAGGCCCGCAAGTCGATCTGGGACCTCGACGGCGTGTACGCGAGTTCCCGCCACATCCCGGACGTTCGGTTCGCCGGCCTCTCGCACCCGGGCATCGTCGGGACCGCCCCGTCACACGACCTCTTGGAGGAGTGGAACGAGCGCGAGGAAGCGCTCATCGAACGCGGGCCGGAGGACGCGACGGCCATCAACCACGAGACTCACGACGACGAACCACCGCTGGCGCTGCCGCCGGAACCCGAGGACGTCCTGCTCGGGGACATGGACGACGACGATGTCGAGGACGCTGCGAAGAAAGCCGCCCGAACCATCCCGCCGCGGGAGAACGCCGGCAACTGCGACATCAAGAACCTGAGTCGCGGGTCGCGCGTGTACCTCCCGGTATTCGTCGAGGGCGCGAACATGATCACCGGAGACCTGCACTTCTCGCAGGGTGACGGGGAGATCACGTTCTGCGGGGCCATCGAGATGGCCGGCTTCATCGACCTGCAAGTCGACCTCGTCAAGAACGGGATGGAGAAGATGGGAACCGACTACGCGCTGTTCACGCCGGGGAACATGGAGCCGCAGTTCTCCGAGTACGTCGTCTTCGAGGGCTACTCCGTCGACGAAGAAGGCACCCAACACTACAAGAACGCCAACGTGGGCATGCGTCGCGCCTGCCTCGACGCCATCGATTACATGGCGAACTTCGGGTACACCCGCGAGCAGGGCTACCAGATCCTGAGTTGTGCCCCGGTCGAGAGCCGCATCGCTGGCATCGTCGACCTGCCCAACACCTGCGTCACGGTATCCGTCCCGAAGGAAGTCTTCGAGTTCGACATCGATCCCGACGGTCTGGCCGAGGAGACCGCACCGACCGAAGACCGCGGCGACCTCGCGAAACCGTCCTGATCCCGAACGCGGGACCGCTTTTTCGGGCCGACTCCCCCGCTTGGATTCAGTGTCCGACTGCCCACGGGTAGCCGCCGGTGGCTTCGACGCCGCCGTGCCCGTGATCGTGATCGTGGCCGTGGTCGTGCTCGCCGTCCCCCTCGCCGGTCGCCATGAGCATGTCGTCGATGCCGACGAGGACCGCCGTCGCTTCGGCTGCACTGGTGATCGCGTGGCGCTTGATCGTCGCCGGTTCGACGACGCCGTGCTCGACCATGTCGGCGAGTTCGCCACCGTTGACGTCGAGCCCGGTCCGCCACTCGTCGTCGTCGTGACGGTTTCGAAGCGCCACTAGCGTGTCGATCGGGTCGAGTCCCGCACTCTCGGCGAGGGTCCGCGGAATCGACTCCAGCGCATCGGCGAAGGCGGTCACGGCGAGTTGCTCGCGGCCGGCGATCCCGTCGGCTGCCTCCCGGAGCGCGGCAGCGATAGCAACCTCGGTCGCACCGCCACCGGGGACCACCGCACCGGTTTCGATCGCGAGCGTCACGTCGTCGAGGCAGTTCTCGATCAGTCGCTTCGTCTCTTCGATCACGTGGGCCGTCCCGCCGCGCAGGATCAACGACCGTTGCTCGGTGTCTGGACAGTCGCCGACGACGACCAGTTCGGTGTCGGCGAGCGTGCGGCGGTCGACGACGCCAGCGCGCCCGACGTGGTCGCCGGTGAGTTCGTCGACGCGCTTGACGAGGGTCGCTCCCGTCGCACGGGCGAGTTTGTGCATTTCGTCCTGTCGCGTGCGCTCGACCGCGATGACACCGTGTCTGGCCAGCCGCGCCCGCACGTCGTCGTCGATCGACTTCTGACAGAAGACGATGTCGGCGCCGACGTCCGCGATGCCGCTGGCCTGCCCCTCGTAGACCTCGGCTTCGTAGTCGGCGAACTGCCCGAGTTGATCGGGGTTCTCGACGGAGACGTGCGTGATCGCGTCGGCTTTTTCGACGGTCAATTGGTCGTCCACCAGCGCGACGCCCGCGTCCTCGATGCGGCGCGGGAGATCGACGTCGAGGGAGGCCAGCGTCGTCGAGGAGGCGTCCATGTCGATGGCGAGTCCCGCGACGAGTTCGGAGTCGGTCGGGGACCCGCCGGGGATCGTCGTTCTGGTGATCCGACGGCGTTCGACGGTCCCATCCCGTTCGACTGCCTGGGCAGCCGCGACGACGAGTTCGACGATCGCCCGGGCTTCCTCGTCGCTCCACTTGCCGGTGATCGCCGTTCGCGCGATCGCTTCGAGCATCCCCGTGTCCGTCGGGTCGACCGACAGGGAGTGCTCGTCGAGCGCCGAGAGCGCGAGTTCGACGGCACGGGCGTATCCCGTCTCGATCGTCGTCGGGTGAAGTCCCTGCTCCGTGAGCCTCGCCGCTTCGGTGAGGAGTTCGCCCGCGACGATGACGGCCGTCGTCGTGCCGTCGCCGATGCGGTCGTGCTGGCTCTGGGCCACCTGGACGATCTCCCGGGCGGCGGGATGTTCGATCTCCATCCGGTCGAGGATGCTGGCGCCGTCGTTGGTCACCACGACTGTCCCGTCGTCGCCGACCAGCATCTTGTCCATCCCCCGAGGGCCGAGCGTCGTTCTGATCGTGTCTGCGAGGACTGTCCCCGCTGTGACGTTCATCTCCCGCACGTCACGTTCCTGAAACCGTTCGGTTTCTGCACCGAGTACTGTGGAGGGCCACGCCCCCATGGGCTGCGTCATGCTAACACACCTCCTCAAAGGAGTCCATGTACGCCCACAAAGGCGTATCGTGAAGTTTCAACAGCCACGTATAGCGCCACTGACTGACCGTCTGCTGTCAGTTCCCGCGAGGCCGACGGGCATGGCCAGCGGGGCGGAGAGAACGCGTCACGCCCACGGCCAGAGGCCTGCAGCCATCACGTAGCCAGCGCCGCCGGTCGCGATGCCGACGACCAGCGTGTACCAGCCGATCGGGCGCGTGTACTCCGACTTCTGGAGGCCGAGCAGGAGCCAGAACGTCGCCCAGAGGATCGCCCAGATCCACCACAGGCTGGCGAGTCCCACGTCGCCCAGTTGCCAGACAAACCAGCCCGTCGGGATCGCGAGGATCGTCACCATGATGCAGTACCAGCCGAACGCTCGCTGATCGTCTTCACCGCGCCAGGCGTTCGTTCCGACCCACAGGTAGGTAAACGAGAACAACAGCGTCCCGGCGGCGTTGAACGGCGTTCCCTCCGAAGCCTGCCCCCCGAACGCCCACCAGAGCGCGATGAGCAGTGTGAGCCCTCCGACGAAGTAGTTCAGGACCGCGACGTCGCGGTCCGAGCCGATCCCCAACAACCACACGCCGTTGACCACCAACACCATGCCGACGAATACTAACCCCATACCGAGGACGGTGTACAAACTCATGTCTTGCTATGGCCCGTGGTAACATTGTACATATCTTTTCCCGGGCAAAAGTAGTTAGTTTTCGTTTATATTCGTGGAATACATATCTCCAAGCGACTGTACGATGCAACTACCCGTGGCGGTGGGGGTCGGGTTTCGGTCAGTCACACTGGGAGAAGCGTGCTGAGGACCCACGCTGCGCCGATCGCGGCGATCGAACCGACGAGGTTCACCGCGGCGAACGCGACAGCGTACCACTGCTCGTCGCCCTCCCACAACCGAACGGTGTCGAAGGAAAACGAGGAAAACGTCGTGTACGACCCACAGGCACCGGTGCCGACGAACAGGAGGACGGCGTTCCCGGGATCGAGAACGGTTACGAGTCCGAGCACGAAACTGCCGACCACGTTCACCGTCAGCGTCCCCACGGGGAACGTTTCGCGGGCGACGAGCTCCGACGTGTAATATCGTAACAGCGCACCGACGACGCCGCCGAGGCCGACGAGCCAGAGGTCGGGAACCATACAGTCACTCCCTTTCGAGTCGGGCGGCGAGACTGCCGCCGAGGACGACGCCAGTGAAGCCGAAGGCGTAGTTGCCAGTCACGTTCAGGAGACCCAGCAGCGGCGTCGTCTGGACGGTTTCGAGCGCGAAGGTGCTGTAGGTCGTAAACGACGAGAGGAAGCCCGTCGCGAGGACGAGTCGCGTCTCGTCGGCCAACAGCCCCGTGTACATCGCCTCGTAGAGGACGAACCCCAGCAGAAAGCTCCCCAGCGCGTTCGCGATGAAAGTGCCCCAGAGGCCCGGCGTCGAGACGGCGATGAGATGGCGGGAGTTCGCACCCAGAAATCCCCCCATGGCGATCAGGAGAACTGTTTCGAGCGTCAGAAGCGGGTGGTTCTCCGCCATTCCGTACCACCAACCCACGACGCCGCGCCTCTTACGAGTAGTTTCGGGACGGTTGCGAGAACCTACGGATCGTCCCGATAGATGACCGCGACCGATGCGTTCGCAGTAGAGATCCGGCCGCTGTAGGTGTTGTCACGCCAGGTCAGCACGGCGGCCATCCCTTCGACGTTGCTCGGGGACTGATCGTCGAGGTCGTCGGGCCACAGGCGGCCTCCCCGGCTCCGGGCGACTGTCAGTTGGTCCTGTTCGACGGTCAGGTGTTTCGGAACGAACCAGTGTGACCACGTCGGTTTCTCCGGCTGGCGATCGTCGATCAACGTCAAGCGGACCTGATCGTCGCTAACGACCTTCGTCGCGACGGTGATGGCTCCGCTCACAGTCACGTCGACCCCCGGTCAGTATCAGGTATCATACACACCTCTCCCCATGGGGTGGAAATAAATATTTCCACCAGGGCACCGTCGCCAAATCGTATCGCGGGGCGCAGTGAAACGTTTAGTGTCATCCAGCCCGAAGTGCCGAGCAATGCGAAGCGGCGTCATCCTCGCCGGCGGTTACTCGACGCGGTTCGGTGACGGTGACAAGGCAGTCGCCGACCTGGCGGGCGAGCCGCTGATCCGGCGCGTCGCCGACCGCCTCGGGAGCGTCGTCGACGACCTCGTGGTCAACTGTCGCGCCGAGCAGCGCGCGCGACTCGACGCTGCGCTCGACGGCATCGCAAATCCGATTCGCTACGCCGAAGATCCCGAGCCGGACCAGGGACCGATGGCGGGCATCATGACCGGCCTTCGCGAGGCGCACGGCGAGTACGCGGCGGTGGTAGCCTGCGACATGCCCTTCGTGGACGCGTCGTTTCTCGACTATCTGTTCGAGCGAGCGAGCGGCCACGACGCCGCCGTCCCGCAGGTCGAAGACGAGTGGTTCCAGACCACCCAGGCCGTGTACCGATCCGAGCCGATGGCCGACGCGTGTGCAGCGGCGCTCGCTGACGACGAACACAAAATCATCGCCCCGCTGTTCACCCTCGAGTACGTCGTGGTCGAGGCGGCAGAGATTCGCGAGCACGCGGCCGACGACACGTTCCGGAACGTCAACACGCGCGAGGAGTTGGCGGAAGCGGCAGCGGCGGTCCGGGACAGGGAATAGCCTCACTCACCGATTAAGGCCACGAGCGGGTCGTCCGCGACCATACGAGTGAGCGCGACCCGATCGACCGTGTCGGCTTCGAGAATCGCCGTGGCGATGCGTCGCGCAGTGGCTTCGTCGGACTCGTCGTCGACCTTGTTGATGACCGGGACGACCGTCGCCCCCGGGGGCACGTCCTTGCGTCCGCCCGCGGGACTCGTCACGACGGCGGCCACGTGTTCGGGACGGATTTCCTCCCCCGGCGAGAGGTCGGTGATCGCGGCCACGCGGTCGACGCGATGGACATGCTCGGCAGTCAGCGGCTTCCCCACGACGTGAGCGCTGACGATGGGCAGGACGGTGTCCGTGTTGGCGGGAACCTGGGGCTCGGCGTCGGTGGGCGCTTTGAACTCGCGCATCCGCGCGCCGTCGGCCTTGACGAGGACCGCGTCCGGTACCTCGCTGTCGGCGATCGCCGCGACCGTCTCGGTGTCGTAGCCGAGATACCGGTCGTCCTCACGTTCGGGGACGAGGCCGAGCGGCCACGCGTCAGCCTGGGCCAGTGCCTCGACGGGATCCGCCGTGACCGCGACAGTCGAGACGTGCTGATCGAAGATCGGGATGCGAACGGTCGCAGTGACGACTGCCCGGTCGTGACGGGCGGCGAGTTGCCAGAGCGTGGTTTTCTTGCCGCCGGCGCCGACCACGCAGACGAGTCCGTCGGCCGCGAGCGCGTCGACCAGTTCCATACAGTCACTACGACCGCCGTCGTCAAAACGGTCACACTGGCCAGCCGACTGGGCGGTGTGTCCGTCCCGAACCTTTACCTCGCCGTTCGTGGACTGTGCTGGCGATGCCGGGTGACAACTCCGACGTCGCGGCCGCAGCAACTCGCTTCCACGAGGACATCCCACACCGGTTTCAGGTCTCACTGACGATGTCCATGGACACGCGCGATTCCCTGCGAGCCGTTCGCGACGCGATCAACGAGGAGTGTGACGACAGGGTGTTCACCACCGACGACGTGATCCGGCTCGCACTGCAGGGGACAGCCGACTATCACGCGCTCGCGTCAGGCGAACAGCCCGACGAGGAAGCGGTGCGTCCACTGGCGGCCGTCGTCGGCGAGGTGCTCGACGCGGACGAGGCGAGGGCGACAGACCAACCGAGCGAGTGAGTCCGGGACGATTGCGACGAGTCGCCGGAACCGACGGTGCTCAGAGCGGGTCGTCCGTGATCGGGATCTGACCCCGGTCGGCGGACTCCTCTAGGCCGTCCGGACTGACGTCGAAGTTGAAGACGTCTTTCGGGAGTGCGAGGGTGGAACAGGCGTTCGGAATGTCGACGACGCCGCTCTGGCGACCTTCGACCGGGACGGTCCCCAGAATCATGTACGCCTGCTCTCGCGTGTAGCCGAACTTCTCCAGGTAGTCGATCGCCTGGAGACAGGCGCGGCGGTAGGCCACGTGCGAGTCGATGTAGTGCTGTTGGCCCTCCTCGTCGACGGAGTAGCCCTCGAAGACGACGTACTCGCTGAAGTCCGGACCGCGATGGCCCGGCTCGAAGATCGGGTGAGAGACGCCGTACTTGTCCATGCCGTCCTTGACGAGTTCGAACTTCAGATCGACGAAACCGGCCATCTCGATGGCCCCGCAGAACGTGATCTCCCCGTCACCCTGGGAGGCGTGAAGGTCGCCGATGCCGAACTTCGCGCCCTCGACGAACACCGGGAAGTAGATCGTCGAACCGAGCGAGAGATCCTTGATGTCGCAGTTGCCACCGTGTTCACGCGGCGGCACGGTCCGGGCACCTTCCTCTGCGATGTTGTCCGCGGCATCGCCCGTGGCTTCGCCGGGGAGCGCGCCGTCCGCAGTCGGCGGGTTCGCGACGGGCGGCTGGGACTCGCCGGTCGGATGGTCCGGAATCGAGGAGGGGTCCTCCTCGTGCTGGTCCATCAGTTTCTGTTCGCGCTCGTTCCACTCCTCTAAGAGTTCCTGGGACGGTGCCGTCCCGATCAGGCCGGGGTGGATCTTCCCCTCGTAGTAGACGTCCGGGATGTGTCGCGAGGAGACGTACGTCCCGTCGATGTCCCAGATTGCCTTGGCTGCGTCGGGGAAGTGATCGGTGAGGAACCCACCGCCGTTCTGCTGTGAGAAGATTCCCGTAAAGCCGTACTCCCAGCGGTCGTTCAGCGCACCGATGTCCAGCAGCGTCACCTTCAGCAGGTCGCCGGGTTCGGCTCCCGACACCTCGACCGGACCACTCAGGTAGTGCACCTGATTCAGATCCACGTCGCGGACTTCGTTTGCGTTGTCGTTGTCTCGAATCTGGCCGCCCGTCCAATCGAGGCATTCCAGTCGGACCGTGTCGCCCGGTTCCGCAGTGTCGACCGGTTCGATCTCGGGATGCCATCGGTTGAACGGCTTGGCCCCCGGCTGCTCGTCCGGGGGACTGTCTACGTCCACCTCGAAGTGTACTTCGGGCATTGGTATCCTGGGCGAAGTTGCCCAAGAAAGACGGTTCCACGAACGCGGCAATAAACACTATGAAAGATCATTAAGATTGTTCGTGTTACTGGTCACGGAGGCTGTATTCACGCGACGGCGAGTGGTCAGCGGGAAGCAGACGGCGACCGGGAGACGGTCGCCGAGAGGACACGCGTGGATCAGTCGTCGTCGGCTTTGGCCGCCGAGTCCGTGGCTTCGACGCTGACCTCGATCTCTGCGGCTGCGGCCTTGTACTCCGGAATCTTCGCGCGTTCGTCGAGGACATCGTTGGTGAGCCTGTTGGCCGAGGCGGCCGCGAAGTGGGGCGTCGTCCAGATGACGCCCTCCTTGATGTCCTCGGTGACGTTCGCGACGACGGTGATCTCACCGCGCCGCGATTTGATGGTCACCTCGTCCTCGTCCTCGATGCCGTAGCGTTCGGCGTCGGTGGGGTGGATGTCGACGAAGTTCTCGGGGGTCTGGCGATTGAGGGTCGGCGAGCGCCGGCTCATCGTCCCCGTGTTGTAGTGTTCGATGAGACGAGCAGTCGTCAGGATCAGCGGGAACTCCTCGTCGGGCACCTCGGCGGGTGGCTGGTGGCGCACGCCTTCGATGTAGCCCAGTCCGTCCGAGGTGGTGAACTCGTCCTCGTAGAGGTACGGATCGCCCTCGTCGCCGGGTTCGTAGCAGGGCCAGTGGATGCCCTCCTCGCCCAGTAGGTCGTAGGTCATCCCGTGGTAGCTGGGACAGACCTGGCGGAGCTCCTCGAACACGTCCTCCGGGTCCGAGAAGTCGAAGCCGCCGTCCTGGCCAAAGAGCCGGGTCCCGACCTCCGCGACGATGTCGAGGTCGTGTCTGGTGTTCTCGTGAACTTTCTCGACAGGGCGCATCCGCTGGACGCGACGGTCGGTGTTTGTCACCGTGCCGCCGCGCTCTGCCCAGGAGGTCGCCGGCAGGACCACGTCCGCCAGTTTCGCCGTCTCGGTCATGAAGATGTCCTGGGCGACCATGAACTCCAGTCGCTGCAGTCGCTCTTCGACCTCGTTGGCGTCCGGTTCGCTCATCACCGGATTCTCGCCCATGACGTACAGCCCGTGGACGGTGTCGCCGGCCGCCATCGAGATTTCGACGTTCGTCAGGCCGGGTTCCGGCGGAATGTCGAAGCCCCACACCTCCTCGACGGAACTGCGCGCCGCGTCGTCGTCGACGTTCTGGTAGCCGGGCAGGACGTTCGGCATCGCGCCGACGTCACAGGTTCCCTGGACGTTGTTCTGCCCGCGAAGCGGGTTGACGCCCGTTCCCGGCCGGCCGAGATTCCCGGTGATCAGTGCCAGGTTGATCTCGTTCTGGACGTTGTCGACTCCACAGGCGTGCTGACTCATCCCCATTCCCGTGAAGATGGCCGCGTTCTCGGCCGTAGCGTACTTTTCGGCGGCTTCCTCGATGTCCTCTAGGGGGACGCGACAGGTCTCGGCGGCTTCCTCCTTGTCGAAGTCTTCGAGCGTCTCCTGGAGGTCCTCGAACCCCTTCGTGCGCTGTTGGATAAACTCCTCGTCGACCCACTCGTTCTCCAGGATCGTCTTGAGGACGATATTCAGGAGCGGGATGTCGGTCCCGGGCTCTAACTGGAGGTGCATGTGGCGGTCGGTCCCCTCGATGTCGAACGACTTCGTGGTCTTGTTGGCGTGCGGGTCGACCTGGATGACCGTCGCGCCGTCGATGACCGCCTGCCGGAAGTACTGGCTGTTCGCGATGGGGTGCTGTTCGGCGGGATTGGCACCCTGAATCCAGAAGACGTCGGCCTTCGCACCCAGGTCTTTCATGCTGTTGGTCATCGCCCCGGCACCGAGACTCCGGCGGAGTGCCCACACCGTCGAGGCGTGGCACATCCGGGTGCAGTTGTCTATGTTGTTTGTCCCGTACCGACGGGCGAGTTTCTGGAGGAGGTAGTTCTCCTCGTTCATCACCTTCGAGGAGCCGTAAAATCCCATCGCGTCCGGACCGTGTTCCTCGCGGATCCGTTCGAGTTCCTCGACGATGAACGCCATGGCCTCGTCCCACGACGCTTCGCGGAACTCACCGTCTTCCTTGATGAGCGGTTCCGTGAGTCTGTCCTCGTGATCGACGACTTCCGTCGCTGCGCCACCTTTGATACAGATGCGACCCTCGTTGACCGGCGCCTCGCCCCACGGCATGAATCGCATGTCTCCAGGCTCCTCACCGGGTTTGACCTGGATTCCACACCCGACTCCACAGTACGGACAGATCGTCTTGACTGGCTCTTGTTCTTTTTCTGACATTGGTTGGCCCCAGAGAGCTAACTGATACCGCGATACGTATGGAATAGAAGCTCCTGCACGTGCATGAGTGTTTTTACCACACATGGGATAGTTCAAGCGTGAATATCCGTCTCACCGACCACGACTCCCGTGGCCGGCACAAAACACAGGACCGATGGCGACGATAGTGGACGTAGGATGGACCTGACCCGCTCGGTCGTAGAGACGCACGCCGGGGAGTACCGACAGGAAGAGCCGCTCTTCTCGGTCGAACAGGAGGCCATCGACATCTTCCCTGGGATGTTCGCCGAGGGTGAGTTCGGGTTCCGTGATGCCGAGTGGGTCGTCATGTGGTACTACCGACGTTACCTGGGCGAGTTCTCGCACGCCAAGCGACAATCCGTCGAGGCGGAGTTCGGTGACAACGACTTCGAGACCATCCGAGAGGCCGTCGAGGCCGTCGTCGCTTCGTCCGACCCGAAAGCGAACGTCGAGCGGTTGACCGACCTCGCCGGGGTCGACGTCCCCGTAGCCACCGGATTTCTCATGTTCATCGATCCCGAGTCGTACGTCGTCATCGGCGAGCGCGAGTGGGGGGTCCTCCAGGAAGCAGGGGTCCTCTCGACGCCCTATCCCGATCCCCCGTCGGCGGCGGAGTACGTCACGTATCTCGACCGCTGTCGGGACCTGGCCGACCGCTTCGAATGCGATCTGTGGACGCTGTACATGGCTCTCTGGCGGCTGTGGAAGGTCTGATCCGGGGAGCCGCGGTCACGACGAATCGGGAGTAGTGGCACCGATCGGGGTCTCGGCGTCGACGATTTTCAGGAGATCGAGTCGAGCCAACGTGTCGGCCGTCGGCAGTCCCGCTGCGTCCCAGCCACGGCCCTCGTAGTACGCGTCGAGCATTCGCTCGAACGTATCCGAATCGACGGCAGCCCCAGCAGCGGATTCCGCGTCGACTGGATCGGTGAAGCGCGGCGGCAGTTCGTCGTCCGCTCGCGCGAACCCCTCGCGAACGTTGAACAGTCGGGTGAGGTTCCAGATTCGTTCGCCAACGAGTGCCAGGTCCTCGGGGACCGGCGCCCCGACTGCCCGGAGCCACGCCTCGCCCAGATCGTCGAGGACGGCACCCAGGAAGTCGTCGGCGACGAGACTCCAGAGCATCGACCGCGTGTTCTGTTCGGCGATCACGGCCGCTGCGGCCCGCTCGGGGGACCACGCCTCGGGGTCGAGCGGTTCGCGTTCGATGGGACGACTGCGCCGGTGACAGGCACCGCGGTCGCTCGTGGCGTAGGCCAGCGCCATACTGGCCGCGCCACGGGGGTCGTACGACGGGGCCTCCATCCCCTTCACCGTGGG
>SDGW01001389.1_pt1 | contig 15996 bp, 17 predicted proteins | sample 2873831 | NCBI WGS metagenome assembly SDGW01 (sample SAMN08132700, study PRJNA421101) | hypersaline lake metagenome | isolation source: celular fraction 0.22 microns magnesium sulfate-rich crust from ephemeral... | place: Spain: Penahueca Lagoon, Toledo | collected 2011-07
AGCCCGGAGCCGGAGAAGATGGGGAGCTTCTGCCCGCGGACCAGCGTGTTCATGCCGTCGATGGCCGAGACGCCGGTCTGGATGAACTCCTCGGGGTACTCGCGGGCGGTCGGGTTGATGGCGGCACCGACGATGTCGTCACGCCGGTCCGGGACGATTTCGGGACCGCCGTCGATGGGGTTGCCGGAACCGTCCAGCACGCGACCGAGGAGGTCCTCGGTCACGGGCATCTTCATCGTCTCGCCGAGGAACCGGACCGAGCTCTTTCGGTCGATACCCTCGGTGCCCTCGAACACCTGAATCGAGACGAGACCGTCGCTCGATTCGAGGACCTGTCCTCGCTTGGTGTCGCCGTTCGGCGTCTCGATCTCGACGATCTCGTCGTAGCCGATGGGCTCGTCCACTTCCGCGAACACCAGCGGACCGCTGATTTCCGTAATCGTTTGGTACTCTTTCATGGTTTAGTAGAGGTCTCGGAGCTGTGCTTTGATGTCGTCTTCGAGGTCGGCGACGAACTCGTCGGCTTCGTCGTCCGGCGTCGTCGCGATGCGGTTCAGTCGGGGCGCGGCGTCGATGTCGGTGATCTCCTCGACCGGGACGCCCGCGTCGAGCGCCTCGAAGGCCTCGTCGTTGAACGTCCGAATCGCGCCCATGATGAGGTAGGACTTCTCGGGCGGACAGTTGGTGTCCACGTCGTGCAGCGCGTTCTGCTGGAGGAACGCCTCGCGGATGTAGCGGGCGACTTCGAGCGTGAGCTGCTGGTCCTCCGGCAGGGCGTCCTTCCCGACGAGCTGGACGATCTCTTGGAGTTCGTCCTCCTCGTCGAGCACGTCGACCGCCCACTGGCGCTGTTCGGGCCAGTCTTCGGCGACGTTCTCTTCGAACCACGGGTCCAGCTGTTCTTTGTACAGCGAGTACGACTCGTTCCAGTTGATGGACGGGAAGTGACGACGCTCGGCGAGGTCCGCGTCGAGCGCCCAGAACGTCTTGACGATACGCAGGGTGTTCTGGGTGACCGGCTCCGAGAAGTCACCGCCGGGCGGGGAGACCGCACCGACCACGGTCACCGAACCCTCGGTGTCGTTGATGTTCTCGAAGTAGCCGGCGCGCTCGTAGAACTCCGAGAGGCGCGCGGCCAGATACGCGGGGTAGCCCTCCTCGCCGGGCATCTCCTCCAGTCGGGAGGAAATCTCGCGCATCGCCTCGGCCCACCGCGAGGTGGAGTCGGCCATCAGCGCCACGTCGTAGCCCATGTCGCGGTAGAACTCCGCGATGGTGATGCCCGTGTACACGCAGGATTCGCGCGCCGCGACGGGCATGTTCGACGTGTTGGCGATGAGGCAGGTGCGGGACATCAGCGGCTTCCCGGTCACGGGGTCTTCCAGTTCCGGGAAGTCGTCGATGACCTCGGTCATCTCGTTGCCGCGCTCGCCACAGCCGATGTAGACGACGATGTCGGCGTCGGCCCACTTCGCCAACTGCTGCTGGGTCACGGTCTTGCCGGAGCCGAACGGCCCCGGAATCGCCGCGGTCCCGCCCTTCGCCAGCGGGAACAGGCCGTCCTGCACGCGCTGGCCCGTCACGAGCGGCGTGCGCGGGGTCTTCTTCTCGTCGGCGGGGCGGGCCTCGCGGACCGGCCACTCTTGGCGCATCGAGATCTCCTCGCCGGTGTCGAGTTCGACGACCGTCTCCTCGACGTCGAAGTTGCCGCTCTCGACGGCGACGACTTCGCCGCCCTCGGAGTTGGGCGGCACCATGACCTTGTGGTCGATGCTCTCGGTCTCCGGGACGATACCGAGGATGTCGCCGGGTTCGACCGTATCGCCCTCGCTAACTTCGGGAGTGAACTCCCACGTCTTGTCGAGGTCGATACCGGGTGCGTCCACACCCCGGTCGAGGAACGCGCCCATCTTGTCTTCGAGGACCGTCAGCGGGCGCTGGACGCCGTCGTAGATGGAGTCCAACATTCCCGGACCGAGGTCCACGGAGAGGGGTTCGCCGGTGTTCTCGACCGGTTCGCCCGGCGCGACGTTCGACGTCTCCTCGTAGACCTGAATCGTCGTCAAGTTCCCTTCGATCTCGATGACCTCGCCCATCAGCCCTTCCTCGCCGACGTACACCACGTCGTTCATCCGGGCGTCGAGGTCGGTCGCGGTCACGACCGGTCCACTTACGCTCTCGATTTCGCCGTCCTCTCGAACGGCATCGCTTTCAGTTGCTTGGCTCATACGTTGTCACCTTGTTCGTCTTCGTCCATAAGGTCGATACCGATCGCACGCTTGATCTTCTCGCGCAGTCCGCCGCTCCCCGCGCCACCGCCGATGGAGACCATCGTCGGTTCGACGCTCGTCTCGACTTCCTGCCGGACCTGCCGGGACAGGTAGTCGAGGTCCTCGTCGTGCATGACGACGATACCGACCTCGTCGTCGTCGAGAACGCGGGAGACCGCGTCGTCGAGTTCCGTCTCCTTCTCGTCGTCGGGGACGTTCTCGAACTTCCGGACGCCAGCGAGTCGGAACCCAGTCGTGAACTCCGGACTGCCGACGACAGCGATTTCCTGACTCATAGCATCACCAACTCGTTCTCTATCTCGCTCTCGCTCAGGCCGGCCTCGCGGCCGCGAGCGATGGCGCGGATGTTGTCGACTTCCCGCTCTTTGGCCAGCACGTAGGCCAACACCGGACAGATCGACAGCGGGAAGACGTGCGAGAGGTGGTCGGAGTACTCCAGCAACGCGGCGTCTAGAGCGTGCTCGAAACCGATGAGACTGTCGGCCCGCTCCAACTCGTCCAGCGCCGCCGAGAGGTCCTCGCCGTACGTGCTGTCACGGATGAACGTGACGAGTTCGTCCACGCTCGCGGCGAGTTGGGACAGCTCCGAGGCGCGGAACAGTTCGCCACCCTCGATGAAGTAGTCGGCCGGGTCGAGGTCGGCACCGCTTCGCGCGATGCGGAGCGCGTTGCGGGCGTTCCGGAAGTCGATCTCGGCCTGCAAGAACTCGACGTACAGTTGGGTCGCGCGGTTCTCCGTCTCCGTGACCCCTTCCATGAGGCCCTCGTAGTACGTACGGTCGACCGCGTTCTCCAGCGGAATCAGGACGCCGGTCGCGTCGTAGTCCTCGTACGCCGCGGCCAGCGCGTCGCCGTACCGGGTGTTGTCGAGCATCTCGACGACGTCCTCGATGGACGCGGCTTCGACCAGTCGTTCGAGGAACTGCCGGTCGAACTCCCCGGCGTAGATGAGGTCCTCCTCGATGGCCTCGCTGCTCGAATCCGAGTAGATACCCCGGATGACGGTCTTGACGTTCCACGCGTCGAACTTCCGGAGGTACCGGGCGATGAGCTCGTACAACGTCCCGTCGGCCCACCGCAGCAAGTCGTTGAAGTGCTTGGCGAGGTTCCGATTGAGGGCGTGTTCGATGAGGTCCACGCCGTCGTAGCGGGAGCCGAGCGCGTTGATCTCGGTCTCGTACTCGGTCTCCTCCATGTACCGGGCGATCTCGCCGGGACCCATCCGGACGAGCTTTCGGTAGTCCTCGTCGTCGAACAGCGCCGCTCGCCGGGCCTGTACCCGAGCGGTGACGTATTCGTAGTTCGAGGTGCCTTCCGTCTTTGGTACGCTCATTGCTCGAAGAGGCGTTTACTGATGTCCTGAAGGTTGTCGTCCCAGACGTCCTCCAGCACGGAGTCGAACGTGTTGTTCACGCGGAGCCGAGACTGCTCGCTCTCGACTACGACGCCGCCGAGACAGTCGTACTCTCCGGCGTACTCGTAGCCGTCGTAGTCGGCCACGACGTCGGTGAGCAACGCGTCGTCTTCGGGCTTGCCGTAGACGTGGACGGTGTCGCCCTCGTCGAACTCCTCGCTGGCGGCGTCCAGCAGTTCGCGCGTCAGCTCCTCGCGCTGGTCGCCTTCGAGACCGGCGATGCGGTCTTCGACTGCCGACCGAACGTCTTGGAGCACGTCTCGGCGCGCTTCGAGGCGCTTCTGCTTAGCTTCCAGCTTGGCGCTCGAAAGCTTCTGCTCGCGCTCTTGGGCGATTGTCTGTTCGGTTTCCCGTTCTTGCTCCGCGAGTATCTCCTCGGCGTCGCTCTCGGCTTCGGAGATAATTTCTGCTGCGCGCTCGTCGCCCTCGGAACGAATGTCCTTCGCGCGCTCGCGGGCTTCGTTTCGAATATCCTCAACTACCGTGTCCAAACTCATTGATGAAGAGGGAAAGGGGGTGCGTTTAACCGACGAAGAACGTGACCAGCGCCAGAATGACGAGCGTCTCGGGCAGGACCGTCATGATGAGGCCCGTACCGAAGAGGCTCTCGTCCTCGGCGATGGCACCGATGGCGGCGCTACCGATACCCCGCTCGGCGTATCCCGCACCGATAGCCGCGAGACCGACCGCGAGGGCGGCCATACCGTTCTTAGTGATGGTCGGACCGGTGGCGGCACCGGTGTCCTGTGCGAGCGTTACCGCGTCGACGAATGCAGGTGCAAGTTCGAGCATGGTTTCTGGTTCCTCTGTGGCTCTCGTAACCGGACAGTCGTATTTCCCGCTACTGTAGTCATAAAGCTTCCCAAAAGAGTTCGGCAGCGACACCGCTCTGGACGGCTCAAGCCGGTGTTTGTGATACCAATTACCAAAGCATACCGCGCGAAAACGACCGATTCCTGTAAATCGCCATCCCCGCCTTGGCGAGCAGGACCGCGGCGATCCGGGTGTAGGAGAGCGCGTCCGACAGGACGCTCAGGCTCTCCAGTAGACCGATGAGCAGGCCGGGGCCGCCGAGGTGCTTGACCTCGCCAGCGACGTAGAGGACCAGTCCGAGTCCACCGATTGCGAGGCCGAGCGTCCCGATCTGCGACGAGAAGCCGCTGAAGCCGAGCGCGAACGGCTCGCCGGCGAAGATGTCGAACAGGAACTCGGGCTTCGCCCCGCTGGCCTGCGTGCTAAATATCCACGTCCAGACGCCCGCGAACAGCAGGACCCACGAACCGCTCTCGAGGACTGCGTCGACGGGCTCGTGGCTCAGCTCCTCGACGAAGCCGAACAGGTAGCCGACCGTCATGTGGAGCAGACCCACGAGTATCGAGACGACCAGCCACGTCAGCGCGTAGTCGGCGTTGACCGGCTGGAGGCCCTTCTTGATCGGGGGTTCGCCGCCCCAGACGATGCTTCCGAGCTGGTGCAAGCCGAAGACTTCGCCGTACAGGACGCCGAACAGCGCCGTGAAGCCGCCAGCCCACAGCGCGATACCGCCGAGGCTCTTGAACGCCTCGTTGTCGAAGCTACTGTAGAGCCAGTAGCCGACGCCCATGTACAGGAGTCCGTATCCGAGGTCGCCGATCATGAACCCGAAGAACGCCGGGAACGTCAGGAACAGGACGACCGTCGGGTCGAACTCGAAGTACTTGGGCCGGTTGATGGTGTTGACCAGCAGCTCGAAGGGTTTGACCGTGCCGGGGTTGTCCTGCACGACCGGCGGCTGGTCGCCGTCCATCGTGGTGCCGCCGTCGGCGGCGACTTCGCCGCCCGTGGCCTCGTCCTGTGCGGCGGGCTCTTCGTGACCCACCGCGTCGCGAGCGTCGTACGAAGCGCGTTCGAGTTCGTCGACTTCGACGCGGTCGCCGACCGCTTGGCCGAGCGCGCTGGTGAGTTCGGTGTAGCGCTCGGTCGGAATCCAGCCTTCGGCGACGAAGGCGTTCTCGGTCGTCGCGAAGTTCAGCGGCGCTTCGGACTTCTGGACGTCGATGGTCAGCTTCTCCTCGGCCGCCAGCAGGAAGCCAGCGGTGTCGAGTTTGACGTTCTCGATCTCGTTCTCGACGCTGTCGAGCTTGGACTGAAGCTTCTGGTGTTCGTGTTCGAGCTCCTCGACGTACTCCTCGGGACTGCCCTCCGCGTCGGGCACGTCCAGCGAGGCGAAGTCCACGCCCACGAGGAGTTCGTCCAGCACGTCGTCGTCGGCGCTGTCCTCGGGGTAGGCGAAGACGGCGACGGTGTTCCCGCCGGAGAACGTGCCGAACTCGGCGACGGAGTCGGCGTCGGCGAGCGCGCTCCGGACCTCGCCTTCGTCGGCTTCGCCGACCGCGACCTGTAGCGTCTCGTAGCCCGACAGTAGGTCGAGGTCGATGCCGAGGTCCGCGAACGGCTTGACGGAGTCGAGTCGGTCCTCGACGTCGCGGAGTTCGTCTTCCAACTCACTTCGGCGGTCGTCGAGTTCGTTGACCTTCTCGCGGACGGATTCGAGTTCGTCTTCGAGCGCCTCGTCGGTGACGATGCGGCTCGGTCCGGCGTCCTCCTCGTCGATGTCGAGGATGCTTTCGAGCGACCGGACGGTGACGAGCTTCTCGGAAGCGTCGTCCGCGCCGTCGATGGGGTCGCCCTGCTCGAAGCCCTCCCACGAACCGTCGTAGTCCGAGAGGTGGACGAGATTCAGTTCGTGGACGGTCTCGATGACGTCGTCCATGACGGCGCGCGAACCGGTCACGGACACCTTACTCATTCGCTCAGGTCTGAGCATGCACCGCCTCCTCGAACAGGTCTACCACGTAGTCGGTTACTTCCTCCTCGTTCCCGCGCGCCCGCGATTCGAGTTTCTCACGCTCGTCCTCGCCTCCGGCGAGGACCTCTTCGCGCTCGGCCTCGATTTCCTCGCGGGCCTCGGCGAGGCGCTCCTCGTGGAGTTCGGACGCCTCCTCCTCGGCTTCGCGCCGAATCTCTTCGGCCTCTTCGCGAGCCTCGGAGATGCGCTGGTCGCGCTCCTCCTCGGCCTCGGCGACGATATCGTCGGCCTCCTGCTCGGCCTCCTTGATTCGTTCGAGAACCTCTGGCCTCGGCATACTAATCACGCGAAAGTTGCAGAAGCGCGTATATACTACTTGCGAACTTTTCCCCGGTCGCGGTGACATGGTGCTTGTTTCCAAGCCGCACTGAGACGCCGGAAGCGACGCGCAGACCGAATAGCAGGATTATTTGGCCAGCGGTCCTAACTGTTAGCCAATGGGTATCCTCGAAGACAAGAGTCGGGCGCGACTCTTCTACAAGTACCTCTCGAAGGTGTACGACACCGTCAACCCGTTCATCTGGAACGAGGAGATGCGCGACCAAGCCCTCGAGATGCTCGACATCTCCGAGGACGACCGGGTGCTGGACGTCGGGTGTGGAACCGGGTTCGCCACCGAAGGGCTCCTCGAACACACCGAGAACGTCCACGGCCTCGACCAGAGCGTCCACCAGATGGAGAAAGCGTGGGAGAAACTCGGCAAGCGCGACCCCGTGAGCTTCTACCGGGGCGACGCCGAGCGCCTGCCGTTCAAAGACGACACCTTCGACGTGGTGTGGTCCTCGGGGTCCATCGAGTACTGGCCGAACCCGGTCGTCGCCCTGCGGGACATGCGCCGCGTCGTCAAACCCGGCGGGCAGGTTCTCGTCGTCGGCCCGAACTACCCCAAGTCGTCGGTGATGCAGAAGGTCGCCGACGCCATCATGCTGTTCTACGACGCCGAGGAGGCCGACCGGATGTTCCGCGAGGCGGGGTACACGGACATCCACCACTACGAGATGGGGCCGACGTACGACCCGGACATCGCGCTCACGACCATCGCGCGCGACCCCGAAGACGAGTAATTGGGTCGCGACGCGCCTCGTTTTTCGAGAGGAGCGCGAGTGTTCACCGGGAGCGGGAAGGGTGGCTTCCCGGTCTCGTTCGACGCCACCGACACCGACTCCGCGAGCGCCGGAGACTCACGCCACTCCCTCTACCTCCGCGACGACGGCCGAATCCGTCGAGAGAACCACCGTCACGGTCGCGCCGCGCGAAATAGAGGGGTCGTTCGTCCCCGCGACCGCGAAACTCGCCGTCTCGCCGGCCGTCCACCGCTGGTCGGCCGCGGTGTTGAACGGCCCGGTCGGTCCCGGCCGGAACCCCTCCGCCGCGAAGAACGGGACCGGCGGCTGTGTGTCGAGCGCGGTCCCGTCGATACGGACCCGCACCGAGAGCGCGGTCACGTCGAGGGCGTCGCCGCCGCGGTGGACCAGCGTGACGCGGTTCTCCTCGGCGTCGAGTCGCAGGTCGATGGCGGCACGCGGCGAGTCGGTCTGCACCGGCGTACCGAGCGCGACGGCCCCGATAGCTCCCGCGAGGACCGCGGTCACGACGAGGAGCGAGACGACGCCGAGAACCGGCGACACCGCGCGGTCGGATAGCAACTCCGAGGACACGGACGGGGTTCGTCCCGGCTTCGCTTTTCAACCTTCGGCCGTGACGCGCGACTTCTGAGAACAGGGTCGTCGTCCGGAGGCGAAATCGAGGGACCGACGAGCGTGCTACGACTGGACCGGCGTCGCCGTCAAATTGACCGTCCGGAAGTCGTACGAGGCGCTGACCTCGAAGCGGTCGGCGGGCGAGAGCGTCCAGAGGAAGCCGTCGGCGTTCGTCCGGCCGACGAATTCGCCGTCGATTCGGACCTCACCGCTCACGGGCGCGCCGGTCTCGTTCGTGAGTTCGACCCGGAGCGGACCGCCAGCGTAGGTTCGGTTGACCGAGACCGTGAGGTTCTCGGAGGTGTTGGTCACGCTCGGTCCCGTCGGGAGCGGGGTGTCGCCCGTGAGCCGTTTGTGCTGTACCTCCTTGAATATCTGTTCGGTCCCGCCGTCGAGATACGCGGCGAACGACCCGTGAGGATGTTTGACCGTCACCGAGTAGACGTTGGTCGTCCCGTACGGACTGGTACTCGTCCCGCGCGAGGGGTTGTTGTTCGCCCACGTGTATCTCTCGTAGACGGCTTGCTGGGCCTCCAACAACGTTACCGAACCCGACGCACTCGGGTTCCGATAATCGTGTCGAACGATTTCGCGGACGTACGTGTCCCCCGCGATAGTCGAGAGGACGACTCCGGTATCTGCCGTCGCGACGAACACCCGTTCCGTCGAAATCTCTCCGAGAAGCGAACGAGAGATGCGGTCGCGGACGGGGCCTTCGAGCGTGGCGAGTTTCCCATCGACCGTACTCACTAAACTGGACATCGAGAGTCCGCGGACGTTCCGCGACCGCTCTTCGAGCGCCAGCGCTACCGACCGGAGTTGCTCGGCCTCGGCGTCGATGCGACCGAGCGTCCGGAGGTACTGGGCTTCGGACATCGTGCCGTTCGAGAAGGCCTGCGTACTCCGTCGCTCTCTGGCCTTGAGTGAGATAATGCGGTTCTCGATTTGGTATTGGTATCGAACGAGTATTTGATGTTTCTGTTCGATCGCTTCGGCGTTCCGTAATTTCTCGTCGAGTGCCGCTACGCTGAGTTTCGACTCCACTCCGCTCCGGTCGATAGCGAGCGAACTCCCGAGTGCCATCGACGGAGAGTCGAACGCGGTCTGCTCGGGAACTGCGCCGAGCATCATCATCGAAGTCGTATTCGCGTCGGAACCGGGTCGGATGGTGTCGTCTTCGTTCTGGGCGGGCGCTGGCGCGGTCGGTGCCGAGGCCTGCACCGCGACTGCTCCGGGGGAGAGGGCGAGCAGTAATGCCAGCATAACGGGGGTGAGGCGCATACGTGCGCCTACTCGGTGACCCATCATTAAAATATTCCCGGAACTGTGAAACGTGGCGAGAGCCGACGAGAGTAGCCGAGACGTTTTACGGACGCCGCTGACGTTTTATCTGTGGATAGAAAGTATTTTCTTGTCGGCGCATTCACGCGATGGTATGCGGTTACTCGCCGCCCTCCTCGTCGTCCTCCTCCTCGTCGGCTCCGGCGGAGCCGGGGCGAGCCACCCGACCGCCGACCGAGCAGAGGCTTCCCAGCGCACGCTGGCGGTTCCCGTCACCGACACCGAGACGGTCGCGAACGCCACGAACTCGACGGGAGCCAACGCGACGGTACGCGAGGAGACCCTCATGGACATCACCCTCCGCGAGAACGGCGACGCCCGGTGGAACGTCACGGCGCGATATCTCCTCGCCGACGACAACGAGAGCGAAGCCTTCCGCGGACTCGCCGCGGAGTACGAAGACGGCCGCGCCGATTTCGGCCCCACGTCGGTACCGTTCGAGCGCATCGTCGAGCGCGTGAACGCGAGCGTCGACCGCTCGATGGAGCTTCGGGAGGTGGGCCGGTCGGCACAGCTCCGGCGCAACGGCACTGTCGGCGTCCTCTCGCTGTCGTTTACGTGGACGAACTTCACGGAGATTAGCGACGGTCAGATAATCCTCGGCGACGCGTTCTGGTTCGGGTCGGACACGTGGCTCCCCACGCTCGGCGACGAACAGACGTTGACGATATCGATTCCGAACAGCTACTACCTGTCGAGCGGAAGTCCGTCGGGCGGCAAAATCGTCAACGGCACCGTCCTGCGCTACGACGGACCCCAACAGTTCGAGCGCGGGGACTTCGAGATGACCTACTCGCCGAAGAGTACCGAGACGCCCACGACGACCCCGAAGGAAGGATTCTTGCCCGGCGGGTCCGGTCTCTGGGGTGCCGTCGTCGTATTCCTCCTGCTGACGGGGAGTTTCGGCGCGTACGCGCTGGCCCAGCGTCGCGGCGTGGACCCGACCCCAACCGCGGAACCGTCGTCGGTAGACGCCCCCGACGACGACGCCGGAGCGTCGGCCGCCACCCCGCGAGCGAACGACGACGAGGAAGCCCCCGCCGAGGAGCGAGCGCCGGACGACGACTCCGAGCCCGGTTCGGAACTGCTGAGCGACGAGGAGCGTGTCCTTCGCCTGTTGCGGAACAACGACGGGCGGATGAAGCAGGGCCAAATCGTCAAGGAGACCAACTGGTCGAACGCCAAGGTCTCCCAACTCCTGTCGAAGATGGACGACAACGACGACGTGGACAAACTCCGCATCGGTCGGGAGAACCTCATCACGTTGCCCGACGAAGACGTGACCGAGATGGATTGAAAACCCGCGTCAACCCGTCGGACGTTTCGCGTCGCGCGTTTCGAAACCGTTTACCCCCAAGACGGAGACGTACCGGGTATGAAGGTCCTGGTGACTGTGAAGGAGGTCGCCGAAGTCGCCGACGACTTCGAGATAGCGGGGACCGAGGTAGACGAGCGCTACCTCGAATACGATTTGAACGAGTGGGACGACTACGCCGTCGAGGAGGCCGTCCAGTTGAAGGAGGACGGCCCGGCCGACGAGGTCGTGACCGTCACTATCGGTCCCGAGCGGTCCGAGGAGACCATCCGGATGGCGCTGGCGAAGGGCGCGGACCGGGCGGTCCGCGTCTGGGACGACGCGCTCGAAGACGTGGACTTGCTGGACGTGGAGACGAAGACGACCCTGCTCGAAGCGGTCGTCGAAGAGGAGGACCCCGACCTCGTGTTGTCGGGCGTGCAGGCGGGCGACGACGCCTTCGGTGCGACCGGCGTCTCGCTGGCCGACGAAATCGGCTTCCAGTGGGGTGCGGTCGTCAACGCGCTCGACTACGACGACGACGAGAACGTCGCGCACGTCCACCGCGAACTGGAGGGCGGCGTCGAGGAGTTGACCGACATCGACCTGCCCGCCGTGTTGACCATCCAGACCGGTATCAACGAGCCCCGATACGCCAGTCTCCGGGGCATCAGACAGGCCCAGAGCAAGGAAATCGCGCCCAAGAGCCTCGACGACCTCGGCCTCGATGCGGGGGCCGTCGAGAGCGACCTCGACCTGACTTCGATGTACGAACCCGAGAGCGAGAGCGACGTGGAGATTTTCGAGGGTGACGCCAGTGAAACTGCCGGGAAGCTTGCCGAAGTCCTCCGCGAGAAGGGGGTGGCAGAATGAGTGACGTGCTGGCCGTCACGGAACACCGCCGCGGCGAACTGCGCGACGTGAGCTTCGAGGTCGTCACCGCCGGACGCGCCCTCGCCGACGAGACCGGCGGCGACCTCCACCTCGCCGTCGTCGGCGGCGACACCGAATCGTTCGCCGACTCGCTGAACCGCGAGGGCGTCGACGCCATCCACACCGTCTCGGAGGGCGAGGAGTTCGACCACGACGTGTACACCCAAGCGGTCGAAGCCATCCACGCCGAGGTGGACCCGAAGGTTCTGTTGATGCCCAACAGCGTCAACGGCCTCGACTACGCGCCCGCCGTCGCCAACAGCCTCGACCTCCCGCTCGTGACCGACGCCGTGGACCTCGACTACGACGACGGCCTGACGGTCACCCGCGAGATGTACGGCTCGAAGGTCGAGACGACCGTCGAGGTGTCGGGCGACCAGCAGGCGGTCACCATCCGCGGTGCCGAGTGGCCCGCCGCCGAGGGCGTCGGCGACGCCGACGTCTCGGAGTTCGACGTGGACATCGACGCCGACGGCGGCGCGACAGTCACCGGCTTCGAGGAGGTCGGCAGCGGCGACGTGGACATCAGCGAAGCCGACTTCATCGTCTCCATCGGCCGCGGTATCGAAGAGGAGGACAACCTCCCGCTCATCGAGGACCTCGTGGAGGCGACCGACGCGACGTTGGCCTCGTCGCGGCCCATCGTGGACAACGGCTGGCTCCCGAAGAACCGGCAGGTCGGCCAGTCCGGGAAGGTCGTCACCCCCGACGTCTACCTCGCCATCGGTATCTCGGGCGCGGTCCAGCACGTCGCCGGGATGAAGGGTGCAGACACCATCGTCGCGGTCAACACCGACCCGAACGCGCCCATCTTCGACATCGCAGACTACGGTATCGTCGGCGACCTCTTCGACGTGGTGCCGGAACTCATCGAGCAGTTCGAGTAGTCCTCGACCTTTCCGATTTAGATTTTTGCGGGAAGGGACGCGCAACGGCACTCCTCTACGAGTCGTTGATACTCCTACCGTGCGAACGCGTCCGAACATGGGCGGATACGTGTCCCGTGTCGGTGACGACGTACTCCGAAACGAGCGACTTCGAGCACTGGCTCCCCGCGTTCGTCGGCGTCTTCCTCGTCGGCGGACTCTACAAACCGACGCTCCCGCTGTACTTCGAGGCGGTCGGCATCCCGCTGGCGCTCCTCGGCATTGTGAGAAGCGTGGCCGACGCCGTCGGGGTCGGCGCCCCGCCGGTCGCGGGCGTCCTCGCCGACCGGATGGGGCTGGCCGCCGTCGCCGCGAGCGTCGTCTTCCCGGCGGCCTGTACGCCATCGACCCGCACCCGTCGTTTCTCGCCGGAGGCTGCTCGATGCTCGTCGAGGCGGGCGTCGCGACGACCTTCCCGCGGTGAGGGTTACCGGGGTACCGACGAAGTCGGCGTCCGTCACGTATTTGACTCGTCGGTCGCCAGTCTCGTGCGATGGACTCTCCCGCACTCGGGCGAACGCTGACCGTCGTCGTCCTCGGCGTCCTCGTCCTCGCCGGGAGCCTCGGCCTCCTCGGGCTCTCGCTGTCGGCGGACGCCGGTCAGTCGGCAGACGGCGGCCAGTCGGCCGACCGGACCGAGGTCGGCGACGTCGGGCCGCGCGTCGCGACGCTCCACGAGGAGGGCGTGACGGGAGAGAACGTGAGCGTCGGCGTCGTGGACGTGACGGGATTCGACACCGAGGCGGGCGCGCTCGACGGCCGAGTCACCGACGCCCGAGCGTTCGGCGAGGCGTCGGTCTACGATGACGGTGCCAGCCACGGCACCGCGACGGTCGAGACCGTGGCGCGAATCGCGCCCGACGCCGACCTCTCGCTGGCGACGGTCGACTCGCCGACGAGCTACCGGCGTGCGGTCGAGTGGCTCGTCGCCAAGAAGGTAGACATCGTCGTCGCTCCGGTGTCGTTCTACGGGATGCCCGGCGACGGAACGTCGCCCGTCGCCGACGTCGCGAAGCGCGCGACCGAGCGGGGAGTCGTCTTCGTCTCACCGAGCGGGAACCTCGCGCGGAGCCACTGGACGGGGCGGTATCGAAACGTCGACAACGGCACCGTCACGTTCCGCGGCAGCACGCGGAACTACATCAGAGGAGACGGGCGAGACGTGACCGTCTGGCTGTCGTGGGACCGGGACCACCGCGGGCAGGACTACACCGCGAAGCTCTACTGGACCGACGGCGAGCGGAGTCGGCTCGTCGCGCGGTCGTCGCCGTACCCCGGCGACGGGGTTCCGAACGAGCGCATCGTCGCTCGGGTACAGTCGGGAACCTACTACGTCACGGTCGAAGGACCCGCGAACGCGACGGGTGCTCGGCTCGAACTCTCGTCGCCGACTCACGACTTCCAGCACGTCCGAGTCGCCGGGAGCCTCGTCGCGCCCGCGAGCGCCCGGTCGGTCCTGACGGTGGGCGCGTACGACACCGGTAGTGGCCGAGTCGAACCGTTCAGCTCCCGCGGCCCGACGTTCGACGGCCGAAACGGGGTGGACCTCGTCGCACCGAGCCGTCCGGCCGTGGCCGACGCGGAGGGGTTCGCCGGTTCGTCGGCCGCCACCGCGTACGTCGGCGGCATCGCCGCGCTCGTCGTCGACGAACGGCCGCGACTCTCTCCGAGAGCGGTCGAGCGACGGCTGGAGACCACCGCACTCGACGTCGGCCAGCCCGGCATCGACCCCGCCACTGGGCACGGCCGACTCCGGCCGGTTCGGGCGGTCGCGCGTGGACACGTCCGTCCAGAACCTCCACTACCACCTCTCGACGCTGGAAGAGGCCGAACTCATCGCGCAGGTCGATACGCGCTACTCCGAGAAGGGCAACGAGATGGCGGTGTACGCGCCCGCGACCGACCCGCTCGTGCTGGTCGGCGACGGCGACATCCGCCCGCAGGTCCGCCACTCGCTGGCGGACGTGGTCGGCGGACTCGGGGTGCTGGCGGCCGCCAGCCTGCTGGTCCAGCGCGGCGTCGAACGACTCGCCAGCCCCGCAATCGGCCGCGGAACCGTGGTCGGTCCGGCCAGTCCGACCGCCGACCCGACGACGGCCCGCGAGACCGTCGCGTGGTTCGTGTTCGACCTCGCGGAACCGGGCGTCGTCTTCTTCGTCGGGTGTCTCGTCGTCGTCGCCGTCGCCGCGCTCGTGATGGACCGGTAGGCCCAAAGCGAGAGCTGACGGGAAAGAGCGTCGCGACGGCTCTCAGTTGCGGAACAGACCGAGGACGACCCCGATACCGACCACGGCGAGGAGACCGCCCGTCGCTATCAGGCCGACGCCCCCGACGAGTCGGTCACCCGAGTCGTCGGCTGTCGAACCGTTCGCGTCTCCGCTGGCCGAGACGGTGCCGACCGACGTCGTGGTGGCAGTCGCCGACGCGTCGGCGGCGGTGTTCGCGAAGACGACGACTCTCCCTCTGGCTTCCAGTTCGCCCTCGGTCGTCGGCCCGGCGTACAGGCGCACGTCGTAGGAGGCGGGCGCGAGCGGCGAGTCGAGCGACGTTTCGGAGTTCTCCTCGACGACGCGGGTACTTCCGTTGTCCACGACGCCGAGCGTGGGCGCGTCGGTTCCCGCTCGGTCGGTGTGGAACAGGACGGTGGCGCTCCCGTCACCGTCGCGGTCGCGGACGGTCCCGTTGACGACGTAGTTGACGCTCGGGCCGCCGATGGAGACCGAGACGGTCTCGGCCTGTCCGAACAGCACTTTGATGGAGGCGGTCCGGTTCTGCGTGACTTCCGTGACCGCTTGGACCGCAGGGCTATCGACGGGTCGGTCGGTTCCGTCAGTCGAGGTCGTCTTCGTCGCGCAGTCGTTCGAACAGACCACCCGTCCCTCGGCTTCCGTCAGCACCGTCTCGTTCCGGTAGACCCGAATATCGAACTCCTGCTCCGGTAAGCCGCTCATGTCGAAGCTCGCACCGAACGTCTGGTTGTCGGAGACGCTGACCGTGTTCGTCTTCAGAAACGTCTCTCCTTTGACGTTGACACTCAGGTTCGTTCCGGGTTCCAGCGTCGTCTTCCCGCGAATCGTCTGGTTCGACGCTGGGTCGAGGAGTAGCGTCTCACCGTCGGTGAAGATGGTCGCGTCGGCTCCGTCGGCCGTCCCGGCCGCCGCTCTCGGGACCGTCATCGACATCGCGATGCCGGACGTGACCGCGAGGAGGGCGAGGAGGGCCGCGGACAGCGATACGTCGGTCGTCCGT
>SDGW01000541.1_pt1 | contig 15982 bp, 16 predicted proteins | sample 2873831 | NCBI WGS metagenome assembly SDGW01 (sample SAMN08132700, study PRJNA421101) | hypersaline lake metagenome | isolation source: celular fraction 0.22 microns magnesium sulfate-rich crust from ephemeral... | place: Spain: Penahueca Lagoon, Toledo | collected 2011-07
GAGATGCACACCGCGACGCGAGATATGGCGCAGGCCAAAGCGGAACTCCGCGCGCAGGCGAACCTCGCGTTGAAGACCGGCGACGACCTCGGCCTGAACTACGAGCCGGCGATTCGCGTGACCCGCGAGTTCTACGACGACAACGAGGCGTGGGTCCGGTCGCTCGTGGACGACCTCGGCAAGCCCGCCCTGCTGGAAATCCTGCCCGAGCGCCGCCACGACTGGTCGGCGAAGGTTGACTTCGCGACTATCGACGGGTCGGGCCGGCCCATCGAGAATCCGACGGTCCGAATCGACGCGGAGAGCGCCGAGCGATTCGACATCGAGTACGACACTGGCGAGGAGACCCGCCGTCCCGTACTCCTGCACTCCTCGCCGACGGGGAGCATCGAGCGCGTGCTGGCCGCCCTGTTGGAGACCGCCGTCGAGCGAGAGACGCCACTCCTCCCGACGTGGCTCGCGCCGACGCAGGTCCGGTTCGTCCCGGTCGGCGACGACCACGTCGAGTACTGCGACGCGCTCGCCGCCGACCTCGCGTCTGCCGGAATCCGGGCCGACGTGGACGAGCGCGACGAGACGGTCGGCCAGCGCATCGCCGAGGCCGAGACGGATTGGGTGCCCTACTACGTCGTGGTCGGCGACCGCGAGGTGAGGGGTGGCGAGCGGGGAGACGACGAGGGGAACGACGACGGGGTAGGCGACGATGGGGAGAACGACGACGAGGAGCGCGCGCTGAAAGTGACCGTCCGGGCCGACGAGGAGGAACGCGAGTTGCGTTTCGGGGAACTGGAGTCGGCAGTGCTTGCCGATATCGGTGACTTGCCCCAAAAGCGGCGCTACCTCCCGAAACACGTCAGTCGGCACCCGAAGTTCGCGGGTCGGTAGCGGCGACTCCGACAGTGGCGACTTAGGCGCTGGCCGAAATTTCTGATTCCGGAAGTACAGGCGCTCTCGACCGACTACAGTCGTGGCTAGCGATACCAGACCGCAATTTGAATATTCCTTATACGAATAAAATCGCTCCGCTTTAATGCTCTGAGGTAATACGGGGCTACACCATGGCTTCACTCGACTTCGAACCGCTCACGTACGGAGAACTGTCGCCGGAGCGTCGGCCGACGCTGGCCCAAGCGTTGGTCCCCGTCCTCGGCGTAATCGTCTTCCTCGGAATCGGGTCGGGGTACCTCGGGATGAACCCCCACGCGCCGCTGGTCTGGAGCGTCGTGCTGACGGGACTGGTCGGCTACTACTGGATGGGCCTCTCGTGGGACGACATCTACGGGGGCATCGCCGACGGCCTCCTGATGGGACTACAGGCACTCCTCATCCTGTTCACCATCTACGCGCTCATCGCGACGTGGGTCAGTTCGGGCACGATTCCCGGCCTGATGTACTACGGCCTGTCGATTCTCACGCCCGAGGTGTTCCTGCCCGCGACGGTGATTCTGGCGGCCGTCGTCGCGTTCTCCATCGGGTCGTCGTGGACCACCGCGGGCACGCTCGGCGTCGCGTTCGTCGGCATCGGCTCGGGCCTCGGCATCCCCGCGCCGATGACCGCGGGCGCGATTCTGAGCGGGGCGTACGCCGGGGACAAGCAGTCGCCGCTCTCGGACACGACCAACCTCGCGGCCGCGGTCACGAACACCGACCTCTACGACCACATCCGGGCGATGCGGACCGGTACCGCCGTCGCGTTGGGGCTGTCGCTGGTGCTGTACGCGCTCCTCGGACTCCGCGCTGGCGGGGCCATCCCCGAGGGCCGCGTCGGCGAGATTCAGACCGCGCTGGTCTCGACCTACGACCTCTCGGTGTTCGTCTTCCTGCCGCTCGTGGTCACCTTCGGGCTAGCGCTCTACGGCTTCCCGGCGCTCCCCTCGCTGGTCGCCGGCGTCTTCGCCGGCGTGTTCACCACGATGGCGGTGCAGGGCGTCGGCTTCACCGCCGCGTGGGACGTGTTCCTGAACGGTGTCGAACCCGAGACCGGCACGCAGCTCGTCAACGACCTCCTCGCGCAGGGCGGTCTCTCCGGGTCGGCGTGGACCATCACGGTGGTCGTCGCCGCGCTCTCGCTCGGGGGCCTCCTCGAACGACTCGGGGTCCTCGCGGTACTGGCTCACCACCTCGCGCAGACGGTCCGGAGTTCCACCAGCCTCGTGGCGTCGTCGGGCCTCGCGGCGATTCTGGTCAACGTGTTCAGCGCCCAGCAGTACATGGCAATCGTGATTCCGGGCATGACGCTCCGGAACCTCTACGACGACTACGACTTGGAGAGCAGCGACCTCTCGCGCGCCGTCGAGGCCGCGGGCACCCCGACGGGCGCGCTCATCCCGTGGCACGCCGGCGCGGTCTACATGTCCAGCGTCTTCGGCGTGCCGACGTTGGCGTTCTCTTGGGGCTCACCGGCCGTCATCTTGAACTCGTACTTCCCGTACTACTTCTTCGCGTTCCTCTCGCCGCTGGTGCTGTTCGTGATGACGCTGCTCGGGCGGGCGACGACGCCGAAGGACGCCGCCGACTCGTCGGCGGCCGCGTCGGCCGACGACTGAGTTCGGCCGGGTCGCGGGTCAGTTATATATCCGGGCGGTCACTCCGTCCGGGCACCCGTCCCCGCGCGGTCGAGTCCGGCGAGGTCGATGTTTCCGTCGGGCATCGGGACGCCCTCGTAGGGGTCCTCGCCGAGCAACAGCGACCCGTCCACGTCGGCGTAGTCCAACAGCGGGGCGAGGTGGGCCGCGGCCGAGATGGCGGCGTTGGTCTCGACCATGCACCCGAGCATGACTTCGAGGCCGTGCGCGCGAGCGGCGTGAATCATCCGCTTGGCCTCCCGAAGGCCGCCGCACTTCATCAGTTTCAGATTGGCGATGTCCACGTTTCCGGCGATTCGCGGGATGTCGGCGAGCGTGACGCAGGACTCGTCGGCCGCGATGGGGAGCGCGCTCCGCTCCCGAACGAAGCCCATCCCCTCGGGGTCGTCTGCCGAGACGGGTTGTTCCACGAACTCGACGTCGTACTCCGCCAGCGCGTCGATTTTGCCGACCGCCTCGCGAGGAGACCACGCCTCGTTGGCGTCCACGCGGATGGTCGCGTCGGGGGCGGCCTCCCGGACCGTCGAGATTATCTCCTCGTCGCGGTCGGTGCCGACCTTGACTTTGAGGACCGAGTAGCCCCGTTCGACGGCGGTCTCGGTCTTCTCGGCCATGCGCTCGGTGGTGTCGATGCCGATGGTGTAGGAGGTCGGGACCGACTCGTCGGGGTCCAGTCCCCAGTAGCGGTACAGCGGCAGGTCGGCGCGCTTGGCCACGAGGTCGTGGAGCGCGATGCTGACCGCGCATCTGGCGGCCGGGTTGCGCGCGACGGTCTCCTCCATCCGGCGCTCGATGCGGTCGAGTTGGTGGGGGTCGCCGACCTCCTCGACGACGTCGAGGAGGGCCGGGAGAACCGCTTCCACGGTCGCGGCGGTCTCGCCGTAGTGTTCGGAGGGCGCGGCCGCGCCGACGCCCTCGGTGCCCTCCTCGTCGGTGACGCGGACGACGACGTTCTCGGCGGTCTCCTGCGTGGTCCGCGAGATGGTGAAGGCGTTCTCCAGCGGGAGCGACAGGCGCTCGAACTCGGTTTCGAGGCTCATAGAATCGCCTCCAAAACGTCGTCGGCGTCGAATCTCACCGGGTCCGTCGCGGGCGCGTCGAGTTCGTCGGCGAACGTCGCCACCGCGTCGCGGGCCGCGGCGTCGTCGCCGATTCCGCTGGTGTTGAGCGCGCCGGCGACGACCTCGGTCTCGTGGACCGGCCGGGCGAGGTCCTCGTAGAGGTCCACGTACTCCGCAATCGGCGGGATGGCGGTGTCCTCGTAGCCGTGGATGGCATCGCGGCCCGCCTCGTGACAGAGGACCAGCTCGTCGGCCATCGAGCCGTGGAGGATGCCGCAGGTCACGGCCGAGTAGGCCGGGTGAACGATGCTCCCCTGCCCCTCCACGAGGAGGTAGTCGTGGTCGTCGCCCCGTTCCAGAATCATCTCCTCGACCGCTCCGGCGGTGAAGTCCGAGACCACGCGGTCGATGGGCGTCCCCCAGTTCGCTATCATGATGCCGGTCTGGCCGGTCGGGATGAATCCCACGTCCGCGCCGCGGTCGCGGGCCGCCTCCAGCAGTTCCATCGTGGCGGTCATCTTCCCGACCGAGCAGTCCGTGCCGACCGTGAGGACGACCTCGGCGTCCACCTCGTCGGCGACGCCCTGCGCGACGGTCAGGTCCTCGGGCGGCTTGCGCACGTCCCAGATGTCGCAGTCGTTCTCGGCCGCGAGGTCGGCGAACTCCTCGTCCTCGGCGAGGAAGTAGTGGAGGCCCGAGATGAGGTCCGCGCCGCGGTCGAGGGCGGTGGTCACGTCCGAGCGCCACGACTCGTCGAACCCGCCGCCGATGGGCGCGATGCCGATTATCAGCGCGTCCACGTCGGGCGCGTCTCCCATCTCGGCGACGATGGGCGCGTCCTGCACGTCGGGCAGGAAGTCCGAGACTCGTTTCCCGGCGTTCTCGCGGTCGAGGACCGCTTCGACCTCGTAATCGGCGTAGCGCAACAGGCCGACCGCGGTCTTGGCGCGGTCGGGGAACTTCTCGTGGGCGAGTACGGCGACTTGCATGCGTGGTAGGTCGCGGCAGTTCGGTATAAAGGTCGGTGTGGCGGAAGGCCGGTGGTCGGCGAACTAACTCGTTCCGGAGTTCACTCCTCGACTGCGCCCGGCGCGTCGCTCCGACAACTCGGCGGACGCCCGGCGACGGCCGCGATGACGACCACGACGACCGTCGCGAGACCCACGAACGCCAGCGCCAGCGCGGGCGTGGTCGCGTCGGCGACGCGCCCGCCGACCAGCAGGAACGGGACCCGGACGAGCGCGCCGAGGAGCGAGACGGCGCTGAGCGTCGTCGCCCGGCCGACCGACGCCGCGCGGTCGTTCAGGTACGCGCTGTGAATCGGGCCGACGACCTCCCGGCAAGTCCGGAACCCGACGACCGCGGCGAGCGTCGCGCCGACGGCCAGCGAACCGCCGAGCAGGCGGACGGCGACGAGCGGCACCGCCATCGCGGCCCCGCCGAGGCCGACCAGTCCGAGGAGCGCCGGGGTCGCGCCGAGCGCGTCGGCGAGCGCGCCGGCGCGGTCCACCGCGGCGGCCGAGAGCGCGGTGAACCCGGCGTAGAGACAGCCCAAGACGACGAACTCCGGGAGTTCGACGCCGCCGACGACGGCCGTCGTCCGCGGGAGGACGCCGACCACGACCGGTTGGAGATAGTCGCCCGCAGCGACCGCCGCCCCGGCGTAGACCGCGACCACCGCCACGACGGCGCGGAGGTCGGGACGAGCGAGGAACCGGCGGGCGACCGCGAGCGCCCGGCGCGGGCCGAGCGGGTCGGCGGCGTCGGACTCCTCGCCGTCGGCGTCGCTCGGTCCGCGATACCGCGCGTTCCTCGGAAGCGAGGCGACGACGGCGACGCCCGACCAACTCAGCAGTCCGGCACAGACGAACGGAATCCGCGGGTCGAGGACGTACAGCGGGCCGCCAGCGACCATCGTCGTCGCCGTGACCCACAACCGGAGCGCCGACCCGCGGCTCTCGATGTCGGTGAATCTGTCGGCGGCGTCCGCCTCGGCCAGCGCGTCGTAGAGCCACGCTTCGGTACTGCCCGACTGGAACGCCGCGCCGAGACCGGTGGTGACGAAGACGGCCACGACCGCGAACGTCGAGCGCGCGAACAGCCACGACGAGATGCCGACCGCGAACAGCGTCTGGCTCACGACGAGGCTCCGCCTGCGGCCGAGTCGGTCGCCGACGTAGCCGGTCGGCACCTCGCCCAGCACCGTGACCGCGGCCATCGCCGACCCGCCGAGCGCGAGGTCGGTGAAGGTCACCCCGCGGTTCACGAGGAAGACGTTGAGGAACGGCGCGATAAAGCCGACGGCGCTGACACAGCGGTAGGCGTAGTAGGTCAGGACCGCGCGCCGGAGGTCGGTCATCGGGACCTCCTCGGAGTGTCGAGACCGGCGGACCGGGAGTTCGAGTGGCTACGGGTCGGGAAGCGATACCGTCGAGTCGAGTTCGGGATGGGGTGTCGGAACATCTGGCGTGACGAGGGAGACAGTCGCGACGCTGGCCGTCGCGCGCGGCCGGTACTCGACCGGCGAGGAGGCGTCCGCTATCGGCGGACCCGCCGCTGCGCGAGGCGCGTCGTCGGGGCTACGGTCGGGACGTCACGCCGCGTTCGACATGTCGCCGACGTCACCCGAGCGGAGGAAAAATCTGGCGCTCGTGTGCGAGGAAGTAGCACTGTTCGAGAACGGCGGACATTTCGTAAGAACAGCTATAGATTTCTCTTCCGTCACCGTATGATTGTCACGGGGACCGGCGACCGTCGCGAGACGCGCTCGGTGGTACTCCCCAGCAACAACCGCGAGACGCCCGAGCGGCCGTGGCTCCCCATCACTACGTGGTCGACGTCGTGGTCGGCGATGTAGGCCAGAATCTCGCGCGACGGGCGGCCGGTCTCGACGGCCGTCTCCACCTCGCATCCGGCGTCGGCGAGCGTCGCGGCGGCGTCGGCGAGGGTCTCCTCGGCCTCGTCGGTCGCGCGCTCGTGCCACGTCTCGGCGGCGGGCAGGCCGCCGGCCTCGGCCTCGTACACGACGCCCACGGGGTCCACGACGTAGAGGAGCGTCACGTGGGCGTCGGGGTACGTTTCGGCGACGTGTTCCAGCGCGCGCTCGGCCAGCGGCGACCCGTCGAACGGAACGAGGAGGCGCTCGGTCACGCTACCGAGTCACGGCGCGCTGGCGGATAACTCCTCGGGCACGAAGCGGGGTCGTCACCGTCTCCGTCACGGACCGGGCCGCAGAATCAACCACGCGACGAAGACGACGACGCCGCCGAGACCGGTGCTGGCCACGGCGCGCGCCCGGAGCCGGTCCAGCAGGTCGTGGGCGTCGTCGGTGATCTGGGCGACCTCGTAGACCTCGCCGCCGAGTTCACACCGCGGCAGGAAGTCCATCGCGACGTGGAGGAACACGCCCGCCGCGAAGCCGAAGACGACCGCGTTCACGGGGTCGCTGGAGGGGAGTTTCAGGAGCGCGGCCGGAATCGCGGTCAGGCCGACGCCCGCGGCGGGAAGCAGGATGACCGAGACCGGCTTGTCCGCCCGCCGGAGTCGGTCGGCCGCGGCGTAGCCCGCGGGCCCCTTGTGCGAGACGATGGAGAGACCGAGGAGAAGCCCGAGGCTCGGCATGTTGCCGTAGACGAGACCGATGATGGCCCCCGCGGCCAGCGAGTGGGCGGTCAGCTCCGCGGCGGTGTGGTCGAACGGCAGTTCCATGTGGGTCGCTCGGTGGCCGAGGGTGTGGGCCGAGAAGCCGACGAGGACGCCGAGCGCGACGCCGAACCCGCCGAACTTCGGGTGGTGGCCGATGGCGCTCGGCACGATGAAGACGGCCGCGCTGGTTATCATCGCGCCGCTGGCGAGGCCGTACCCCCACACCAACCGTCCGGCGTCGGTCGTCGCGCCGGTCCGTCCGCCGACGAGCGCCGCGCCCGCCATCGCGGCGAACGCGACCCACGAGATGCCGACGACCTTCGGGGCGTTCGCCCAGAGCGCGAACGGCGTGAGTGCGACGAGGAGAACCGGACCGACGAGACCGAGACGAGAGACGCGCATGTTGTTAACGCTATCTCGACAATTAATAAGCCCTCCGATTGTCGAAGTTCGGGGTCCTCGGTCACCGCTACCGGTCGCTCGAACCGGAACTGCCGCGGCGTATTTGCCGCTGGGGCGCGTCTCTGGGAGTATGCGTGACGTTCCCGCTCTGTCGCTGACGTGGCGCGAGGGGCTGTTCGCCCACTGGCCGGTCGAGGCTTCGCGCGTCCGGCCGCTCGTCCCCGACGCCTTCGAAATCGACACCCGCGAGGAGACCGCGTGGGTGTCGACGCTCTCCTCGGTGGTCGAGGCGGCGCGACCGCGCTTCCTGCCCGTGCGCGCCGGACTCACCTTCCCGCAGGTCAACCTCCGGACGTACGTCCGCTACGAGGGGGAACCCGGCGTCTACTTCCTGAGTCTCGACGCCGCGACCGAACTCGGGGTCCGACTCGCTCGCGCGGTCTGGGACCTGCCGTACCACCGCGCGGAAATCGACTTCCAGCGGTCGGGCGAGCGACGTCGGTTCGACAGCCGGCGACTCCACACCGACGAGTCGCCGGCCAGATTCGCGGCCGAGTACCGTCCGACGGGCACGCCGACCCACGCCGACCCCGACTCGCTGTCGTCGTTCCTCGCCGAGCGGTATCGGCTGTATCTGGTCCGGAACGGGGGTGGCGGGAGCGTGAAGGCAGACGGAGGCGACGGAAGCGTAAGGGTCGACGGCCAGAAGTCGAATGCCGGGTCGGTCTGGTGCGCCCGCGTCGAACACGACCCGTGGCGACTCGCCCCCGCGGAGGCGTCGGTCCACGCCGACTCCCTGCTGGCGTCGGTCGGCCTGCCCGCGCCCGCCGACGACCCGGTGGTCTGGTACGCGCCGGTCGCGGCGTTCACGGTCCGGACGCCGTTCCGGGTCTGACCGCAGTCAGCGATTTACCCTTCGCCGTCGTTTGCTCCGGCGTGACGACGATACCCGAGGAGTTCCGCGACCTGTTCGAGAAGCGTACGTTCGCCCACGTCGCCACGCTCCTGCCCGACCACACGCCCCACTCGGTCCCGGTGTGGATAGACTACGACGCCGAGGACAACCACCTGTTGGTCAACACCGTCCGCGGGTCTCGAAAGGAGCAGAACGTCGAGGAGAGCGCCCACGTCGCCGTCTCGATGACCGACCCCGACGACCCCTACCGGTTCCTCGCGGTCCGCGGCGAGGTGGTCGAGATAACGGAGGAGGGCGCGGTCGAACACGTCAACCGACTCGCCCAGCGGTACCTCGGCGAATCGGAGTACCCCCGACTCGGCGAGGAGGACGCTCCGCGCGTGATTATCCGAATTCGGCCCAACAGCGTCACGACGCAGGATAGCTCGGGATAGTCCTGTTCGGTCGCGGGGGTAGCCCCGCCCGGACACGGTGACTGAAAGACGCCTTTCAGTCTCTCGAAACTTTAACTCGGCCGGTCACGGAGTCGGCGTATGGACGGACTCACGCGACGCTCGCTCGTCGGCGCGGTCGGCGTCGGACTCGCTTCTGCCGGGTGTCTCTCGGACGCTGGTGGACCTGCGACCGGCGAGAGGACGACTGCCGACGCGACGACCGACGGCACGACGACTCGGACGACCGAGGAGACGACCCGCGGAACCGCGGCCGAAGCGACGACCGACGCGACCGCGACCGACGACGGGACCACCGGCGACTGGATAGCCCAAGCCTCGAACAGCCCCGACCCGGACCACGAAATCACCGTCGAGCACGACCTCGCCGAGTCCCGACGGCTCCGGGTCACGGTCGTCCGCGACGAGACCGGCGAGACCGTCTTCGAGACGACTGACCGGTTCTCGCGGGGCGAACACACCCTCTACAACCTGAGGAGAGCCGACCCCGAGGGCGTCGAGGAGTTCCGGGTCTGCGCGGAACTGCTCGCGGTGAGCGCGAGTCCGGTCGGGAACGCGACCGCGACCGTCGGCGGAGCGACCGCGACGACGACCGACTCGCCGCGCCGCGACTGCGTGACCCTCGCCACCAACGAGTGCTACGGGAGCGCCCACGTCGCCCCGCAGGAGGACGGGTCTGTCCGAATCGTCTACGCCATCTGCTGACCGACGATGACCGGGTCACCTCGCGACGACGCTCGCGGCCGACTCGTCGGCACCGCACGCGGAATCGTCTCGGAGTTCGATTCGGTCCGAGTCGCAGTCGCCGGAATCGTCGTGCTGGCGCTCGCCGCGCGCCTGTTCGCGCTCGGGGCGCGGGTCGCTCATCAGGACGAGGCGCGGGTCGCCTACTGGGCGTACCGCTACGCCGAGTCGGGCGTCTACTGGTACCGACCCATCGTCCACGGCCCCTTCCTGACCGTCGTGAACAGCTACGTCTTCCAGACGCTCGGGGCCTCGGACTTCACGATGCGGCTGGTGCCCGCGCTGGTCGGCGGCCTCCTCCCGGCGTCGGCGCTCCTGTTCCGCGGGCGGCTCCGGGACTCCGAGACCGTCGCGCTCGCGGCCCTCCTCGGGGCGAATCCGCTCCTGCTGTACTTCTCGCGGTTCTACCGCAACGACCTCCTGCTGGCGGGGTTCATGCTCGTCGCGGTCGGCTTCTTCGTCCGCGCCTACGACCACCGCCGCCCGGCCGCCCTCTACGCCGGGACCGCCGCGTTCGCGCTCGCGGTCACGACCAAGGAGAACGCGCTGGTCTACCCGGTCTGTTGGGCGGGGGCCGCGGCCCTGCTGTGGGACCGGCGACTCCTCGCCGAGAGCGCCGACGCGAGCGGCCTCTCGGCCGCGACCGACCGCGTTCGCGCAACCGCCCGCGGCGTCTGGCGCTGGCGCGCTCCCTTCGCGCTCGCCGTCGCGGAGTTCTTCGCCGTCGTCGTGTTCTTCTACGCGCCCCGAGGAGCGAGCGCGGGAGCCTCGCCCACCCTCGGCCGGACCCTCCGGGACCCGACGCTGTTCCCGGCGTTGGTCGGCGAGGCGACGCTCGGGTCGTGGCACGCGTTCACCGGCAAGTGGGTCGGCGGGAGCGACCACTCGTACCTCTGGACCGCCAAGTCGCTCTGGCCCGCGCTGGCCGACGGTGGAGCGGTCGTGCTGGCGTTCGCCGCGCTCGGGTTCCTCGCGGACAGGTACTCCGGATCTCCTCGGGACGTCGTCGGGTTCGCGTTCTTCTGGGGCGCGTCGAGTCTGGCGGGCTACCCCGTCATCGTGGACAACCCCTTCCCGTGGGAGGTGGTCCACGTCGTCGTCCCGCTGGCGATTCCGGCGGCGGTGGGTCTCGCGCTGGTCGCCCGCCTCGGCGCGGCCAGCCTCGCGGACGGCGACGGGATTTCGGCGACCGCGGCGGCGGTCGTCCTGCTGGTCGTGACCGCGCAGGTGGGCGGGACCGCGGTCGCCACGTCGTATCTCCACCCCCAGAGCGACGACAACGAGTTCGTCCAGTACGCCCAGTCGGGAAGCGAGATGAAGTCGCTCCTCGGCGAGATACAGCGCATCTCGAAGTCCAACGAGGGCATCGACGTGCTGTACTACGGGTCCGCGTTCTACGTCGCCGACGAGGAGGACCTTCGCGCGCCGCCCGGAGAGGGCGGGTGGTTCGACCGCCTCCCGCTCGCGTGGTATCTGGAGGCCGCCGGGGCGACGACCGACAGCACGACCCGCCCCGAAATCGTCGGCGAGGACCCGCCGCCGGTCGTCGTCTCGCTCGGGACCGTCGAGACCTGCGACGAGTCGTACGACCGCGCCAGCGACATCGACCGCCACCTGCGCGACTACGAGCGCCACGAGGTCCACCGCTTCCTACAGGATAGCGGGTGTCACAAGAGCAGTCTCGTCGTCTACGTGGACGAGAACGCCAGCGAGGAGTCGGTCGAGTTGTGACGCGCGAGCTTTCAAAAGCTTCTCCACGGAAGTCTCGCTACTCGTCGAACTCGGCGGCCCCTCCCGAAAACGGCCGTCCGTCGCTACGCCGTCGCCTTCTTGAACTCCTTCAGACCGATGACGCCGCCGTCGAACTCGTCGGGGGAGGCCTCGGTGGCGACCCAGTAGAGGAGGTCCGCGGCGTCCTCGGGGTCCCGGCCCTGCCCGCCGGTCAGGTCGGTGGCGACTGCGCCGGGTTCCACGACGCCGAGCGACTGGTCGAGTTCGGCCGCGAACTGGCGGACGACCGCCTCGGCCGCCGCCTTCGAGACCGCGTAGGAGCCGTAGCCCGGTTTCGCGTCGCGGGCGACCGTCCCGGAGGGGACCAGCACGCGCGCGTCGTCGGCGAGGTGGGGCAGGGCCTCCTTGACCGTGGCGAAGACCCCGCGAGCGTTGGTCCGGAACGAGTCGTCGAACGCCGAGTAGGCGTCCTCGGCCAGCGGCGACTTACCGGGACTGCCGTGGAAGACGCCCGCGCAGGCGACCACCGCGTCGATGCCGCCGTCGCTCCCGCGCGCGGCGGTCTCCATCAGTCGCTCGACGTCGAACTCGTCGCGCACGTCGGCGCGCATCGCCTCGATTTCGCCGCCGGACTCGTCGATATCTGCGACCACCTCGTCGAGGTCGTCCTTGTCTCGCGCACACCCCACGACCCGCGCGCCCTCGGCGGCGAACCGCCGCGCGACCGCCGCGCCGATGCCTCGACTCGCGCCCGTCACGACCGCAGTCTGTCCGTCCATACTGCCACAGAGGGACTCCGCCCCCAAACCGGTTTCTCCATTCGACCGTCCCGACGCCGACCGCTCGATGTCACGGCCCACGAGGAGGCGCTCGGCCGACCGACCGCCAGCGGACGCCATCCGACACGGACCACCGTGGGGGTGAAGGGGCAGGTCGCTTCCGAGGAGGCGTTCACTACGATTTTCGCGGTTTCACCGAGTTCGACTTCCGAACCGAACACCGACAGAAGAACCCCAACCCACGGTCTCGGAAAATCCGGCACAGTTACGTCGCCCGAGTCGCCACAGTCGGCCGTGTTCCGAATCGGACACTACGGCGTCTCGCTCGCGCTCTACGCGCCGGTCGGCGGACTCCTCGTCGCTGGCGGCTCCCCGACCGCGGCCGTGGCTGGCGGGGCGGTCGTCTGCTGGCTGGCGATGCTCCCCGACGTCGATCACCAGTTACCGGGCGTCTCCCACCGCGGGCCGACCCACACGCTGGCGTTCGCCGCGTTGGTCGGCGGTGCGGTGTGGGCCGCCGCGAGCGCGGGCGCGTCCGCGACCGGACTCGGCGGCGTCGCCGTCGGCTCGGTCGGCCCGTCAGCGTTCTCGCTCGGCCCGGTCGGCGTTCCGGTCTTCGCGGGTGGAATCGTCGGGTTCGCGATTCTCGCGCATCTGGTCGGCGACCTGCTGACCCCGATGGGCGTCGCGCTGTTGTGGCCGGTCTCGGACTACCGCTACTCGCTGTCGGTGACGCCCGCAGACAGCACGGCGTGGAACTACGGCCTGTTCGCGCTCGGCGTGTTCGCGACCGCCGCGGCCGCGTACCTCGGCCTCGCGGCGACGAGCGGGACTGGATTCCCGTAACTTTCGGCGGAACGGCCGCCGAGGACTGGCGGAACGGCCACCGAGAGCGTGGTCTCTCCAGACCACGCCGCGGGCTACGACGACCCGAGACCGGCCGGCGACTCGCCCGAGGAGCCCCCGGTCAGAACTCCGAGAGGGTGGCGTTCCCGGCGGCCCGCCGGAGCGGCCGGAACTCGTCTTCGGCCGCGGCGCTGAGGTGTCGGTACAACCGGTCGGAGCGGCCGTGAAGTCGGACCGTCCTCTCCTCGGGGTCGTACGCGGCGACGTTCGCACCCACGAGCTTCGGGAGGTGGACGTGGTGTAGCGACGCCGCGACTCGGTCGGCGTCGGTGCCTTCGCGGGACGCTACCTCCTCGGCGAGGTCCGAGAGCGAGACCGGTCCGCTGTGGCGGTGCAGGGCATAGAGGACGTGACGACGCCGTTCGGCGGCGAGGACTTCGAAGATGGCGTCGAACGAGTCGTCCACCGAACCGAGCGCCGTGGGGGAGTCGTTCGTGGCTTGTGCTTCGAGCGAACTGTTCGGTGACTGACTCATGGGTTCTGCTAGAGTGTGACACAGACTCGGACAATAAATCTACGCGGATTCCTAGAAAATACGTCGAGAGGAAAGAAACGACCGAAACGGGCTGTCGGCCGTCGCCGCTCTCCACCTCCCGCGGTCCCGCGACGCCGCCGACTCACTGGTCGCGGTACGTGAGTTCGTCGACCTTGTTCGTGACCGCCTGCATCATGCACCCGTGGCAGACCCACACGTCCCCGCCGGTGCGCGAGACCAGTCGCGTTCCCTCGGGCTTCTGTTGCTCGCAGATGTCACAGATTCGCATACGAGACGTTCACGTCCCCGACGTTTCAATCTCTCGGGCGTTCGCCCGCGTTGGAGTCGAAACGCGGCCCCGTCTCGTCCGGCGGCGGACTTTTGTTCCCGCCCGCCGACTGTCTCACCGACCAGCGATGACGACCGACGAGACCCGCCCAGTGTCGATGCCGGCGGCCGGGCCGTGCCGTCCGAGGAGGCCGACCGGTGCTAACTGACTGGTTCGTCCGCGTCGCGGGTACCGACCCCCTGATGCAGGGACTCGTCGGCGGCGTCTTCATTGCGTTGCTGAACACCTTCGGGGCCGCACTGGTCGTCGTCTGGCCCGACCCGTCCGAGCGCGCGCTCGACGGTGCGCTCGGGTTCGCGGCGGGCGTGATGCTGTCGGCGAGCTTCACGAGCCTCATCCTTCCGGGCATCGAAATCGGCGGCATCGGTCCCGTACTCGCCGGGTTCGTGCTGGGCGTCGTTCTCCTCGACCGGGCCGACCAGTGGGTGCCACACATCCACGTCGTCGTGACCGGGCGCAGGAACGTCGCGGCGAGCGGGGCCAGCGAGGCGGGCGGGGTGGGCGGAGCGAGCGCGGGTGACGCGAGCGAGGAGGGCGACGTAGGCGCGAGCGAGACGAGCGCGATGCGGACGAACGGGAGCGCCGGAGTCGCCGAGGCCGGAGCCACCGAGACCGACGCCGCTCCGCGCATCGAGGAGGACACGCCGACCGGCCGGAAGCGAATCGACCCGGACGACCCCCGGACCGCCTCGGTCCTGCTGTTCATCGTGGCCATCACGCTCCACAACATGCCCGAGGGGCTGGCGGTCGGCGTCGGCTTCGGGTCCGGGAACGTCGGCGACGCGCTCGCGCTGATGCTCGCTATCGGCATCCAGAACATCCCCGAGGGGCTGGCGGTCGCGGTCGCGGCCGCCAACGTCGGGTTCGGGTCGCTGTTCTACGCCACGCTCGCGGGGGTCCGAGCCGGACTCGTGGAGATTCCGCTCGCGGTGCTCGGCGCGATAGCGGTCGGATTCGCCGCACCCATTCTTCCGTACGCGATGGGGTTCGCCGCGGGCGGGATGCTGTTCGTCATCAGCGACGAAATCGTGCCCGAGACCCACGCTCGGGGCCACGAGCGCGTGGCGACCCTCGGCACGATGCTCGGCGTCGCGGTGATGCTCTACCTCGACATCGTGTTGGGGTGAGCCTCGCAAGCGGTTATCACGCTCGGCGTCGTTACTCGACGTATGGAACACGTCGAGTACGTCTACACCTTCGGGATGACCGACGCGGAAGTCGAACAGTACCTTCGAGACGGCGAGGTCGGCGTCCTCTCGCTGGCGGACGACGGCGACGCCTACGCGGTGCCGGTCGGCTACCACTACGACGGCGAGCGACTGTTGGTCAGACTGGGCGAGCGCGACGACAGCACGAAGATGGACTATCTCGAAACCACGGGGACCGCCACGCTGGTCGTCTACGAGAAGGAGAGCGAGGAAGACTCGTGGAGCCTCCTCGCTCGCGGGAAACTCGTGGAACTCCCGCCCGAGACCGACCGCGAAATAAATGAACAGTTCGAGCCGTTCCGGTTGTTCGACGAGAGCGTCGAAGACGTGAACGCCGCGGTCTTCGAACTTCGGATGGAGGAGGTGACCGGGCGGCGGACCGACTGAGAATCTGTCGAAGGGACGACGGACGACGAACCGTTATCAGCCTCGACTCGAACCGTCGGACATGGCGAGCTACGTGGGTCTCGACTGGGCCTCGAACGGGTGGGTCGTCGCCGAACTGGACGAGGAGCGCGACCTCTCGGTACGATTCGCACCGACCGTGTGGAACTGGTGGCACGAGCGCGAGACCGACCCCGAGCAGGTCCTCGTGGACATTCCGGTCGGTCTCGCGGCCGACCGGAAGCGAGCGTGCGACCGCGAGGCGCAGGCGCGACTCGGCGAGCGGGCCGGAAGCGTCTTCCTGACGCCGATTCGGGCGGCCGTCTACGAGGAGAGCATCGAGGC
>SDGW01001408.1_pt1 | contig 15971 bp, 18 predicted proteins | sample 2873831 | NCBI WGS metagenome assembly SDGW01 (sample SAMN08132700, study PRJNA421101) | hypersaline lake metagenome | isolation source: celular fraction 0.22 microns magnesium sulfate-rich crust from ephemeral... | place: Spain: Penahueca Lagoon, Toledo | collected 2011-07
CTCGTGGAGGCGATTCGGCAGGCGCTCGCCGACGAGCTGGCCCGCGACGAGAGCGTCGTGGTCTACGGCGAGGACGTGGGCGTCAACGGCGGCGTCTTCCGCGCGACGCGGGACCTCTACGACGAGTTCCCCGAGCAGGTGTACGACACACCGCTCGCGGAGGCCGCAATTTTGGGTCTCGGAGTCGGACTCGGCGCGTACGGACTCACCCCGGTCCCCGAGATTCAGTTCGCCAGTTTCGCGTTTCAGGGCTTCCACCAGTTGCACCAGCACGCCTCGCGGATGCGGAGTCGGACCCGCGGCGCGCTCTCGGTGCCGATGACCGTCAGGATGCCCTACGGCGGCGGCATCCGGGCGCTCGAACTCCACTCCGAGAGCTACGAGGCCGGGTACGCCCACGTTCCGGGGCTGAAGACGGTCGTGCCCGCGAACCCCGCCGACGCGAAGGGCCTGCTCACGTCGGCGATTCGGGACCCGGACCCGGTTGTCTTCCTCGAACCGACCAAGCGGTACCGAGCGACCAGAGAGGCGGTTCCGGAGGGCGAACACACGGTTCCGCTCGGCGAGGCCGACGTGGTGCGAGAGGGGTCGGACGTGACCGTCGTAGCGTGGGGCGGGATGCTCGCCGAGACCCGCGACGCGGTCGAAGATAGCGACGCCGACGCCGAGGTCATCGACCTGCGGACGGTCTACCCCCTCGACTCCGAGACGATTCTCGAATCGGTTCGGAAGACCGGGCGGTGCGTCGTCGTCCACGAGGCTCCTCGGACCGGCGGCCTCGCGGCCGAGATAATCGCCCGCATCAACGACGACGCGCTCTACCACCTCGAAGCGCCGGTCGAGCGCGTGACGGGCTACGACGTGCCCTTCCCGATGTTCGCCCGCGAGGAGGCCTACCGACCCGACGCCGAGCGCATCCGGCGGGGAATCGAGCGGGCGCTCTCGGCGTAGATTGATTAGCCCTCGCGTCGTGCTTCCATCGGAGGATAACCATGCAGGCATTCGTCATGAACGGCATCGGCGAGACGGGGATGAGCGAGAAGGACAGACCACAACCGGGACCGAACGACGCTATCCTGAAACCGACAGTCGCGCTCATCTGCACGTCGGACGTTCACACCGTCCACGGAGCCATCGGCGAGCGCGAGAACCTGACGCTCGGCCACGAGGCCGTGGGCGTCGTAGACGAGGTTGGTTCGGAAGTCGAGCGATTCAGCGAGGGCGACCGGGTGGTCGTGGGAGCCATCACGCCCGAGTGGGGGTCGCCCGCGGCCCAAGACGGCCACCCCTCACAGTCGGGCGGCGCGCTCGGCGGCTGGAAGTTCGCCAACGAGAAGGACGGCGTGTTCGCCGAGTACGCGCACGTCAACGAGGCCGACGCGAATCTGGCCCACATTCCCGACGGCGTGACCGACGAGGAGGCCGTCTACGTCTGCGACATGCTGAGTACCGGCTTCGCGGGAGCCGAGAACGCCGAGATACCGATGGGCGGGACGGTGGCCGTCTTCGCGCAGGGGCCGGTCGGCCTGATGGCGACGAAGGGCGCGCGGTTGCAGGGGGCCGGACGGGTCATCGCCGTCGAGAGCGTCCCCGAGCGACAGGAGTTGGCCCGCGAGTACGGCGCGGACGAGATAGTCGATTTCGAGGCGGTAGACCCGGTCGAGCGGATTCACGAACTGACCGACGGCGAGGGAGTCGATGCGGCAATCGAGGCGCTCGGGAGCGAGGAGACGCTGGCCGACTGCCTGGCGGTCACCAAGCCCGGCGGCACCGTCTCGAACGTCGGCTACTACGGCGAGGGCGAGACCGTGGACATCCCGCGCGAGGCGTGGGGCGTCGGGATGGCCGAGAAGGACATCGTGACCGACCTCTGTCCCGGCGGGAGCGTCAGACTCGGCCGACTGCTCCGACTCATCGACGCCGGGCGTGTGGACCCGACCCACATGACGACCCACGAGTTCGACTTCGAGAACATCGACGAGGCCTTCGAGTTGATGGCGTCGAAAGAAGACGGCGTCATCAAACCGCTGGTGCGGTTCTGAACGGAATCGCCGGGTCCGAAGACAGGAAGATACTTATTCGGGGAGGTCGCAGAAGTCGATAACTTCTGGAACGCCCGATGAGGCCGCACGGCTGAGGGTATCGGCGGAAGGACCAGAGCCGGTTCGCCCGGTCCTTCTGCTCTTTTGCCTTTCGGAGACGCGAACGAGACCGACGAGTCGTCGCTCCGCGCCGAGGTCGTGTCGAGACCGAACCGCGGCGACTCAGTACTCCTCGGCGTCGAGTTGGTCGAGGTGGTCTTCGAGTTCGGGGTACTCCTCGACGCGGACGAAGCCGTACTCGCCGCCGCCGTAGAAGCTCTCGGGGAGTTCGCGCTCGACCAGCATCGTCTCGGGGTCGGCGTCGACGTGGTTGAGTTTGTTCAGCGGGACGACGCGGGCGGTCTCGTCGCCGTCGAGACAGACCACGGTGCGCTCGCGGACGAGAACCGCGTCGAACTCCAAGGCGTCGTACTCGTCGACGGTGAAGACCGTCGGGCGGGCGGGTGCCATACCCGAAGGAGGCGCGACGGAGTAATAAAAGCCGGTGACGGCGAGTCGCCACGTCGCTACCGGACGGCGGTTCGGTGTGTGGCCGCGCAGGGTTTATCTACCGCACCACCTTACTAACAGACTCATGACCGGGCCAATCCGCCAGCGAGAGCGGGAGCAAGAGGTCGAGACCGAGCAGGGGGGCTCCGAGAATACCCAGACGTGTCCGGAGTGCGAGGCCGGAAGTCTGGTCGCGGACGCTGGCGGAGGCGAGTTAGTCTGCGAGGACTGCGGACTCGTCGTCGAGGAGCGAAACGTCGATAGGGGGCCGGAGTGGCGCGCGTTCAACCACCAAGAGCGCCAGTCGAAGAGTCGCGTGGGGGCACCGACGACCAACACGATGCACGATAAGGGCCTGACGACGACCATCGACTGGAAGAACAAGGACGCCTACGGCCGGTCGCTCTCGTCGGAGAAGCGCAGTCAGATGCACCGCCTGCGCAAGTGGCAGGAGCGCATCCGCACCAAGGACGCTGGCGAGCGCAACCTCCAGTTCGCGTTGAGCGAACTCAACCGGATGTCCTCGGCGCTCGGGGTACCGAGGTCAGTACAGGAGGTCTCGTCGGTCATCTATCGGCGCGCGCTCAAAGAGGACCTGATTCGGGGACGTTCCATCGAGGGCGTCGCCACCGCGGCGCTGTACGCGGCCTGCCGAAAGGAGGGGATTCCACGGAGCTTAGAGGAGGTCTCGGAGGTCTCGCGGGTCGAGCGGAAGGAAATCGGTCGGACGTATCGCTACATCTCGCAGGAACTCTCGCTCGGGATGGAGCCGGTAGACCCCAAGAAGTACGTGCCGCGGTTCTGTTCGGAGCTCGATTTGACCGAGGAGGTAGAGAGCAAGGCCAACGAGATAATCGACGTGACCGCCGAGAAGGGCCTGCTGTCGGGCAAGTCGCCGACGGGGTACGCGGCGGCGGCCATCTACGCCGCCTCCCTGCTCTGCAACGAGAAGAAGACCCAGCGCGAGGTCGCCGACGTGGCGCAGGTGACGGAAGTCACCATCCGGAATCGGTACCAAGAGCAGATCAAGGCCATCGGACTTTACAACTGACGAGACGTAGAGAGAGTAGACGGACCCGAACAGTGCGGCCTCAGCACCGTGGCGGACTTCGAGACAATGGAAATGGGAATCGGTCAGCGATTCGAGGAGCAACTGGGCGAGGAGTTCGGCGGCGACGCCGGGACAAGACGCGTCGTCGCGAGACAGGCCCGCGACTTGGCGGACTCGGGCCAGTTCGAGTCACACATGGACAGCGAACTGACGGCCGCGGTCGTCGTCGAGAACTTACGGGACGCCCCGGAAGGGCTCGCGCTCCCCGAGAAGTGGAACTGGTGGATGGGCGCGCTCGAACTCGCCTACGGGGGGTACGACCGGTTTCGCGTCGTCCGGTGGAGCGGGAGTTCGAGCGAGTCCGACTAGGCGGGGAGTGCCCCGGTCGCGCCGAGATACGCGACGTAGAACTGAATCGCGTTGAACGCGCCGTGAATCAGCGACGGGACGACGATGTTGTCGGTCCACTCGTAGGCCGCGCCCAGAATCGGCGAGAGGACGAACAGGATGGCCAGATACGCGAGTTTTCCGGCCCCTTGGAGCGAGAAGACGTGGATGACCGCGAAGACGAAACTCGCCACGCCGATGGCGACCCACGGCCCGAACGCCTCGCGGAGGCGACCCTGCACGACGCCCCGATACAGCAACTCCTCGCCCGGCCCGATGAACAGGAAGGAGAGTGGCACGAGCAGGAGGAAGATTCTGGGGTCCTGTTCGCCGAAGTCCGTGACGGCGTTCGACGCCGACTCGACGCCGAGCAGGGTGAACAGCGCCGAGACCGCGACGAGACCTGCGAACAGGGCTATCGTCCCGCCGACCGCCCACGCGACGTCCCTGACGGTCGGAATCCGGGCTTTCACGAAGTCGAATCCGCGGTCGGTGTACGAGAGGTAGCCGAGCGCGAAGGTGCCGAACGCGACGCCTTGGCCCATCACGACCGAGAGCGCGAGGAGCAACGCGGGCCGTTCCATCAGCGGGACGCCCGCCAGCGTCACCGCGAGTGCGGCGAGGCCGACGACGACGATGGCGAAGGCGTAGCCGCCGACGCCGAGCGCGGCCGCGACGAGCAACGACCGGGACTTCGAGGACTCCTCGGGGGTTCGGTCTACGGTGGGAGTTTCCATACCCTCGTCTACGGCCCGCCGGGAAATAAGTCGTCTCCCCGGCCGGTGGAGAGTCGGCCTCTACGAAACGAGGCTCAGACGAACTCGACGCGAACTGCCTCCTCGGGTGTCGTCGCCCCGCGGACGTACCGGACGGGACCGCCGTCGGTGGGCGTGCGGTCGATTTCGAACGCGTCGAACGAGACGACGAGGCGGCCGTCCGGGAGCGTCGCCCGGAGCATCGGCCCGCGACTCGTCGCCGTCACGTAGGGTGGGGCCGCGACCGGCGTCGCCGACAGCGTACGGCCGGTCGCGTCCACGGCACCCACGAGGAGGTCGGGCAAGCGCGACCACGCGCCAGCGGCGTCGAGCGCGGCCCGGAGCGGGTCGGCGACCGCGGCGGGGTCGGTCGTCTCCTCGTTATCCCACGACGCTACCACCGCATCGGCGCAGTCGAGGACGGTCCGGACCTCCTCGCGACGGTCCGAGAGGAGGTAATCGCGAGCCTGTCTACCGGGATTTAGTGAATCGTCCGGAGTATCGAAATTAGCCGAGTCGTCGGGGTCAGTCACGGGTCTGCGTGCGTGTTCGGGGTCGGGAAACAAAACCTCGGGGGAAAAGCCTACAAGTGAGGGGCCAATTCGTGGGGATACAGACACACAATGATTCCACTGTTCGGACCCGTGCCCGGCGGGATGGAGATGATGGTCATCCTCCTCATCGCCGTCCTGCTGTTCGGCGCGAACAAGATTCCCAAGCTCGCTCGTTCGACCGGCGAGGCGATGGGCGAGTTCAAGAAGGGACGCCAAGAGATCGAAGAGGAGCTTCAGGAAGCACAGAGCGAAGTCGACCCGACGGCCGACACCGACGCGGTTGGCGAGACGGACCGCGCCCGCGACACCGACACCGATACCTCCGAAGTGTAACGACGACAGTCGATTTTCCGACGCTCTCGTAACCACTTTCAGTTACTTCGAGGCCCGAATCGACGCCGAGGTTAAGAGGCTTCGGTCCCGAACTGCAGTACATGAGTAGTGAAGAGCTTCAAGAGACCAACACCGAGGAGCGCTTCGAGTTCAAGAAAGACGAGAACTCGGCGCTCAAGTCCGACAAGGGACTGACCGAGGAGGTCGTCCGCCTCATCAGCGAGGACAAGGACGAACCCGACTGGATGCTCGACCGACGGCTCCGGGCGCTGGAACACTGGCAGAACATGCCGATGCCGACCGACTGGCCCGGCCAGCCCGACCTGACCGAGTTGGACGTCGAGGAGATCGTGCCGTACATCCGGCCCGACGTGGACAAGCGCGAGGGCGCGGACAGAGGGGATGGGCCAGTTCGAGCACACCCTCATCATCGCCGAGGAGGGCTCGGAAGTCCACTACATCGAGGGCTGTTCCGCGCCGAAGTACGGCTCGCACAACCTCCACTCGGGCGGCGTCGAGGTGTTCGTCGGCGAGGACGCCCACGTCCAGTACTCGACCGTGCAGAACTGGTCGAAGAACACGTTCAACCTCAACACCAAGCGCGCCCTCGTCGAGAAGGGCGGCCGGATGGAGTGGGTCTCGGGGTCGATGGGGTCGAAGGCCACGATGCTCTACCCCTGCTCGATTCTGAAGGGCCGCGGAGCCTCCGCGAACCACATCTCCATCGCGTTCGCGGGCGAGGGCCAGAACATCGACACCGGCGCGAAGGTCTACCACAACGCGCCGCGGACGAACTCGACCATCGAATCGAAGTCATCGAACCGCTCACCGAGGAGTTGCCCATCGAGTACGCGGTCGAGTTGAATCGACTTATCGAGTTGGAGATGGAAGGCAGTCTGGGATAATCCTCGAACGCGGTCGTCGGCCCGTCGTGCCGCTGTTTTTTCGGGTTTCAGTCGCCGCCGTCCGAATGCGATAGCCGTTTAAGGGAGAAAGAAAATTGTCGGGTATGACCGGCGACCCCGCCGCTGGCGAGGACCGAAGCGGCGGGCCTCTGGAACTCGACGAGGTACTCACGCTTCTCAGCGACCGCTATCGTCGTCACTGCCTCGCCTGTCTCGACGGACTCCCCGCGCCGGTGACGCTGGAAGGACTGACCGACCAAGTGGCAGGACGGGAGTTCCAACAACCGCCGGACAAGGTGTCGATGATAAAGCGGACCCAAATCGCGACGGCGCTCCACCACACCCACCTGCCGAAACTGGAGGAGTCGGGCATCATCGTCTACGACGCCGACGAAGGGAAAGTGACCGAAATCGTCATCGAGCCGCCGCTGACGGGGTTTCTCGACAAGATTCGGCGTCACGAAGGGTGAACCGGCCGGTCGGCCGAGAGACGGCGGGACCGGCGAGTCTGCCAAGTGGCCGACCCCCGACGCCGAGTCGTGCGCCGCAACCACAAAGTCACCTCGCCCGTGAGGTAGAGTATGGCGACAGAAACACAGACTGACGGCGGTCGGTCCCGACTCGGAACGCTGGTCCTCCTCGCGCTGACGTTCGCGGTCGGCTACGTGCTGGGGTCCCGGAGCGGCGACGAGACCGAGGAGTGGACGGACGTAGCGAGCGAACCCACCGAGATAACCATCGACGGCGACGACGAGGCCGAGGAGTAAGCGACCGGAGTCGGTTCCGTCGCGACGGGGTTCGAGAGAGCGCGCCGCGCGGATCGCAGCTTCGGCGGTTCGATGGACCCCTATAGACGTGTTTTGCATTTAGAAATGTTTCCGAAAGGTAGCTATAGATTGTTCGAGGGCGGGAGACCGCGGCGGACCGGGAGGGACGCGTCGAACCGCTCCGGAACGAACTCGGCCTACCGAGCGTGCCCGACCAACTGGCCCCGAGCGCGACGAGTCCCGCGCGGGCGAGGAGACCCGCGACGACGAGGAGCGTGCCGGGAATGGAGCGAGCGGACCGTCAGGTACCCGAAATCGAATCGCACCGGCCGCAGAGGTCGAACCCCAACTCCTCGGCCCGGCGCTTCGGGACGGCTTGGTACACGTCCGACGCGAACGGGCTGTCCGGATTCACGACGCCACAGAGGCTCCCGTCCGTCGCGTCGGCCGCGAGGTGGTACTGGCCGGAGTTCGTCTCACGGACTTCCGCGGTGAGGAGGACCTCCATAATTCAAACTATAACTCGGCGGTGAATCGGACGATAGCTTCCATCTGTTCGTCGGGGTGGTATCGGATCTCTCCCGAGCGCGAATCGTACTCGACGACGCCGTAAGCTTCCAGTTTCGGGAGGTGGACGTGGTGGAGTTCGGCTTTCGCGGCGTCGGTCGAGGGCGTCTCCCCGTTGGACCCGACCTTCGCTCGCGCGAGGTGACTCGTCAGTATCTCCATCGTCGCCGACTCCACGTCGTGACGGTCGAAGTACTCGATTACCTTACGTCGCTCCTTGCTTGCGAGAAGTTTGAGAATCCGGTCTTTGGAATCGTTCATTAGTGTATGCGGCGCTAACGAGAGTTGCCGTACGACGTACTCTGTCGGGGAACCAAAAAACGTCGGCGTTACTCGGAGTTCTCACACGGACTCCGGTTCTCGACTTCGGACTTCGATTCTTGGTTCAGAACGCACGAGGTAGACGAACGCAGCAGTCACCCAGTTTATCACGAGTGGTACACGAGCCCGTATCTCCGGGTCGGAGATCGCCGCTCAGCTCGTCGTCCGATTCTGCGAGAAACCCAGTCTCAGTGATAAGACGGACACGCGGCGGAGATAGTGGTTGGGACACTACGAGCCGCGTGCCAGTAGTAGTTTCGTCGGCCCACCGTATGTAGCTTGTGTGATTAACTGAGTGAAACTGTTTTCGTCCTATTTCCGCCATCTCATAGCCTCTAGGGGCTGTTGAGCTCGTTCTCGATATTTGAAAAAATCGTCCGGGGAAGACGAAGACACGACAATGCCTAAAGGTGAGAGTGCCCAATTCTCTGTATCTCCGGGACTCCCCGGTGGTGGTTGGGACACCATGGTCGATAACGACAAACAGGAACAGGCCGCTGGACTGCTCCAGCAACTCGGCCTGAAAGAGTACGAGGCGAAGTGTTTCGTCGGCCTGACCCGAAAGGAGACGGCGACGGCGAAAGAGATCAGCGAAATCGCGGACGTTCCTCGGACGCGGGTCTACGACGCGATTCGCGTACTGGAAGCGCAGGGACTCGTGGAGATTCAGCACACGAATCCGCGTCAGTACCGGGCGGTCCCCCTCGAGGAGGCCGCCCAGACGCTCAGGCGACAGTACGAGTCCCGCGTGGACGAACTCCAAGAGACCCTGAACGACATCGAACCCGCGGACCCCTCGGGCGAGAAAGTGACCCACGAGGTCTGGTCGCTGTCGGGACGAGAGGGAATCACGACCCGGATGTCGCAACTCCTCGAAGACGCCGACGAGGAAGTCGTCTTCGTCGTCAGTTCGCGCGCAGTCCTGACCGACGAGTTGGTCGAGCGACTGAACGAGACCGTCGCTCGCGACGTTCCGGTCCTCGTCGGCACCGTCAGCACGGAGTTGCGCGACGAGTTGCGGGAGCGAATCCCCGGCGCGGAGGTGTTCGAGTCGAAACTCGACTGGTTGCACGACGACGCCGACGACGAGGTGGCCATCGGCCGGATGCTGTTGGTGGACCGCGAGGCGATTCTGCTGAGTTCCCTAGACGAGGACGAGCAGATGGAGCGGGCCATCTTCGGCCGCGGGTTCGAGAACGGACTGGTCGTCATCACGCGGCGACTGATGGCGACCGGACTCGCGACGATTCACGACCACGTGGACTGATTTTGCTACCGATAGCCGCCGCGCTCCTCGGCCGCGAGGTCCCGGAGCCGAGCGATTCGCTCGGCGGTCGGCGGATGGGTCGGCACCTCGACGGGCAGACCCGCGAGCGGGTCGTCGGTCGCCGACGACTGACCGGTCGTCCCGTCCCCCGACTCGCCGCGCGCGACGATGCCGTGAGGCAGGAAGCAGAGTTCCCGGACGCTGTGGGCGCGCACGTCCTCGGTCGGGGTCGCGGGCGCGTCGGCGTCCAGCGTCGCCAGCGCGCTGGCCATCGCCGCGGGGTCGCCCGCGGTCAGCGCCCCGGCGCGGTCGGCGGCGAACTCCCGGTAGCGCGAGAGGCGGCCGCTCAGGACCGCGACCGGGAGCGCCAGCAGGCCGAGCGCGACCCCGCCGAACAGCGCCGTGAAGACGGCGAACCCGCCGAACGCGAGGAGCGACTCCACACTGAAGACGGGCGCGCCGACCAGCGCGGTGCTTGCGGCGTAGCCCACCAGCGCGGCGACCCCGAGCGCGAGCGACTTGAGGGGACCGGCCGCCTCGGAGAACAGCGAGTAGTCGTCGTTGGCCAGCGCGGGCAGGAAGGTAGCCAGCGTCATCACCGCGGCGTCGCGGTTCTGGAGGTGCGCGAGTTCGTGGGCCAGCACCGCGTCTACCTCGTCGTCGGAGAGGCGGTCCAGCAGGCCCGTCGAGACGACGACGGTCCCGCCCCGCAGGTCCCCGACGGTGAAACTGTTGGCCACGTCGGTCTCCGCGAGGGCGACCCGCGGCGGAGAGACGCCCGCGGTCTGGGCGAGGCGGCGGACCCGCGCGTGGAGGTCCGGGCGCTCGTCGTCGGAGACCGGACGGGCGTCGGCGGCCGCGAGCGCCTCCCGGCGGGTGTACTTGAGTTGCGCCCACGCGAGCGCGAGCGTGGCGGGCGCGACGAGCGCAGCGAGCGCGAGCCACCCCGCGCCGAACGGACCCGACCCCGACTCGGCGACCCCGCCCAACGCGGCGAAATCGCCAGCGAGCACGGCCAGCCACGGCCGGAAGAGGTACGCGAGAACCGCGACGAACGCCGCGTCCGCCGCGAGGACGAGCGCGAGCGTCAGGGCGATGCGGGATGACAGACCGAGCGTTCGGCCCGAGCGGTTCGCCGAATCGCCCGCGCGGAACGAGTCGTCCGACGGGCCGGAGTTCGAGGTCGAGTCCCGCGGGGCCGAACCGGCGTCTCGGGGGTCCGAGGAGCCGTCCCGCGAGTTCGAGGCGGTGTCTCGTGACATGGAGGGCGACGTAGGTACAACTATGTTGGAGAGGGAAGATATATTTGACTGAAAGTAATCCTGTCAGTCGTGTCCCGCGAACGCCGCCGCGCCGCCCTCGCCGCCCTCTGCGTCCTCGCGGTCGCGCTCGCCGCCACCCTACTGCCCGCCAGCGGATTCGGAAGCCAACCCGCTGGCGTCGGCGTGGGTGACGGCGGCGACCCGAGCGCCCCGGCTGGCGGTGGCGGCACCGACCCCGCCGGACAGCCCCCCGAAGCGACCGCTCCGACCGCCACGACGACCCAAGACGACGGGTCCGAGACGACGGACGGAGGCGAAACGACGACGACCACGACGACGACCACGACGACCGCCGCGTCCCCCGACTACGACGGTGGCGACGGGAGCGACGTCCTCACCGGACTCGCCACCGCCCTCCTCGGACTGGTCGGAGCCGTCGCCATCGTCGGGTTCTGGACCGGAACGCTCGCCGTGACCGGTCGCGCGGCCGGAGCCATCCCGTTCACGCTCACCGTCGGGGGCACGCCCATCGGCGAACTCGTCGGACGCGTGCCCACCCGGACGATGGCGACCGTGGTCGCGCTCTCGTCGTCGGTCCCCCGACTGCTGGACGACGCCGCGAGCCTCGCCGGAGCGGTCGGCCGGAGCCTCGGGAGCGTCCTCGGGGCCGCCGGGCGCGGAAGCTTCGAAGCGCTCCGCGTCGGCGCGCAGGGTCTCGCGCTGACCGTCACGGCGATTCCGCGCGCGTTCGCCGGGTTGGCCGGAGGAGTCTCCATCTTCTCCAGCGTCGGCAACGTCTCGCTGCCGAGTCTCGGGCGCGGCGGGAGCGACGGGAGCGACCCCGCGGGCCGTCCCGCTCGCGCGGCCGCGGCCGACGACGAGGCCGACCCGACCCCGCCGACCGTCGAGGAGGCGTGGGAGGCCATGCGCGAGCGCGTCCCGGTCCGGAACCGGCGCGCTCGGACCCCCGGAGAGGTCGCGCGGGCCGCGGCCCGGCGGGGCTACCCCGCCGACGCGGTGCGGCGACTCACCGAGGCGTTCCGGGAAGTCCGGTACGGGGACCTGCCCCGCGACGCCCGGACCGACGACGCGCGCTCGGCGCTCGACCGCCTCCGGGACTACTGGAGGGGCGAGGAATGATTCCGCGCCTTCTCGGCCGAGCGAGCGCGAAGCTCCAACGGCCCCGGAGTCTCGCGTACATCGGCGGCGCGTCGCTGCTCCTCGCGGTCGGCGTGGCGTTCGTGCCGTGGCTGTTCCCGGCCGCCGTCTTCCGACCCCTCTCGGCGCTGGTCGCCTCGCCGACCTCGATTCTGGTCGTGGCCGGAGCGGTCGGCATACTGGGGGTGCAGGCGTTCCGCAAGAGCACGACCTCCTCGGGCGACGCCGGTGACGAGGAGCGAGCCCCCAACCTGACGCTCCCGAAGGAACCCGAACGCGCCCACTACGACGAGTACCGGACGACCGGCCACGAGATAGACGCGGTGCTCGACGCCGACCCCGACGAGACGCGGGAGTTCGCCTCGCGCCGCCGGAAGGCCGAGGGTCGCATCCGCCGGACGGCGGTGACTGTCCTCGCCGAAGTCGAACGCATCGACGACGAGGAGGCGGCCGAGCGAATCGCCGCGGGAACGTGGACCGACGACCCGCGCGCGGCGGCCTTCCTCGGCGGGCGTCGCCTCGCACCGCTCCGCGTCCGCATCCGCGACTGGGCCAGCGGCGAGCGGTTCGAGCGGTGGGCGACCCACGCCGTCGAGGAGATAGCGGCCATCGACCGCGACGAGCAGTTGCACGTCGCTCGGAAGCCGGAGTCCGGCGAGTCCGACGCCGGAGCGAACTGGTTCGAGGCCGGGTCGGACGCGTTCGACGCCGATTCGGGCGATTTCGACACCGAACTGGACGAGCTGGAGGCGCTCGACGCCGACCTGCGCGGGTCGGGCGAGGCCGGGACTGACGGCGAGCGAGACGCCGAGGCCGGGCGCGAGGAGGTGGCGCGATGAGCCTCGGCGGGGTCGGGCTCCTCGGGTTCGTCGGACCGCCGAGCGTCGTCTTGCCGGTCGCCACGCTCGTCCTCCTGTTCGGCATCTACTTTGCGTCGTTCTGGGCCGCGAGTCCCGAACACGGCATGGTTCCCCAGTACTTCAGGGACGCATACGGGACCGAGAAGTCATCGGAAGAGTCGGCCGGAGACGGCGGCGGGAGCGCCGACGACGGAGGTAGTGACGATAGCACCGACGGTACCGACGAGTCGGAGACGGACGCCGACGAACCGTCCGAACGCGACCAGCCGCCCGCGACCAGAGTCGGGCCGGACTGGGACCCCGGTACGACCGTCGCACTACTGGCGGGCGCTGGCGGCATCCTGACGAAGAACACGACGATGTTCCTCGCGGGCGTGGTCGGGTTCGCCTACGCGGCCTACCGCTACGGCACCAGCGCGCCCGAAGTCTCGGTCGTCGTCGAGCGTACGATTGCCGACCGGTCGCCCCTGCCGAGCGATACGGTGGAAGTGACGCTGACGCTCGAAAACGAGGGCGACGAACCGATTCCGGACCTCCGGGTCGTGGACGGCGTGCCCGAGCAGTTGGAGGTCGTCTCCGGGTCGCCGCGGTTCTGCACCAGCCTCCAACCCGGCGAGGAGACCGCCTTCTCCTACGAAGTGCGGGCGAACCGGGGGAGCCACGAGTTCGGCGAGACGCGGCTGGTCGCCCGGAACGTCAGCGCGAGCGCTCAGCGCGAGTGGGCACAGGAGGCCAGACTGGCCGACGCGCCCGACTCGGAGACGGCGACGATAACCTGCCAGACTCAAGCCGAGGACGTGCCGCTCCCGGCCGACACCGCCGCCCACCCCGGCCAGATTACGACCGACTCGGGCGGCGAGGGCGTGGAGTTCTACGCGACCCGCGAGTACCATCCCGCCGACCCGATGAGCCGCATCGACTGGAAGCGCTACGCGAAGACCCGCGAGTTGACCACCGTGGAGTTCCGAGAGACGCGGGCCGCGACGGTCCTCCTCGTCGTGGACACCCGGACGCCGGCCCACGTCTCGCGTCGGTCGGGCGAACCCGACGCGGTGGAGTTGGGCCGGTACGCCGCCGAACGACTCGCCGAGTCGTTCGTCCGGCGCAACGACCGGGTGGGACTGGCGCTGTTCGGGCCGGGCGAAACGTATCTCGCACCGGGCGGCGGCGACGAGCAGTTGGCCCGCGTCCGGGCGGCACTCGACGGGGCGTCGGACCTGAGCGACCACGGCATCGGACTGTTCGACACGGAGCGCCGCGAGCGAGCCAACGAGTCCAGATTCGAGACGCTCCGCAAGCGACTGCCCGACGGCGCGCAGGTGCTGTTCGTCTCCCCGCTGGCCGACGACTACGCCGCCGAGGTCACGAAGCGGTTCGCGGCGTACGGCCACGCCGTGACGGTCGTGAGTCCGGACGTGGCCGACTCGGGGACCCCCGGCGGGACGGTCGAGCGAATCGAGCGCGACCGGCGACTCGCCGAGTTGCGCGGCCCGGTCCGGGTCGTGGACTGGTCGCCCGACGAACCGATTCGCAGTGCGATATCGAAGGCGACAGCGAGGTGGTCAGGATGAGTTTCGACACCGGCGGTTCGGACGACGCGAGTGGAATCGGCGGCGATACGAGCGGCGGCGACGCGAGTGGACCCGGTGACGGCGCGGGCGAAATCGACGCCGAAGCGGACTCCGGCGAAGAGACCGGGGCCGCGACCGAGCGCCGGGCGACGCCGTTCAGCGGGACCGTCGCGGTGCTGGTCGCCGCGCTCGCCGGTCTCGCGTTAGGTGCCGCGGGCGGACGTCTCTGGCACGTCGCGGCGACGACGGTGGGCGGCGTGCTGGCCGCGCTCGGGGCGCGCGCAATCCAGTCGAAGACCAACGCTCGCCGAGCGGTCGGGAGCGTCGCGGTCGTCGCGGGCGTGTCCGTCTTCGCGGTCGTCGCGAGCCTCGGCGGCGGCGCAGTTCCCCTGTTGGTCGGCGCGGGCGTCGGGGCCGCCGTGGCCAACGCCGTCGTCTCGTTCGACGAGGAGGTCGAACGGCCGACGGTCAAGGCGGTCTGGCGGTCGGCGACGGTCCTGTCGGTCGGGGCCGTTCTCGCGGTCTGTCTCCACGCCGACGTGTTCGGGAAGACGTTCGGCGCGGTCGCCGGGATGGTCGGCGGGGCCGCCGCGTCGAGCGCGCTCTCGCTTCTGGTCGTCGCCCAGTTGGAACTGCTGGCGATTTCCGAACTGGTCCACTGGGCGGTGCCGGTGCTGGACGACTGGCTCCCCGAGGACCGGGACCTCCGGGCCGCCGTCGTAGACCGGTTCGACCTGCGGCTCTGGGAGGTGCCGCGGGCCTACTGGGCGGTGCTGGGCCTGCAGGTTCTCCTCGCGCTCTCGTCGTGGGGGCCGGCGTGGTTCCGCGGGTTCCTCGACACGCTGTCGGTGCTGGGCGACGGCCTCGAACTCCTGTTGGTCTCGGGCGTCGTCCACTTCCCGCTGACTGCGCTTCTGGGCGGTCTGGTCGCGATACTCGTCGCTCGCGGCCTGCAGTTCCTGTTCGTCGGCTGGGCCGGGAGCGACCCGCCCCGGTCGATAGCCCACGCCGCCGGCGGGGTCGTCGCGCTCGCGCTCGCGTCCCTGCTGGCGCTCGCGCCCGCCAGCGCACTCACGGACGTCGCCGGAGTCGATTGGGCCGAGACCGTGACGTCGGTCGGCCCGACGGCGGCGCTCGCTGGCGGGGTCGCGGGCGCGCTCTTCGCCGTCGCGTTCGCCCAGCGCGTGCTGGCGGTGGCCGTCGGCCCGTGGGTCCAGACCGACTCCGCGAGCGGGTTCGCGGTCGCCGGCGGGTCGCTGCTGGTCTCCTCGCTGGTCGTCGCGGACGGCGGCGGGTCGGCGCTCGCGGCCTTCGTCGGGGTCGCCGCCGCGCTCGCGGTCCACGACGTGGGGAGCAACGCGGTCGAACTCGGGTCGCAAATCGGCCGCGACGCCGAGACCCGCGCCGGCGAGGCGGCCCACGCGGTCGGCGGCCTGCTCGTCGCGGCCGGTGGCGTCGCGGTGGCGACCCTGACCGCGTTCGTCATGGGTTCGCTGTCGTTCTCGCCGCCAGCGTGGCGCGCGCGACTGGCCGTGGCGCTCCTGCTGGTCGCGGTGCTGTGCTTCGCGGTGCTGTTCGAGCGCGGGTGACGAGAGGGGGAGAAGTGGGGGAGAGCGCGAGAG
>SDGW01000542.1_pt1 | contig 15948 bp, 17 predicted proteins | sample 2873831 | NCBI WGS metagenome assembly SDGW01 (sample SAMN08132700, study PRJNA421101) | hypersaline lake metagenome | isolation source: celular fraction 0.22 microns magnesium sulfate-rich crust from ephemeral... | place: Spain: Penahueca Lagoon, Toledo | collected 2011-07
CTGTGGACAAGCTTGAAGAAGAAACAGTTCAATGGTGTGAAGAGATGCTTGAAAAGTCTCCTACAGCGCTACGTTTCTTAAAAGCATCTTTCAACGCAGATACAGATGGTTTAGCAGGCCTTCAGCAAATGGGCGGAGACGCTACGTTACTTTATTACACAACAGAAGAGGCGAAAGAAGGGCGCGATGCGTTTAAAGAAAAACGTAAGCCAGACTTCAAACAATTCCCTCGTTTTCCATAAGAAGATAAAGCCCTTGCTCAAGCAAGGGTTTTTCTTATCTCTACTAGAAAGGAACGATGCATGATGAGCACCGAAATGATTCCACATTGGTTAGACAAACGAGCATTTTTAAGTCCAAATGAAACAGCAATCGTTTTTGATGGAAATACGTATTCATTTCACGATATACAACAAAAAGCCAGAACCTTATCTTCTCAATTACATGCTTTTGGAGTCCAAGATGGAGATCATGTCGCAATTTATTATAAAAATAGCGTGGAGATGGTTTATTTAGTCCATGCACTAACCTATTTGGGAGCCGTAGGTGTTTTGTTAAATACTCGGTTAACAGATAAAGAGATTTCATTTCAAGTCTCTGATGCAGAATGTTCTTATGTTATTCATGATGGTGATATCCCTGATATTCAAGATATTCCTTCAACTACGAGACTCATTACATTTAATGACCTATCTAAACTGGAACCAGAACCTTGCTCGTATTACACAGAACTTCCTCAAAATAAACCCTACACAATCTTATATACATCTGGTACAACTGGTTCGCCAAAAGGGGTGGTTTTAACTTATGGAAACCACTGGTGGAGTGCTGTTAGTTCTGCTTTGAATTTAGGGCTTAGCGATAACGATAAATGGTTAGCAGCTCTTCCTTTATTTCATGTTGGTGGACTTTCGATTTTGATGAAGAGTGTCATATATGGTATGCCAGTTTATCTTCTTTCCTCTTTTGACACGGAGCGTGTTCATTATGCGATCATGAATGAAGGCGTAACCATGGTTTCAGTTGTATCGGTTATACTGAATCGTTTGTTAGATCGTTTAGGTGAGGAGCGTTATCCAGAAGCATTTCGTTGCATGCTCTTAGGAGGTGGACCTGCCCCTAAACCGTTATTAGAAAAGGCGAAAGCGAAAGAGATACCTGTTTTTCAAACGTATGGTATGACAGAAACTTCCTCACAAATTGTGACACTCAGTCCTGGTTGTGCTATGAAGAAACTCGGTTCTGCTGGAAAGGCGCTTTTCCCAGCTCAGCTCTCTATTCAACTTGAAGATCGTGAAGCTGGTGTCAATGAAGTAGGGGAAATTACGGTGAAAGGTCCTATGGTAACAGAAGGGTATTTTAAACGACCTGAAACAAATGAGGAAACGATAAAAGATGGCTGGCTTTCAACTGGAGATCTAGGTTATATAGATGAAGAAGGGTTTCTTTATGTAGTAGACCGACGTAAAGACCTTATCATTTCTGGTGGTGAAAACATTTATCCTGCTGAAATTGAAAGTGTATTAAGTGGCATTGATGGAGTGATTGAAGCTGGTGTGATTGGTAAAGAAAGTAGCGAGTGGGGAGAGGTCCCTGTTGCATTTATAGTTGGGGACCACAAGGCAGATTTGAACAAAGATTTGGTTGTGAAGTATTGCAAAGAGAAATTGGCCAAATATAAAGTCCCTAAAGAAATCCATTTTGTAGATCATCTACCTCGAAATGCTTCAAATAAAGTGTTAAGAAGAGAATTGGTGCACTGGCTAAAGCAGAGGAGACACATGGAATGAGAGTAAGGGAAGTCAAATTATATAAAATCGCTATGAAATTAAAATCTCCATTTCGTACACATGCTGGAACGGTTCATAGTCGTGAAAGCATTCTTGTAGAAATGATGGATGAAGACGGTGTCAGTGGATGGGGGGAAGGTGTTGCTTTCTCATCGCCTTTTTATACAGCTGAAACGGTGGATACTTCCTGGCACATGATGAGAGATGTCTTCTTACCGGATATCAAAAATAAGAAGCTATCTCACCCAAGGGATATTTATGATAGCTTGAAACCTTATCAAGGAAATGAGATGGCTAAAGCAGGACTTGAAGGAGCAACGTGGGATTTATACGCGAAACAAAAAAGGGTTCCTTTGTCTCAATTAATAGGTGGAGTCCGTGACTCATTACAGACAGGTGTGGTTTTAAGTCTTGATGATAATCTAGAAGAACTTATACCTCATTACTTAGAAGAAGGATATGAGCGTTTTAAAATTAAAGTACGTAAAGGGAAAGAACGAGAAGATGTGGAATCCATTCGTAAATTAGCTCCAAAGGTATCAGTCATGTTTGACGGTAATGGTGCTTATACAGAAGAGGATATTCCTCATTTAGCTTCTTTAGATGACTTAGGTCTTCTAATGATTGAGCAACCTTTTGAAGCAGGAGATTTTTATCTTCACCAGCAGCTGCAACAACTAATGAAGACACCTATTTGCTTAGATGAGAGCATTACAAGTTATCATGATGCCTATCAAGCCATTCAGCTTGGTGCTTGTAAAATTATAAATATTAAAATAGGGCGTGTCGGTGGTTTAACGGAAGCGATACAAATACATGATTTATGTGTGAAATATAATATTCCAATATGGTGTGGCGGTATGCTTGAGTCTGGTGTTTCACGTGCACACAATATTGCGGTGGCTTCTTTACCCGGTTTTACGATTCCGGGGGATATTTCAGCTTCATCCCGTTATTGGTATCAGGATATTATCATTCCTGAGGTAGCTGTAAAGTGTGGCATAGTTAAAGTTCCATCTAAAATAGGAATCGGTTTTGATGTGGATAGGGGATTCTTACATCAAGTGACAGTAGATGAACTTAAAGTTGATATGTGAAAATTCTGGGGTAGCTCGTGTATTGCGAGCTACCCTTTTTAATGTATTAAAAAGTGGCTTTGTATGGTAGAACCCCTTTCAAAAGCAATGCACTTATTATATGAAAATGAACGATTTAAAAAATTTTTTCAGGATTTCATATTATGAAATTATCAGATTGTACATTATTTTAAACATTAATATAGTAAGAATAGATTTTTATTATAGGAGGTGATCCGGCAGTTATGGATGCACGTGAACTAAGAAATTGTTTAGGGAGATTTGCTACTGGTGTCACAGTTGTAACTTGGGAAGAAGAATACAGTGAGAAGAGAGGTATCACTGTAAATGCTTTTACTTCTGTATCTCTTGATCCTCCCCTTGTCTTAGTATCTATCGATAAAAAGGCAAATGCGTATGAGAAGTTAAAAGGAAGAAACTTTATAGTGAATGTTCTATCATCAGGTCAGGAAGCAGTTGCCTGGCAGTTCGCAGGGCGTGAGCAACAGGGTCTTACAATTGAATGGGAACATACTGAGTTTGGACCAAAAATAAAAGATGCTCTTGCAACAATTGAGTGTAAACCATGGGAAGAGCATGATGCAGGAGATCATGTCCTATTTATTGGTGAGGTGCAAGACTTTGGTTATCAAGATGAAGATGGCTTGGTATTTTTTAAAGGTAGTTTTGATCGAACAAATGCACTAGAGAGCTATGTTAAAGAATAGTTGAAGGAGGTTTGGTTTTATGGGAATCCGCACAGGCGCAGAATATATTGAGGCATTACGGTTTCGTCAACCAGAAGTATGGATGGATGGGGAGAAAATCACCGATGTTTATAATGAAGATGTTTTTCATCAACCCATAAAAGAAATTGCAAAACTTTATGATATGCAACATGATCCAAAATATAAGGATGACATTACCTATATTTGCGAGGAAACCGGAGAGCGTGTATCAAATGCGTTTAAGGTGCCAAAATCATACGAAGATTTGAAAGCGCGTTCAAAGCTCTTCGAAGTTTGGTCCAGAGCTACTTTCGGGTTAATGGGGAGAACACCTGACTTTTTAAATGTTACGGTCACAGCTATGGCAAGTAACTCATGGTTTTTGGAACAGTATGATCCGGAATGGGCAAGAAATATGGAAAATTATTATAGGTACATTCGTGATAACGACCTTTTTCTTACTCATGCCATTATTAATCCACAGAATGATCGTAGTAAAGCTTCTCACGAGCAAGAGAATGACTTCACTCACTTAGGTGTCGTGGAAGAGAGAGAAGATGGCTTTGTAGTACGTGGGGCAAAAATGTTGGCTACTCTTGCTCCTGTAACAGATGAAGTTATCATTTATTCGTTCCCTGGTTTTAAACCTGGTGATGAAAAGCATGCTATTGCGTTTGCATTACCGATTGATACGCCAGGGTTAAGAATAATGTGTCGTGAACCTGCACAGAACGGTAAACGTTCACAATTTGATCACCCATTATCATCACGATTTGAAGAAATGGATGCACTATTAGTATTTAATGATGTTTTCGTACCTAAAGATCGAATCTTTATTAATCAAAATGTTGAAGCCGGAAATCTTTTATATCCAAAAACCGGTATTGGACAACAGCCTGCGCATCAATCAGGTGTGAGAGGACTAGTCAAGCTTCAGTTCGCTTCAGAAGTTGCAGCAAGAGTTGCAGATTCGATTGGTGTAGATGGTTACTTAAATGTGCAAACCCAATTGGGTGAACTAATGCAGTCTGTTGAGGCAATTAGATCGCTTCTTCGAGTAGCAGAGTATGAATATGAAACAAGAGACCATGGTGAAGTAATGCCTGCCGCTACACCACTTGAAACGATTCGTGGCATGCTGCCAAAACTATATCCAAGAGCTATCGAGGTCATACAAGTAGTTGGAGCTGGTGGACTACTGATGTCTCCAATGGAAGGCGACTTTAACTCCCCTGAACTTCAGTGTGATGTCGAAAAGTATTATGTAGGTCGGGAAGGTGTTTCTTCAGAGGAACGTGTTCATCTATTTAAATTAGCTTGGGACCTAAGTGGAGAAGCATTTGGACAGAGATTACTTCAATATGAACGTTACTACTCAGGTGATCCTTTAAGAAGATTAGGGCGCTTCTATAGTGGCTACAAAAGAAATAATGAATTCAAAATGGTAGATGAAGCACTAGAAAGAAAAGATGATCCGGTAGAAACGAGCAAAATGTAAATTTATTTTCAAATTTAGAAGGAATTTCATGTTTGATGTCGAAAAATTTCAGAATAATCAGAAATGTAATTTTATTCAAAAAAGGATGAGATACATGATTTCTTCTGTTCAAAAAATTTCTAAAATTCTGAACTGTTTTACGAAAGATGATCCAGCCTTAGGAAATATGGAAATTGCTGAAAAACTTCATATGAACACAAGTACCGTAAATCATCTGTTACGTACATTGTGTCAAGAAGGTATGTTGATTCAAGACAGTCGTAAAAAGTATCGTTTAGGGTGGAAACTTCTTGAATGGAGTAACCATGTCATGTATCAGCAAGATATCTATAATGAAGCAACACCTTTCTGTGAGAGACTGATTCGTAAATATCATGGGACGGTTCACATTGGTATGTTTGATAATGGAGAAGTTCGTTTTGTGCTAAAAGTACAGTCTAAAGAATCCCTTCCGGTACCAACATATATAGGTGCTACAAAACCAGCTTATTGTACAAGTACTGGCAAGGTTTTGTTGGCTTATAATCCATCATTTATTAAGCCGACAATTTCAAAAGGCTTACTTAAACTAGCTCCGAATACCATCACGGATGTTCCGAGTCTCGAGGAAGAGTTGAAACAAATTAAAAGACAAGGTTATGCCATTAGTGATAATGAAAATGAACTGGGGTTATATGGGATAGCAGCGCCAATTCGGTCTTACAATGGACAAACGATTGCTGCCTTGAATATGGTGGGTCCTGTTTCGTATATGAACGGAAGAAATCAAGGAGAGATGATTAGACAAGTAGTTAGTACTGCCACTAACATCTCGAGAGATCTGGGTTATATTAACGTAGTTTGAAAGCGGTTACAAAGTATGATGGATTTATCCCTACTAAATTTAGAGGAGGATTATTATGTCAACGAAAACTTCTTCATTAAAGTCTAGAGTATTGGATTTGCAAAAAACAATCGATGAGAATAAGCACCTGTTAAAGCCACCAGTAAATAACAAAGTATTATGGGAAGATTCGGAATATATCGCGATGATTCTTGGAGGTCCAAACAAACGTCGTGACTTCCATGTTGACCCAGCTGATGAGTTTTTCTATCAGGTTAAAGGTAGCGCATTTGTTGAATGTATTAATGACGCCGGTGAACGTGAAGTGGTGGAAGTTAAAGAAGGAGAAATGTTTATGCTTCCTGCTAATGTTCCTCACTCCCCTCACCGTGTAGCAGACTCTTACGGGGTTGTTTTAGAACGTAAACGAGATGAAGGTGAACTTGAACACTTCCTTTGGTTCTGTGATAACTGTAACCATGAAATGCACCGAGCAACGGTTCAATTGACAGACATTGCTACACAAGTGAAAAAGGCAATTGAAACCTTTAACGCAAGTGAAGAACTAAGAACGTGTGACAAATGTGGCTATGTCATGTCTCCTGAAGCAAAGGAATGGACGGAATGAGAGTAGATTTTCATACTCATATCATTCCTAAAGATTTACCAGATTTCGCTAGTAAGTATGGTGGGAAATGGCCAACCTTACATCAGACCTGTGCTTGCGGAGCCAATATTATGGTAGAAGGTAATGTGTTCCGAGAAGTGACAGATCAAGTGTGGGATCCACAAAAGCGAATCAAAGATATGGACCGAGAAGGTGTAGACATTCAAGTACTATCACCTATTCCTGTTACGTTTTCCTATTGGGCTGACGTAAAAGCAGCAACGGAGATGGCGAAGATTCAAAATGATTTCATCTCACAAACTGTAAAAGAAAATCCATCTCGCTTTCTTGGCATGGGAACGGTTCCTATGCAGAATGTAAAAGCGGCTATTAATGAAATGGATCGTTGTGTAAATGAACTAAATCTTTATGGTATAGAGATTGGGACGAATATAAATGGTGAGAATCTAGATTCACCTCAGTTTTTAGAATTCTTTGAAAAAGCAGAAGAATGGAATGTTCCGCTCTTCATACACCCATGGGAAACGATGGCGAAAGATCGTACTCCACGGCATAACTTTATGTACACTGTAGGGATGCCGAGTGAAACAGCACTTGCTGCCGCCAGCCTGGTATGGAGTGGAGTGATGGAAAAGTTTCCAAATCTTAAAATCTGTTTTGCGCATGGAGGTGGCTCCTTTCCATATATCCTGCCTCGCTTGGATAAGGGGTGGGAAGTGTGGCCACAATTAAGGCTCACGACACACCCACCGAGTCATTATACTCAAAACTTTTATTTTGATTCTTTAAACTATGATCCACTTAATATCAATTATTTAATGGATAGGTTTGGAAAAGATAAAATTTTGATGGGATCAGATTATCCATTTCTATTGAGGGAAATTCCACCAGGTAATGTTGTAGATCAAATGGAAATTCTTACAGAGCAAGAGAAGAGATTAATATTAGGTGAGAATGCACTTCGATTTTTAAATGTAAAGGAGAAAAAGCAGAATTATGGAACAAAAAGTAGTAACTCCAGAGGAAAGACTGCAAAATCTGGGACTTAATCTTTCTCCTGTTCGTCCAGCAGTAGGCCATTATGTTAGTCATGTTAAGGTGGGAAACCTCATTTTCACAGCAGGGCAAGGCGTGGATGAGTATCATGGTAAGTTAGGTCGAGATTTTGGGATTGAGGAAGGGTATCAAGCAGCACAAAAATCAGCATTAAATCTTATAAATGTTCTCAAACATGAGCTTGGAGAACTGAGTAGAGTGAAAAAAATTGTCAAGATATTAGGGATGGTAAATTGCACAGAGGATTTTACTGATCAACCAAAAGTTGTAGACGGAGCTTCGGATCTTTTCGTTGAGGTGTTTGGAGATATAGGTAAGCATGCTCGTTCAGCCGTTGGCATGGCTCAACTACCAGGCGGTACCGCAATTGAAATCGAGATGATTGTAGAAATTGAAGAGTGAGATGGTGGCTAAAGTCACCATCTTTACTTACATTGATGAGCACCATGTAAGGGAGGATTAAGAATATGCATGTGAAAGAAGAACAGTCCAAAAAGGTTAAACCTATCGATTGTTTTCATTTTATAGATGGCCAATATGTTCAATCAACAACAGGTAAAACATTTGAAAATACGAACCCTGCTACTGAGGAAGTCATGGGTAAAGTTGCTGAAGGTGGTAAAGAGGAAATCAATGAAGCTGTAAACGTGGCACGTAAAGCCTTAAAGGGACCTTGGGCTGATATTACTAGCAAGGAACGTTCCAATATATTACGTAGAATTGGAGATATCATCTTAGAGAGAAAAGAAGAGTTAGCCGTACTTGAAGCTTTGGATACAGGGAAGCCATATGAAATGGCTTTAGAAATTGATATTACAAGAGCGGCTTATAATTTCCATTTCTTTGCTGACTACCTCACCTCCTTAGGTACTGAAGCTTATCAACAGGATCAGAAAGCAATGCATTATGCAATTCGTAGACCTGTTGGGGTTGTGGGGATGATTAACCCATGGAATTTACCTTTACTTCTTTTAACCTGGAAGGTGGCTCCATGTTTAGCAGCTGGTAACACCATGGTTATGAAACCAGCTGAATGGACACCTATGACAGCTACTATTCTAGCAGAAATCACCAAAGAGGCGGGTGTTCCAGATGGTGTTGTAAACCTTGTGCATGGGTTTGGGCCTGATTCTGCAGGGGCAGCACTAACAGAACACCCTGATGTAGATGCGATCACGTTTACAGGAGAGACAAAAACTGGAACAGCAATAATGAAAGCAGCTGCTCCTACTCTTAAGAAGCTTTCCTATGAATTAGGAGGAAAAAACCCAAACATCATCTTTGCAGACTCTGATTTAGATGAAGTGATTGAAACAACATTAAAATCTAGCTTTATGAATCAAGGTGAAGTTTGTTTATGTGGATCTAGAATCTATGTTGAGCGTCCTATCTATGAACAGTTTATTCAAAAATTTGTGCAAAAAACAGAAGAACTTCAAGTAGGGGACCCTTTTGATTCAAATACTAGTGTAGGTGCCGTGATCTCTAAAGAACACTATGAACGAGTGAATAAATATATTCAATTAGCCAAGGAAGAGGGAGGCAATATCCTTACTGGTGGAGGTCGACCAGATGGGCAAGAAAAAGGATATTTCATTAAGCCTACGATCATAACAGAATTAACTAGGGATTCTCGATGTGTTCGTGAAGAAATTTTTGGACCTGTTGTCACGGTTTTACCTTTCGATGAAGAAGAAGATGTCATTAATCAAGCAAATGATACTCACTATGGCTTAGGAACAACAATTTGGACAAATGACCTCCGTAGAGCTCATCGAGTTGCGCACAAAATTGAGGCGGGGATTATTTGGGTGAACACATGGTATTTACGAGATCTACGTACTCCTTTTGGAGGAATGAAACAGAGTGGAATTGGCCGTGAAGGTGGAAGCCATAGTTTTGATTTCTATAGTGAACTATCCAATGTGACGATTAAACTCTAATTAAGGGAGAAAGTAGAGGTCGATTTTGTGAGTGAACAGACTTTAAATAAAGAGTTGAATGATTTTGTAAAACATTTAGAGGGTGCTGAAAAAAGTGGTGAAGGTGTTAAAGCGATAACGAGTCTAAAAGGAGACCTCACTTTAAACCAGGCTTATAAAATTCAACTAGCTACCATTGAAAAAAAGGTGAAAAGCGGCCATCGCATCGTAGGAAAAAAGATTGGTTTAACCTCAAAAGCCATGCAGGAACTTTTGGGTGTTGATGAGCCGGATTATGGCCATTTGCTTGATTATATGGAAATTCCTAATGGTGGGGAAATCTATCAGTCTAAAACGATGCAGCCCAAAGTTGAGGGAGAAATAGCGTTCCGATTAAAAGAAGACCTTATTGGTCCATCTGTTACCGCGAATGATGTGCTAAAAGCGACAGAATATATTGTACCTGCCATCGAAGTAGTAGATAGCAGGATTGCAAACTGGAACATAAAGCTTCCCGATACAATTGCCGATAACGCTTCTTCAGGACTTTTTGTTCTTGGAGATCAAACATTATCTGTGGAAGAAATAGAACTTCCAAAAATCCAGATGGAACTCTATAAGAATGGTACGTTAATGAACACAGGAAAAGGGTCTGCGGCCCTTGGTAACCCTGCCACATGTGTAGCATGGCTTGCAAACAAGCTGTCTGAATATAATATCTCATTAAAAAAAGGGGAAATTATTCTTTCTGGTGCTTTATCAAAAGCTATTGAGGTAGACGCAGGAGATGAGTTTTCGGTGGAAATGACACATTTAGGTGAAGTTTCAGTTCGATTTGCTAAATAAATTACTTTACATAGTTAGGAGGAAGGAGTGAAACACAATGAAAAAGCTAAAAGTGGGAATCATTGGATCAGGCAACATTGGGACGGATATTATGTTGAAATTAAGAAGATCAGAAACCCTTGAATTAACCACAATGATTGGCATTGACCCAAAGTCAGATGGATTAAAACAAGCAAAACAATATGGTCTAGAGGTAATTGATAATGGCTTGGATGGGTTTCTGGAAAGACCGGAACTGGCTGATTTACTGTTTGACGCTACTTCAGCAAAGGCGCATCTGATTCATGCTGAGAAATTAAAGCGTATTGGGAAAAAGGTCCTTGATTTAACACCTGCAGCAATTGGTCCTTATGTTGTTCCTCCTGTAAACCTGGGGACCCATAAGGATGAACCGAATGTAAATATGATTACCTGTGGAGGACAGGCGACGATCCCGATCATTCACGCTGTGAATCAAGTATGTGACGTAGAATACGCTGAGATTGTGGCAACAATTGCGAGCAAAAGTGCTGGGTCAGGTACTAGAGCAAATATTGATGAATTTACGACTACAACAGCTGATGGCATTGAGAAAATTGGAGGAGCGGAAAAAGGTAAGGCGATTATTATCTTAAACCCTGCTGATCCACCAATTATTATGAGGGATACCGTTTACTGTAAAGTCAAAGGGACTATGGATGAGGAGAAAGTTTCATCATTAATTAAAGAAATGGTTGAAAATGTTCAAGAATATGTACCGGGATATAGGTTAAGAACAGAGCCGATTTTTGATGGAAATAAAGTAACAGTCTTTCTTGAAGTAATGGGGGCTGGAGACTACCTTCCTGAATATTCTGGGAACCTTGACATCATGACTGCATCAGCAGTAAGGGTAGCAGAGGAACTTGCTAAATACAATGTGTCTCAACAAGTTTATTAGCTTACAAGTATATGAAGGAGAGTTAGTATGAGTGGACGTGATGTATATATTACAGAAGTGGCTCTTAGAGATGGGAGTCATGCCATAGGTCATAGCTACACCGTTGATCAGGTGATGTCAGTTGCTAAATCGCTTGATGAAGCCAATGTACCTTATATTGAAGTTTCTCATGGTGATGGCCTTGGAGGTTCATCCCTACAATATGGGTTGTCCAAAACAGATGAAATGGATTTGATTTCTGCTGCTGTCTCTGTTTGTGAAAATGCGAAAATTGCCGTATTACTTCTGCCAGGGATAGGTACGGTGAAAGATCTAAAAAAAGCATCAGAGTTAGGTGCACGAATGGCTAGAATAGCTACCCATGTAACAGAAGCGGATGTTTCTGAGCAACATATGTATGTTGCTAAAGAACTAGGTATGGAAACAGTAGGATTTTTAATGATGGCACACATGGTTTCCATTGAAAAACTAGTAGAACAAGCAAAATTAATGGAAAGCTATGGAGCGGATACAGTTTATGTCGTAGATTCAGCTGGTGCTATGCTGCCACACCAAGTAAAACTAAGAATTCAAGCACTTCGAGAAAATCTTAATATCAATATTGGTTTTCATGGTCATAATAATCTCTCTCTCGCAATGGCCAATACGCTTGTAGCGATAGAGGAAGGTGCTGTCAAAGTTGATGGAAGCACTCGTTGTCTAGGGGCTGGGGCTGGTAATACCCAAACAGAGGTCTTAGCTTCAGTTTTAGATCGTATGAAGATAAAGACAGGCATTGACCTATATAAAATGATGGACCTCGCAGAAGATGTGGTCGCCCCCTTATTGGAGCATCCACAGGAAATTACGAAAGGTAGTCTAGTATTAGGTTACGCTGGAGTCTATTCAAGCTTCCTTCTTCATGCAAATAGGGCGGCAGAAAAGTTCAATCTAGACCCACGCGACATTTTAATAGAGTTAGGAAAACAAAAGGTTGTAGGTGGACAAGAAGATATGATTGTGGATGTTGCTAGTGAAATTGCACGAAAAAGAAAAATTGAAGTGTAGAGAGGAGTTATAGAGTGGAAACCAATACGTTAAATCTAAAAGAAATTGCAAAACATATAGATAAACATCAAATCAACGCAATGGAAATGGATAAGGTTACGATAGACAACCCTTCATTAACCGTGGAAGATGCCTATAAAATCCAACAACTTTGGAGTGAACTAGCTAAGGAACGTGGCGATCACATGGTTGGTTGGAAGATGGGATTAACGAGTAAAGCGAAACAAGAATCAGTTGGCGTAAATGAGCCGATATATGGTCGTTTGACCCAGTCCATGGAGGAATATCACTCAGAATTAAATCTAAAACATTTAATTCATCCAAAAGTAGAACCAGAAATTGCTTTTGTCATCAATAAAGAACTTAAAGGGGACAATTTAACGCCAAGAGATATTTGGAGTGCATCTGAAATGATTATGCCAGCCTTAGAAGTAATCGATAGTCGTTACAAAAACTTTTCATTCACTTTGGAAGATGTGGTAGCCGACAATGCTTCATCATCAAAATACTTTCTAAGTGATCAAGCCTATTCCCCTTACCATACCAATATGAGTAATTTAGAAGTAAGTATGAAGAAAAACGGTGAAGTTGTTGAACAAGGTACCGGATCTGCTGTTTTGGGACATCCCGTTCGGTCTATCGTTGAACTTGCTAGGATGTTAAATCGCTTTGGGCTTTCTATTCGGCCTGGGATGGTGATACTAACAGGAGGGATTACCGCTGCTGTTAATGTTGATCAAGGAGATCACCTACAAGTAGATTTTGGTCCATTAGGGGCTATGAGTTTAAATGTTTCAAATTAAGAAGGAGAGTTTTTATGCCAATTGCCCACATTCATTTACTTGAAGGACGTAGCTCAGAAGCCAAACGTGAACTTATAAAAGAAGTGAGTAAAGCGATTAGTGACAGTCTTGGTGTTGAATCTAGCAGAGTGCGTGTTTTACTTCAAGAATTGCCAAAAGAGCACTGGGGTGAGGGAGGCATTTCAAAAGCTGATCAGGGCTAAAGGAGTTGAGCATATGAGGACACACTATAATCGAACACCAGTTTTGCAAGGCTCAATCGTAGCTATCGGGGCCTTTGATGGGGTACACCTGGGCCATCAACAAGTAATTGAAAAGGCTGTTAGAAAAGGCAAGGAGCTTAATGTCCCTAGTATCGTGTACACCTTTGATCCTACACCTAGGTCGTATTTTCAAGGAGCAAGAATTCTAACCCCAATTGAACATAAACTACATCTACTAGAATTATTAGATGTAGATCATGTCATAGTTGCTAAATTTAATGAGCACTATATGAATAGACCCTCTCATACCTTTATAGAAGAATTAAACCTATTAAATCCCATACAGATTCACGTTGGGGAAGATTTTAGATTTGGAAAGAACCGATCTGGTGATGTAAATACACTGAAAACCCATTTTGATGTTGAGCTTACGGATGTTGTTTGTTGTTCAAGAGGGAATCGAATTTCTTCAACTAGAATTAGAGACTTGATAGCTCAAAATAAATATGAAGATGCTGCCTCGCTTCTAGGTAGATCTTCACTTTCTTATCATAAATACTTGGCATAGTAACATGCATTCCTTCTCTTGAATTGTTATTAAAGTTTTAAGTTTTGTTTTTTAATTAAAAATCAGGGAGGAAGTAAAATGAAGAAGTTTACCAAGAAAGCGGTTTCTTTGATTGTCCTTTCGTTATTGGTGCTTGTGTTTGTGGGATGTAATGATTCTACGGAAACAGGTGGAGAAGCGAATGCTTCAAATGATAATTCTAAAAAATCTTATACGTTTAAGCTTGCACATATTACACCACCAACACATTTGTGGCATACAGGGGCAGAAAAGTTTAAAGAAGAGATTGAAAAACGTTCCGATGGTCGAATTCAGCTAGAACTTTATCCTTCAGGCCAGTTAGGTACAGAGGGTGATATGACACAGCAGACAATTTCTGGTTCAATTGACTTCTCTTTTATTACAGCGGCTTATATGAGTTCACGTGAACAGGCTTTTGCTGCTTGGTTTACTCCGTATGCGTTTGACAATTTAGAAGAAGCGAATGATGCTCGAGATTCAGAAGTTGCGAAGAAGATTCTAGGAACCCTAGATGAACAAGGGTTAACAGGCTTGGACTACCTATTTGCAGGACAGCGTGTCATGTTGTTTAAAGACAAAGAGGTAAAGAGTCCTTCTGATATGGATGGTATGAAAATGCGTGTAACGCCAAGCCCACCTATGCAGGACTTCTATCGATCTACAGGTGCGTCAACAGAAGGATTACCTTTGCCTGATGTGTATTCAGCAGTACAAACAGGTGTAATTGATGGGATGGACATGGATTTAGATGCAACGATAACAAACAAGTATTATGAAGTAGTAGATCATGGGGCTGTAACAAATCACATGGTATGGCCAGCTATTGCTATTGTGAATAAAGAAACGTTTAAAGGGTTATCTGAAGAAGATCAGAAGATTGTTCGAGAATCTATTAAAGCAGCGGCTGAATATACGGCTATGACAAGAGCTAGTAAAGAGGAAGAATTTAAGCAGACGCTGAAAGACAATGGTATGAATATTTATGAGCTTGAACCTTCTGTGTTTGAGGAGCAGAAGAAAATGTTTGATGAAAAGTATGGCGAAAAAGATCCTCTTATTCAAGAATTTATTGATACTTTCCGTGATTAGGTAGAAGGAGGTAAAAAGATGAGGGCGATAAGTCAAGGAATATCAAAAGTAGAAAAAGGTCTCTCCATCATTCTTATGTTTTCAATGGCAATCGTTGTATTTCTGTCGGTAGCTTTTCGATATGTTTTTAAATCGCCTTTGTCATGGGCAGGGGAGATCTCGGTCTTTTTACTGATCTGGATTAGTTTTATAGGGGGAAGCTTGGGACTTAAATATAAGTCTCAAGCTTCTGTAACAGTTGCGTTGGAATATCTACCAGAGAGAGTAAGGAAGATTGTTTCGGTAACAGGGTATGTATTGATGATTCTTTTTCTTTTTTTAGTGCTTTATTATAGCTTCAATTGGATTTTATCCCCAAGTGTTTCTTATCAAAAATCTACAACACTCCTTATACCAATGTGGATTCCCTATATGGCTGTACCACTTGGTTTATCATTTGCAACCATTCACCTTCTATCTAACTTAATCCAATTATTAAAGGAAGGTGAAAGCGAATGAGTTATGTTGTTATCATTTTGTTCTTCTTATTTCTGTTTATGGCCATTCCGATTTCACTGGTTTTAGGAATGACAACCGTCTTATATTTCTTTGTTGAAGGAAATACCAGTTTAATGAGTTCAACACCTATGCGAATGTACTCAGGTTTAGACAACTTTGGATTACTTGCCATCCCCTTATTTATGCTTGCTGGTGAGTTAATGAACGGTGGAGGAATTACGAAAAGACTAGTGAGGTTTGCTGAAGTATTGTTTGGTCATTTTCGAGGTGGCTTAGCATATGTCACAGTCATTGCCAATATGTTTTTAGCTTCAATCCTTGGATCCGCAAATGCACAAGCTGCCATGATGAGTAAAGTGATGGTACCTCAGATGGAAAAAGAGGGCTACGATAAGGAATTTTCATCCGCAATCACACTAGCCTCTTCTATTGT
>SDGW01000543.1_pt1 | contig 15936 bp, 12 predicted proteins | sample 2873831 | NCBI WGS metagenome assembly SDGW01 (sample SAMN08132700, study PRJNA421101) | hypersaline lake metagenome | isolation source: celular fraction 0.22 microns magnesium sulfate-rich crust from ephemeral... | place: Spain: Penahueca Lagoon, Toledo | collected 2011-07
AGATTCACCTTGTTGTTAATTTAAATGGTAAGGATGTTGAAGACCTCGTAGGTGAAACAGTAAATCAGGCATTTCCTTTTATGGATGAGAAGGGGAATGAGCTTGGTGGAGTTGAGGTTAAGGTTTTGGAGTAGGATGATGTTTTGAGGGAGGAGCCTTGGGCTTCTTCCTTTTTTCTTTGTATTTTGCACCAGCCGAAAATCGACATCCAAAGAGGGGTACTTAATAACACGCCCCAAAACAACCCGATGAAAATGTTTCTTTCTTCCTCCATGGTAGCCCCCCAAACTTTTTTTATCAGCTTGGGCTTGAATCCATCACATTATTCCACAAATCCCCCATAAGCATTGCCGCTTATGTTCATTTAAATAAAGTAAGTCAACGATACTTTTCAGCACCTAAAGATCCGCCAGTTCTGGTTGTTCTTCCACTAACCCATTAGTTTGTTTATATGCCTGTTCATACTCTTCTTCTAGTAAAAGTTAAACGATTTCTCTAATATCTAACTGCGCTACTCTTTTTTGTTCATTTCCCGCTTCTTTTTCTGCATTCCCTGTTTCAGATGAAGCTGGGGATGATGAACAACCTGCTAGAACGATAGCTAGGCACACTTGTATCCAATGAATTGTTTTGTTGAAGTCTCATGCCCCCTTTTGTCAATCCTTCTATGATCGCTAGTACCAATACAACGGTGAATGTAATCTTTGTTGCAATGTGTTGCATATACCGAATCCGAATCCAATCATCCCATTGTAGTAATATATTTAAGTTAGGTGCTTCTCGTGTTTTCTATTTTCGACATCCAGTCCTGTTAAAATTGAGACAGCATAAGTAAACTCCTCTAGCCTCTCTTCAGACCAATCGACTGGAATCGGTAGTTGCACAGAAGGCAAGCCGTTCCCTTTTTGCAAAAATAATGAAACATGATTCTCATATTTATAATCCGCCTGATACGGAAACGATCCTAATTCTGTTTGTGCGACTTCAAATTCTTCTCGAACAATTTTCTTATAAGAAGACCTCTTATTCGTATTGGGTCTCTCATTAAAGATCATCTGTGTTTTATGAAGATAGGCCGAATCAAATCCTTCCCATTTCACAAAATCCATCTTCTTTTCGCCTTGATTCAGCTGATTAACGTACACGCCTTCTTGGGTGAGCTTATATAAAAGAAGCTCTTCCCCTTTTAATTGTGGGTATTGGGTTTGCGCTTTGAGCTTTTTCCTATACATTCGATCGTGAATAAACAAATAAATGAACCCTAAAATAATAAGAAAAGCACCCACTCCACCTAATAGGAAAGCTATACTCTTTGGTAAAAAAGACTCGATTATTCCATAGATGATAAATAATACAAAGCCAGAACCCAATAACCAGAAGGGAGAGAGCCCTCCAGAGTGCGGAGGAATTGCTCTCTTATGATAAGGATTCAAACTTACAAACGGCTTAGCGAAATACCATTCAACTGCATTAGTGTGAAACGTCTTCATGAAGCACTCCTCCTATTGTTTACGTTTTCTTCTAAGAATCATAACGATTAAAACGGTTATGCCAACCAATAAGAGGTTCGCAGCTGTGTACCATATCCAAGTTAGGTTCTTATTAGTCTTCGTTGCACTCCAGCTATACTTCATCTCGTTTCCTAGATCATCCGTAGCGACTAGTTCCACCTGAGTACCAAATCCATCCGCTCTAAAATAGCCAGATTCATCAACCGAAATCTTCTCTCCATTGATGATAAGTTCGCTGGTAGGATCTACATAGCCACTGACCATGCCTCCTTGCAACACTTCCTGAGCATCTAGTGGTTGGATCATTTCAAGGTTGGGAGGTGTGTGATCTACTTCAAACCTTTTTGAAAACGTCTTGGTATTGGAATATGCATCTTCTATATGTAGAGAAATGACACGGACTCCTTCTTCTAAAGGAATATCAATTTTCGTTTTGCCTTCAACATCTCTCTCAAAAAGAAGCTTATTTTTATCTTTCACAGAAAGGGTAACGGGGTCATCAAATGTTACTGAAACGCTGACCTGACTCTCACCTGTGCGTTCTTCTTGGATAGACCATTCAATCTGATCCTTTGTAAACGAGCGATTATGAATCTCAAATGCTGGTATGTCCTCATTGAAAGATAGATGCTGATCCCCTTCTTTCAAAACAAGTTTGCCATTGTACGTTCCATCCTTTTCGATTTGCACAACGAGCCATTCATAGACGATTGCGTTCTCCTCTTCCCGAACTACTTGAAGATCTTCTATATGTGAAGAAGATTGGAAGATTTCATCATTCGTCACTCCTTGAACAAGCGACTCAACACTCTCCCAATCGTGATCATTCGGCAATCGAAACGTTGCATAAAGACCACCATTCTCGACATAGGTTTGTAGGAGCTCAAATGTTCCAGGGTTATAGGAAGGATTATCGTATTCAATACTCACCCCTGGGTCAACGTCTTGATTTTTTACCATTTCATTTTTCACGTAAGCCTTAAGGGGATAGGTTCCACTTGGTAAGGTGGAAGGCATATTGAACGTGTATTCCCCTGATTCCACCCCAACATCTCCTACTGAGATCCTTTGCCACCCTGCTTCAGGTCTAATGAAGAATTCTACTTCATCACGTCCAAAATTTCCTGTGTAGTCCCACTGAATGACTACCTCATCCTCTTGTGAAACAGCCACATCCTCATTTGGAGAGACCCAAGTAAACGTTGGTCGCTCCACCGCTTCTTTTGTCTTCACTTCATATTCCTTCTCTTCTGCAGAGGATGAGATCACAAATGTATAGGTTCCAGGCCTCACATCCCGAACGCCCCATACTCTCTCATTGGAAAAGGAGAAATACATATAATGATTTTCATCAAATGAGTCATGCTTAATTTTCTTACCATTCGGTAAAATCAAATCAACGTCAAACCCATTAAAATCAGATTGAATCTTAAATTGAAAGTTCTGTTTTACTTCGTTTATCTCAATCTCTTTTACAACTTCGTCCGCTGAAACAAAAGTTGGGAAAAGGAGTAACCATGCGATAAGCAAGCTTACTCTCCAAATCTGTGCTCCCATTTGAAACCTCCTGTTGTCCTTAATTAAAGAGTGTTAAATCGTCTTGTGTTTTATGGAAGTCAACCCAACCTGCTTTACCTGAAATCGTAAATTCACTATCTGTAAACCGGGCAGGTATGAGAGTGACTTCTGCTTTTCCTGATACGAATTTAATCGGTTTGAATTCATTTAACGTGTAAAGGGTTAGATCATCACGATAAGCTGGATCACTGTACATGACCGTCATGCTCCCATTCATTTCACCCATTTTGTATTTACTATGAATGAGATCGCGGTTCACTTTACCTTCAGCTTTAGCAATACTATAGCCTATGACTTTCATATCCACTTTACTAGATACTTCCCAGTTCGCCCGTCCGGGAGCTTTAATTTTCCCTTCTAAGTCAAGATTTGCTAAGCCAGCAGGTTTTACGTCAAAAATCCCGTATCCAGCAATTTCAATATCGTTCAACGTTTCTGTTAACGTCCGAACAGCTCCATCTGCTGCTGTACCCAATCCTGCCTTGAGAACAGTCTCGTTTCTAGTGGTATGATCCATAATCAGTCCAGCTTTCGTTAACGCTAACATCGTGGTACCTAGTTTAAAGTTCCCTTCAACCGTCATCCCGGTCCGAATGCCTCCTGGATCATAGCCAAGCGTTAACTCCGTTGCACTTATTCCCGCACTATTTAGATGGGCTTCATATTTATTAAACACTTTAATCGTATCAAACTTCATATCCAATTGTACCCGGCGTTTTACTAAGTCAGCTTCAACCGCTCCGTATGGAAGGCCTACATCAAATAGAAACAAATCATCAAAGTCTGTTAAATCGACTTGCCCTTTGAAATTTGCACTAGCAGGAGCAATTTTAGCTTCCACACTAGCTTTCGCATTGTTAAATGTCGTGGTTAACAAATCAAGACTCGGCATCCCCATTAACTTGGTAATCGAAGACATTCCTTTAAACTCCGCTTTCCCTTCAAATGTACCTCCCTGAATGTCCTTTTCACCTTCATGCTTCGCTGTGTATTTCAAGCTCGTAAGACCTAAATCCATTCCGGCTTCACCTAACGAATAACCTCCACCATAGGTGATCTTGAATTCCTCACCGTGCAATTGTTTTTCCATTACAAAAGGCTTGTTGGTATTCACTATTGACTCAAAAATATTCAAGTCTAGCCCTTTCACATCGAAACTCACACCATGAAACGTTAGCTTCTGATCATTCTCTAACGTCATCTTCACACCAGAAGGATACATAAATCGATCAATGCTTGGCTTCCCCATACATGTACGTTTACCATTTTCATCCTCTTGTGCATCACAGTGATCTGCTTCTAATGTAGCCCAGCCAAACTGAATTTTGTCCTTAGGACCGGCTTTTCCTACATAAACCGAAACAGACTCCTCGTTATTCTCTTCATTAATAACGGTAATAAGGTGTTCTCCATATGAAAGATCTTTTGGTAGCGAAATATCCACCTTCTTGTCATCTTTGTTCACAATCTCAACGGTTTCTTTCCCTACCTGAACTTGCTTAACTGTATTTAGTTTAGCCCCATACAGTGAAATTTCTTGTTCTGCACCATTCGTCTTCTTTATCGTGTTGGGCTTAGCATGCTGAACATAAAATTCATCTGCAAACTGTTCTTCAATCTTCTCCACATTGGAACCCTCTTCTTCTTGAATGCCGAGTGTATAAGCACGCTTGTCATGTAGGTCCTTATATAGGATTTTAGCGACCCGGTCGGTTTTTTCTGGAGAAGATACGGTATAACTAACTTTATATACATTCCCAAGCCGATTGGAAATGTCTGAAAAACCACTCATAATAGCCGCTTCATTAGGAGAAGCAAGATAGGTTCCCCCTGTTTCCTTTGCTACTTCTGAGAGCGTCTCATACCCCGCACCAAACCCTACAGAATAAATGGTAACCCCACTCTGATTTGCTTGTTGAATAATGCGAGCACGAGACTCTGGGCGAAGGAAACGTTCATCTTCACCATCTGAGAAAATAAATAACACTTTGTGACCGCTATGTGAGCGAAGCCGATCAATTTCATATAAAAGGGCTTCAGTGATGTTCGTTCCACCACCAACCTCAATGTTCATGGCACTGTTAGCTAATTTATCCCGGTCTGATGTTAAGGGCTGCATCAATTGTTGTGAATTAGAAAAAGCAACAAGCTCTGCTTTCTCATATTCTCCAATTCCCCTTAGGAAAGATGCGCTAGATTGTTTAGCAATATTGATTCGATTCCCACTCATACTTCCACTTGCATCAATGACCATACCAATCGAACGAAAAGCATCACTAGAGTGATTAAACGTATCCGCACCTTCTACTTTCACATCTTTGATCTCTTCACCATTATCTTGAATGGAAAGCGTGTCAGGAGATAGATCGTCAATATTTTGCGCGCTAACATACATTTCAACCTTTCCATTAGGTGTACCTTTAACGCTCGTGATGGCTAACTCTTGAGGTTCTGGATTTTGCACGCTTTCCGTTAAAAAGTGTTGATAACTCTTATTCGCTGTTGTTTGGTTAGGGCCACTTTGTTTGGGAGCATGTAAGGTGTCATATAATTCTTCTTTCACCTCGTATTGTTCCTCCATCACACCACGCCGATCTTCAAACGTCACTTTCCCAACGCTTTGATCAAGCTTTTGTTGACTGGTTTGAAGTTGATTGATGCTATATTGTTCTTCAGGCTTTAACTCAGTCTGATGATCCATCATTTTACGAATCTCTGATTGAGCTGTTTCATTATCGCCCTTGTTAAAATAATAACGAGACATGCGAACGAATAAGTAGGGATCCTGTTCCCCTCCGCCTTGAACAGTATCAAGAACCGTATAGGCGAGCTCATTCGCCAATTGATCTCCATAATCGTAAATCGCTTCATAGCTTACAGAATCTTGATTATCTGTAGCGTTGTTCTCATGCCATTGTTCATAGGCTTCTACTCGTTGGCGGATCGAGCGTAAATCAGCACGTTGGTACTGTGGTAATTCTTCCGCTCTCTCAGAAGGTTGATAATCTCCTTCAAGATACAACTGGCTTAATAGAGAAGCAGAATCCTGATCACCAGGTTCCTCTTTCAGCACATCAATTAGCAACGTCTCCGCCATTCGATTATCTTCAATATAATAAAAGCTTTTAGCCAATTCTTTCTTCACAATACTGCTTTTTTCTTTCGAGATATCCGTGTTTTCGACCATCTTATATAAGTTCTGTTTCAGATCATCCAATTGTTGCTGATTTCCTGAGTAATGCATCACCGTTAATCGATCCACATCATATTTAGCAAGGGATTCTAATGCTAAAAGGGATACTTCTTTACCTTCAGCTAATTGCTGCTTCCAGGCTGTGAGCTCTTCTTCAGCTGCAAGTTCAATCGGAGTTGTACCTTCCCCACCCATGTTCATTCGGTTATGAACCTTTTCAAGAGTGGTTTCAATTCTTTTTTCTGTCACGTATTCAGACAAAGAAGCTTGATCTTTCAACTCAAGCAAAAGATTCTTCCCTTTTTGAATTTCATTATTCTTCAATAACGCTAACGCATATAAATACTTGTTCTCTAGCGTAGGATCCTGTTCCCATTTGTGCTTAATATGTAGCTTACTCGTAACAGCATCTTGGTCATAGACGAGATGAGCTTTTTGATAAAGATCTACATAAGCTTCATCTTCTCCCTTCTCTTCAGCTTGAGAGAATAAAACTTGAGAAAATGCTAATCCCATAATTGTGAGAAGGACAGTCAGAAACGTTAGCCATTTACTTAACTTCACATGTGGATGATACCACTTTAAGAAAGAAGTGATAACGACAAGCGATAGAAGTATTACGACTAAGGTGATACCTCCTCCAATTGTATGAATACTAGACATCTGTATCACCTACTGCTTTTGAGTTGAATAACTTACGGATGAGATAAGCCAAGCCATAGTAAGCACCAGCTATACAAGCTGCACTAATGACCACTTGTAACGGTTCAAACCCTAATACTTCAGTCGTCTGGTTCATATGGTTCGTTAGCGAGACTGTCACCCACTGGGCCAATAGGAAAACGATGACGCAAACACCAATAAATTTCGTTAACGTTCCTTTTAGATCTCCTTTAATATCCGAGTTGGCTAAGGCATATAGAAAAGCGATAAACATTGCATAAGGATGCCACACGAACCGAACAGCGCCAACAACCTCATCCAGCCAATCATTTGATACCTCCCCGCTTGAAAGCAGGTCGACTCCAGTAACAATATTAAAGGTCATCAGTTGATCTAGTTGAATGAGCTTCCCTAATAAAGGGCTTGTCACTTGCCACGTACCACCGATCGCATAAAGCAGTTCAGTTAATACTAGGTTCGGCAAAAGTAAGTAAAAAAGCGGTTCCGAACGATATTCGTACCACATTGTCGCTGGTGTTGATAAGGGCTTGGAAAAGAGAACAGCGGGACTGGTCATATTCCAAACCACTACCATCATGATTGTGATAAGAAGCTCCAAAGATAACAAAACGATAATGAACTTTTTAAACGGTTCCACAATGGTTAACCAAGGATAAGCTCCTTCTTCTTTTGTATCCCAAGGACCAAAACCTATTAATCCTGCCAATACATAAATGATGCTGGTCGTTATCACAATTTGTATTACGCCCACATCAAGTGTGAAAGATAGAGAATCTTGTGATACCGTAGGATTAAATATACTAAGCGTCGCTAGAATAAAGACGGTATAGAGAAATGTACTCAATAAAAGAGACCACACACGATGCTTCATGTTCATTGGTAATACTTTCTTAACACCTTTGAATAAAAAGATTAAGAAAAAAAACAAGATTACGGTTGCAAGAATGATAGGAAGATGAAGAGAAAAATCTGACAAAATGTGTGTATTAGAATCTACAATTGTCTCTTTCACTGCCCCCTCTATAGATCCACCATGCATGACGACCAGTACGTTCCAAAACGATATCTTGGCTTGTGATGCCATACGTATAGCAACATCTTCATTCATATGTAGAACGGTGGTGAACATGCGATAGGTAAAATCTTTCATAAGCATAGAGTTCCGAAAGAGTCTAGCTGAACCAATAGCAGCTCCTAGTACGAATACATATATAGCTATTGAGTAAATAAGCGTTTTTACGATATGTTGTTTGGTAAAACGGGAATCGTTTGACTCTTTGCTTTTCTCTTCAACATTATCTTGATTATGTTTTTTCTGATTTACAGCTTCCTTTTCTTCATTATGTAAAGGACTCTGCTGTGCTGTAGTTTCATGAGATGGCGAATGTGCGGAAAAATCCTTTTCTAAATTATTTGTATTGGTTGATGATTGGTCTTGCTCTGATAGACCCACCCCGCAATTCGTACAAAACTTGTTGTTATGTTGCTCTTTATGACAGTTAGGACATTTCACTTCTTCCTTACCCCCTAAGACAGAATGAAACCACCGATGTTAGGTAGCATCGGTGGCTTCATGAGTTTCTAGTGCTGAGTACTTAAATGCGGCATAGCCTATGTATCCATAAACCGCAATATAGATTAGAGTCGAAACACTAAAGTATGTAAATGGGTACAAGATTAGTAGAACTCTTCCCCAAAACAGATACGGTACATAATGCATATTTGGGCTTGCCAGCATCAGAATAGCACCTAGGAAGAATGCAAAATACGCAATCGTATCTATGTAACCTAGGATACCGATATAAGGAAAGATATCATTGTAAATCTGGTAGAAGAATTCATATCCCAAGCTACCAAACGCTAGATACATATGATAAGGCATCAATTTGTTCAGCCATGGCACATTTGAGATCCAGTTTTGTAAAGCAATACGAACTTGATTAAAAGAATCCATAGATTACTCCCCTCTCTCACTCTGCATAGCCGTTCCACACTCACCGCAGAACTTTTCATCTTCATTAACAGGACTTTGACATGCTTCATTCGAGCAAGGAACCGTTGTTTCTATACTTGCAGCGACTTCCTCAACTGGTTCATGTGAAGTTGGTTCATCAAAAGCATTTCCACAAGTGGAGCAAAACTTAATGTTCACATCTACATATTCTTTACAGCTTGAACATTGCTTTTGACCATTTAGATTTGCAATCTCTAGTTTTAATTGATGAACTTCTTCATTTAACTCATCAATTCGGGTGAATCGAGAAACATTTCCCTCGCCCATTTGTTCAGCAGCATGTTCTTGGTATAGTTCATAAGCCTGTTGACCAATCTGAATGAACAGTTGATTCATTTCTTTTTCCTTGTTAGAAACTTGCATCTTCAAACGATTAATTTCAACCGTATCTTTCGCCTTCTTACTAACATCAGAAGCACCTTTTTTAAACTTATCCATAAAACTCATATGTAGACTCCCCCTAATTGTAGTGAGTAATTTCTCTTATTCATGTAATCTTTGCTATTAAAAGGGACCTGTTTAGTACCAGAAAAAACAACAATACGTTAGTTATTATATAATAGTTCAAAAGTATCAATCAAGGGAATTTTAGGATGGTATGAAAATATTAAAAAAATGAATAAATTTCATAGTTGGTATTTTCAATAAAGTAAAGACTATCAGAATTTAGAAAATGGCTTTTTTAAATTTATGCGTTATTTCTGATTTAATTGTACATTTATTCGATCGGCAGAATCTTTGATTTATGTAGATTCACCTTTTATTAATCAATCTATGATAGATCGTTAAAAACTCCTCGGACAATCGCCATATCTATGATTGAAGGAACATACTTCTAAGAAAAGGAGGCTCAGATGTCGCAGTTTAAATTTAGAGGATCCAAAAGGGGAGAAGTAAATTGAGTAAAGTAAATGATAAGCTAGGAAAGCAGGAATCCATTCTAGGAGTGACAACTTTGGCGATTGAACGAGTAATGGATGAGGATTACGGTGCGAGAATTATCGATGCACTCCAAGGAAGTATCTATGTGAAGGAAACACCTTTAGAACTGATTAAACATTTGTGTCAAACGTACTTATGTACATACGAAGGACGACGGCAAGCAACAGCTAAAGTCTTCGGCTATGAGAAAAAATCTCCCATTCTCATTCACCAAGAAGAGAATATCTATACCTTTCCCACATCCTCTCCTTATGCGGATGAGTGCGTATGGCTATTCCCCTACCATATCAAACATACAGCAAGAAAAACTCCATCAGAAACAGAAGTCATCTTTAAGAATGGCGAAAGCATCATCGTTGAGGCATCCTACCGAACAGTATAAAAGCAAAGGGAAAGAACAGCTTCGTGTGCTTTTTATATGAAGCAATAGAAAAAATGTTTACGCTTTCATTAGTTGAAGCATAGGTGCAAAACACATATGTACATGACTACTGGAATCCACTCTTGATCAAACGTTTGATCAAGAGGCTATTCTAGTAGTCTCCATTACAAATGCATAGGGACAGTACTTGCTGTTTGTGTACGACATCCCTACGTTATTATAAATAGGTTGAAGAAAATGTTACAAGAGCAAAAATCAGTGATTGGTAAGTCGCATAATGATCCTAAAACAAAAAGACAGGTGTGCATGAAAAGCAACACTCAATTGCTCAACACTTCACAAACACGAGAACCGCCCCCGTGTTATTTCAGAGTATTCAGGAACAAACCCAATGCTCGTAATTCCCATCTACAAACTTTTTAGGTGCATTACTATCAATCTCTTCACCGCATTTTATACAAATGTCTTTCTCTTTAGTTTGGCCTTTCTTTCTTGCATTTGTAGTAGGAGTAGTAGGTTTGTTGTGATTTTGATTACTATCCATCTCTTTTTCATTATTGGGGAAGTCAACAGCTTTATTTCTTTCCTGCAATTCTAATAATATTTTTTGATGAACTTTTTGATTTTCTTCTGCAGTTTTGTTCTGATTATGTAGAATACTTATTATTTCAGAGAAGCCAACAAACAACATACCTGCAACAAAGGCGTTAATCCAGGTAGTAATAGCTACCGAAAAAACAAAATCAGAGTTAAAAATTTCGTTTAACACATCATCAGTCGCCCATATAATTCCACCTAAAATTCCTGTAATGATAATTCCTATTCCTATTTTTTTAATTATGCTAGCTACTGAGTTTTCCATTTTCTCACTCCCTATATGTGCGAATATTATTTATAGCTTTTCCCTTGAGAACCGTCCCCATGTTATTCTGAACCTCCCATAGCTTATCCTCCCACTACTACTCATTACCCACAAAAGTTGATCAAACGTTTGATCAACATAGGTCTATATACTATATTTCGGGAATTTTTTTGAATTTTAAATAGGAAATCCACTTTGGTTGGAATTTTTCAAGTTTCTTTAACTTCAATGTTTTTCAAAATCTCTTTAATAACTGCTAATATTTAGTTACGAAAAAGTGCTACATTCCATATGGTAAATCAGCACAATATAGACACTATGAATCATCAACCATGCACATTGCTTAGGGACTCAAAAGAACAAGACACCTGCTCCTCTCTCCCCTACTAATTCCCGACCTTCCTATCAAAATCCAACATATCATGTAAAAAGGTTACGTATGTTTTAAAAAGAACCTTTAGAGGAGGAAAACAAACAAATGATAAGAAGAAAAATACTTTATATGGTGGTCATTGCTTTAGCCATCACACTCAACCTGTTTCAAGTTCCAAAAGTCTTTGGACAAACATTATAATCAAGGGTGGTGGACGCAAATAAAGTATGGAATTGAATTTAATACAGCGATTGATCCTGATAGTATTTCTGTTGAGAGCATTTACATCACAGATTCATCAGATCAGAAATTAAACTCCATTACACTCTACCCCATTTCAAATAACAAAAAGATAAAGGTTATAAACCAAGAACCATACATTCCAGACGCTTCTTATGAACTTCATGTTGCAAGCAATCTAGAAGGATTAAATGGAAAACACCTAAAAACCCATGTAACCATACCTTTCTCAATAAAATAAAAAAATATGACAGCAAACACAGGGGCGGTTCTCGCGTTTGTATTTTAATTCACAAACAGTAGAACCGCCCCCCATGTTATTTTGAATTTTTCACCAGTATTTACTCACCAAAAATTACTTCTATCTTGTCAGGATCAATTGGACCTTCATCATGGTATTTATCTCGGCTATCATTACCTCCTAATAAAGCGGAAGCAAATGGAATTATAACAATTACAATACCTATAAACACTAAAAACATTCGAAATTGCAGAGTTCTAAAGTCTTGTACACCATTTTCGTTTTCTGAAATATTTTTTTCTTTCGGTATGCTCTTTTCCCTTTTATTTTCTTGAGCTATCTCTTGTGCCTTTTTATTAGCAAAGAGTCCTATACAAATAAAAAATAATACGATTAGAATTGTAGACATTAAATCACCTCCAAAGTATAAAATTTTACATCAGTACCACTTTTATCGAAAACGCAGGGACGCCTCTAGCGTTTGTATTTTACTTCACAAACACGAGAACCGTCCGAGACCAGTGAAAAAGTGTTGTATAAACAAAAAGGCAGAAGTTCACCTACTACATACAGGTGTCTTCTGCCTTTTTGATGTCCGAATGTGGATGCTCAATGAGTTATTTTTGAATTTTAGTTAGTTTTTCACTGGTCCCGAACCGTCCCCATGTTATTTCAGCTTAATTTACTTTAGAAAAGTATGCGTTAACTCCTCCATTTCCAATCACAACATCTACTTTTACGTTACCAAATGTTCTTGAAACTGGAACATATTCATGTTTTTTATAGTCTTCTATTCTATCGTTGTACTTTTGCATTAAGAATTGATAGATCTCCTCAGATTCTTTTGGATAGAGGACCTTAATTGTTCCCTTAAGTTTTTGCGTGTATAATTTTTGAGTTAAGTCTTTGGTCTTCTTTTCAGAATCAAACCAAAGCCTCTCAATTCTAAGAGTGACTTCAGCATCATTTGTAAATTGCTCACTATGCCAACTTCTTGATGCATCAAAACCATACCCTTTATTCTCATATAAAAAGACACTAAAAGCGTGACTATTATTTATCCATGGACGATGACCTGGAGTATAAGCAACTTCTACTCTGCTTTCGTTGGTGTAAGCTCCAAAGTGAGTAAAGCCTGTATATGCTTCCTCTCCAATAAGAGTTGTAGCTAGATTGTGTAAACGAGTATTTAATAGAGGTCTGTCAACATCAGATAGCTTATAAGATTCGGTACCATCTTTGAAGTAGATATCTTGGTCTTTGAATTCGATAGTACTATTAGAATAGTGATCTTTTAGAGAGGTTTCTTCATTTTTGGGGGATTCTATTGTAAACCGAAAATTCATAGCATGTTCCATATTATTTCCGTTTTTGGATTGAAGTTCTTCTTCAATTGCTAGCACATATGATTCTCCAACATCATATGGTTCTTCTGATGTCACCTTAATCTCACTATGTAATTGACCATATGATAATAAAATATCATGCATTATCTTTTCTCCATCTCTAAAAACATCAATTTGTTTCTTAGCAGAATCTAAATCCATTTCTGTATTAAACTGAATAGTCCATACTTTATCTGAAGGAATATTATCATTCTCTGACATTATATCAGCAGACACTTCATCCGGAGAAATTAACATGGAAAAAGTAACACTTCCTACTAAAACAGCTGTCAAAAGTAGTAAAGTTATTTTTCTTACCAAACTATTAATTGGTAAAGAATTGTCAATAAAATATATAATCTCTAAAACTAAATTTTTCATTCTTAAACACTCCTTAGGGTTTATTTTGGTAACAATCGAGTAGGAGGAGGTGATTAACCCCCGTCCTCTCACACCACCGAGCGTACGGACCCGTACTCGGCGGTTTCCTTAAGTTTGACGTAAGAATTTATATCGTTGCGATAAACTACGAAGCCCTAAGCGATTCCAATAGGAATTGTTTAGGGCTTTACTTAGTATTGGGCTACTAGCTATTCGCCAATAGCCTTTCCTTGTATTTGCCCATTCGTGTGCTTTACTTTTTGGAATTCCTAAATGGATTAATTTTCTCTTCTTTGTTTTAGGGAGTTTCCAATCTTTCCACATGCACATTCTCATTCGGCGGCGTATCCACTCATCTAATGAGGAAAAGATACTTTTCGTGTCAGCTAATGCGAAGTAACCACACCAGCCTGTTAAATATTTAATAACCTCTTTAATACGTCGTTCCATAGACCAACCTCTTGATCTGGATGTCAGCTCTCGAACCTTTTGCTTCATTCTCCTTACACTCTTTGAGTGTATTCGGATCTTAGGGTTTCGATTGTTTGTGAAGCTGAATCCAAGTAGCTTTCTTCTCCAAGGTCGATCTACAGCTGATTTATCAAGATTTACCTTCAATTTAAGCTTTTGTTCAATGAACTCTGTAATAGAGTTCATGACGCGATGTGCTGATTTCCTAGATCGCACGTAAATGTGAAAGTCATCAGCGTACCTCACGAAACTAAGTCCTCTGATTTCTAATTCCTTATCCAACTCGTTCAGAATAATATTCGCTAGTAATGGACTAAGGGGACCTCCTTGTGGGGTTCCTTCTTGTGATTGGACCTTAACACCTTCCATTAAGATACCTGATTTCAGATAACGTTTAATGACTCGAAGTAAAGCACTGTCTTTAATGGTCTTCGAGAGTAGTCCCATGAGCTTATCATGGTTCACTTTATCGAAGAATGCTTCTAAGTCCATATCAACAACCCAACGTTTCCCTTCTCGGATATATTCTTTTGCTTGTCGGACTGCTTGTTGACCGTTTCGATTTGGACGGAAACCATAGCTGTAATTTGAGAAGCAAGGATCAAATATTTTCGTAAGTTCTTGGGTAATCGCTTGTTGAATAAAACGATCTACCACAGTAGGGATACCCAACAACCGTACTCCACCGTCTGGTTTCGGGATTTCGACTCGACGTACGGGAGAAGGTTGATAGGTTCCCGTCTCAAGTTGATTGCGCAGGGAAGTCCAGTGTTCTGTCACATACTTTCGTAGGTTTTGTACGGGCATGTTGTCGACTCCGTGACTCCCTTTATTGCGTTCAACTCGCTTTAAGGCTTGTATGAGATTTTCCCGTGATAGAATACGTTTCATCATAATATAACTCTCCTACGCGAACGAAAGTCTTTCTTCTCTTCATCCTCTGTTCCACCCTCCCAAAGTCCCCTGTGAACTTCATCACTTCCTCCTTTGGGTAAGCTCACATTGAGTTGTCTGTGTCTTTACAGAGGTATGCGTCCAAAAGTATCGTTCTTCCTTAAAGATTCAGTCCTTCCTAACTTATCTCGAGTTTAAGCTAGTACTACGACCTCGCCTGACTTCTGTTGACTCAGCTACTCATCACTGAGTAGGTTACGAAGTGTACTTCGCTTATCAACAAACCTCCCCAGGTAAGAGCGCATGCTTCCTTTCCAATCCCGCCTCATTTACTGCCATTCCCTTTGGTCGTTGGACATTAGTGTGTATTGCCACCTCATCCCAAAATGACAGCCTTTTATGAGGTTCGTATTCCTCGGTTCGGAAGTTTGCCTCCAGCTTCCTTCAGATTCTGAGTCCTCTCAGACACCCTTGCCTTCGGCTAACGGCTACAACGACCTTCACCGCTCGGGACTTTAACCCTAAAGCTTACGCCCATGCTGGGCACACAACAAAAGCTCTTGATCAAACGTTTGATCAAGAGCTTTTTCCCTTCTCTCTAGTGTGAGTTGTTAATACAGCAACGCGGGCACGATTCTCTCGTTTGTATTTTACTTTACAAACAGGAGAAGAACGAAATCGCTACGCGATGGCTTTTAAAGACCTCTATCGAAAAAATATCAAAAAAAATGAAAAAGTATGCCCTTTTTGTGGTATTGTTTAATCGCCAAACAAAACAACCCAAA
>SDGW01000544.1_pt1 | contig 15924 bp, 13 predicted proteins | sample 2873831 | NCBI WGS metagenome assembly SDGW01 (sample SAMN08132700, study PRJNA421101) | hypersaline lake metagenome | isolation source: celular fraction 0.22 microns magnesium sulfate-rich crust from ephemeral... | place: Spain: Penahueca Lagoon, Toledo | collected 2011-07
AGGGCGGAGAGGATGTCAACCCAGCGAGCCCTCCATTTCGAGCTCGACGAGCCGGTTGAGCTCGACGGCGTACTCGATGGGCAGCTCCTCTGTGATGGGCTCGATGAAGCCCGAAACGATCATCTGTTTGGCGTCGTCGTCGGGTTCGCCCTCGGGGCGGCCATCTCGGAGGAACTCCTGTACCGGGGTGTCGTCCTCCGGAGCTTCGAGCCGCGAGGTCGGCTACCCGCGGCGCTCGCGGCCAGTTTCCTCTTCGGCGTCTCCCACCTCTCGCTGCTCGCGGTCGGCGTGCCCCCGAGCGAAGCGCTGCTCGTCGGCGCGCTGAGCGCCGTCTCTGGGATCGGGCTCGCGGCGATCGCGTTCAGACTGGGGACGCTGTGGCCGCTGGTCGGCTGGCACTTCCTCCAGAACTCCTTTCCGGCGTTCCTCACCGCCGAGGCGATGGCGGTGTTCGTTCCCGTCAACGTCGCCATCGTCCTCGGAGTCGCCGTTCTCGGGGCGTGGCTCCTCTGGACCGATCGCAACACCGGAGTTGCCGACGAAGAGCGGCCGGGTGATTCGACCACTCGGCTCACTGAGAGCAGGACGGAGCCGTGAATAGCCGAAGCTTCGTCGGCGCCGCGGCTCAGTCGCCCCGCCCGTCGGGCGCCAGCCCGAAGGCCTCGCCGCGGACGTGGTTCTCGACGAGCAGCAGGTACGTCGCCTGGCTCCACTGAGGTTCGAGTTCCAGCGGCCCCGGCCGCTCCCGTCGACGCGTTCGGGGAGGAGGCCGGCCGTCGTCGTCCACTCGTGGGCGTCCTCGAAGGGACGTTCGCGCCCTCCTCGCGCGGGGCGCTGAGGATCGCGTCCTTGTCGCTCGGGGCCGACGGCGCGTTGGACTCGACTGGCATGGTCGGTGAACGCTCGACGTGTTGATAAGAGCGAGGCGGACGTGTACTCGCGTTACCACTCGCCACGGGGACCCAGCTCGGTTCGCCGCCGGTGAGCCGTCGGTAACCCGCTTACCGCCCGGTTCGCGAAGGAATATAGGGCCGCGGGCCCTCAGATTCGGTATGTCATCCGACGCGGCTTCCGGCGGCGGCACAGGTGCGGACGGTATCGTCGACGTGGAGAGCACCGAGTCGTTCAACGAGGCGATCGCGGAGCACCACCAGGTCGTCGTCGACTACTTCGCGGACTGGTGCGGCCCCTGCAAGCAGCAGACGCCCATCCTCGAAGAGCTGTCCGGGACGATCGAGGCCCCGGTGCTCGGCGTCGACACGGACGAGCACAGCGGGCTCGCGGCGGAGGCCGGCGTCCGCTCGATCCCCACGGTCGCGATCTACCGCGACGGCGAGGAGGTCGAGCGGTTCGTCGGCGTCACGGGCGCCGACGAGATCCGGGCGGCGCTGGAGTAGGACCAGAGCGGGGTGGAACGGACGGCTCCGGACCGAACCGCGGCGAACGACCGGTCCCGTTCTCGCGTTCACGCAGTCACCGCGAGCGCGCGATGGCCGGCCGCGAGAGGCAGCGGCGCGGCTCGTCGACAGCGAGACGACATTTATAAAAACGTAATCGAACGGCGAACAGTATTGATAAACAAACGGTGCGGTCGGCGCGTGCCGGCGAGCGCCTTATAAATGCGCGAGCCGCACGCGCGAGGTCGCCGGCGCGTGGCGCCGGCTGTCAGAGGGACCTTCGGTCTCTCGCCGGAGTCGGTCGCCCGAAGCGAAACGCCGACTGCCGTGAGGGCGACGCTCGCGATGCAAGCACCGTAGGGAGCGACTGAGGAGCGCAGCGAGCCGTCGCGGCCGGGGCTTCGGAGGCGGTCGTCGTCGATGGGCGCCGCCCTCGGGCGGCGGTTCGGTGGATATCTGCCGGCATCGGGCGCTCGTCGCCTGAGGTACCCGCGTCCGTGTCACTCCGCGGACGCGGTTTCCGACAGGAGCTCGTCGAACAGGGCGACGACGCGGTTCTCGACCTCGTCGCGGATCTCGCGCACGTCCTCGAGCGACCGCCCGTGCGGGTCGTCGAGTCCCCAATCGCGGCTCTCACCGTTCCACGTCGCCGGGCAGACGTCCGACGCCGAACACCCCATCGTGACGACCAGATCGACCGCCCGAAGTTCGTCGGGCGTCACCTCTCGCGGCGTTCGGTCGCCGAGTTCTACGGACAGTTCACGCATCGCCTCGACGACGACGTCGTGAACGCGATCGGCGGGCCGCGTCCCGCCGGTGATGATCTCGATCCGATCGCCCGCGTCGCGGTCGTCGCGTTCGCGCTCCGCGAACGCCGCCGCCATCTGGCTTCGTCCCGCGTTTTGGACGCAGACGAACGCGATCCGGTGGTCCGGCTGATCGCTGTGAGTGGTCACGACCGGGTATGCAGGGGGGATCACCATAATCGTTGCTTGGAACCGGTATAGAGCGGTATAGAGCGATATATTGGTCTGACCGCCGTTTTCGGCCCGGGCGGCGCGGGGTCCCGTCACCCCGGGCCGAGCGCGGCGATGTCGGCTCCGACCGCGGCCCGCGCGTCGGCCGGATTCGGCTCGTGATCGGCGAGGTGCGTCCACTCGCACGCCGACAGCGCGGACAGGTGTTCCAGGATCGCCGGTCGATACGGCGCCGCCGCGGCGACGCCGTCGCCGTCCCGCCAGACGTCGTTGATAACCGTCATCGAATCGATGCGGATCTCTACCGCGGCCGGCTCACACCGCAAAGCGAGCGCCTCGAGCCCGAGATGCAGCGCGGCGTACTCCGCGGTGTTGTTCTCCGCCCTCGACCCGACCGGCCGCCCCAGCTCCGCGACCGGCTCACCGTCGGCTCGGAGGACGGCGCCCGCGCCGGCCGGTCCGGGGTTCCCGCGCGAACTCCCGTCGACGTACAGCACGACGTCGCTCCCGCCGGCATCGCCGCACCGCTCTCCCGCGGCCGGCGGATCCCCGGCGAGTATCTCGTCGACCGCCGTTCGGATCTCGCGGTCGGTCGTCTCCGGGTCGAACAGTCCACCGAACCCGGCGACGGCCGCATCGATCGCGTCGATCGCGGGCCGTATCTCGTACTCGTGGAGCGCGAGCACCGCGTCGACTCGACTGGCAAGCGGCGACAGCGTCGCCGTCGGTAAGCGGTCCATCTTACGGAAAATTCGAGGCGAAAGCCTCGCCCTTCAGGGCGGGGATGAAGCCGACTAACAGTATTCAACCGCCGACGGTGGCATAGGCAGGGTTCCAACGCTATCTTTAAGACGTCCGACTGTGATAGTATACATAGATGGTGAAGAGTACCCGTCACGCGAAATACGACCTCTATTACCACATAGTGTTCGTGCCGAAATATCGGCGTTCGCACCTGACGGGGAAGACGAAGGAACGTCTCGAAACCATCTTCGCGGAAATCTGTGAAGACAAGGGCCTCGAACTGGCCGAATCCGAGGTCATGCCTGACCACGTACACCTGTTCATCGGGAGTCCACCCAAGAACGCCCCGTCACTCATCGTCAACTGGGTGAAGGGCATCTCGGCGCGAAAGTACAATCAGCGGTACGACGATCGCGTGAAGTGGACTCGTTCGTACTACGTCGGGACGGCGGGTAGTGCCTCGAAGGGCGCTGTCGAACGATACATCGCTGAACAGGAGGGTGGGGACGAATGAAGCGCGTCAACACCTTCGAGGTCGTGCCACAGACCGAGAACGACAAAGAGTGCCTTCTACGGCTACTCGACGCGTCCGCCTCCCTGTGGAACGAACTGACCTACGAACGCCGTCAGAACTACTTCGGTGACGGCGACGTGTGGGACACTTCCGAATACCGAGGATGTTACAACGGCGTCGTCGGAAGCGCGACCGTTCAACAGGTCACGCGCAAGAACAGCGAAGCATGGCGATCGTTCTTCGCCCTCAAGGAGAAAGGCGAGTACGCCAACCCACCGTCGTACTGGGGCAACGAGGAGGACGGACGCGAACTCCGTACCTACATCCGAAACAATCAGTACACGATCGAGTGGGGGAAGCGTAGCCGTCTCGAAATCCCAGTCGGGCAAGAACTCAAAGACGAATATGGACTCGGCTACCACGAACGCCTCCGCCTCGAACTCCGAGGCAACCCGAAGTGGGACGGCAAACAGGGCCGTCTGGAACTTGAGTACGACGAGGTTAGCGACACGTTCAGGGCTTTCCAACCAGTCACCGTCCCTGATTCTCGACTGGATTCACCACTGGCTTCTCACGAAGCCGCCCTCGACGTTGGCGCGAACAATCTCGTCGCCTGTTCCACGACTACTGGGAACCAGTACCTCTACGACGGTCGGGAGTTGTTCGGACGGTTCCGCGAGACGACAGACGAAATCGCCCACCTACAGTCGAAACTCCGCGAAGGACGCTACAGTTCCAAGCGGATTCGACGGCTGTACCGACAGCGGACGAAGCGCCGTGACCACGCACAGAACGCGCTGGTACGCGACCTCGTCGAACGACTGTACGACGAGGGCGTGGCGACGGTGTACGTGGGTGACTTGACCGACGTACTGGAAACACACTGGTCGGTCAGGGTGAACGAGAAGACACACAACTTCTGGGCGTTCAAGAAGTTCATCCACCGTCTCGCGTGCGTCTGTGAAGAGTACGGCATCTCTCTCGAAGCCGAGTCGGAAGCGTGGACGAGTCAGACGTGTCCTGAGTGTGGCGACCACGAGGAAACGGTTCGCCACGGAGATACGCTGACGTGTCCGTGTGGCTTCGAGGGACACGCTGACCTCACGGCGTCAGAGACGTTCCTTCGAGAAAACAGCGATACGGAAGTCAGGCCGATGGCACGGCCCGTGCGATTCGAGTGGGACGACCACAACTGGTCGGGGAAACCACACCCTCACGAAAGTCCCAAAGAAGTGCGCACAAACCCGCAAGTTGCCTCCGTGGGTCGGTAGGCGAACCCCCAACGGAGGAATCCACGCGCTTTAGCGCGGGGAGGATGTCAACCGCCGACCCGCCCCCACCGTTCTCGCCGGTTCATCAGTGTACTCACATCAGTCGGAACGGGCAAAAGTACGCGGGTCCCGGACGACCCTGCAGATCGAGTCCGGCACCTCGTCTCTCCGCCGCGAGCCGCCCCCGGTACCGGGTCGAGTGCCGCCGCTCGGCGGCGCGGTCACGGCCAGAGGCCGCGCGTCTCGTGGGCCGCCGCGACCCGTTCGAGCGCGACGATGTACGCCGCGTCGCGCCACGTCACGTCGCGGGCCTCGAACTCATCGCGGACGTCCCGCCAGGCCGCCAGCATCTCCGTTTCGAGCTCGTCGTGAACGCGATCCAGCGACCACGCGCGTCGATTGGTGTCCTGGAGCCACTCGAAGTAGCTCACCGTCACGCCGCCGGCGTTGGCCAGAATGTCCGGAATCACCGGGAGGTCCCGCTCGGCGAAGGCCGCGCTCGCCGCGCTCGTCGGTGACCGGCTGCACGGAGAGCTCGAGGACGCTGGATCCCGTCGCGGCGTCCTGGATGACGACGGCGTGCCCGAACTCGCCGTCTCCGGCCGCGTCCACGAGTCGGCGGACGTCGTCCCTCGTCCGGCCGTCGTCGGGCCACCAGGGAAGCGTCCAGAACGGGTCGCCGACGACGGCGTCGGCGTCCGCGTCCACCATGTCGCGGGCGGCCCGGTTGACGCGCGTCAGCGTCCCGTCGGGGTCGAGCACCCACGTCGCGGACCTGGTGTCGTGGAAGATGCGAACTGTCGCGCACGCTCGCGCTGCGTGGCCGAGCGCTGGGCCCGCCGGAGCGCCCGCTCGGTTCGCCGCAGGGCGTCGGAGACGGCGTCGTCCGACGAGTCCGTGACGGCGACGTAATCGGTGACGCCGGCCTCGATCGCCTCGCTGGCGGGGCGTTCGCTGCCGTCGGCCGTCCCCAGAATCACCGGGAGCGAGGCGGACGCATCGCGGATGCGGCGAACGAGGTCGACCCCCGTCGTTCCGGCGAGGCCGTCGTCCGTGACCACGCAGTCGACTGTCGTCTCGCGGAGCTTCTCCCGTGCTGCCGCCCCCGTCGACACCTCGTGGACCGTCACGTCGGACTCCTCCCGGAGCGCGGCAGCGTACGACGTTGTCCACGGCGTGTCGCCGCCGCCGACGACGGCGGACGTGTCGAGGACGCTACTTGTCTCGGCGTTCACGTGCTGAGTCGAAGGCGCCAATCACAGGGTTTGGTCCCGCGCGGGATGGGCCGTCGATGGCGTCGGGTACTCGACAGACGACTAAAACCCTGTTATTTAGTATTTAACCCCTACCCTCGAACTTCGGAGACAGCGTGGACACCCGAGCGCAGCGGACGCTTACCCGCCCTCGTCGGTCGCGGTTCGGCGGTGGTGGCGTCGCAGCACGCCGACTTTGTTCGCGACCGTCGCCGACAGGTCTCGGAACGCGTCCGCGGTCTCACCGTCGTCCCGGCCGACGATCGGCTCGCCGGCGTCGGCGCCCGCGCGGATAGCCGGGTCCAGCGGAAGCGACCCGAGATACGGGACGTCGACCGCGTCGGCCAGCGCACGGCCGCCGTCCTCGCCGAATATCTCGTGCGCGTCTCCGCAGTTCGGGCAGACGAAGCCGCTCATGTTCTCGACGACGCCCAACACGTTGGTCTGGTACTCACCGAACATCTCGATACCCCTGCGGGTGTCGCCCACTGCGACGGACTGCGGCGTCGTGACGACGACGGTCCCCGTGACGGGTAAGTGCTGAAGCACCGTCAGCTGGACGTCGCCGGTACCCGGCGGGAGGTCGACGACGAGGTAGTCTAACGACCCCCACGACACGTCGGCGAACAGATCGGTGAGGGTGTTCTGGGCGACCGGGCCGCGCCACACCACCGGGTCGTCGTCTTCGATCATCAGTCCGACGCTCATCAGCTTCAACCCGTGGGCGGTCGGCGGCTCGATGCGCTCCTCGCCGTCGACGGTCGTCACGTCGGGGTCGGCGTCGGCGCCGAGCATCTGCGGGACGTTCGGGCCGTAGACGTCGGCGTCGAACAGCCCGACGTTCGCCCCGCGATCGGCGAGGCCCGCGGCGAGGTTGACGGCGACGGTGCTTTTCCCGACGCCCCCTTTTCCGGAGGCGACGGCGATCACGTTTTTGACGCTCGGCAGAACCGACGACTCGGCGGAATCGAACAGCGGCACGTCAGCCGACAGCTCGACGTCGATCCCCGCCTCGTCGGCGACCTCGCGGACGCGTTCCGCGATGACGGCCTCGTCCGGCGCGTGCGGCGCGCCGAGCGCGAGCTCGACGGCGGCGGTCCCGTCGTCGACGGAGATGTCCGTGACGAGTCCGGCGCTGACGATGTCGGTATCGAGCGCCGGGTCGTCGACGGCGCGGAGGCGATCACGGAGGTCGTCGTCTGCGATGTCTGTCGTTGTTGGTGGCATCTGTTGAGTGGTTACGAGGGTGTGGTTTCGGACGGCTGCGGCTCGGTCTGTACGACTTCTCGCGCGTCCCACGCGGTGAACGTCCGGGCGAGCCGAGCGATCGCGGCGAAGACGCCTTCGACCGTGTCGCTGCTCGCGACGGCCGCTTCGAACCGGTCGATCCAGCCCAGACGGGAGAGCGTCCGGGACTGCAGCTCGCGAACCGCACGGAGGTCCGCTTCGGTTCCCTCGCCTTCGAGGAGAGCCGCCTCTCGCTCGCAGAGCGCGCGCATGAACTCGAAGCAGGCGGCGACGTGGTCGGGGATCTCGTCCCCGCGCTCGGGCGAGAACCCGGCGGCTGCGTACAGCTGCGCCATGTCGGCCGCCGGATCGCCGAGGAGTTCGCCGGCCTCGCCGGCGGTGTGGTACCGCGAGTCCGACTCGAACGCCTCGCTCGGGTCGGTCGCGTGAGCGGACGCGAACGGCGGAACGTAGTGGGTCCCGGGAACGACGAACAGGTTGTCGTACCCGACGCCCAACGCGTCGGCGTCGTAGCCGTCGCCGCGCAGGTCTGCCGTCTCGATGTCGATCGGGAACACGTCGGCGACGGCCGCGAACGCCCCCCGGTCGAGCGCGGCGGCGGTCGTCTCCGTCTCGCCGTCGAAGGTCGCGGCCAACAGCCCGTACAGCCTGGCGCGCGCCGTGGCCATCGCGGCCTCGTCGCGGCCGGCGTCCGGGTCCGTGCGTTCGGACACGCGAATCACCGCCGCTCCACGTCGACGAAGGCGTCGTACTGCGCGTTGCTCCCGCCGACCAGGTCCGAGAGCCCGGTGTCGCCGAGCGCCTCGTCTAACGGCTGGACGTGGTTGATCGCGAAGCCGGCGTCCCGGCCCTTCGCGTACCCGGCCTCCTCGGTCATCGGCTCGTCGAACTGGTAGTCGCTGTGGCCGTCGGCCTCGACCGCCGGCCGCGTTTCGCCGTCGACCGTCTCGGCCGTCGCGCCGCCGCCGGTCCGGCCCCACCCCCACATCGCGCCGACGACGCCGGGGCGGATCCCGCTCGTGACCATGGCGACGGCGTCGACGGTCTCGCGGCCCGCGTCGAGGACGATGTCGTCGCCGTTCTCGATGCCGCGCTCGTCGGCGTCGCGGGGGTTGATCCACACGGGGTTCTCCGGACGCGTCTCGCGGAGCCACGGGCTGTTCTGAGTCCGGTGCATCCCCTGGGTCCGGGGTTTCCAGTTGATCAGCCGGAGAGGGCGCTCCCGGTCGTCGTCGCCGCTCACCGCGGCCTGAACGGTCCCGTCGTAGTGCTCGACGTCGTCGACCCGCGGAAGCGGGTCGAACCGCTCGCCGGTGAAGGAGTGTTTCCCCTTCGGCACGACCTCGCTGTAGAAGTCGACGCGCGATTCGAGCTTGTACCGCATGTGCTCGCCGTCGTAGGCGTTCGAGCCGTCGTCGCGCTCGGCGTAGTCGTACCCGTGACCGTGCTCGGCGAACGCCTCCTCGTAGCCGTCGGTCGGCTCCTCGAAGCGGCCGCCCCGGTTCAACACCGTGACGACCTTCGGCCACTCCTCGTCGGTGACCGCTGCCTTCCAGCGGTCGAGGTCGAACTGATCGCCGAGCCCGTTCTCGTGGCTCTCGCGGAACACGCGCAGCTCGTCCTCGCTCGCGTCCGCGACCGGGTCGCGACCGTGCGCGATGTTGGCCGCGAGCTTCAGGTAGAAGTCCTCGGCCTGCTCGAGCGGCCACAGGTCGCCGTCCGCGTCCGGGACGGCCTCCTCGCCGACGCCCGGCAGGTCCATCTCCGACCACAGCTCGATGAGCACGTCCTCGAACGGGCGCGCGTCGGGAACGACGGAGACGGCCGGCTGGCTGATCTTCTCGTCGGCCAGCCGCTTGTTCGGGTACGTCCCGAAGTTCTCCCACCGTTCGAGGTAGGTCGGCTCGGGCAGGATGTAGTCCGCGTACTGGCTCGTGTCGCCGATGACCGTGTCCGAGGCGACGATCAGCGGAATCGTCTCCGTGTCCTTGAGGATCGCCGGAATCTCGTCGCCGCCGGCGACCGCCATCACGTGGTTATTCGAGTACGGGCGGATGAACAGCGCCTCGACGCCGTACGGGTACTCGTCCGCGGCGCTCCCGTAGAGCTCTTGGGTCGCCTGCGGCGGCGCGACGGGGAACCACGGCCGCTTCGCCGGGTAGCCGTCGTCGCGGTCGAACAGCGAGGTGTCCTCGTAGTTGACGCCGCCGCGGAGCAGGGGGATCCCCCACGGCGAGTACCCGTTGGGGACCGAGCCGAGCTCGTACCGGCCGGACATGGTGTCGTAACCCGCGTAGGGCGTGATCTGGCCGCCCTTCCAGTCGTAGTTCCCGATGAGGTGCTGCAGGGTGGCGATCGCCCGCGTGTTGTAGAAGCCGTTGGTGTGTTTCGCCGGACCGCGGTAGGCCATGATCGCCGCGCGCTTGCCGTGGCTGGTGAACTCGTCGGCGATCTCCGCGATCTGCTCGGCCGGCACGCCGGCCATCTCGGCGTACTCCTCGACGGTGTGCTCGTAGACGCGCTCGCGGTACTGGCTCCAGACGCTCCGGACCGCCGTCCCGTCGATCGTCACGTCGACGTCGAGAACGGCCGTGTCGACCTCGCTCGCGGGACGCGGCTCGCCCGTGGCGGCGTCGACGGCGACGAAGTCGTCGGCGGTCTCGGCGCCCTCCGGAACGAGTCCGAGGTCGGCGGCGCGCGCCTTCGGCCCCGCCGACTCGTCGACGAGGACGAGGTGCGTCGCGTCGCTCCACGTCGGCTCGTCGTCGTCGCTCGCGGCCGACCGCGAGGGGTTCTGGAGGTACGTCAGGTCGTGGCGGTCGTTCTCGATGATCCACCGCGCCATCCCGAGCGCGAGCGCCCCGTCCGCGCCGGGTTCGACGGGCACCCACGTGTCGGCCTTCTCCGCGGTCTTCGACAGGCGCGGGTCGACGACGTCCATCCGCATCCCGCCCTCGATGGCGTTCGTCAGCTTCGGCGCGAGCCACGTCGGGCCCTTGTTGGCGACCATGGGGTTGGTCCCCCACGCGATGAGGTACTCGCAGTTCTCGATGTCGGGGTACTGCCGCTTCTTCTTGGCGCCGTGGGAGCGGACGTTGCCCATCACGCTCGAGACGCCGCAGGTCCCGGCGTGGTGGACGCTGTTTATCGACCCCAGGCCCTGATGCCACAGCCGGTTGCGGATGAAGTTTCGCCGGAATCCGCCGACGTCGACGATCTGGTTGGACTTCGGTCCCAGGTCGGGGTGGTCGGTGTCGATGAGGTCGTCCGCGTACTTCTCGTCGAACGCCGACCTGGACAGCTCGCCGTTCTGGACGGCCTCCCAGTCGCTCATCACCGCCTCCTGCGGGGCGTACCCCCAGATGTCTTCGAGCCCGGGATGGCCGAGGTCGTCGTCGCCCTCGACGATGTCCCGAATGGCCCGGTCCCACGAGACGGTCTTCCACTCGCCCGACCCGCGCGGGCCGACCCGTTTCATCGGCTGACGGACGCGGTAGCTGTCGAACGCCGTCTGAATGCCCGCCTGCCCTTTTAAACAGATCCGGCCGCCCGAGAGCGACCAGCGGTCGGTGTCGACGTCGCCGCTCCCCTCGACGTCGCCCATCGCCACGTCCTCCGGGTCGCTCTCGTAGGGCACCTGCGAGAACGGCTGCGTGTTGAGGAACGAGTACGGGTTCCCGGCGAGCTTCCGGACGAGCGAGCTGTACTCGCCGGTCCCGCTCCCGTCCGCGAGCTGGACCTTGATCGGACAGAACGTGTTACACTGCCCGCAGGTGGTGTGTATCACGTCGCTCGCGCCGTACTCGCCGTACTCGTCTCCGACGTAGTGGTGTTCGTCGTCCGTCCACAGGTCGTCGACGTCCACGTCGACCGCGGCGTTGCTCGCCGCCGCGATGACGCCGATACTCCCGGCCGCCTTGACGAAGTCGCGGCGCGAGACCCTCGCGCCGTCCTCGCCCGAATCGTCTGTACTCATTCGTGGTCACCTCCGGTAAGCGGCGTCAACGGCAGCGTCTCCGCGCCGAGCGTGTACAACAGCAGTCCGACGCCTATCATGCCGACGCTCGTCCCCCACTCGACTAACGTCGGGAAGTACGACCCGTGGGGAAGCCCCTCCATCACCGGCATGACCTGCGCCGGGACGACGATGTTGAACCGCACCGCGACGATCCCGACGACGACGCTCAGTCCGGCGAGCACCATCACCGACGGCGTGCGTCGCCACGACCGATTGCTCAGCAGGACCATCGGGAACACCCAGCTGAAGCCGATCATGAACCACCAGAACGACCACGACATCGGCCCGTACATGATCACCTGCCAGGTCTCGATCTCGTGGGGGTGGACGCTGGCGATCGCGATGAACGTCTCGATGGCGGTCAGGGCGGCGTCGATGATAATGAAGCCGATCACGAGCTGCGCGAGTCGATCCAGCAGGTCCGGGTCGACCGAGTCGCCGTCGAACAGCCGGGTCCGAAGCACGTAGATCACCATCACCAAGGCGGTCCCGCTGAGCAGCGCCGAGATGACGAAGATCACCGGGAACAGCCCGCTGTTCCAGTACGGACGGGCCTTCGAGACGGCGAACAGCACGCCGGTCCCGCCGTGGACCATGAAGATCGCCAGCGGGATCCCGACGATCCCGGCCCGCTTGAGCCAGCGCTGGTCGAACGCCTCGGACCCCTCGCTCGTGTCCAGCCGGCCGAGCGCGAGCGCCGCGTAGAACCGCTTTTTGAGCCCCGACGTGCGCTCGGCGACCCGCGCGAGGTCGATCCGCATCGAGAAGTACAGCTCCGTGACCAGAATCCCGATGTATGCCACGTAGGCGTGCACTTCCCACGAGAGCGCGGAGGTCAGCTGGCGCCAGACGAACGGGAAGTACATCCGGTCCATCCGGCCGAGGTCGATCCAGACGAACAGCAGGGCCACCGCCATGCTGATGACGGCCGCGAACAGCGCGTCGCGGTCGATCCTGTGCATCCCCTCGACCTCGAAGACGTTGGCCATCGTGCTCACGAGGAACGCGCCGGCGGAGAGGCCGACGAAGTAGATGTAGAAGGCGACCCACGCGCCCCACGGGACGACGCTCGTGAGGTTAGTGGTCGCCATCCCCCCCGTGATCCGGAGGTACGTCGCGTACGCGCCGACGGCGACGAGGACGCCGACGACCGCGTACCAGGCGACGCGCAGCCGGTCGTCTTCGAAGCCCGGGTCGAACTCGAAGCGTGAACTCTGTGTCGCCATTGGCTTATTTGAGGTAGTAGACGTTGGGGTCGGTCCCCTCGTCCTCTTTCAGTTGGAACGCGCGCGACGAGTCGGCCATCTTCGCGACGTCGCTGTCGGGGTTCTCGAGGTCGCCCATGTTCCGGGCGTCGCCGACGCAGGTCTCGACGCACGCGGGCTCTTCGCCCCGCTCCAGCCGGTGCGTACAGAAGCTGCACTTGCGGATGTTGCCGATCGGCGACTTCCCCTCCTCGCGCGGGCCGCGGTCGACGCCGTACTCCGGGCTGGTCAGCTCGCCGGCCCCGTCGACCTCGTCGTCGTAGTTCTCGCCGAAGTCGAAGTACCGCGCGCCGTACGGACAGGCGATGTTGCAGTACCGACAGCCGATACAGCGGTCGTAGTCGATGTTGACTACGCCGTCGTCCATCTTGTACGTCGCCGAGACCGGACACACCTGCACGCAGGGCGGGTTGTCGCACTGCATGCACGGTCGGGGCACGTTCGTCCGCGTGACGTTCGGGAACTCGCCGTGTTCCTCCTCCATCACGACGTTGTACGAGACGCCCGGGGGCGTCCGGTTCTCGGACTTGCAGGCGACCGTACACGAGTCGCAGCCGACGCACTTCTGGAGGTCGATCACCATCCCCCACTTCTCGTCGCCCGCGCCGATCCCGCCCTCCGGCCCGTCGCCCTCGACCTGCGCCGACTCCGTGGCGACCGTGTCCATCGACCCGACGGCGCAGCTCAGCGACTCGGCCGTCTCCGTCGAGACGGTCTGGTCGCCGGCGTCGACCGCCGGGTTCGGCGTCTCCCGATACGCCTCGCCGAACTCGGCGGCCGCGGCCTCGTCGTACTTCTCCCAGTACTCGTCGCCGGAGAGTTCACCGCGCGCGACGCGTTTCGCGTCCTCGGCCATCTCCACGCCGAGGTCCGTGTCCGCCTCGACGTCCGCGAGCTCCTCCCGCGGATCGGGTCGCTCGTTCTCCACCATCGCGTCGAGGTCGGCCTTCCCGACGTTCGGGATCCCCGGGAGCGCGTCGTCGTCCGCGGCGCTCATCGCGACCACCCGTCACCGTTCGTTCCGTCGACGAGGGGTTCTCCCCGCGTCGGCCGGTTAGTCCTGGAGGTCATACACGTATTCGTACGCAGTCCCCCGTGGAGAGGGTGATACCAATATACTCTGAGTCGCCCCGAAACCGGAGAGACACCCCATATCGCGGGTACCAATACTGTTTGGATCGGGGTCGATCGGGGCCACGTCGGCCCGCGTCCCGGGCGACGGACCGACCACAGGGATTATTCGAAGAGACCGGTTACCCCCGCGTATGAGTTGGTCGAGTCGAAGTGGACGAACGCTCCCCGGCCGAGGGTCTCCCCGCTTTCGGAGGACCCCGCGAACCGCATGAACTGGATTATCGCCCTCTCGATCGGACTGCGGCTGCTGGGCGTCGGGTATTCCGTCCTGCTGCTCGCTCGCACCCGCGACCGCCGGTTCGGCTTCCTGACGCTGCTGTTCTCCTTTATGACGCTCCGGCAACTGCTCACCGCACAGACGGCGAGCACCGGGGTCGAAGAGCTTCCCGGCCTCGTCGTGAGCGCGCTCACCCTGCTGACGGTGTACTACCTCTCGGAGTACGTCACCGAGGAAGACGCCCTCAAGACGGAGCTTCGGACGGCAAACGAGCGCCTCCGGAGCTTTCGGAAGGCGATCGAACACGCCGGACACGCGATCTTTCTCACCGACTCCGACGGGACTATCGAGTACGCGAACCCGGCCGTCGAGTCGGTCACCGGGTACGAGCGGGACGAGGTGATCGGGGAGAACCCCCGGCTCTGGCAGTCCGGGAAACACGGAGACGACTTCTACGCGGATCTCTGGGGGCAGATCACGTCTGGGTCGGTCTGGGAAGGCGAACTCACGAACCGTCGGAAGTCGGGGGAGCTGCTGTGGATAGACGCGACGATCGCCCCGATCACCGAAGACGAGGACGTGGACCGCTTCGTCGCGATCGAGCGCGACGTCACCGAACGAAAGGAGCGCGAACTCCGCATCGAGGACCAGAACGAGCGCCTGACGGTCCTGAACAACACGAACGAAGTGCTCCGCGATATCAACCGCGAACTCGTCGCCGCGTCGACGCGCGACGAGATCGAGGCCGCCGTCTGCGAGCAGTTCGCCTCGTCGGACCTCTTCGATGCGGCTTGGATCGGGAGTCGCGGACTCGTCGACGGCACGGTGAGCCCGCAGTCGTGGGCCGGCAGCGACCGGGGACCGCTCGAGAGCCACATCGAAGCCATGTGTAGCGCCGATCCGACACCGGTCGAACGGGCACTAGAGGGCGGGGACCCCGTGTTTACCGACGTCGAGGACGACGAGTCGGAGCTAGGCAGCGACAAACGGTGCGTCGTCGTCCCGCTCGCCTACCACGACGCGGAGTACGGCGTCCTCGGCGTCGTCACCCGCACCCCGGAGGCGTTCGACCTGATCGACCGGGACGTGTTCCTCGAACTCGGTCGAACGATCGCGGACGCCATCAGCGCCGTCGAGAGCAAGCGGACGCTCATCTCCGACAGCGTCACCGAGCTGGAGTTCCGGCTGACGGGAGTCGACGAGCCGCTGGCAACGATGGCGGCACGGCTCGACTGTACCGTCACGGTCGAGCACGTCGTCGACGACGGCGACGAGAATCAGATCCAGTACGTTACCGTCGACGAGCCCGACCCGGACGTCGTCGCCGAGTACGCGGCCGACGCCGAGTGTATCGGGACCGTCCGGCACGTCTACACGTACGAGGACCGCGCGCTGTACCGGCTCTCGGTCGACGGACCGTCGATCGTCACGACGTTAGCGCGGTACGGGGCCAGCATCGAGTCGTTTTCGATCACCGGAACCACCGGACGGCTGGTCGCGCGGGTCGCCAGCTCGAACGACATCCGAAGCGTCGTCAACGCGCTCCGAACGACCTACGACGGGTTGACGCTGGTCGCACAGCGGGAGCGCGAGCGGGACGTCCAGACCGAAGCCGCCTTCCGGAAACAGCTGACGGCCGTGTTGACGGAGCGCCAACGCGAGGCGGCGCGAACCGCGTACTTCTCGGGGTTCTTCGATTGGCCCCGCGAACACAGCGGCGAGGAGGTCGCGTCGATGATGGACATCTCACAGACGACGTTCACCCAACACCTCCGGGCAGCGGAGAAGAAGCTCTTCGAGGCGCTGTTCGACGGGACGTCCGCCTCACCGTGAGCATCGGGGCCCCTCGCGCCGGGCGTGCCGCCCGCCGACTCCCTGAGGCGACT
>SDGW01000545.1_pt1 | contig 15918 bp, 18 predicted proteins | sample 2873831 | NCBI WGS metagenome assembly SDGW01 (sample SAMN08132700, study PRJNA421101) | hypersaline lake metagenome | isolation source: celular fraction 0.22 microns magnesium sulfate-rich crust from ephemeral... | place: Spain: Penahueca Lagoon, Toledo | collected 2011-07
CCTGAATCAACGTAAACTTGAGCATCACCTTCGATAGACAAACTACCTTCAACTAAATGGTCAACATTTTCCGTTGCTGGATCGGCTAATTGATACGATAAAAAGTAATTTTTATAGTCTGTGGCTTGATTATCTAATGCACCTTGTGCGTCTGTTGTTTCAGAAGAATCAACAATACTTTCCCATGTCGTACCGTCAACGTATTTCCAACCGTTGAAATAACGTTTAACATCGTTTTCTGTTGGTGTGTAATCCTCGCCCCAACCGCTATCCGAATCGGAGATGGTTAGATATAGGGTATTTGTTATATCAAACTCATCTACATTACTAGCAGTACCCTCTACCATAATCGAACCATCAAACTTAACTAACTCTCCCGTTGTATCTTCCTCAAAAATATAGGAAGTTGGATATATTCTCACTTGTTTGAATCCACCGCTATCAGAAACAAATCTCCAATCTAAAGAACCGTCTAACTTAACATCCGTTTCCCACCATTTTTCTTTATACCACGTACCGTCTGATTGGTATAATTTATCAGATGAAATATCTTTTTCATTAGAATTTGGTAACCCTGCTAATACGGTTTCTGCGTATAAATATGATGGATTGCGTTCTACGAATGGTTTTGCAGTTGTGCCTAAGTTGAGCATAGGTTGTGTGAATGTGAATGTACCTGCTTCGCCATTATTAGTGAAAACAACTTCTATTTCTTGATAACCGTTAGGGATTGTAAATGTTTTTTGGTTTCCGTCAGTTGTATATTTCAAAGAATCTCCACGACCATTGTCATAAGCATAAACAGACGAATAGCCACTACTTTCATAAGAAATTGTGTATGTTTCGCCTTCTTTAACATCCACAAATATTCGTGAGCTGTTATATTGACCCGATGTTCCAGTTACTTCTAATTCGTAAGACGATTTAATGACAGCATTTGAATGTATCTCATCCCAAATTGGAAATCCACTTATTAAGTTACTTCCACTTACAGATAAAACAGGGTTTTCAACGTGTTGTACAGATTCAATATAGTTATGCTCTCGTAATACGTCCTCGTCTGTTTTGCTTACTCCGATTGCATCATATTGTTCTTGTGTAATTTTTTCGATTAAAGCACCATCAAAATTAACTACATCGTCTGCTGTTCCGTAGGTTACTACCTCTAACCTCAAAACCCAATAACTCCCATTATTTGAAGTTAAATCGAATTCATTATAATAGAAATTCCATTCGTCATTTATATCAAAGTATTTTTCTTTGTTCGATAGGAAACTACCTTCCGAATCATATTCTAATAACAATATTCTTATTTTTGGCGTACCACTTACGCCCTTTGCATGAATACCAAATAAAACATACTCACCAGTAATATTTAATTTTTGATTGTTGGTACTATTTTTAGTGCTTGAACCATTACTATTGTCAATTTCACCGCTAGACGTTCCGAACTTGTAAGTGGATGTATCAATAACAATATTAGAATCCCACTTACCTTGATTGTGAAAACTACCTTCACGCCCCATGTAGTTGATACGGGATTTCCCATAAAATTCAACTTTTAATGGAGAAGATTGGTCACTCTCGATTACTTGAGTCCCATGATGAAGGGATTTTGTTTGCTGGTCTTGTTGAGATAGACTTCCTTCAATATCATCTAATCTTCCAGATGCTTGAGCGTCAACATTATCAATCTTGTTATTAACTTCAACATGTTCACTGTCTAGTCTTTCTTTTAACGTTTGATGAGTTTCCCCATCTGTATCTACTCTTGCTTGAGCTGCTTCAACTGACGAATCCCCATCAAGAACTATTTGATCTAATTGCTCTTGAGTTGATTCAGAATTAGATAAAGCCTCAGTCGATTTGACTAAGGCTTCATTTGAACGATCATATGCTATTTTTGCTACGTTTCCACTTGGAAATGTAAATGGCATTATCTTAATACCTCCAGTCTGTAATTATCTTTCGCAAAAACCTCTAACTGTGTAAATGGTGGGAAATTACCTGTATAGGCTTCTCCTGCATAAACCGTTTTTACAACACCTTCATTAATCTGAAATGTAATATGCTCCAAACCGTCATTTGCAATAGAGATACCAGTAGCTCTCGGAGTATAGGATTCATAGAAATTTGAATCACCTTCATAAGAATCAATTACAATACTACCTAAAACTTGCGTAATAACCTCGCCTTGGTTGTTTGTTCTAATCTGTACATTATTATTGTTTTCATCTTTAGCGTACATTGCAGATGGTAATGGATTAACCGTAGAAATAGGTGTTACACCATCGGCCGAATAAATAACCGTTGGCATAAATGCATTCTCGTCATCCGCTGTATGCCTACCAAAGAATTCACGTCCGTTATAATCTTGTGGTAAAGTATATGGCACTTATAACCACCTCTCTTTATAAACAATTTTTGTTTCTGTATCTTCATCCGGTGTTATAGTGAAGGTGTTTTGACCAGTTGATAGCCAAAAGAATTCACTTGATAATATATCTAAGATACTCATCTTCTCTTCATTGTTAAGTAATATCTTTCGAATATGATGACCACTATCATGTCTCCAATTAGAATAAATCTTCACCTTATCACCTGATGTGAAGTTATAAATTAACCGTATCTGCTTGCCGGATTGATCATGCTTTATAACAACCTCATCAGTATTTGCATGAATATCTACTTCAGCCACAAATGGAATATCAGTATTCGTATCTCCATTTACAATAGGTGCTTCAGAGCTAGCAAATAAAGTAGATAAAGTGATGGTAGGATCGGCATATGAGTTTACAACTTGCGATTTTTCAATGCTGTAGATATAAGGGTCAGGCATAATCAATCCAACCTCAAATTCAGCATCTGAATCGCTTATGTAATCAAAATCATAACTACCTTCTTGAATTGCATAAATCTCTTGCTCAGGCTTTATGTCTCGTACAATTTTGTACACTTCTCTTGAATAAAATGTGCTGTATATTCGATGCTTTAAGATATCCAAATCAAGTAAGGAAGTTTCATTAGCTTGAAAACTAACACTAATACTTCTCGCCTTCATTCTTGTACTAGATTTATAAGCACCGTCCATTCCTGGTACTTCAACCAATTTATGGGAAATATCAGGAGAGGAAACCTGAAAGTCACTAACCCATAAGCCAAGATCATCATGCATATCTACAACTTTTCCATCTGTATAATGGATTTGAAAGTTCAATTCACTTTTCATAGTTACCTCCTTCTGATATCTCTGTTAAGATTAATTTCTTGTTGAACCGTTTTCCATGTAGCTTTACCAACTGACCTTCCATCTAACGTTACATCAGAAGGATTCATTTCTAATTGGATATACGCTTTCTGTACTTTATCAGTAAGACCTTTACCCATGTTCGATTGTGCATCAGCAATTAGACCAGCAATCTTCTTGGCATGACTACCTTCAAACGGAACAATAGCTTCTTCAACATCACCAAAACCAGCATTTCCTGCCACCACAGGTTTCTTGAATACACCGCCAGTTTTATACCAAGAAATATCAAAGTCTGGCACTTTAACCGACATGTTTCCTACACCAAACTTCCTCCAATCCACATCAATATGAGGTAGTTTTGGTTTCGGTATAGACAAATCAAGATTGCTGAATCCACTTTTGATCTTATCTATAATTCCAAGCACAGTGTCTTTAGCTGTTTCAATAGGATTGGTAATTGCATTTTTAATTCCATCAAAGATATTACCTGCTGTTGACTTGATACCATTGAACATTTCTTCGACTTTATTCTTTAATGTCGTAATAAGATTAACAACTGTATCCTTAATCGCTCCCCACACAGATGAAGCCGTGTTAGAAATTCCATTAAAGATATTAGAAATAGTCGATTTAAAGGCATTGAATATGGATTTTGCTCTGTTTGATATTGCGGTTATCAGAGAAACTATAGTATCTTTAATCGCACTCCATATAGTTGAAAAGAACGATTTTACTCCATTAAAAATAACCTTAATTCTCGACACAAAGCCGTTGAAAATAGCTTTAGCACCGTCAACTAAGGTTTTTATCAATCCAGATACTTTAGTTTTTAATCCGTTCCAGATACTCACTGCTTTGTCTTTGATAGATGTGAATGCTTTACTTGTCCACGATTTAATATCATCCCATGTTTCTGTTATGAATTTATGTAACTTCTTAAGAATGGTTTTAACCTTAGACATACTTTCTTTAAAAGCATTTACTAAGAAATCTTTAATAACTGGTAATGTCTCAGTGATAAATGATTTAATATTATCCCAAAGGTTAATAAAGAAGTTTCTAAAAGCATCAGACTTATTCCATAAAGTAACAAAAACTGTAACAAGCAAAGTTATTATGCCGATGACGATGCCTACGGGCCCGGTCAAGAACATAAATGCTGTCCTTAGATGTTTAAATATAGGGAATAATCTTTTCACCCATTTAAACATGAATTTAAAGATTGAGATAATTGGTTTTAAACCTTGCACAACAAACCCAAACACTGTTATTAACGGACCGAGAGCTGTAAGTAATGTGGCTATAACAGCAACAACCATATGGATTTGTGGACTAAGTTTCGTAAACCAATTCGCAAACTTCTCAATGTATGGTGTAGCTTTATTAAGAACATCTACTAAAACCTTGCCAACAGGCTCTAAGACTTCACCTAGGTTTCTCAGACTAGACTGCAATTGATTCCCTAGAGACTCTTCTTGAGTATCGCCTAGTTCTTTCATTGCTCCTTTGGTATTCTCCATAGCATTGTTAGTATCATCTAAAGAATAAACCGTCTTAGCACCCATATCTTCAAATTTAGTGCCGAATAGTTCCACGCCTATTTGATTAGCTTTAACCTGATCATCCATGTTTTGTAGTTCAGGAATAACCTTATCAAATAATTCCTTCGTAGTAGCCTTACCATTCTTGAATTTATCGAACAATTTTTGAGTTGGCTGCGATAATTCAGCAAAGGCTTCAGCAGTCTTTTTAGAACCATCTCTCGCTCGTACATCGAACTCTTTCACTACATCGTTTATGTAATCAAGATTGTAAGCACCATTCTTAGATCCATTAGCTAGAAGCTTGAAATATTCATCAACGCCATACCCCATTTGTTTGAAGTTTCCGCTGTATTCGGATATGTTATCAAACATTTCCTGACTGTAATTCAGACCTTCAGCATTTCCTTTAGCAAACCTATCTAAAGCTTCTTCAGCAGTCAATCCAAAGTGATGCATTACTTGGTTTACACTGCGAGTCACTTCACCTACATCTGAATCAGTTACATTAGCAAGAGTGATGGCATCCTTCGTTATTTGTTGAAGTGGCTCTCCGTCATTAATACCTTTGATGTTTTGCTTAACCATCATCATAGACCTTGCTGCATCTTCAGGATTTTGACCAAATCCATCTGACCACACGGCTTGTAAATCTTCCTTTAATCGCTTAGCTTCTTCTTTGGAAGATCCTAAAGCACCGTTGATTAGGCGACTAGCACCATCGATGTTAACCGCAACAGCTCCTGCCGCTGCCCCTCCACCAGCTAATGGAGTAGATAACCCACCAGTGAGTTTACCTCCCATGTCTTTAGCTGATTCACTTACATCATCTAGAGAATCTTTAAGTTTATTAGCAATGCTTTTGGCATCTTTCATTTCTTGCATCTGCTTGTTAAGATCACGCTTAGCAATACCACTAGCATTCGCTAACTTTTCCTGACTAATCTTCAAGTCAAGCAACTTATTCTCTAACTTCTTCGCTTCAGTAGAATTTTCACCGTAGTACTTAATATTGTCCTTCAAAGCATCTTCTGTAGCCTTGATTTTTCGTTCAGTAATACTATGTTGTTGACCAAGATTTTCAATTTTATGTTCAAGTTTCTCAGTATCAGATGCAGTATCCTTCATCTGTTCTTGTTGTAACTTGAATCGCTTGTTGAGATCACGACTTTCATCTTCCATCTCTTTCATACTTTTATTAAAATCTTGGTTAAATGCAGTAAACTTAACCCTAGTTTCAGGATTTTTCGCCATAGATTCACCCCCTCACTTATTTTGTTTTGGGGTTATTCACCCAGGAATCATAGGCGACTTTGTTTTCATAGATTCGCACGACATCAGGCAAAGGTTCATCCCAAAATGTGTTTGGATCTATACCATATACCAGAACATACAAAGTGTATAAATCCTCTACACATTGAACATTTAGTTTTGGTGGATCAATCTCTTCACCATCTGTCTTACTTACTTTTTTGTCTTCTTTTCAAACTCTTTCTTAAACTCATTTGAGTTTTGGTCAATGTATGGCATTACTAGTTCCACATAATCTTGAATGATTTGTGATAGGTCTGCATGATACTGGTCTAAGAAATCGTCATAATCTAAATCAAGAGACTTGTTTGCTCCGATAATCCCTAAATAAATAACAGGTAAATAATTTTCTGCTTCAATTACCTGCGCTTGTTCAGGGGTTAAACTCTCTATATCAAGTTCTCCTTCTTCACCATTTTCATTTTCTTTCTGATGCCCTTTGAGTAATGCGTTTATTTCAACCAAGTCACCGATTAAAGATGACTTTGTTATCCCCATATTCTTACCTCGTTTTAAAGCACGATTTGTTAAGAATGCAGGATATTTTTTCGGGTTAACCAACTTACTTTCAAAATTCCCATCTTCCAGTTGAACGGTTTCAATTTCTTTTAACTCAATTGTACTTACTTTAATTGACATTCCTTTACCTCCCTATAAAAATAAAAAAAGACTAGCTTAATAGCTAGCCTTAAAGTGATGGTGTTGCCCCTACTAAAGATGGTTCGAACATACTATGCCAATCGCCTTTAACCATCTCGTCTTCAATCTCTGACATAAATCCTTCATAGTAAAGATTCTTTTCTTTATCTGGATACACAGTGAATGTAAGTTCCATATTGGCTACCTCATCAGCATTGTTTTCTAATGAAAAACCAAAACCTTTTGAAGTTTTACATCTTGGAAATGCCATTAACTTAGTCGTATTACCAAAATCATCTACTTGGTCTGCAGTAAATACAAATTCTTTATCCTTTGATTTTTGAGAGTAACTATATACCCCAGTTACCAAATCTTCGCTACTAATACCAAAAATATCACGAACAATTTTAACAGGGATATGTCCTGTGAGTGTCAGATCCATTTTTTCAGGCTTATTAACTTTTCCACTTTCCATATTGCGACATTTCTTAGTAAGAACTTTTAGCGTGGTTTCTCCTTCAATAGATGCTACACAATCAAATTCTTCACCAGCATTCTGAGTGCCGTCTTTATCGATAAATTGGAAAGATGCTGTTTCAATACTTGTCGGTGCAAACTCTTCTACAACTGTTGCCATTATTAAATCTCCTCCTGAATGAGCTTTTCAATTCGCTCATTAATTTCTTGTAGTGTTGGGTCTGTACCTGCTGTAAGACCCTTATCCATAAATTCATCTGGTTTATTACCAACTGATGTACCTAACGCTTGGTCTGGAAATACCAAGTAACGATAAGGCTTTTTAGGTATAATTTCAAAACCCAAATTAAATGTTCTATGCTTTAACGGTTTCGAATATTTAGCGTGTTTCTTATTTGCCTTACTCACGTCAATTCGGTCAGTAATGTGGTTTTTTACTGTTTTGATACCGTAACTATGTAAAACATCATTAACAGCGTCTTCAACCTTATCAGGTATTTTCGCAAACTTTTCCTTTAATTGTTCGACCTCTTTATAGTCGATTTCAAATCTAACAGACATACTTAATCACTCGTCTAAAGTTCAACATCACACGATCTACATGCTCATTGGTGTCTAATTTTTGCACACGGTCTTTTTCAGTCCGAACAAAATTAAACACACCTTTGATGCCCGTAACCGTAGAAATGATATCTAGTGTATCTTCTTCAACACTGTCTTTTCCTTCAGCAAGATAGGTGACATACACATCTTGATAAAGCGAACCATTAGACTCTGTTGCATACACATCACCATAGATTATAAGAAATAAATTTAACTTATCTGGTTTTTCATCTTCAGCAACGTCATCTTGAAATACCGGTAACCCAAAATTGTCTTTTAAGTCACTGTACAGTTTGTCATTTTGAAACTTGATTAACTCTTTAGCTTTTTCATTCATCTGTATCACCACTTGCAAATGTTCTCATTAATGTTTCTTCTTCCTGAGGATCAAATCCACCAATTTGTTGTAGGTAGAAATAAAGAAACCTTTTGTTAGAATCTTCATCAACTGTAATAACATCGTATTCCAGTCTATCTATTCTAACTTTTAAGTCAGACTTATTTTCCTTAACTAAAGAAGGTGGTAACGGAGTCCTTACCTTTAGGTCAAGGCTAGTATTCATTGTGTTAGCAAAGGAAATATCCTCTTCTCTTGCGTTCATTAATTGAAATGCAAGGCTGCCAGATGAATTAAACAATTCTCCTAGTTTCTTCCCACTATCACTACGAACCGTTTCAGTACGTCCATAAGTGAGATAACCATCGTTAAATACATTATGAATCGGCTTCGGTGTTTGACGTTTCATAAGCCTTAACCCCCTCTTTAAGTGATAAATGAAGGAGTTGACGTTGAAAGTTCACTTCAAACAACTCTAATGTATGGTTGTAGGCATACCTGCAATAATCCTTAAGTAATGCCTTAGCTGATAAGTCTTTTGAGTAATCTATTTCGACACCAGCCTTTTCATTAAGGAAAAACATCCCCTCATCCATTAAAGATGAGAGGTATGAATTCTCTTCATTCCATGTGATTTTGAGATAATCTTTTAATTCATTAAGATCCATCTCATCACCTACTCTTTATCAGAGTCAGATGGCTTTGAGTTTGATGTTTTCTCCTCTTCCTTTACCTCTTCGATAAAGGGTTTGTTATACTTGTTCTTCTTATTATTAAGCAGTAGTTCAATACGGTCTTTAGCTGGTTTTTGTTTCCCTTTAGGATACTTGTCGCCAACTTTATAAACTTGACCTTTTTGAGTACTGTCCTTAAATTCATTAACCACTTTATAAGTAGCCATTAGCAATCATCCTTTCATCAATTTATACTTCCGGTGTAAAACTAATATCTAAATCATAAACAGTTGCAGCTTTGTTATCTTTAGGCTTACCGTTAGCAAACTGTTTGATTGTGTATAGCGTTGCATCTTCAATAGCAAGAGTTTGGTTATACTTTTTCATCTTATAACCACCTGCTAGTGCTGCAAGGTACTGATCTTTAACAAAGAACAATGCTTTACCTACAGGAACTTCTTCAGATTCAACAACCTTGATATTGTAAGGCAGTGCCATTACCCAACGTCCATTAGCTGTTTGGATAGTGTTTCGTGCTTGAACGCCAATTGCATCAATAGGATTTACTACCATAACAATTTTGTTCAATACTTTACGTGCGTTTCCGTCAATGTCAGTAGATAGCTCACTAACCACGTTATAAAGTTCACCAGCTACGACTTCACCATTTTCAGAAGGTGCAAAAGTTAAAGTACCAGAAGATGTTTTGTCAGTAATTGCACTTGTATCTGGATCTACATCCTTCATAAGACCAATAGGCTGACTTGCACCAGTACCGTTCACAAAACCATATTCAAGACCTACAGAATAACTTTCAACAAGTAGTGTACGAACATAACGTTCAACCCATGCCGGCCCTAACTCAAGCATGTCGTTAGGGATTACAGCAAATGCAGTAAGCTTGTACTGACCAAGTTCTTCTTCACTAAATGCAGAGTTTAATTGACCTGCGATACCGTCGAATAGTTTACCCCATGCGTAAGCTTTTGTTGGATCTGAATGAATGAATCGTGTAACTGCACCCAAATCTTGTAGACCAATCTCTTCAAGTAGTTGGTGTTCAGACTTTAGGTCTTCAAATACTCGCTCCTGAGTAGTTACAGGTAGAACTTGATCATCTGTAAACCCACCTTCTTCAACAACCACGTTAAAGAATTTATGCTCTTCAGACGTTAATACATTTTGACCACGCTGTTGCTGAATTGAACGGTCTAGCATGTCTTCATTTACTTCTGAGCGAACCGTGTTCACTACATCGTTTTGCATTGCCTCGAAAAAGTTTTGAAACGCTTCTGTTTGTTCTGCTTCAGTTCCTTCTGTAAGTGCTGTAGATAGATTCGCCTTCGCCTCGTTAAATACTTCTGATTTATTAAATTTAATAGTCATTTTTATTCCTCCAGTAATTTTAATTCAAATTTAAAAAGAGCTTGCGTAGGTTACAGTTCTCAGCAGTTTCCTTCACAGGCTCTTTAGGATTTGGTTCATTATTAGTAATTTCTTCTTTAAACTCATTAAGAATTTCTTTCAAGTCATTTTTAGTAACATACTCTTCTTCGTTACTTGATGACTTCAACTTACCTTCTCGCATACTATTGATAACTTGTTGTGGGATGATACCATCAGCAAAAGAACTCGCTGCCATTTTAAGTTGGTTATCCTCAAACATTACTTCGTCAATAAAGTTATGCTCTAAAGCTTGTTGTGGTGTAAGCCATGTTTCTTTGTCCATCATCTTCAACAAGTCCTCTTCATCCATCCCACTCTTGAGACGGTAAGCACTAGAAATAGTTTGGTTTACATTCTGTAGCATTTCAGATGCATGATTCATGTCTCGATAATCCCCACCAGTTACTATGCTTGCATTATGTATCATAATTTGAGCCGTAGGACTCATCGAAACTTTGTCACCAGCCATACTGATTACTGATGCTGCACTAGCTGCCACACCAACAACCTTAACTTCAACGTTTCCTGAATACTCTCTTAAAGTTGTATAAATCTCAGAACCGTCAAACACAGAACCACCGGGACTATTGATAATAACTTCAACATCATTCCCATTAGCAGAATTCAATTCACGCTCCACTTTTTTCGGGCTTGTTGCCTCAATATCGAACATGTCATAAATCCATTCTTCATCATTAGAGATGATTGCACCTTTAATGTTCACCTTATGCTTCATTTGTCTCACCTCCTTCATCAGAATTTAATTTTTCATAGTTCTTAGTTATGTAATGCTCATCAAGTTTAGGGTCATTAGAAGATTCATACCCTGCTTCCATCCGAATCTCATTACCTGTAAATGCGCCAGAAGCTACTAATTTATCAATACTTGTAGCAATATCGAAGATTGTATTATAAGAAATACTTCGAACTTCTAATTTCTTACCATTCAGAACTTCTTGCTTAGTAAAGAATTTTGAATTAGCTTCGTCTTCAATCTTCTTCAACAAAGGATTGATGGTGTACATCATGTAGTTTTTAGTTAACTTTTCAATGTCAGCCATATCACCATGAAGTAAGCTAACAGGAATACCTATAGCCATAGCTACTTGATCAAGAAATCCATTTGTTACTTTATTAATTTCCTCAACACTTTGACCATTTGTCCCATTATTGTTTGAGACTTCCTCATACTGAAAGCCCTTTTGCTGTGGTACAATAGCAACATCTTTTTCAAGAATAGCTTTGTAGGCGTTATTGATAAACTTCTGTAATTTCTCTTGGAAGCCTGGCTTGGATTGATAGTTTGTATCAATATTAACTACTGATCTAATCTGGTTCTTACGTTTTTGTGCGTCTAAAATGCGTCCAAATAATTCTCCATAATCGTAAAACAACCCATCAATTAATTTTGATAGTTTTTCATTGGTAAATCGTATGTGTATGACTTCACTTTGTTTGAACATCCTTTTAAATTGATAGTTTTTTACTGTTACATTTGTGAAGGTATCTTCTTTGACAGCATATTGATTGTGCTGAAAATCATCAGCAATTAACAGATCGTCATCGTCTGCTTGAATAATTAAACACTCATTATCATAGATGAGTTTGTCAGCAAAAGTTTGCCAGAATGTACTGGCTGTCATGTTCTTGTTGGGTCTAACATTTAGCCGATAATAGAGTTCATTTTTCTTAAAGATATCACCGTCTTTAGTTCTGAATTCTGATTGGCTAATAGTTCGCCCCATAAATGAGGAACATGTGTTTACACTTAGTTTCTTCATGTGGATACGATTGCTAGTATCTTCAAACAAATCCAAATCAAACATATACTCTAACTCACTATTTCGTTTTAGAATAAAATCTAAAAATCCCAATGGTTCACCTCCTTACTAAAACTCAATGTCACCTATGAAGAAATCAACCTCTTCTTCTAACACATTATCCGCTTGATACAATGCGTGGATAAATGCTTGAAAGCCATCCGTTTTTCTTCTGTTTTCATCTTGCTTCAGGTACTCTTTATTGCCATCTTTTTTAATATGGACATACACATTATTTGTGTACCAACGCATCAATGGATTATCACCATAAATAATGTTGTGGTTCGCAAACATCGTCTCTACCCTTGGAGCTAGTAAAGAGTGAATTGCTTTAGGATTTCGAATGGGTATTAATTCAAACCCTTCAGCTTCCAACGCTGTTCTTACTAAATCTAATCGAAAGTTGTCAGCTACAATTGTATTGAAATTGTATTTCTCTCTCATCTCTACAAACCAATCGACAATGTACTGAATATCAATTGTAGGCTTATCAATAATCGTGAGTAGATTTTGTTTTTCCCACTCACGTATAGGTGCTTTCAACTTGAATTTGTCCAGAAACTCTTTACGAACAAATGAATGCGACTTCCACACATAATCCTCTCCAACTTTGAATAGCAAGCCTACAGCTGCAAAGTCCCTAATACTAGCGAAATCCAAACCACCTACTGCTGTTCGACCTTCTAATTCTGGAAAAGGTTTGTTAGTTGCTTTAATATCATCCCAAGATGCAACGGCTTTGTTTAAATCAACCTCAGGAAAATTCATTCTTTTTGTAACGAATTCTTCTCGGCCTGATGGGTTGTTAGCAAGTTGCTTGTACTGAGTCATGACTTTTTTATACAAACCTTTACCGTAAGAACTCATTGGTTTAGCAAACATAGGCTGTGCAAGTTCCCATGATCCTTCAGGGTCATCAACTTGTTTAATGTCATCAATCTTACAGATGAAAGGAAATAAAGGATCATCTGTAACTTCACCTTTGAGAATATTCATGGCTCTTTCTTTTGTATTATCCAAAAATCCTTCTCTTGTATAACCGTCTGTTCCAATAAAAAATTCCCTAGCATTAGGCACTTTACCTAAACCACTAGAGAATACGTTGACTATATCATGATTAACCATGTCTGCGATTTCATCATAGATCACACATCCATCTCTAAGACCATTCTTAGTAGTTGCGTTCGATGTATGATATTGGATAATACTTTGAGTATCGTTTCCTGTAATTTCAACTTTCGTATTGTAGAACATATTCTTAAGTACATCGTTTGCTTCTATTGCATCATAAACTTCTTTAAATGAAACTTTTGCTTGTTTTTCAGCATTTGAAACTATTGAGACATTGTATTTTGGAATACCATGTAGAGGGCTGATTAAGAAATTTATTAATACAGAAATTAACCCGTTTTTCCCAGCACCTCTAGCCATCATCCAAAAGAACTGTTCATAAAACACTTCATCGTCTTCTTTATAAAAAAGGAAGACAAATGCTATTAAGAATTTTTGAAATGACTGTAATGGGAAGTACCATTTCTCTGCAAACTTAATAAAGTTCTCGATCATCTCTTCATCAAAATAAATATCATCTCTCGTCAACACACGCTTCTCAAGATGATCAATTAACATAATTCGTTCTTTGTTTAGTTTAATCTCACCATCTTTGTATTGACGTATATATTCACTAACATGTTTATTTTTAATCATGTTAGGTCACTAGCTGAATGCTCTGTGTTTTTTGTATCATCTATGTTTTCTGGTTCAAATCCAAATGACCGTTCAATATTAAGAAGAGATGCATTTACTTTGTTTCGCTCACCGATAAGAGGGTGGGCTTTAGTAAATTTTTGTGAACCGTTCTCTGTTACAACAGATTCACCCTCTTTTTCAATAGTTTTATTGATTTCTCTAAATGATTTTACAAGATTTATGTACCTTTCAACTTTCTCAACTTGAACCAAATCTTCTTCATCAATCCTTGCCATTAACTGTTTTTTAAGTTTATTTGCACTTACTGCCACCGTTAACCCCCCTCTATAACCGCCTAACGTGAGTTTTATTTTTTGAAAATCTAAAGAATCGACCCCCCCTCCTCGTTTCAAGGTTCCCCAATAATAGGGCAAATTTTTTAAGTGGGGGGTATATCCTAGTGTGTTTTAGACTACCATCTTTCAACGTTTTCAAATTTAGGTTTCTTTTTCTGATATTCTTTTAATCTGTCGTGTTCTTCATTATGATGATACAGACATAGTGTTTCTACATTACTCAACACCAAAGCCAAGTCTGGTCTATCCTTAACTTCTTTAATATGATGGACTTGTAACTTATCTGTTGTGACTTTACCTTGAGCCTTACATCTAACACATTCATAATTGTCACGTTCCAATGCTTGTTGTCTGATACCATTCTTTCCGTACCAAGCTGGACACTGATAAAACTTAACTAACTTATCTTGTTGTATTAACTCTTTAATCTTAACTACATCCACAACAATCTTCCTTGTAATAATTCTCATTCATCTTCAAGTAACTGTTAGCAATCTTTAACACTTGCCTACGACTAAATTCATATCGTAAATCTTCAATATCAATACCAGTTGCATCAGAAGCAATAACATATGGAAGCTTTTCCACCAATACACTAAGTTTTTCTTTCACGTCACCAATTACTTTTTTATAATGGTCTATTAGTCTATCCCATATTTCTTTTGCCTCTTCTATTGCTTTCAACTCATAATACTTCTCAATCACATCTTCAGCAGTAGACTGTTCTACCTCTTCCATAGTCAACTCACTATTCTCTGCAACATATTCACCCATCATCACAATCTCATCGCATGTGTACTTACCTACATCAATTGTCACTTACTCATCTCCCTTATTTATAAGTTTTTCATAAGCTTCTAAAGCACACTTTCCTTCACTACAATTAAAAGTCCCAATATCTATCAATTGATAATAATCATAATCATACTGTGGTTTATTTAAATGAAACACTAATTCTTCTTTAGTTTGAAAAGAAAATAATATATCGTCTAATCCACCAGCAGGATAAAACCCAAAGATACCAAATAAAATATAGCGTTTCTTTTCTACCATTTACTCATCTCCCTTTCTATAAATTTCAAACTTAAACGTATTCCCAAATTATGCTATAATTATATTAACCCTAATGGGAAAGGAGCTGGTGATTTTGAGCCAGGTTTTGTCCTTCCCCTGTTCTTCAATATAGGTGCTAAGTGTTGAGTAACCTTTTGGATTCAATACTTACCCTAGATGTCATGGGCTATAGGGGTTTGTTAAACTAAAACAAACTAACGAGCAGATCCATAACTGCTTAAGTCATGACCATCTCAAGAAGTTAGTAACGACACTACTAACGCCATATGAACAACTTTTAGGGCAACAAAGACACACTTTCTTTGGTATGAACTAAAGGACTCATTTGGCTGCAAGATAGTTGAAGTGAACAATTTTGGTACAAGCCCATTGCATGTGTCGTGTGCAGTGGGTTTTGTAATTCTGTCCATAAAAAAGAGCAAGGCTTATGCCTCACTCTCTTTTAACTATTTTTGTTTTGTTAATAAATACTCAAAAGCTATTTCTACTGCTTCAACACAAAAATCATCAAAATTATGTCCCTCTATAGTTGTTGCTACTTTGTAAAAACCAGTTCCAGTTAGCGTAATAAAAATTGTTGATGCAATACTATTAGGGTTTTCATATGGATGTTTTCTAAATTCCAACTTGTTATTGGAATTGTTGTTATAGGTCAAAACACAATCTGGAAATTCAATTTTCTTATTTGTTTCATCATGAAC
>SDGW01000546.1_pt1 | contig 15916 bp, 16 predicted proteins | sample 2873831 | NCBI WGS metagenome assembly SDGW01 (sample SAMN08132700, study PRJNA421101) | hypersaline lake metagenome | isolation source: celular fraction 0.22 microns magnesium sulfate-rich crust from ephemeral... | place: Spain: Penahueca Lagoon, Toledo | collected 2011-07
CCCCACTCCTCCCTCCCCCACACCTTCCGTTTTCGCCGTTCTCCCGGAGCCGACCGTCCGGCAGTCACGGCCTCGAACCGGCAATCGCGGCCGCGTCGACGCGATACCGGAACGATCGGCCGTTGCCGGACCGAAGGAGTGTTTTGTGTGCGGACCCTGCTAGTCGCCAATGAGTCAACGGAACCTCGAGACGCTCGACGTCGGGGCGATCCGCGAGGAGTTCCCCATCCTCCAGCGGGAGTTCAACGGCGAGCGACTCGTCTACCTCGACAACGCGGCGACGACCCAGACGCCCGATCCGGTCGTCGACGCGATGAGCGACTACTACCGGGAGTACAACGCCAACGTCCACCGCGGCATCCACCACCTCAGTCAGGAGGCCTCGATCGCCTACGAGGAGGCCCACGACCGCGTCGCCGACTTCGTCGGCGCCGACGGCCGCGAGGAGATCGTCTTCACCAAGAACACGACCGAGGCCGAGAACCTCGTCGCCTACTCGTGGGGACTGAACGAACTCGGGCCCGGCGACGAGATCGTCCTCACCGAGATGGAACACCACGCCTCGCTGGTCACGTGGCAACAGATCGGCAAGCGCACCGGGGCCGACGTGAAGTACATCCGGGTCACGGACGACGGCCGTCTCGACATGGACCACGCGGCCGAGATCGTCACCGACGACACCGCGATGGTCTCGGCGGTCCACGTCTCGAACACCCTCGGCACCGTCAACCCCGTCTCCGAACTGGTCGACGTCGCCCACGACCACGACGCGCTGGCGTTCATCGACGGCGCGCAGGCCGTCCCCAACCGCCCCGTCGACGTCGACGCCATCGACGCCGACTTCTACGCCTTCTCCGGCCACAAGATGGCCGGCCCCACCGGCATCGGCGCGCTCTACGGCAAGAAAGAGCTGCTCGAGGCGATGCAGCCGTACCTCTACGGCGGCGGGATGATCCGCAAGGTCACCTTCGAGGACTCGACGTGGGACGAGCTCCCCTGGAAGTTCGAACCCGGCACGCCACAGATCGCCGAGGCCGTCGGCCTCGTGGCCGCCATCGACTACCTCGAGGACATCGGCATGGAGCGCATCGAGGCCCACGAGGAGGAACTCGCCCGCTACGCCTACGAGCAGCTCGAGGCCGAACCCGGCGTCGAGATCTACGGCCCCGAGCCCGGCCCCGAACGCGGCGGCCTCGTGGGGTTCAACCTCGAGAGCGTCCACGCCCACGACCTGGCCTCGATCATGAACGACCACGCGGTCGCGATCCGCGCCGGCGACCACTGTACCCAGCCGCTCCACGACAAGCTCGGGGTGGCCGCGTCGGCTCGCGCCTCGTTCTACATCTACAACACGAAGGAGGAAGTCGACAAGCTGGTCGACGCCATCGACGACGCTCGAGAGCTGTTCGCGTAAGCTAATCCCGGACAGCGAACGGATAGTGCGGAGTTTCGAGACGATCCCACTGATCGGCGACGACACTCGGTTCATGTGAAGTGACAACGGCAGCGGTTCGTGGAGACCGCCTTGAAACGGAGAAATAGGCTCTATCAACGGCTTCTTAGTAGTGTAAACGGACCGTTCCGAGAACAAAATCTGGAAAACACTTACCTAGGAAGCTCGAGTAACTATGAACAATGAGCTCCTCTGAATCATCGAACGACTCTGAGAAGGAGATCGTCGCGGTCACCAAACACGGGCAGGCGACGATTCCGAAGCGATTCCGGGAGAAACTCGATATCGATGCGCCCGGGAAAGTGCTGTTCCGGGAGACCGACGATGGGGATGTCGTCGTCGAACGGGTCCGCTCCGCGAGCGAAATGCAGGGATTCGCCGCGCGGAGTGAGCCGTCCACCGACATCCCCGCGACGGAACTCCTCCGGGAAAAGCGGCGGGCGGACAGCGACGACCGAGACGCGCGATTTTCGTCGGATCGATGACGACGACGCCCGACCGACTCGTCTTCGACGCCGAACCGTTAGTCGCACACGCCGCCGACGAATCGGGCGCGTCCACCGTGGCTGATTACCTCGAGGATGTCGGTCTCGAGAGCATCGACGGCTACACGAACTGGGTGAACGTCTCCGAAGTTCGGTACATACTCTCCCGCAAGTACGATCGCACCGTCGCCGACGAGTATCTCGAGTGGCTGTTCGACCTCGGGCTCGAGCCGGTCGCCGTAGAACCGATCTGGCGCGGCGCGTCCGAACACGTACTGGAATACAATCCGGCACTGGGCGATTCGTTCGCACTGGCGACGGCCGCCCACGTCGACGGAACGTTACTGGTCGGCGGTGATGACGATTACGATGAGATCACCGACGTTCCGATCGAACGGTTTCGGGACGGCTCGAGTTGAATCCATCCCCGGACGAGAGATCGCCACTGCCGGTTTCGGCAGCACAGGAAAAGAGCGACCTGAGCTACCGATCCGAATGAGACGGCTCGAGCGGCCGCCCTACTCCCGCTCGAGGCTGCCCGGTACGACGGGACAGCCACAGGGGGAGGCGGTGCCGACGCCGGGTTCGGCGACGGTCACGACCCAGACGGGGCGACCGCAGCGGGGACAGTCGGGAAGGGACTGGGCGGCCGCGGCGGCCCGCTCGTCGACCGGGGCCGTCGTCACGTCGGCCGACTCGGGCGACGGGTCGTCGTCGGTCATTGCGACCACCCGCGCCGTGTGGCCCGATCGGGAGAGTCGGTCGCTATCGCTGGTCGTCGGGATTGATTCCACCGTCGTGCGGGACGTTTATATCCCGCTAGAATGTACGCAATCATGGCTTTCGAAGCCTTCCGGCTTGGAAGCCAGTCTCGGGTGTCCTCGCACCCGGGGCGTTTCATACCCCCTCCGCTCGCGCGTTTGGAGACGGCTTCCGTGCTGATTGTCGACCCATAGTGACTTATAACTACTGTTGAACGTCGGAATAAATCCGGCGTGGCTCGAGTCGAATTTCGACCGTGGCGACAGCGAAGACTGTTCAACGCGAGTGACACGGACGTTTTACCCGCCCGCTCGCTACGTGACGGAGATGGCCACGGACGACGAGGGCGCGACCGATCACATCGACATCCTGCTGGTCGAACCGAACCCCGGCGACAGCCGACTCTTCGAGGAACAGTTCAGGGACGCGAAGCTAGTCAACACCATCCACACCGTCACCGACGGCGAGGCGGCACTCGACCTCCTCCACCAGCGCGGCGAGTACGCGGACGAGCCCCGTCCCGATATCGTCCTGCTCGAGCCCCAACTGCCCGGCAGGAGCGGGATCGAGGTCCTCTCGGAACTGAAGGACGATCCGGTCCTGTCCGAGATCCCGGTCGTCGTCCTCACGAGTTCCGACGCGGGGGAAAAGGTCGTCCAGTCCCACGGCCTCGAGGCCGACACCTACCTGCAAAAGCCCGTCGAGCCCGAGGACTTCGTGGAGTTCGTCCGGTCGGTCGAGGAGTTCTGGTTCGCGATCGTCCAGAACCCCTCGCAGTCGGCGGCCCGCGACTGAGACCGGCCGGTTTATGCTTCGGCCGGCGAAAGGAGCGGGCGATGCTCGAGGCAGTCCGCGACCGCGCCCGCCCGTACTTCGAGGACGCGCCGCCGGCCCACGACTGGCACCACGTCCGGCGGGTCGAGCGACTGGCCGAGACGCTGTGCGAGCGCCACCCCGACCCCGCCGACGAGCGCGTGGTCCGACTCGCGGTCTACTGTCACGATATCGGCCGGACGAAGGAGGACCGCGGCGAGATCGACGACCACGCGGCGTGGGGCGCGCGGGAGGCCGCGGACATCCTGCGCGATTGCGGGGCCGACGCGGCGACGATCGAGCGGGTTCAACGCTGCGTTCGGTCCCATCGGTACTCCAACGACGTCGAACCCGAGACGCTCGAGGCGAAACTGGTCTGTGACGCGGATAATCTCGACGCGCTGGGCGCGGTCGGGATCGCCCGCGCGTTCGCCCACGGGGGCGCGGTCGGCGAGCCGATCCACGACCCCGCGACGCCGCCCGCCGACGACGACACCGACGCCGGCCGGACCCAGTACAATCACGTTCACACGAAACTGCTCGAGCTCCCCGAGCGCATGTACACCGAGGTCGGTCGCGACCTCGCGGTCGATCGCGTCGGCTTCGTTCGCGAGTACCTCGAGCGGTTCGACGACGAGGTCGCGGGCGAGACGTAGCGCGACCGAGTCCCGAACACGGTCCCGACAGCCCCGAATCCGTCGGAAACCGACGCGACCGCCCGTTTCGGGCCCGGAACCCTTTTACAACTCACTGGCCTATCCGTATCCAACGATGGGACTGGGCTCCGATATGTACCGACAGCAGATCCTCGATCACTACAAGAACCCGCGTAACTACGGGGAACTCGAGGATCCCACGTACACGCACGTCGGCGAGAACCCGATGTGCGGCGACGAGATCCGCATGGACGTCGACCTCGCCGACGACGGGGAGACGATCGAGCGGGTCGCCTTCCGGGGCGACGGCTGCGCGATCAGTCAGGCCTCCGCCAGCATGCTCTCCGGCGAACTCGTCGGCAAGACCCTCGAGGAACTCCACGAGATGGACCGCGACGACGTGATCGACATGCTCGGGGTCGAGGTCTCGCCGATGCGGGTCAAATGTGCCGTGCTGGCCGAGAAAGTCGCCCAGGACGGCGCGGAGATCTACGAGGGCGAACTCGACGTCGAGAAGACGACGACCGAGGACGACTGAGACGGGCTGCTGTAACTATTTACCGGCGCAACCACGACCGCCCTGCGGTTGCGCCGGTACTGATTTACAGCGGACCGTACGAAGACGACCGTCGGTTTCGGCTTCTCCGTTCTCGCTCCGATTTCACGGCCGCGATCGACAGCCGATAGCACCGCGCTCGAGCGAGTCTCCGACCGGCGACGCTCGAGATCGACGACGGACCACTCGAAGCGGCGTTCGTCGCTTCGGTTCGGAAGAGAACGGAGAGTGCCTGATTCGTCGGCCGGGCCGGGATTCGCCGGTTGTCCCGTCGATTACTCCGGCTTCAGCCCCTCGTCCTGAACGCGCATGACGGCTTCGCCGTCGGCGAGGTTCGGCGCGTCGACCAGTTTGACGATCCGCTTGTCACCCTTGGACTTGCGCAGGTACATCCGGAACGTCGACTTGTGGCCCAGGATGTTGCCGCCGATCGGCTGAGTCGGGTCGCCGAAGAACGAGTCGGGGTTCGAGGCGACCTGGTTGGTGACGATGACGGCGGCGTTGTAGAGGTTGCCGACCTTGTCGAGGTCGTGGAGGTGCTTGTTGAGCTTCTGCTGTCGGTCGGCGAGTTCGCCCCGGCCCACGTACTCCGCACGGAAGTGGGCGGTCAGCGAGTCGACACAGAGCAGGCGGACCGGATACTCGCTGTCCTCGTGTTCGCTCGCGAGTTCCTTGGCCTTCTCGGCCAGCAGCATCTGGTGGTTGGAGTTGAACGCCTTCGCGACGTGGATCTTCTCGAGGACGTCCTCGACGAGTTCGTCGACCGCCTCCTCGTCGTCGGCCGATCCCTCGATCTCGCGGTCCTCGAGCGTCGCGTTGATGGCCTCGTCGGACAGCCCCCGAACCATGTCGTCGATCCGCTCGGGCCGGAAGGTGTCTTCGCTGTCCACGAAGATGGCGCTGCCGTGGAGGCCGCCGACTTCCTGGGGAAGCTGGACGTTGACGGCCATCTGGTGGGTGACCTGGGACTTGCCGGCCCCGAACTCGCCGTAGACTTCGGTGATCGACTGGGTCTCGATCCCGCCGCCGAGCAGGTCGTCGATCTCGTCGATGTGCCAGCGCAGTTTGCCGATTTCGTTCCGGCGCTCCAGTACCGTCGAACCGGTCTCGAAGCCGCCGATGTCGGCAGCGTCGCGGGCGGCGTTGACGATGTCCGCGGCCGTCGAGTCGCCCACGTCGGCCGTGTTCGACAGTTCCGACGGCGAGGCGACGGCCAGGCTCTGATAGGAGTCGAAGCCTGCGTCGTGGAGCTTGTCTGCGGTCGCGGGTCCGACACCGGGGAGTTCCTCGAGATCTGCTTCGGGCATACTCCTCCGTTGTGCCGGACCCCCCATAAACCCTCGTTTACAGGGGAGTGAAAGTGAAAGTGCAGGGAAGCGCGGGGGTAGCTCGAACGCGTCGCGGTGAGTTTAGAAGGAAAGGGGAGCCCGACGGGGCCAGCCGGCGACGGTCAGCGTCGCGGGTCGTCGCCCCACTCGAGGCAGTGGAGCCGGTCGTCCTCGCAGCCGACGAACAGGCGGCCGTCGCCGATCGCGGGCGTTCCGGTCACGCCGTCCGGGAGGGCGACGTGCCACGCGAGATCGCAGTCGTCGGCGACGTCGATCCCGTACACCGAGCCGCTGGCGTCGCCGACGCAGACGACGTCGCCGGCGACGACCGGACACGAGCGGATCGGCCCGTCGAGTTCGATCCCCTTCCGGGAGAAGAGCCAGCCCCGCAGTTTCCGCCGGCCGACGGTGGTGTCGGTGACGTGGCAGTAGCCGTCCGCGGCCCCGACGAAGGTCGTCTCCGCGGTCGGGAGGACGGTCGCGGACGTGGTGAAGGCGACGGCGATCTCGTAGGTGAACCACGACTGGCCGGTGCCGGCGTCCATCGCGACCAGCGTCCCCCCGTCGTCGGCGACGTAGACCCGGCCGTCGGCGACGGTCGGCCCCGCCTCGAGCGCGCCGTCGGCGGGCGCGGTCCAGGCCTCCTCACCCGTCTCGGCCTCGAGAGCGACGACGGCGCCGTACGCGGTGCCGGCGAAGATCCGATCCCCGGCCCACTCCCCGTCGGCGTCGGCGGTCCGGTCGGCCGCGAGCGGGTCGGACGGCGTCGGCTCGAGCGACTCCGCGGTCGACGGTTCGTCCTGCTCGAGGGCCGACCGCCGTCGTCGCCCCTCCCGGCCGTCGGCGACCGCCGGCGCGCCGACGACGGCCGACTCGGTCTCGTGGGTCCACAGCTCGGTTCCCGTCTCGGGCTCGAGCGCGGTCAGCCCGTCCGCGTGGCCGGCGTAGAGCCGGCCGGAAGAAAGCGCGAGCGCGGCCTCGAGTTCGTCCGCGAGGTCGACTTCCCACTGCTGCTCGCCCGTGCCGGGATCGAGCGCGTGAACGGTGCCGTCGGCGGTCCCCAGAAACAGCCGGTCACGGGTCGCGAGCAGCGCGGCGTCGGTCGCGGCCGTCGTTTCGAACACCCACCGGCGGCGGCCGGTCGCCCGCTCGAGGGCGTAGCAGTTTCCCCGGGTCGTGCCGACGTAGACGGTGTCGCGGTCGCAGACCGGCGATCCGGGCTGGCCGGCGAGATCGGCGGTCCAGCCCTCGGTCGCGCGGGCGGGGCCGTCGATCTCGCGCCGGCACCCGGAGTTGTGCGGATCGCCCTTGAACTGGTTCCACTCGGTCACTGCGTGTCGGTTCCAACCCCATGGGTATAACTGTCGGGCGTCTCGATCGATCACCGAGCCATCGCGGCCAGATAGCCGCCGGCGAGGACGACGACGATTCCGACGACGTCCGCGGGAGTCGCCGGGTCGATGGCACTCGACAGCAGGAATTCGTTGCGGATACCGGTCGCGGCCGACACCACGAGAATCGCGGCCCACATCCCCGTGACCGCGTATCCGAGTGCGTCGAGGGTCCGCGCTCGGAGTGCGTGGAACACCAGAAGGAGTCCGCTACCGATCGGAACGGCGATCAGTTCGGGGCTCGGATCGGGCACGAACGCGGCGCCGCCGAGACCGATCGCGACGCTGTACACGGTCGTCACGAGCAGGGTTCGGATCCGATTCCGGTCGGCCATAATTGAACTGACGTATCGAGCCGAGACAGTAGCTACGGTCTCTTTCTCCGGTCCCAAACGATCCGCCTCACAGTCGAACGACCGTTCCATCGATCGATCACGGTACGGTACGCTGCGACGGACCGAACCCTCACTCCGCGTTCGAACGCGCTTCGACCCCGGCGAACTCGAAACAGGCACCGCCGTCGGGACTCTCACAGAGCGAGACCGACCAGCCGTGGGCGTCGGCGATGGTCCGGACGATGTCGAGACCGAAGCCGGTACCGTCGTCGTCGGTCGTCACGCCGGTCTCGAAGATCCGATCCTCGAGGTCCGTGGGAATCCCGGGACCGTCGTCGAAGACCGCGAACCCCGAATCGGTCCGCCGGACGGTGACGGTCACGCCGGGACCGGCGTGGTCGACACTGTTCCGAAACAGGTTCTCGAGGAGTTGTCGCAGCCGCTCCTGGTCGCAGGGGACCGTCCCGAGGTCGCCGTCGATCCGCAGCGTCGCCGCCGACGAATCGGCCGTCGTCGACCACGCCGCGTCGACGACGTCGCCGAGCGGGACGGCCTCGAGGTCGTCGATCGTCTCGCCCTGCCGGGAGAGGACCAGCAGATCGCGGATGAGATCCTCCATGCGCGCCAGGGCGGCCGCAGCGTCCGCGAGCGGGCCGTCCGCGTCACGCTGCTCGCGTGCGAGTGCGACGTTGCCGAGCGCGACGTTCAGCGGGTTCCGCAGGTCGTGGGAGACGATGCCGGCGAAGGCGTCCAGCCGCTCGTTCTGGCGCGCGAGTTCGGCCTCGCGTTTCGCGAGCCGGTCGCGGGCCTCGAGCGAGGCGACGGCGTGGCCGATCGACTCCCCGAGTTCGGCCAGCACCGCCTGCTCGTGGTCGTCGAACACGGTCCGACGGTCCGCGTAGATACTGACGAAGCCGTAGACGGTCTCGCCGTGAGCGATCGGGACGACCGCGATCGACGTGACGCCGCGGCGCTCGAACTCCTCCCACCACGGCTCCATCGTCTGGTCCGCGAAGACGTCGGGGACGCACTGGATCTCGCGGGTCTTGATCGCGCGACCGCCGGCCCCGGTCCCGGTCGGGCTGTCGTCGACGGTGACCTCGATCGATTCGACGTACTCGTCCTCGAGCCCCGCCCGGGCGCTCGGTCGCACCCGTTCGGCGTCGGCGTCGTACCGGCCGAACCAGACCCCCTCGTAGGGGTCGGACTCGGCGAGCCGGTCACAGACCGCCCGCTCGAGGGCGTCCCGGTCGGTCCGGTTGACCAGTTCCTGAGTCGCGATCCGGATCGTGTCGTTGATGCGGTGTAGCCGCTCGATCGACTCCTGGCGCTCGCGGGCGCGGACGTCGTAGATGCCGACGAGCGCGCCGGCCAGCGCACCGAACGTCGCGACGTCGAGCGTCGCCGCCGACACCGGCAGTGGGGAATCGAAGATGACGATGAGGATGGTGAAGTGCCACGCGCCCAGCGCACAGAGCGCCGCCACGCCGGCGACGATCCACGCCACCATCCGCTCGGCGAACCCTCTCGCGATCAGCCGGTCGCGAGCCAGGAGCGCGCCGACGGTCACCAGCGTGACCGAGAGGACGAGCGGGATTCCCTCGACGAACAGATTGGTCGGCGTCGCTCCGCGACGGACGATGTTTACCAGATGGAAGACCGAGAGAACGACGCCCGCCGCCGCGAGGGTCCGCCCGACGGATCGATTCGAGAGCCCGGTCATTAGAACCGTTCACTAACCCGTACGAAGCGACCGGCATAACTCCACTGGCCTGCTATCAGGCGCGTATACAGTCAGTCGCGGCGTGCAATCGTTGATTGCCGAGAGCCGGCGGGATCGGCACTGTCGGCCGCCGGCCCGTCGACACTCGCGTGCGCCGGTCCGCCCGAGAGCGGCGGCGCGCCTCACGGCGGGGTCAACGGCGACGCTAGCCGAGTGGTGGACGGAGCGGCAGGAAAAGGGAGCAACTGGTGTATGGCGCAGTTGTGATGATGATGATGTGGCTTCCTGCCGCGTACCTCCTCCTATACGGGGAGCGGGCATACGGCTGACTCCTACACGATTTGGGAGCCGACCGGTCCGCGAGGAAGAACCCGACGACGTGATCACCTCGCCGGGCAGCAGCGAGCTCCGCCGGTTCGAAGGCGGCCGCTACTCCCAGGGGTGAGTTCCGCCCTCGCTCGGCCAGAGGGGGTACCAGTACTCCTTCTCGCGCTCGACCTCGAGTTCGCCGTCTAAGGCCGACTCGAGGGTGAACTCCGCGCTCGAGTCCCGTTCTCGGCCCGATCGGGGGACGAAGGGGTAGAACCGGCCCCGGCGGAAGGAGTAGATCCAGTATGCCGGTCCGTCGCGATTCTCGTAGGCGAAGACGGCCGCAAGCAGCCGCGAGCCGTAGCCGTGTTCGATGAACGTGTCCGCGGCGAAGTGCATGCTCGTGATCAGGTCCTCGGGGTCGTCGTCGGCGAGGACGACCCAGTGGTAGCCGTGGTCGTCACTGGTGACCGAGAACGCCGTGCCGGTCTCCTCGCGGCCGGCCTCGAGGATCGCCTCGACCTCGTCGACGGCCTCGCGGAAATCGGCAGAGTCGACGCCGGAGAAACAGAGCGCACCCACGTCGAGCGACTCGTAGCCCAGGTCGGCCTCCATAGTGAGGTAGGCGGTACTCATCCCGAAGAGGTCGTCGGGGTCGGCGTCGCGGCCGGCGTCGGCCTCGGCCCGGGAGCCGAGTATCGCGCGGAGTCCGTCCAGCAGTCCCATACCGAGTGAACGGGGTCGTCCCTTAGAAGGATTGCATTTCGCGCTCGAGGGTCCGGAGCTGTTCGACCCGCTTCTCGGTCGGCGGATGCGTCGAGAACAGCCGGCCGACGACGCCGGACTTGATCGGGATGATGAAGAACGCGTTCATCTCGGCCTCCTCGCGCAGGTCGTCTTTGGGGACCTTGTCCATCTCGCCGGAGATTTTCAGCAGTGCCGAGGCGAGCGCGGAGGGATTGCCGGTGATCGCGGCCGCGCCGCGGTCGGCGGCGTACTCGCGGTAGCGCGAGAGCGCCCGGATGAGCAGGTAGCTGATGATCCAGACGACCAGCGAGACGAGGATGGCGACGACGATGCCGCCGCCCCCGCCCTGCCGACCGCCGCCGCGGCCGTGACCGCCGCCGAAGAACGCCCCCCAGCGGACCATCATGAACGCGATCGTCGAGAGGAAGGAGGCGATGGTCATCACCATCATGTCGCGGTTCTTGACGTGGGCGAGTTCGTGGGCGAGGACGCCGTCGAGTTCCGCCTGCTCGAGCGTATCGAGGATTCCCGTCGTCACGCAGACGGCGGCGTTTTTCTGGTTGCGGCCGGTCGCGAAGGCGTTGGGCGTCTTCGAGTCGACCACCGCCACCTTCGGCTTCGGGAGGTCGGCCTGCTGGGAGAGTCGCTCGATCGAGGCGTGTAGCTGCGGGTACTCGTCGGCCGAGACCGTCTTCGCGCCCATACTCCGCAGGGTCAGCGTGTCGCTGAAGTAGTACTGCACGAGCGAGAAGCCGCCGAAGAAGAGCCCGAAGACGAGCAGTCCGCCGCCGACGTAGGCGGTGATCACGCCGGCGAAGACGATATACAGCGCGAATAGCAGAAACATCGTCACGAACATCCGAAGCCGCAGTCCCCAATCCGCCTGCCAGTTCATACCTAGAACAACGGGCTCGGTCGAAATAAGTGCCCTGACGGGACGGCCGCGGCGACCCGTCCCGCCGTGGAAGTGGCTCGACCGGGCAATCTGGCAGTGAGAAAACGTATATTCGTCGACCCGTTCCGCCGAACCACAGAATGCCCTCCCCACAGTCGGTACGCCTCGAGGAGTGTACGTGGACGGAAGTCGAAACGGCGCTCGAGAACGGAACGCGGACGGCGATCGTCGCGGTCGGATCGATCGAGCAACACGGGCCGCACCTGCCGCTGAACATGGACGCGCTCGACGGCGACGAACTCTCGCGTCGAATCGCCGCGGAACTCGGCGACGCGCTGGCAGCGCCGACGATCCGGCCCGGATGCTCGGGGCACCACATGGCGTTTCCGGGAACGATCACGATGCCGCCGGAGACGCTGATGGACGTGATCCGCGCCTACTGTCGCTCGCTGGACGACCACGGGTTCGAACACGTCGTCCTCGTTCCGACCCACGGCGGGAACTTCGCGCCGGTCTCGACCGTCGCGCCCGAGATCGCTCGCGAGACCGACGCCTCCGTGATCGCCCTCGCGGACCTCGACGATCACATGGAACTGCTGAACGAGGGCCTTCGCGAGGCCGGTATTGAGTATCGACAGGACGTCATCCACGCCGGTGCCGCCGAGACGGCCATGATCCTCGCGATCGAGGAGGGCCTCGTCAGGACGGATCGACTCGAGACGGGGCCGGAGGGGTCGTTCTCTACGGCGCGACTGCTCAGCGAGGGGTTCGACTCGATCACCGAAAACGGCGTGCTGGGTGATCCCGGCGAAGCCACCGCCGACGCCGGCGAGGCGATTTTCGACGCCGTCACCGACGCGTACGTCGAGTGTATCGAGGTCGAGCGCGATGCCGTAAGCGGCGGACCGAAGTGACCCGTCGGCGGCACCGCATCGTGACGACGACCGATAGTATGATCGTAGCTGATACTTCGCGTGTGGCTCGGTCGAACCCCTTCGTTTCGCATGGAGACCCTGTGACGGAGTCACGTCTGACGGGAGTACGTCGGCGGTCGTGTGACGAGCGTCTTACATTTCGTAACCGGACCCCACCGTTTCGCGTAGAGCGACGCGAGGGTCACGGAGCGAAATCGGTCGCGAACCCGAAGCGAAGACGGGACGCGATCGACGGGGCCGGTCGGCTCGAGCCGAGACGGGTCGCTTAACTCCGCGAGGCCCCAAACGGGGCCAATGAGTGAGTCGCGCGCGTTCTGTCCCCGGTGTGGGGACCCGGTTCCCGAGCGGTCGGCGAGCGACGCGGACGACGGTCAGGACGGCACCGGTGGACACGCGAACGATCCGTTACGCCCCGGCGCTGAGGTCGAACTCTGCGATTCGTGTTACTTCGAGGACTTCGACTTCGTGGACGCGCCGGACCGGATCGACGTCCGGGTTTGTGCCCAGTGTGGCGCGGTCCACCGCGGAAACCGGTGGGTCGACGTCGGCGCGCAGGACTACACTGACATCGCCATCGAGGAGGTCAGCGAGGCGCTTGGCGTCCACGTCGACGTCTCGGACGTCGCCTGGCAGATCGATCCCGAACAGGTCGATCAGAACACGATCCGGATGCACTCGTACTTCACGGGCGTCGTCCGCGAGACGCCGGTCGAGGAAGAGGTGACGGTGCCGGTCAAGATCGCCCGCCAGACCTGTACCCGCTGCGGGCGGATCGCTGGCGACTACTACGCCAGCATCGTCCAGATCCGCGCCGAGGACCGGACCCCGACGACCGAGGAGATCGACCGGGCGAAGGAGATCGCGAACGGGATCGTCGCCGACATGGAGGCCACGGGCGACCGCAACGCCTTCGTCACCGAGATCGGCGAGGTAGACGACGGGCTCAACATCAAGGTCTCTACCAACAAGATCGGGAAGAAGATCTCGAACAAGATGATCGAGGAGTTCGGCGGCACCGTCAACGACGCCGAAACCCTCGTGACCGAGGACGAGGACGGCAACGAGGTCTACCGGGTCACCTTCGCCGTCCGCCTGCCGCCCTACACCCCCGGCGATATCATCGACCTCGCCGACGACGACGGGGGTCCCGTCCTCGTCCGCAGCGCCCGCGGTAACCTCAAGGGCGTCCGCCTGACGACCGGCGAGCGCTACGAGGCCGGCTACGAGGAGGGCAACTCCCCCGACGCGCGGAAACTGGGCGAGCTCGAGGACGCGACCGAGGCGACGGTCGTCACCGTCGAGGACGACAACGCCGTGCAGGTGCTCGATCCGGAGACGTTTCGGGCCACGACGGTCGCCCGGCCGGACTACTTCGATCCCGACGCCGAGACCGTCCCCGTGCTGAAGAGCCGCGCCGGCCTCCACATCCTGCCCGAGGGCGATGACTGACGAGGACGCGGCGGCGGACGCCACGGAAGGCGACGACGCGCTCGAGCCGGCGGCCGACGAGGTCCTCGAGCGGGCGACGGCCGACGCGCCGCTGGCCGCGATCGTCGAGCGGTCCCGGGCGGAGACGGCCATCGAGTCGCTGCGCGCCGAGGGCGTCTACGACGACTCGCGGCGCGTTCGCGAGGCGAGAGGGGGACGCGACGCGACCGGGGACGACCCTAGCGGGCTCGCGCTGCCGGTCACCGAACCCCCGACCGAGACGCGGGTCCGCGAGGTCGTCCGGCAACTCGAGCCCGAGCCCCGGAGTCCGGACCTCGAAGACCTGCTGGCCGAGCGGGGCTGGAGCGAGAGCGACCTCGAGTCGGTGCCGGGTTCGTGGGCCGTGATCGGCTCGGTGATCCTCGTGACGGTGCCCGAGGGCTGTCCCGACGAGCGGGAACTCGGCGAGGCGCTGCTCGAGTTACACGGCGAGGCCGACAGCGTGCTGGCCGACGAGGGGATCGCAAACGACGGCGCGGCCGGCCGGTTCCGCGAGCCCCGAACCCGGCTGCTCGCCGGCGAGCGCGACACGGAGACGGTCCACACCGAACACGGCACGCGGTACGGCCTCGATCCCGCGACCGTGATGTTCTCGCCCGGCAACCAGGCCGAACGCGCCCGTATGGGGGAACTTGGGAGTAGCGACGAGCACGTCTTCGACATGTTCGCCGGCATCGGCTACTTCACCCTCCCGATGGCCCGGGCCGGCGCGCGGGTGACCGCGACCGAGATCAACCCGACCGCCTTCCGCTACCTGCTCGAGAACGCCGTCCTCAACGACGTCGGCGACCGGGTCGACGCCTACATGACCGACTGTCGCGACCTCGCGGGCGAGATCGAGGCCGACCGGGTCGTGATGGGATACTACGGAAGTTCGGACGGCGATGGCGGTGAGGACGGAAGCGCGGACCACGGCACGCGCACCGACGAGGCCCGTGACTTCCTCGCGGACGCCCTCGAGGCGCTTTCCCCCGGCGGCGTCGTCCACTACCACGAGGCGACCCCCGAGTCGCTGCTGTGGGACCGCCCGATAGCGCGCCTCGAGGCGGCGGCCGAGGACGCCGGACGCGATCTGGAGGTCCTCGAGAAGCGACGGGTCAAGAGCCACAGCGCGGGCGTGGTCCACGTCGTCGTCGACGCCCGATTCGAGTAGGCGCCGTCCCGTCGTCGAGTCGGGAGGCCACTGTCGTGAGATTGATACTCGAGGAGCGATAGCCGCCCGTATGGACAAGAATCAGATTATCGCCGTCGTCTTCGCGCTGCTGATGGTGACCTCGATGGTCGCCTGGGGAGCGACCGCCCTCTTCTAGCTCGGACGAACTACCGTCGGTCATCGCCGGTACAGCCGCGGGACGACCGTGGTTGCACCGGCAACGATGACAGCGGACCGTCTCACTCGTCGGTGTCCCAGACGTCCGCCAGCGGGCTCGAGCGGGAGGACCGTCCCGACCCGCTCGAGCGCGACGACGACCGTCCGGATCCGCCGTCCCCGTCGGCGCTGGACCCGCCCGGTCCCCGGCGCGAACCGGTGTGCGAGCCGCGATCGGACCGGCCACCCGACGCCGCGTCCGTCCCCTCGAGCGCGGCCCGGGGCTCGAACGCCGGCAGTTCCGGCCGTTCCATCCGGTCGACCTGGGCGGCGAACCAGTCGGGCATGTCCGTCCGCGCCCGCTCGAAGCAATCGAGCAGGCTCGAGTCGGCCAGATACGTCGCCCCGTAATCGTCGGGCGCGCGGACGACCCGGCCGCAGGCCTGGATGACCGTCCGGAGGGTCGTCCGGTAGTACCACGCCCACTGGCCCTCCTCTAAGCGGTGGGCGACCCGCGAGTCGCCGGTGTTGAGGAAGGGGGCCTTGCAGATGACCTGCCAGCGACAGAGGTCGCCCTTCAGGTCCAGCGCCTCCTCCATCTTCACCGAGAGGAAGACGTCGGGATCGTCGCCGGCCTTCCAGCCCTCGAGGGCGGCGTCGCGGCCGTCCCGGTCGTGGGTGCGGATCCGATCGCCGACGCCGAAATCGGCCAGCAGGTCGGCGAGGCGCTC
>SDGW01000548.1_pt1 | contig 15870 bp, 15 predicted proteins | sample 2873831 | NCBI WGS metagenome assembly SDGW01 (sample SAMN08132700, study PRJNA421101) | hypersaline lake metagenome | isolation source: celular fraction 0.22 microns magnesium sulfate-rich crust from ephemeral... | place: Spain: Penahueca Lagoon, Toledo | collected 2011-07
TCCTCCAGATGCGCGCCCGGATGAGCCTGCTCATGGCCGCTCGCAGCCCGGAGGACGCCGAGGCGCTGGCACCGGTGCTGGGGATGGTCGGCGCCGCGGAGAAGATCTCCGACGCCGCCGGCGACATCGCGAAGGTGGTGCTGGAGGAGGTAGGTCTCCCGGAGGCGATGCGGACGGCCCTGCCCGAGGCCCTCGAGACGGTCGTCCGCGCGGCGATCGTCCCGGACTCGCGGTTCGCCGGAGAGACGCTGGGCGAGCTGAACCTGGAGACCGAGACCGGCGTGCGGGCCATCGCCGTCCGCCGGGCCGGCGAGTGGCTGCTCAACCCCGACGCCGAGACGGCGCTGCGGGCCGACGACGTGGTGCTCTTCCGGGGCCCCGACGACGGCGTCGCCGCCGTCCACGAGGCGGCCACGGGCGAGGCCTACGAGCCACCGGAACCGCCCGAGAGCGAGCTCTCGGACCTGGAGCGGGCCGTCGACTCCATCGTCCTGATGAAAGACATGGGCGAACTCGCTGTGGACTTGGCCTACGGCGCCGTCCTCTTCGACAGCGAGGCGGTGGCCCGCGAGGTGGTCGAACTGGAGGCCGAGGTCGACGCCCTCCAGTCGCGCTTCGAGGCGTGGACGCTGCGGGCGGCCAGCCGGGTAGACGACCCCGTCTCGCTGCGGGGGCTGGTCCACCTGGCCCGGTCGACGGAGGTCATCTCCGACGCCGCGCTGGAGATCAGCGAGGGCGTGCTCCGCGGGCTCCCGACCCACCCCGTCGTCGACGAGGCCGTCCGCGAGTCCGACGAGATCGTCTGCCGGGTCACCGTCGCGCCCGGCAGCGAGCTGGACGGCACCACCATCGGCGAACAGCGGATCAAGGCCCGGACCGGGATGCGCGTGATCGCCGTCCGCCGGACCGACGAGAGCGAGGGCCGTGACTGGGTGGTCTCGCCCGGCGCGGAGACGGAGCTGGGCGCCGGCGACGTCGTCCTCGCGAAGGGAACGCGGACCGGTGCGGACCGCTTCTCGGAACTGGCCGGCGACGGGTGATCACTCGTCCTCGCGGGCCAGTCGGACCGCCGAGACCAGCGTGAACGCCGCCGTCAGCAGCCCGCCCAGCGAGACCGCCAGGACGAACCCGAGCGCCCAGTAGTACGCCGTCGGTCGCTGGGTCCCCGGGATCAGGACGAAGAAGGCGAACACGGTCGCCGTCACGGCGAGCGCGAGCCCGAACCCCCACGCGGCGTTGCGCCGGACGCCCAGCGCCCGGACCAGCGCCGCGCGGCCCGACTCCGGTTGACTCTCTGGCACGCGCGGGTGTAGGCACGGCCCCGACAAGGGCGCGTCGATAGCGTCCGGCGGGCGTCGGCGGCGCTCGGCCCACGGTTCGGTCCCCCCGTCGCCCGCAGACGGCGTCGATTCCGGTGCGTCCACTCCCGTCCGTCGCTTCGCTCCGTCAGCCGTTCGCGGCGTCACCGGACATCGCGAACCCGTCAGGTTCGCTCAGTTCCGGCGATATCGTTCGCGGACCGAACCGGTAAAGGCCCCGGCACCGAACGCTCTGTACATATGGTATCCCTCGGTACGGCGAGCGCCTCGCCGGGTGAGGTCGATACGGGGCGCCTGGAGGTCGGCGAGACCCGGGACGGCAGCCCCGTACGGCTGCCCGTGGCCGTCGTCAACGGGGCCGACGACGGCCGAACGCTCTACGTGCAGGCCGCCAGCGACGGGGACGAGCTCAACGGCGTCGGGGTGATCCAGCGTGTCGTTCCCCAGCTGGATCCCCGCGAACTGGCCGGCACGATCCTGATCGTCGGTATCGTCAACTACCACGCGTTCCAGGTCGCGGAGCACCGCAACCCGATCGACGACACGAAGATGAACCGCGCGTACCCGGGCGACGCGAACGGTACCTCCAGCGAGCGCATCGCGGCGGCCACCTTCGAGGCGGCCACCCGCGCCGACCTGATCTTGGACCTCCACCAGGGGTCGACCTCGCGGATGATCGAGGAGGCCCGCGTCCGGTGTGGCACCCGCCACCGCCTGCACGACGACTGCCTCGAACTCGCCAGGGTGTTCGGCTGCGGCCACATCCTCGATCAGAAGGGGCCTGACGGCCAGCTCGCGCGGGCCGCTCCTGACGAGGGCATCCCGACTATCGACCCCGAACTCGGCGGCGTGGTCGGCTGGGACGAGCACTCGATCCAGCTGGGCGTCGAGGGCGTGTTCAACGTCCTGCGGTACTACGGCTTCCTGGCCGGCGATCACTCGCCGGAGCCCCAGACGCGGGCCACCGGCTTCGACCAGTACGGCGCTCCCGCCGGCGGGCTCGTCGACTTCCGGACGGACCTGGGCGAGCGCGTCGAGCGCGGCGACACGCTGTACGCGATCACCGACGTCTTCGGGGCGGAGAAAGCGGAGGTTACCGCTGACTCGCCCGGGATCTTCTGGCGGTGCCGGCGGCTGCCGCAGGTCGCGACCGGCGAGTACGTCTGCTCCGTCGGGACGGACGTCACCTCCGTGTAACGGCGCGACCGATTGGGAAGTAACGGTGCGATCGACTGAGAAGTAACGGTGCGATCAACTGAGAAGGGCGTTTCCTCGTGCGGGGCGGGCGGTCAGGACCCTCCCGAAGAGCTACCGCCAGTCCGAGATCGAGACGACGGCGTCCTCGTCGACGGCGAGCCAGGAGGTCTCGGCGGTCACTGGGTCGACGTCCTCGCGATAGAAGACGCAGCGGCGCGACCCGTCGGCGCGCTCGTCGACGACGGTCGAGAGCTCTTCGCCGGGGAACTCCTCCTGGGGAAGTGGGGGACTGTCCGGGACGGCGGCGCGATCGGGGTCCTGATTCTGACTCATCACCCGCCTCTTGTCCCTACCCCTCCATTGTTATCTGGCTCCTACCGGGGCAAATCGGTCGCTTCCCCGATTCGAACCGGGGTCAGGCACCGCCTATACTGTCGGGTTCGGTATCTGTTCGCGTCCTCACCCGGCGTAATTATAGGCTGATTGACGCGAGGTCGATACGCTGTAGTCAGGAGTAAACACCTACCGCTCCGGATGGACGGACGTATCGAACCCGCCCCGGACCAGCGGCTTTGCGATGTGCCGGCGCGCCACCGGCGGCACCTCGTACCAGCCGCGTTCGAGATCTCGGTCGAGGGGTCGTTCGGCCTTTTCCTCCCGGTGGGTACCGCAGTCCCGGCAGCGGTAGCCCTGGTTCCGGCCGGCGCTGGCCATCGATCGGCCACACTCGGGACACGTCGGCGTGACGCGCTCGCTCGTCACGAGCTCGCGGACGGCGAACTTCTCGAGCTTGAGCGTGCCGTCGCTGACCTCGCCGCAGGCGGTGATCCGGTCACCGGAGCGCAGCGCGCGGACCCGGTCGCAGAAGCGCTTGGTCGGCTCGAAGGCGGCGCAGGCGAGCGTCGCGTCGCCGTCGCCGACGGTCAGGAAGACGTGGCCCCCCTCGCGCGTCTCCGGGGACTCGACCACCTCGCCGGTGACCCGGTAGGCGCGGCCGTCTTCGACCGCTCCGGGGTCGGCCTCCCGGAGGTGCGCGTCGGTCCCCTGGTTCGTGACGAACGTGTGCGCGCTCGCGACCGGTTCGCTCTCGATGGCGTCGGCCACTGTCCGGCACGCCTCGGGATCGTCCCCGCGGATCCCGTACAGGATCGGACAGGGCGTCCGCGGGACGCAGACGGGATACCCGGACTCGCGGTCGACCGTGTCCCAGACGGTCGGGTAGTGGTCATCCGCCGCCGCCCGGACCGATTCGGCGTCGACGTCGCGGTCGGCGCCCCACCGGTCGCGCTGGCGGTACGCAATGCGCTCGTACGTCCAGTCGCCGAACGCCCGCCACGCGCCGACCGCCGCGAGCGCACCCACCAGGCCCCGACCGTTACCGGCCGAGACGCGCTCGAACCCCGCCGCGTCGATCCGGTCGACGGCGTCGTCCGGGTCGAGCAGGTCACGCAGGGCCGACCGAGCGTGGTCAACGACGGCGTCCGGCACCGCCTCCGGCTCGCAGTCCGCGACGACCGCACCCGGGTTGGTCTTCGGGTCCTCGACCTCGGCCATCGACAGGACGTCCTCCGCCAGCGCGAGCGCCTCGTCCGCTCCGAGGTCGGTGTGGACCGCCAGCGCCGCGTTCCCTCGCGTCTTGTGCTCGACCGCCGGGTTCAGCCGGATCAGGAGCGTGCGCTCGACGCGGCCGCCCGCCGACTCGATCCGCTCCGCCAGCGTCGCTGCCGCGTACGTCGTGCACATCCCCCGCTCGCGGGAGTCCGTGTCGTCGATCCCGATGACCGTCACTGCCCGTTCCTCGGGTACGGCCCGACTAACGGGTTTCGTCTAGGGGCTGTATCGAACGGAATAGCCGACGGGACGACGACCGTTCCTGGTCAACTCTCTGTAACCACTGCAGCAACAGCAAACACCCAGAAAGCCCTCGCCCCGCTCGGCTCGCGCGACCCACGCTGTGCTCCTCGCTCACTGCGTTCGCTGCGGTGCTTGCGGGGTCGGGCTTCGCCGACCGCGCCTCGCCCTTTCATCCGCCAGGACCGCAGGCCTGCCCCTCTCCGGGTCGCACGATAAACGCGCTCCCGGCCGCGGTGCGGGAGGAAGCGTGTCGCGTCGCCAGGCGCGACCGGGGAGGAGTGGTGGTCCTATCCGCTCGCGGCGAGCAATAGCTGTCCCTTGGTGGATGAAAGGGCGAGGGCCGCTCGCGCCGGAGGGCAGTCGCTGGCCGACCACTATCCGAGCGGAGCGAGGATATGTCGGCCAGCGGCCGCGAGCGGGCCGAGGGCTTTCTGGGTATTTGCAGTTGTTCCGGTGGTTCCAGAGAACGGGCCGAGGGCTTTCTGGGCGTTTGCAGTTGTTGCAGTCGCTCCTAGGAGCGGGGCGAGGACTTTTTGGGCGTTCTCTGTTGGGATGGTAGCTCCAGAGACCACGTTGAGAACAGACGCTCACCCAGGTCTCTCGTCGACTGCTGCTAGCGGAAGGACTTACCTTCCTGAAAACCGTATTATATGAATGTACCGGGGGACGCGTCAAAACCCGGAGAAGAGACGCCCTCGCGGCGGCGCAATACATATATGCGGGGACCTACTTGTAATCAATAGAGGGATTACCACAATGTCACGGTCGGCACTGGTCGGCAACGTCACGGCCATGCTCGAGGACGCGGGGTTTATCGTGAGCGACCGGTGTGCGATCCGACCGAAGAGCTTCGACGTGGCGGCCCGCCGCGGCGAAGACGTGCTGCTGGTGAAGATTCTGGGCAACATCGACGCCTTCGACGCGCAGACCGGCGCGGAGATGCGGCGGCTGGGGACCTACCTGAACGCGACGCCGATGGTCATCGGCCTGCGGACGCGCGACGAGGACCTCAAACCGGGCGTGACCTACTTCCGCCACGGCGTACCGGTCCTGAGCCCCGACACGGCGCTGGACCTGTTCGTCGAGGAGGTCCCGCCGCTGATCTACGCCGCGCCGGGGGGCCTGTACGTCAACATCGACAGCGAGGTGCTGGCGGACGCACGCGAGGACCGGGACTGGTCGCTGGGGCGGCTGGCCAAGGAGCTGGGCGTCTCCCGGCGGACCGTCTCGAAGTACGAGGACGGCATGGACGCCTCCGTCGAGGTCGCCGCCGAGCTCGAGGAGCTGTTCGAAGCGCCGCTGACGGCGCCGGTCGACGTCCTCGACGGCGCCGAGGAGGTCCGGGACGAGGCGGAGACGCCGGAGGACCCGGAAGTCGACCCCGAGGACGAGCCCATCGTCACCGTGTTCACCCGGATCGGCTACGAGGTCCACCCGACCGACCGCGCGCCGTTCAAGACCGTCTCCGAGACCGATCGCACGCCCGAGCAGCTGCTGACGGGTCACTCCGAGTTCACCAAGTCCGCGGAGAAGCGGGCCCGGATCATGTCCTCGGTCGGCACGGTCACGCACACGCGGTCGCTGTACGTCGTCGACGACGCGACCCGGGAGTCCGTCGACGGCACCGCCATCGTCGAGGAGACCGAGATCGAGGCGATCGACGACCCCGACGAGCTCCGGGACCTGATCAGGGACCGCGGCGAGTACGAAGAGCCCGCCTAGGCGCGACGGCCGTCTGAGCGGCCGCGGCGTGCCGATACGCGCGTTCTCCCCATTGTAACTGACGAGCGGCGTCTCCGGCCCCCGAAACCGCCCGGGGCAGCGACGGATACGGCCCGTGTCGCCAGCTGAATCCAAATATCTTTGGGCGAAACGGGATTGGACGGACTGTTCTGATACCGGTCGTGGGCAAGTACATCGAGTGTATCGACTGCGGGTTCGTCCTCCGGGCGGCGAGCGCCGACGAACCCGTTCCCAGGCGGGTGGAATCGTGTCCAGAGTGTGACGGCACGACGTTCGAGTTCACCGGGGAGTAAACGGCTACGGGCCGACACGGATCCCGCTTTTTACAGCGCCGCGACGTCCGAGATCGACGCGGCCAACAGCGCACAGACACAGATCGCGAGCGCAGCGGCTATCCGTCGGTGAACGTGGGGAAAGGGCTGTCGAACGACTCTACGCCGAGGTTTCACGGCTTCGCCGCTCGCCGTCCTCGAGGATTCTCCCTCGGATCGGCGCCTCGCTACTCGCTGTAGTTCTCCTCGAGGTACTCGACGATGTCGTCGGACTCGGGCATCCCCTCGACGCCGTTGTCCTCGTCGACGAGCACGGGGACGCCCGTCTGGTCCGACACCGCCTCGACCTCGTCGCGCTCGCTGTGGGAGCTCGGGACCGTGTGGGACTCGTAGTCGAGGTCCAGCTCGTCGAGCTTCTGCTTGACTTTCGCACAGTACGGGCAACCCTCGAGTTCGTACAGTTCCAGGTCCGGCATCACCGTCGTCTAGCCCGTGCATGCCTTTCAGACCACCGGTGGCGTGCGCGAGGAACGCATCCGCGGGCGCAGGCGAGCGTCAGTCGGCCCGTTCGCGGTCGGCGGCGCGGTCCCGGAGGGCACCGAGCCGGCGGCGGACGCTGCGGCGGTGGGCGACGAGTTCGGCCACCCCCCAGGGGACGGCCACGGCGGCGCCGACCGTGAGGAAGGCGAACGACCACCGCGAGAGCCAGATCGGCCGGACGAACGGCGTGATGTGCGACCACCGCTTGATGACCCAGGAGAGGGTCCCCTCGCCGGGGAGGCCGTCGACGGCGCCCAGCATGATCTCTGACGGGGTGCGCTGGTTGGCGGGCCCCTCCTCGGCGCCGCCGTGGACGGTGTAGCTGCCGGAGGCGTTCAGCTGGCGGATGGTGGGCCCGTTCGACTCGTCGCCGGTCCCGACCCGCTCGGCGTCGTAGGGCGCCCAGGGGGCGTGGTACTCCCAGACGACCTCGCCCTCGGGCGTGACCTCGACGACGCGGTGGTGGAGCGTGTCGGTCACGAGCGTGTTGCCGTTCGGGAGGCGGTCGGCGTCGCGCGGCCAGTTGAAGCCGTCGACCTCCCAGGTGCGGACCCACTGGCCGCCGCTCTCGGCGGGGGTGCTGTAGGCGTCTTCCGGCACCGAGTCGTTGGCCATCCGGGTGTACTCGACGACGCGGTCGTTCTCGGAGTCGGCCACGAGCATCGTCTCGGTGCCGTTGCGCTGGAGCAGGTCGGGGTTGTGCTGTTCGTAGAGCGTCGAGTGCTCGCCGTCCTCGCCGAGCCGGCGGACGATCTCGCCGCTCTCGCGGTCGACCACAATGGCCTGGTCGAAGTTCCGCGGGCTGGCCAGGTACCGTCCCTCGCCAACCTTGTCGACGTCGTTGACGTGGGTCCAGTCCTCGGCGAAGCCGCCGGCCGTCGAGTTGGGGTAGTGCTCGCGGAACGTCCACTCCCAGGTGACCTCGTCGCGCTCGAGGTCGTAGACGAAGATGCGGTCGTTACTGACGCCGTCCTCGTACTCCCGCATGTTCGCGACCAGCAGCTGGTCGCCGTTGATCAGGTCCACGTCGTGCGTGTCGGCGGCGTCGAGCTTCTGCGTCCAGACCCGCGAGTCGTTGTCGGGGTCGTACTCGAAGACGATGGTGTCGCCGGGGACCGTCGAGGTCACGAGGACGTTGCCGTTCTCGAGGGGATCGACGTCGTAGAACCAGGTCGCGTTCTCCCCGCTGGGGAGGCGCCACTGGGTCCGTCCCTCGGGGCCGGCGGAGACCAGCCTGGCGGGCTTCTTGACGTTGTTCTCGCCCTGGAAGTGAAAGCCCTGCACGCTGACGAGCGTGTCGTTGTCCGCCGGTTCGTCGATGGCCCCCGGCCCGAGCGTGGTGGGGTCGTGGCCGGCGGCGGTGACGACCGCGGCCAGCAGGCAGAGCCCCACGACGGTGCCGAGGGAGAAACGGAGAGCGCGCCACCGGTTCATCGGGTGGTCGGAGGGACGGCCCGGCTAACCCTCTTGTGGTTCGCGCCCGGTGATGTGGTTTGGATCTAGTGGTGACGGGATTGCGAATGCGAACGGCCAGAAAGCCCCGGCTGTCGTCGGGCGCTTCGCCGCCGTGAACGCCACTTTCAGTCCCGTCCGATGCCGGCCGGTCAACCGTCGCTGGGCGGGACTGAAAGGGGCCGGTCGCTCGCGGGCTGTGACTCGCTGCGGTCCTCACTTCGTTGTCGTTCGAAAGACGCCTCCGGCGTCTTTCGTGATCACGAGAGAGCGAAGCTCTCTCGAACGACGGTCCTTGCGTCGTCTCGCTCCGCGAGCGACCGGGGGCTTTCTGGCTCTTTTACGTTCAAACCAGAAAACACGGCGTTACACCTAGGCCAGCACGTTCGTCCGGAGGACGAAGTAACCGATGAAGGCGACTGCCAGGGCCCACTGGCCCAGCAGGACGTCGTCGGCCTCGCCCTGGGCGGCCTTGACGACCGGGTAGGAGATGATGCCGGCGGCGATGCCGTAGGCGATGGAGTAGGTGAAGGGCATCACGATGATGGTCAGCGCCGCCGGGACCGCGTTGGAGAAGTCGTCCCAGTCGATGTCGACGACGTTGCGCATCAGCAGGACCGCCACGACCACCAGTGCGATGTGGGAGGCGTACTGCGGGATGCCGGCCGCGAGCGGGACCGCGACGAGCGACGCGAGGAACAGGCCGGCGACGGTCAGGGCCGTCAGGCCGGTCCGGCCGCCCGCCTCGACGCCGGTGGCAGACTCGACGTAGGTCGTCACGGTGGAGGTGCCGAGCATGCCGCCGACGGTGGTACCGACCGCGTCGGCCATCAGCGGCTTGTCGATGTCCGGGAAGTTGCCGTCCTCGTCGAGGAAGCCGCCGGCCTGGCCGACGCCGACCAGCGTCCCGGCGGTATCGAAGAAGTCCACGAAGAAGAACGTCACCACGACCAGCGCGAAGGAGAAGGCGTCGACGTTTCGGAAGCCCTCGAGGAACGCGCCGGCCAGCGGCGTGATGTCGTACTGGGCAGAGGGGAGGTCAGTCGGCGCCAGCGACGCCCCGGGAGCGACGCCCGCGAGTTCCAGCCCCCAGCCGGCGAGCGTCGTTGCGACGATGCCGATGATGATCGCGCCGCGGACGCCAGCCGCGTACAGAATGAACGTCAGGAAGAGCCCGGCCACCGAGAGGATGGCCACGGGGTCGCTCGCGACGGTGCCCAGCGTCACGAGCGTGGCCGGGTCGTCGACGACGATCCCCATCGCCTGGAGGCCGATGATCGCCAGGAACAGTCCGATCCCCGTTCCCACCGCGAACTTCACGGGCTGGGGGAACAGCTTGATGACGTACTCGCGAGCGCCGACCGCGGTCAGAATGATGAACAGGATCCCCTCGACGACGACGGCGGCCAGCGCCGTCTGCCAAGGGATTCCCATGATCCCGACGACGGTGATGGCGAAGAAGGCGTTCAGCCCCAGCCCGGGCGCCAGCCCGAACGGTCTGTTGGCGTAGAAGGCCATCACCAGCATCGCGACCACCGAGGAGACGATGGTCACGACCGCGATCATCTGGTAGACCTCCCCGGCGGAGTATCCGGGGAGGGCGATGCCGCCCGGCGGGCCGTTCTCGGTCGCGGTCAGGATGTCCGGGTTGACCACCACGATGTAGCTCATCGTGAGGAAGGTGGTCAGCCCGGCGCGCAGTTCGGTCCCGACGTCCGTGTCGTGCCCGTCGAGGTCGAAGAGGTCGTCCAGCGTGTCCCGTACGGCCATCCGTACGGGTGCCTGACTGCTTGCGGCCTTAGGCGTCCCGGTCCGCCGCGAAAGGTGTCCGCGCAGCTACTCATCGGCCAGGAACCGTCGCCTGCCGCTACTCGTCGGCGGCCAGAAGCTCCGAGGCGGTCACCAGCGACGACAGTTCTAGATCGTGCTCGGCGAGGTTCTCGGCGGCCCCCTCCTCGCGGTCGACGACTACCAGGACCCGCGACACCTCGGCGCCGGCCTCCCGCAGCGCCTCGGCGGCGGCGACGGCGCTCTGGCCCGTCGTCGCGATGTCTTCGAGGATCACGACTTCCTCACCCTCGAGGAGTTCGCCCTCGACGAGGTTGGCCGTGCCGTACTCCTTCTGCTGCTTGCGCGCGATGACGTACGGCGTGTCCGTCTCGACGCTGGTGACCGCTACTAGCGGGACCGCGCCCAGCGCGACGCCCGCCAGCTTGGTGCCGTCCTCGCCCAGCTCGGCCAGCTTCGCCGCGAAGGCCTCGGCGATCAGCGCCAGGCAGTCCGGGCTCGTCTCGAAGACGTACTTGTCCACGTAGTAGTCGCTCGTCCCGCCGTGGGACAGCTCGAACTCGCCGTACCTGACGGCGTCGGCGTCCCGCAGCGCCGCGATGAGTTCCTCGTCGGCCATACCCGGAGTCAGCGCCACTGGGGGTAAAAGGCGACGGGTTCGGCCGCGAGGGCGGGGGGCCGCGGACGCTCCCGTCGCGACGCGAATGGTCAAAGTGTGAGTGGCAATAACATACACTCTTGGAGGTAGCGACAATGCCCGCGCAGTCCGAACCGCGCGTGGAACCGCCCGAGTGCACGATGTGCGGGGTGGCGATGGAGCACAGGGCGGGCGGCACCGAGCGTTCCGTGCCCCTCATCGGGGAGCCCGTGGAGTACGAACAGTTCGCCTGCCCGGAGTGCGGCCAGGGCGCCCGCTTCGAGCGGTCCGCGGACGACGACGAGTGGAAGCGGGCGGTGAGACGCTGACGACGACTGACGCGTCTCGCCGCCGACAACGAATCACCGCGATGCGGCGGGGCGTCGCTCCGTGTCGACCGTGGGGTCGTCGAAGAAGCCCGACGCCCCCTCGATGTCGAGGGCGAACTCCGGGCCGAAGGCGCCCGCCGGCGTCTGATAGCCCGCCTCGGTCTCGCCGGCGAGGACGCGCTCGACGGCGTTCAGCGAGCCCTGGACGGTGACGACGTAGGCGTCGGGCGTCCGCAGTCGGGAGACGGCGCGCTCGCCGTCGGCCTCGTTCCTGGCCTCGCCCCAGACGTAGACCTCGCCGCGTTTCCGGGCCCGCTCGGAGGGGCCCTCGCGGACAGCGCCGGCGATCCGCTTCAGCGCCGCCTTCACGCGCGGCCGCGCCAGCACCGGCTCGAGGCGGGGGTAGACGCGCAGGGCGGCCCGCGCGGGCCGGGGCACGTATGCGTACACCTCGACGTTGGGGACCCCGGTCGTGTAGTGGGCCGTCGAGACGTCGCCCAGCGGCATCGCGACGGCGGACCGCTCCCCGCGGCCGAAGTCGATTGTCCGGGTCCGCTCGGTCGGTTCGATCCGCTCCAGTCGGCCGTCCTCGTAGACGTTGCTCTCGGTCTCGGCCCCCTCGACGGCGGTCTTCAGCGAGCCGACCGACGGGATCCGGACCGAGTCGACGCCGAGCGCGAGGTGGGTCGCCTCCGGGAGCCGGTCGACGAGGTGGGCCGCCAGGCAGTCCATCGGGATCGACGAGAAGCCGACGCTGGGCAGCAGCGTAACCCCGGCGTCGGTCGCCTCGCGGTCGTACTCCCGGACCCGCTCGACGACGGGGATCTCGCCCGTGATGTCGACGTAGTCCGTCCCCGTCTCCAGGCAGCCCTCGACGAGCGGGGCGGCGGTGTCGGAGAACGGTCCGGCGCAGTTGAGCACGCAGTCGAACCGCTCGAGCGCCCCGGCCACCGCGACGGGGTCCGAGAGGTCGAAGTCCAGCGCCGGCCGGTCCAGCTCTCGTACCTGCTTCTCGAGTTGCTCGCGGTCGTGCCCGGCGAGGGTCACGTCGAGGCCGCGGTCGACGGCCTCGTGTGCGATCAGGTTGCCGACGTAGCCGTAGGAGCCGTACAGGAGCAGCGAGGGCATGCGCGCCAGTAGGGCGCGACGGCGGTTAAGGGGTAGGAGCGTTGACGAGTTCGTGAGGAGTATCGCGCGAGGACGATCGGTCGCGGCGGCGGAGAGCGGGCGGAAGAAGGGTGCTTTACTCGGCGGTCAACCGCCAGCCGCCGTCGACGGCGTCGACGACGTCGCGGCGTTCCATCTCCGAGAGCACCTCGTCCAGGCGGTCGGGCTGGGCGATCTCCATCTCGATGCGCTCGACGCCGTGGTACTCCCAGAGCAGGCGCCGGACGTCCTCGCGGCCGTGGACCTCGTCGTCGCTCTTGACCATGACGCCCTCGATCAGCTCGACCATGTCCTCGACGAAGTTCCAGGGGTAGACGACCCAGGTCCACTCGGCGAGGCGCTCGCCGACGAAGTCCGGCTCGTGCTCGCTGGTGTCCAGCAGCTGCAGCGTCGCCGTCCGGACGTCGCCGGGATTCTGCTCCTCGACGAACTCGACGGCGGTCTGCAGCGATTGGCCCGTGTCGGCGATGTCGTCGACGACGAGGACGTCCTTGCCCTCGACCGAGCCCTCGGGCAGCGGGTAGCGGACCTGGGCCTCCTCGCCCGTCTCGGCCGTCCCGACGTAGTGTTCGACCTTCAGACTGGTCAGGTCGTCCAGCCCGATGAAGTCACAGAGGCACCGCCCCCCGAACCAGCCGCCGCGAGCGAGCGCGACGACCACGTCCGGCTCGAAGTCGGCCGCCTTGACGTCGTTCGCGACCGTCCGGCAGAGCCCGTAGATGTACTCCCAGTTGGTGATCGTGCACGCGAACTCGTCCGGTAACTCGCCCATGTTCCCTACCCGGCGGCTCGCCGACTTAAGCGTGCGGAAGGCAGAGAAGCCGTTCGGACTCGTGACAGGCGGAGCGGCGGTCCGTCCCGGAGGGCACCGACCGACGTCCCGTCGCTCTCCGCTGCCAGTAGCCTTTTCCCGCTCTCGGGCCCAAGCGCGTCCATGGTAGAGGACTCGGGACCGGCGGCGCGGCTCGAACGCCTGATGCTCGGCCGGGGCGAGGCGGCCTACCGGCGGCTCGTCGGAGCCGTGGGCCTCCTCACGGGCGCGCTCGTGGTCGCCTACGGCCTCCTCGCGCTGGACGTCGTTGCCCTCTCGCCGGGGCTGACGGCGGCCGTCGAGATCGCCGCCGCAGTCGCCGTCGCGGTCTTCGTCCTGCTGGGCGCCCTGCAGTTCGTCGTGCTGGGGCGGGCGGTCGAGCGCGGCACCGAGCGGGTCGCGGAGACCACCGAGCAGCTGGAGCGGGCCGCCGAGGAGGTCGAGACCGCCGCCGAGGACTTAGAGGAGACGGTCGAGGCGGTCGCCGACGAGGCCGAGGACCCGCCGGAGGCGGTCGACGCGGCCCGGGAGCGCACCGAGACCGCGAAGGAGGTTGCCGACGACGTCAGGGCGGCGGTCGACGAGGAGCGCGACCGGCTGCCGCACGAGGAGTGACCGGCCGCCCCCGCTCGACACCGTGGGATGGTATCTCGTGCCGCTACTGACCGTGTCGGTACGTTTTAGCCGCCACCGCCTCTTCTGTCGAATATGGTTTCGCTGTTGCTCGCCGTCGGGATCCTCGTCGCCGTGTTCGTCGGATTCAACATCGGCGGGTCGTCGACGGGCGTCGCGTTCGGCCCCGCCGTCGGGGCCGGCACGGTCTCTAAGTTTACCGCTGCCGCGCTGATGACCGTCTTCGCGCTGGCGGGGGGCTGGACGATCGGCCGCAAAGTGGTCGACACGCTGGGTAACAACCTCGTGACGACCCAGTTCACGATCGAGATCAGCATCGTCGTCCTCTTCTTCATCGGCTTCGCCCTCTTCCTGTCGAACGTGGTCGGCGTGCCGGCGTCGACGTCGATGACCGCCGTCGGCGCCATCGCCGGCCTCGGCCTCGCCAAGGGGACCCTCGACGTGGGCGAGATGACCGAGATCGTCACGTGGTGGCTCGTCTCCCCGGTGCTGGCCTTCTGGATCAGCGGCGTGATCGGCCGGTACTTCTACCCGACGCTGGTCGAGCGGTTCGCCATCTCCCAGACCGAGGGGTCGCTGCTGTCCTGGGACACCAGCGGCGCGCTCCCGCGCCCGGAACTGGGCGAGAACACGACTCAGCGGGAATTCGTCGGGACCGCGCTGGTCGTCGGCATCGGCTGTTACATGGCCTTCTCCGCGGGGGCGTCGAACGTCGCCAACGCGGTGGCGCCGCTGGTCGGCATCGAGGACGGCGGGCTGGCCATGGGTCCGGCCATCCTGCTCGGCGGGGGCGCCATCGGGCTGGGCGCGTTCACCATCGCCCGCCGGACGATGGACACGGTCGGGAACGATCTGACCGACCTGCCGATCGTCGCGGCGCTCGTGGTGGCGGTCGTCAGTTCGACGCTCGTGACCTTCCTCTCGGCGCTCGGCATCCCGGCCAGTTTCGTCATCATCGCGACCATGAGCATCGTCGGCCTGGGCTGGGGACGTGCGACGCGGACCGTCAGCCTCTCCGAGACCGTCAAGAGCGGGGGCAAGGACGTCGACGTCTCCGTCGGTGCGCTGACGGCCGACGCCGAGGACGCGCCGACGGTCGGCGGCGAAGGTGGGACCCCCAAGGAGACCGGCCACAAGCCCATCGGCGAGGAGAAGTCCGAGGACATCCCGAAGGCGGCGGACCTGTTCGAGCCGTCGACGACGGCCCGCGTCGTCTTCCTCCAGAACATCGTCCCCGCCATCGCCACGGTCGCGTCGTACCTGCTCTTCCGGTTCGTTCCCATCGGGTAGGGCCCCCACTGCCACGCGACTGTGGACTCGGTCGTAGCGGGGATCGTGGCGGCGGGATGGAGTCAAAAATCTCCGATTTTCGAGCGCGAGCGGGTGTCAGGAACAACTCCTGACAATCGGTCTGGGGTGAAAACAGCAACCTTCAACAGTCAGGGGGACGAACGTTCACGGTGATGCCCACGGTAGAGTACCTCAACTACGAAGTACTGGACGATCACGGCTGGGATATGTACGACGACGCAACCTTCGAGAAGGCCGCCGAGGCCGACCTCGACGACGAAGATTACGGTACCCTCGAGGTCAACGAAGGCGAGTACATCCTCGAGGCGGCCGAATCACAGGGCTACGACTGGCCCTTCTCCTGTCGCGCCGGTGCGTGTGCGAACTGCGCCGCCATCGTCGTCGAAGGCGAGATCGACATGGACATGCAGCAGATCCTCTCCGACGAGGAGGTCGAAGAGAAGAACGTGCGGCTGACCTGCATCGGCAGTCCCGACGCCGACGAACTCAAGATCGTCTACAACGCAAAGCACCTCGATTACCTCCAGAACCGCGTCATCTAACGCGGTCTCTCCGTTTCCGAGTCTCCCGAAAACGCTAACCCCTAGCCGCGGGTGCGGTCGGTGTGGTCACGCTCGGCTCCGCACCCGACCTGTTACGCTTGCTCGCCGTCCCGGCCTTCGGCTGGGCCGCCTGGCGGGACGTCCGGACCCGTCGCATCCCGAACCGCGTCTGGCTGCCACTGCTGGGCCTGGGCCTGCTCGCGCTCGTCGTCGAAGGCTGGCTCGTCGTCACGGACGGAACGATCACGCCGACCTACCTGCAGGCCTTCCTGCTC
>SDGW01000551.1_pt1 | contig 15854 bp, 19 predicted proteins | sample 2873831 | NCBI WGS metagenome assembly SDGW01 (sample SAMN08132700, study PRJNA421101) | hypersaline lake metagenome | isolation source: celular fraction 0.22 microns magnesium sulfate-rich crust from ephemeral... | place: Spain: Penahueca Lagoon, Toledo | collected 2011-07
TAACCGCTTGGCGGCTGTGCGGTGGGGCGGACGTTCCACCGGGGTGACCGGTTCACCCAGTGACGCCTCGACGACTGTACGGCCGTTGCTCGTGGACAGGACCCGCTGGCGATAGCCCCGCGGCCAGGTGGGCAGGTTATTTGGGTCGTCGTCGCCTACGTAACCATAGTCGCAGTGGCCCGTCGCCGGCGTTGTGCGAGGGGGCCGGAGACAGCAATGGACGAGACAGCAAAGTACCTGATACACGCGGAGATAACCGCCGCCGGCGTCGTCGAGCGTAGCGACGTCGTCGGCGCGGTGTTCGGTCAGACGGAGGGACTGCTCGGCGACGAGCTCGACCTCCGTGACCTGCAGGACTCGAAGAAGGTCGGGCGCATCGACGTCGATATCCGCTCCGAGGGCGGCAACTCCTACGGCGAGATGACGGTTGGAAGCGGGCTCGACAAGGTCGAGACGGCCATTCTCGCGGCGGCGCTTGAAACCATCGAGCAGGTCGGGCCCTGCAGCGCCGAAATCGCCGTCACGGACATCGAGGACATCCGCAGCGCCAAGCGCCGGGCCGTCGTCGAGCGGGCGACGGAACTGCTCGCCGACTTCGACGCCGATGCGGTCCGGACCGAAGACATCGTCGAGACCGTCCGCCAGCGCGCTCGCGTCGAGGACATCACCAGCTACGAGGGGCTCCCGGCCGGCCCCCGGGTGGCCGAATCGGACGCCATCGTCGTCGTGGAGGGCCGGGCGGACGTCCTCCAGCTCCTGAAACACGGTGTCAAGAACGCCATCGCCGTCGAGGGGACCGACGTCCCCGAGGCCGTCGCGGCCCTGACCCGCGAGCGGACCGTCACGGCCTTCCTCGACGGCGACCGGGGCGGCGACCTCATCCTCGAAGAGCTCTCACAGGTCGGCGAGGTCGACTACGTCGCCGTCGCGCCGCGTGGCCGCTCGGTCGAGGACCTGCCGTACGAGGCCGTCATGTCCGCCCTCCGGGAGAAGATTCCCTACGAGACCGTCGCCGACGCCGACTCGGCAGCGGCCGCCCTCGACGCCGACGGCGCGAGCGACGAGTCCGTGACGCTCCAGCCGGGCGCCGGGGAGAGCGACGGGGCGACCGCCGTCGCCGGCGTCGAGGGCGAGGCGACGACGGGGGCGACCGCCGCCGGGACCCGTCCCGATACCACGTCGGAGGCCGAGGAGTCAGTGGAGACGGGGGGCGAGGCGGACGCCGACAGCGCCACCGACGCACCGACTGCGCTCTCGGACCACATCGACGCCGTCATGGGTACCGACACCGTCCGCCTGCTCGACGCGGAGCTGAACGTTTGCTCGGAGGGCGACGCCAGCGAGGCGGTGTCGCTCATCGAGAGCTGTGACCCGGCGCCACGGACGGTCGTCCTCGATGACACCTGCACCCAGAAAGTGCTTGACGTCGCCGCCCAGCGCGGCGTCGAGGTGGTCGTCGCCACCGGCGACGGCGAGTACGTCAAACAGCCCACCAGCGTGCAGGTCCGGACGGTCTAGAGCTCCCGGACCAGCAACACGCCCGCCCCGCCGTCGTCGTAGTGGTCGGGCAGGTCGGCCTCGGCGCTGAACCCGAAACTTTCGTAGAACGACCGCACGCGCTCGTCGTCGGCACGGGCGGTGAGCCGCACCGTCTCGAACCCGCTGTCCCGGAGCTCGTCGAGCAGGCTATCGAGTAGTTCGGTCCCGTAGCCCTGGCCCTGCAGTCCGGGGGCGACGGCGAGTTCGGCGACGTAGGCGACGGGGTGGTCCGGGACCGTCAGCGTGTAGGCGATGGGTCCCTCGCCCTCCTCGAGAACCAGCACGTGGGGCGCGCCGTCGATGGCGACGGCCAGCAACTCGGGCCAGGGGTCGTCGAGGGCAGCCGACTGGATGGCTCGCAGGCGGGACTCGTCGGCGTCGACGGCGGCGCGAATCATATCAGACTGGCCGCCAGGGCAGCGCCGACGCCGGTCAGGGCCGCCGCCAGCGTCGCCAGCGCGTTGACGCCCTGGTTGCCGACGACGGTGCCCTCGACGGTGGCGCCGAGCACGCTGTCGACGGTCATCCCGACGAACCCACAGGCGACGATGAGCGCGGCGCCGGTCGGGCCGACGACCTCCAGCGTGGCAGCCGCGATGCCGGCTATAATGGCGGCGCCGACGAGCCCGGCCACGATGCCCTGCCAGGTGACGCCGCCGTCGGTGCCGGGCTCGACGCGCTCGAAGGTCGTGATGAGCCGCGGATTGTCATAGAGGCCGCCGAACTCGCTGGAGAAAGTGTCGGTCATGGCGGCGGCGACGGCGCCCGCGAAGGCATAGAGGAACAGCGTCGGGTCGACCGCGATATGGGTCGGGCTGGCGGCCCACAGCAACACCGCGAGCAGGGCGACGATGGAGTTTGCGAGCACGTTCCCGCTCCCGCGGGCGCCCTCGTTTGCCTCGGCGATGCCGCGGTCCTGTTTGGCCTCGTACTGGTACTTCGTCGAGAGGCCACCGAGCCCGAAGAAGGTGATGAGCATGGCGAACCAGCCGTACCCCCCGAGTACGATAGTGAGCAAGGAGAGCAAGACGCCGGTCAGCATCCCCGGGAGCGAGGCCGTATCGAGCGCGTAGGCGATGTATCCAAGCACCGCCGAGACGCCCAGCGCGACGAACACGCGCCTGGTCCCCGCGCCTGGGTCGAGTTCGAACAGGAGCCAGAGCAGCAGGCCGACAGAGAGCACCACGAGCGGGTCGTCACGCTCGAAGAGCACGGAGCGAAACAGCGCGGCGACGAGCGCGCCCGTGCCGGCCAGGAACAGGGCCGTCGGGAGCGCGACGCTCCCGGCGCCCGTCCGGGCGGCGATGACGGCCGCGGCGGTCCCACAGGCGAACCCGGTGACGACGAAGCCGGCCGTCGCCACCACCTCGTCGCTGTGGAGCCGATGGGCGACGCGCTGGCCGAAGTTGCCGTAGGCGACGATGACGACGGTGGCGACGAACACCCAGACGGGCAGGCCGAACTGTATCGCGAGGAAGGCCAGACTCGCCGCCGCCAGCGCGAACGCGGCCAGCCCGTAGAGCCGACCGTCCTCGTAGTCGCCCGGCCGGGCGAAGATATCGAACATCGGCGTGTCGGGGCCGACGGCGAACATGGCGAAGAAGGCGACCACGAGAAACGGCGCGGTAGCGGCGACAGTCGCGACGGCGGACGAGGTGAGCCCGGCAGCGACCGGCACGGCAAAGGCCAGTGTGCCGACCGCGGCGAACGCGCCCGCCCGTCGGACTGTGGTAGTCACGTCCCGCCGGTATCCCCGAGAGGCACTTACTCTTTCCGAACTGTCCGGGCTAGGAGCTGTTTGTGGTTCTGAACTGACCGTTGTCAAGAGGCGTAACATCTCCGCGACCGCGTACAGCATCATAGACAGCCAGAAAGCCCCCGCACTATCGACTCGCGCGACTCGCTGTCGTCCGAGAGAGCGAAGTCGTCCGAGAGAGCGGAGCTCTCTCGTGATCCCGAAAATCTTCGATTTTCGGACGACTCTCTCGTGATGAACGAAAGACGGCTCCGCCGTCTTTCGAACCACGCGCGCTCGCTTTGCTCGCGTGCTTACATCGTCGTGCTTCGTCGGTAGTGCGGCCCCTTTCAGTACCTGGAGACGCTTCGCGTCTCCCGACCCTCGCGGAGCCTCCGGCTCCGCTCAGTCCCACCCGTAGCCGGTTGGTCAAACAGCGCGGGTGGGACTGAAAGGGGCGTTCGCGGGCGGCTTTGCCGCCCGCGAGCTCGGGAGACCTCCGGTCTCCCGGTGGCGGGCTGAACGAAGGCGGGCGACGTAAGCACCGAAGCCGACCGAAGGGAGGTGAGGCGCGTCGTTCGAAAGACGCTCTGCGTCTTTCGTGATCACGAGAGGGCTCTGCCCTCTCGGACGACAGCGAGCCCCCCGAGTTCAGCCCGCCGGGGCTTTCTGGCTGTAAACACTGCTGTCTCAGTTGATTAACCTGTCTCCTGGCACTGCTGCGAGGACCGTGAGCTTTAGGCGAGCGGTCGGTGTAGCGGTGGGCGTGGGTCTGTACGAACGGTACCTCGCACTCCGACTTCGCCGGAGCGACGCCGACCTCCCGGGGACGGTCGCGCTGGTCATCACCGAGCGCGACCTGCTGACGGACGGGGCCTACACCACCTTAGAGCGGTTCTTCGAGTGGGCCGTCCGGCACGGCGCCGAGACGGTCGTGGTCTACGTCAGCGTGCTGGACGAGGAGGTGGTGCCGACGCTTCGGCGGGAGCTGTCGGACCTCCGTGCGCCGACCGACGTCGCCGTCCGCGGGCCCGAGGACCAGCGGGCTGCCGCCGCGCCCATCCAGATATCCATCGGGCTCGGGGGCCAGTCGGAGTTCGCGACGGCGGTCCGCAAGCTCGCCGAGCGCGTCGACAGCGGCGAGCTCACGCCCGAGGACATCGACGAAGCGGCCGTCGAGGAGCATCTCGTCTTTCCGACGGCACCGGACCTGGTCATCAAGACCGGCGCCGAGCGGCTCTCGGATTTCATGATATGGCAGTCGGTGTACTCGGAGCTGTATTTCACCGACGTCAACTGGCAGAACTTCCGGAAGCGTGACTATCTGCGAGCGCTGCGGGACTATCAGGAACGCCAGCGGAGGTTTGGACGGTGAGCGAAGCGAACCGTCCAAACGCTGATAGACGAACAGCGTGAGTCTATCAGAAGTTCGGCCGGTAGGCCGAAGTATGCTGACCGGCGGTCAGCAGCGGTTTGGACAGTGAGCGAAGCGAACCGTCCAAGCGCTGACAGACGAGCGGAGTGACTCTCTCGGAAGTTTGGTACGTAAGGGACCGGCCGTGTCGTGTTTCCAGACCGTCTCAGTCAGCCGCGGGCTCGATGTCGTCCTCGACGGCCGCCCGCTCGTTGCTCGGGAGCGCGTCGCGGAAGCGACCCAGCACCTGGCGGGCCTGGGGGAGCTCGGCGTCCTCGACGGCCTGGACGAGTGACACCGCGCGACGGGCGCGGGTGGTGCGCCAGGAGGCCTCGCGGTTCTGGTAGGTCCGAATCGCCCGAAGGAAGTCGATTTTTCGGAATTCGGGCCAGTAGGGCGTACAGAAGAAGGTCGCGGCCTCGTTGCCGTTGGCGTGCCACGGGAGGAAATTCGAGGTGCGTTCGTCGCCGCCGGTCCGGACGATGAGGTCGACGTCGCAGGTGGGCCCCTCGTAGAGACAGCGTTCGACGGTGTCGGCGTCGATATCTTCGGGGTCGAGCTCGCCGGTGTCGACGGCGTCGGCGATATCGCGGGCGGCGCCCAGCAGTTCGGCGCGGCCGCCGTAGGCCAGCGCGACGTTGAGGTTGAGGCGGTCGTACTGAGCAGTCCGGGCCTCGGCGTAGTCGATGGCCTCGCGGACCCGCCCGGGGAGCATCTCCGTCTCGCCGATGGCCCGGATACAGACCTCGGCCTCGTGGACGCGGTCGGCGTCCGCGAAGTTCCGGAGCTTCTCTTCGACGAGGTCGAAGATGTACTCCCGCTGTTCTTCGGGTCGGTCGAAGTTCTCGGTCGAGAAGGTGTACAGCGTCACTTCGTCGATATCGAGTTCGTCACACCAGTGCAACAGGGCCTCGGTGGTCTCGGCGCCCTCGCTGTGGCCCCGGGTCGTCTCGACGCCCTGCTTGCGGGCGTAGCGTCGGTTCCCGTCCATGATGACCGCGACGTGGCTGGGCGTTCCCGATAGTTCCCGCTGTAGTAACCGCTCGTAGGCTGCGTATCCCCACCGTTCGATCCGCTCTCGCATCACCTGAAGCATATCAACGAGCCGATAAGGCGTTTGTGGCTTGGGGACGGGCGTGCGAACTGCCCACATAGATTTATTAGGTGCGGGTGAGAACCTGCAAGCGCAATGGCGACCGGTACGGTAGACTTCTTCAACGACACAGGCGGTTACGGTTTCATCGACACAGAGGACTCCGACGAGGACGTCTTCTTCCACATGGAGGACATCGAAGGTCCTGACCTCGAGGAGGGGCAGGAAGTCGAGTTCGAAATCGAACAGGCGGACAAGGGTCCGCGAGCGAAGAACCTCACGAGGCTATAACAATGGCGACAGGTACGGTAGACTTCTTCAACGACACCGGCGGGTACGGTTTCATCGATACCGAGGACGCGGACGAGGACGTCTTCTTCCACATGGAAGACGTCGGCGGCCCCGACCTCGAAGAGGGCCAGGAGGTCGAGTTCGACATCGTCCAGGCCGACAAGGGGCCCCGAGCAGAGAACGTAACACGATTGTAACCAGCGGAGCGCGGGCTCGTTCGGGCTCGCCCCGCAATCCGAAGCCACTTAGGACGTGCCCGGCCCAGCCACGGGTATGAGTGACGGCGACGTACTCGACGAGGAGCTCTATCGGCGAACCAAGCAACTGCTGGAGCCCGGCGAGATACAGCTCAACGGCGCGGTGGTCCACACGGAGTACGACAACAGCGAGGAGATAGAGATGATGCAGGCGACCATCGACGTCGGCGAGCTGATTGCGGAGGGGTACGGGATGGACCCCACCGACACGTTCGTCTACTCGGGCAGCGACGACCCGCAGTTCTCCTCGAACCAGCACCAGGGGCTCACGCTGGACGACGAGGAGTTCGTCTGGGAGTGCCAGCAGTTGCTTCGCAACGGCTCCTTTGACCTCGTCTTCTACTACGAGGCCAGCGCCGACCACGAGGGGATTCTATCGGCTATCGAGGACGAGGGGTTCGCGGTCACCGGCGTTCGCGGGGATTAGTGCCCGTCAGTCGGGGAGCCGTTCCTGGCAGTTGTGGCAGTAGTTGTAGTCGGGGCCGTTTGCGGCGCCACAGATGCCACAGCTGGTCGCCTCGACGGCGGCCTGCTCGAAGTAGGTGTTCAGCTGTCCGGTGTCGCGTCCGGCCCGCCCCCCGCTGAACTGCTCGACGAGCGTGTCGTGGGCGGCGTAGTCCATGAGGCGGAACATGAGGACGAAAAAGAGCGGTGCACCGACCAGTACGAAGCCGTAGACCAGTAACCGAACGACCAGCTCCGTGGTGGAGATTGCCACACCGACTGTAGGGTTGCCAGCGTGGTAAGTTTTGCAGGCCTGCTCCCGCGCTGTTTTTATTCGCCGAGTTCTGACCACCGACTATGACTGACGAGCTCGGGCGGGTAGACCGTGCGATTCTCAACGCCTTTCAGGGGGGATTCCCCGTGGTCGAACGGCCCTTCGAACCGGCCGCGGCCGCACTGGCCGACCACGGCATCGACGTGACCGGTGCCGAGTTGCTCGAACGGGTCCAGGACCTGGACGACGACGACGTCCTGAGCCGCTTCGGCGCGCTCATCAACGCCGAAGCAATCGGCGGGACGGCGACGCTGGTCGCCACCCACGCCCCCGAGGACAGCTACGACGACCACGTCGACCTGGTCAACGCCCACCCCGAGGTCGCCCACAACTACGAGCGCGAACACCCCTACCTCAACATGTGGTTCGTGCTCAGCGTGGTCGACGAGGACCGCGTCGACGAAGTGCTGGCCGAGATAGAGGACGAGACCGGCGAGCCGACCTACAATCTGCCCAAACAGCAGGAGTTCCACGTGGGTGCGAAGTTTCCCGTCGAGGGCCCCCAGACACAGGCCGTCGACTGCTCGGACGCGGGACCCGAGGTCACCCCCACGGACCGGCGCTCGCTGACGCCCGAGGAACTCGACCTCGTGCTGGAGATTCAGGGCGGGCTGCCCATCACGGCCACGCCGTACGCCGACGTGGCCGACGCCATCGGCGCCGACACCGAGTGGGTCGTCGAGACTATCAAGCGATTCAACGAGGAGGGGAAGGTCCGTCGCGTCGGGGCGATTCCGAACCACTACGCGCTTGGCTACTCGGAGAACGGGATGACCGTCTGGGACGTCCCCGACGAGGTCATCGACGAGGTGGGGCCGGCCATCGCCGAGTTCGACTTCGTGACCCACTGCTACGAGCGCCCGCGCCACGAGGGGGTCTGGCCGTACAACTTCTTCGCGATGACCCACGGCCGCAGCGAAGCCGAAAGCGAGCAGCGTATCCAGCAGGTCCACGACCGGATGACCGACTACTGGGACGTCGACGACGAGGACTGGGACACGCTGTTCTCGACGCGTATCCTGAAGAAGACGGGTATCAGACTGGACGAGCGTGCGGAGGCCAACGCCGAAGGGGACTGATGATTCCGCTCCTCCACGATTTCACGGACGAGACGGTCCTGATACTCGGCGGTGGCCCGGTCGGTGCGCGCAAGGCCCGTCGCTTCGCCGCCGAGGCCCGGGTGGTCGTCGTCAGCCCCGACTTCGCCGACCGGGAGTTCGGCGCCGCGGAACTCGTCCGCGAAGCACCGGACGCCGACGGGGTCCGCGAGTGGGTCGCACGGACCGAGCCGGCGCTGGTGGTCGCGGCCACGGACGACGCCGACCTGAACGCGGTCGCCGAGGCCGCCGCCCGCGAGCGAGGTGCGCTGGTCAACCGCGCCGACGACCACGGCGAGCAGGACGTCGGTAACGTGGTGGTCCCGGCCACGGTCCGGTCGGACCCGGTGGTGATGGCCGTCGCCACGGGCGGGCACTCGCCGGCGCTCTCGAAATATCTCCGGGAGTCCTTCGAAGCACAGTTCGCCGACGCGGGAGAAATGGCCGAACTGACCGGAAATCTCCGCGAGGAGTTGAAGTCCACTGACATGACGCCCACGGAACGCCGTAATGCGGTCAGAACCGTTGTCAGGTCCGACGAGGTTTGGAAGGCTTTAGATAGTGGCAGGTCCAAGGCACGACAAGTAGCAGCAGACGTGATTGGATACCAAATGGGTGATACGTCGTGAGAGAAGATACGGGTGTCATCGTCGGCGTGTGCGTGAGCCACGAGCACGCCAGCGTCGACCAGCTGGAGACGGCCGCCGCCGACAGCCAGCGCCACGCCGTCGAGTCCCTGCTCACCGAGCCCGGTGTCTCGGAGGCCTTTGCACTCCAGACGTGCAACCGGACTGAGGGGTACGTCGTCGCGCCGGACCACGAGACGGGTCTGGCGGCACTGGAACTCTTTACCCGGGCCGTCACCGACGAGGTCGTCGTCGAGATGGGCCACGAGGCGAGCCTGCGCCACCTCATGCGGGTCGCGGCCGGCCTCGAATCCATCGTGCTGGGCGAGGACCAGATACTCGGGCAACTGCGGGACGCCTACGAGGACGCCCGCGGCGTCGGCGGTATCGGCCAGATGCTCGAGGACGGTATCACGAAAGCCATCCACGTCGGCGAGCGCGCCCGCAATGAGACCGAAATCAACGAGGGGGTCGTCTCGCTGGCGTCGGCCGCTGTCCGGCTCGTCGACCGCGAGTGCTCGCTTGCGGGGGAGACGGCCCTCGTCGTGGGCGCCGGCGAGATGGGGCAGCTGGCGGCCAAAGCCCTGTCAGAGCAGGTCGACAGACTCATTGTCGCAAACCGCACGGTCCCACACGCCGAACACGTCGCCGAGACCGTCGACACGGAGGCCAGCGCGGTGGCGCTCGACGCGGTAGAGTCCGCCCTCGCCGAAGCTCGCGTCGTCGTCTCGGCGACCGGGTCCAATGGCCAGGTGTTCGACGTCGGTGCCTTCGCCGACGCGGGCGAGACGGCCGTCGTCGACATCGCCCAGCCCCGAGACGTGCCTGCGGGGGCCGACCGGCTCCCCTCCGTGACGGTGTACGACCTCGACGCCCTGGAGTCGGTGACAGCCGAGACCAGACAGCAGCGCCAGCGGGCCGCCGAGGCCGTCGAGGCCCTGGTCGACGAGGAGTTCGACCACCTGCTGACCCAGTACAAGCGAAAGCGGGCCGACCGCGTCATCTCCGCGATGTACGAGAGCGCCGAGCGGGTCAAAGCGGCCGAACTCAACACCGCCATGGCACAGGCGGACTTCGACGAGGACCAGCGCGAGGTGCTGGAGGCGATGGCCGATTCTATCGTCTCCCAGCTGCTCGCGGCCCCGACCAAGAGCCTCCGTGACGCCGCCGAGGAGGACGACTGGGACACCATCCACACCGCGCTCGAACTGTTCGACCCCGACTTCGGGCCCGAACCCCCCGAGTTCGTCGAGGGGATGAACCTCGAGGACATCCCCGAGGGGATGCGCGACGACATCCCTCCGGCGGTGCTCGAACAGCTGGCCGAGGACTAGACGTACTCTGACGGCCCCGTGTGACGGAGAAGCGGTCGTACAACTGGCGGCCAGCGCTTCCTGAGATACTGTGGCAAGCCCTGCCGCTTTGCAGGGAGACCGAACGGGTGCTGTACCGGCTGGCACCGATTCAACGGGGCAAAATTAAACACTTCATAGGAAAAATTCGAATTTATGGGCCTGAAAAGGCCAAGATATAAACTACTCCTAGAGACCTCACTTGAGGCATATACGACGATTGCCATCTTTCTGGTGACGAGTTGGCTTACGTTCTCTTACCTCGGCTTTTATGCGCCCACTGTCTCCATGGGTGCTGCCTGTACGCTCTACTCGTTTGCCCGTTTGCCGGCGACTATTCACCAACTGAAAACGAGCGTTGTAATCTGGGGTCTTGTTCTGTTTGGGTACCTCCCGTTTGCTGGATTCGTGGTCGGTCAGATTGCTAACTGGGTCATCTTGTGTACATTCTGGGGCATCCCGCTCGTTTCGTATATGGCAGTCAGTGCGTATCCGTCACGGAAGCTCCTGTGACTGGCGCCCGGTGCTCCCTCCTATTCCCCGAGTCGAGCCACGGCTGGTATGACTCCGACTTGCTAACCACGACACTTCTGGCGGCCAAACCACTTTGAGGCTGGCAGGCCACCTGCCGGTATGGCAGACCTGCTTTCCGACGACGAGATTAGCGAGCGACTGCCCGACGACTGGGAGCGCCAGGGCGACGAGATAGTCCGCGTCTACGAGTTCGACGACTATCTGGGCGCGTCGGGCTTTCTGGCCGCCGCCGCGGGCCTCGCCGAGGACGCCTGGCACCACCCCGAGATGACGGTGCGGTGGGGCGAGTGTGAGGTGCGTCTGACGACCCACGACGCCGGCGGTATCACCGAAAACGACATCGACATGGCCGAGCGGCTGGACGACGTCTACGAGTAGCGTGGGCGCCCACGACCCGACCGAGGCGGGGGCCCGCTACGTCTTCCGCGTGACCGTTCGGTTCGACCCCCGGCCGGGCTACCGCGCCGACCCCGACACCGCCGAGACCGTCCTCTCCAGAGCGGCCGACCCGCCCGGCGAGGACGGCTGGCTGTTCTTCCGGGACACGCTCTGGCGCGGTGAACTCGGCGACGCCGCCCACGGTCGTCGGCTGGCCGAGGAGGCCCTCGAGGTCCCGGTCGAGTCGGTGACGTTCAGCGAACTCCGGACGAGCCAGGCGTATCTCGACGACCTGAAAGCCGCCATCGCCGGGGACCTCGCGGCGTTCAACGCCGAGACCGTCTCCGAAGTACTGAAAAAGTACCTGGGAAGTTCGATTCACGTCGTCCGAGTTTCCCGCTGACCGGGGGGCAGAAAGGCTTTACACGCGACTCCCCTACCATACTCTCCAATGACGGAGTACGACTTCTGGCTGTTCGACCTCGACGGGACGCTCGTCGACGTCGACCCGGCGTACCCGGTCGAAGTGATGGACCGGGTCGGCGACCGGCTCGGCCAGGGGTTCAGCGAGCGGGAGGCGGCGCTGCTGTGGTACGGCCAGGGCGACGCCAGGCGTGACTTTCTCGCCGAGCGCGAGGTCGACCCGGCGCTGTTCTGGGATATCTTCCACGAGGAGGAAGACCCGCTCGCGCGCGCCGAGGCGACCTATCTGTACGACGACGTCGAGACGTTCCTCAGCGAGCGGCCCGAGCCCGTGGGGCTGGTCACCCACTGTCAGGAGTATCTGACCGGCCCGATTCTCGACAGACTGGACATCGGCGACTGGTTCGATACGGTCGTCTGCTGTGACGACGACATCGGCTGGAAACCCGACCCCCAACCGGTCCACCGGGCGATGGCCGACCTCGGCGTCGGCCACAACGGCCACGCCGGCGTCCTGGCCGGTGACAACCCCGGCGACATCGGGGCGGCCTGGAACGCCGGCCTCGACGGTATCCACGTGAAACGCAGTTCGCCGTTCGGCGAGGACCGCTGTGTGCGTGGGGACCACCGTATCACGTCGCTCACTGAACTATGACCTAGCCGCGAGAGCGGTTCGGACCACCGGTCACGAGCCGGAAGATGGCCGTTTTATCATCAAGACAGACCGGAAGAGTCAGCGCAGACCGTCAGGCACCGGACGACTCGGCTTCGTCCTCGTCGTACCAGTCGGGCTGTGAGACGGTGATGCCCTCGCTGGTATCGAGCGAGAAGGTTATCATTGCCGAATCTTCCTCGGTCGAGAGGTCTATGTCCCCGCTACGAATCATGCCATCGCTGTCGACGGTCAGGCGTGCGTCGACCGTAGTACTCGAAGAGTTGAGATTTAAGTCGTTGTTCTCGGCCGCGGTGTCGTTTATCGAACTCGATTCGAGGACGTAGCGCGGTTCACCGTCGACAGTCGTGGTACCGGCGGTTTCCCACTCGATGACTTCGATGATACTCAGGTAAATGCCGGGGATGAACAGCACGGAGCTAGCGTACCGCTGCTCTCCGTAGGTGGTCTCGCCCGTCGTGGTGTTTCGCTTGGCGTCGGTCCCGTTGGTGACGTAGTAGATCGTCTCCCCGCTCTGATTCGCAGTCGATACCTCGTAGAGCTGGGATTCGGTGTCGTTCTGGTAGCCAACGGTGTATCCGCTATTTTTGCTCTCCACGGAGAAGTCGAAGTCCACGTGCCCCGACAACCCATCTTCGTTGAATCTATCAAGCAGCGCAGAGATGTTCGTGACCTCGCCGTTCTCGACGCCGGTCAGGTCGTTGATGGAACTCTCCATCGTGGGCGTCGATTCGTTCGATTCCGCAGCGGTCTCCGTCGCTGTGGGTGTCCCACCGGTCCCGCCGGTGTTACAGCCGGCCAGGAGCACCGTTAACACAACCAGCACGGTCGCAATTTTTCGCATGGTAACTCATGTCCAACACTGTATTATATATATATTTCGACACCCCTTACCACGGGTCCGGGCGCCGGGTCACGTCGGTACCGGACCGCTGCTCGGGGCGCCACTACTCAGTCGCTGGCGTCGCTTCGCGCACCTCAAATACGCACTGGCCCGGCTACGGCAGATAGTCCCAGTCGTCGACGGTGACGGTAGCGCCGGCCGCGAGGTCTGGCTCGTCGGCCGGTGCCATCACCCAGCCGTCGGCCCGCGTCGCCGTCGCGAGGTCGGTCCCCGACAGCGGCGTCGCCGCGCCGTCGGCCAGTGCGACCGGGACGAACGACCGGACCGCGGGGTCAGTCTCGAGGGGGTCGGCGAGCGTCGCCTGATGGGTCGGATGGTCCGCGAGCGGCGCGTCGCCAAAGCCCTTCAGCAGGGGCCGGAGCAACTGGACCGCACCCACGCGGGCTGCGACGGGCGACTCGGGTAACAGGAGGACGGGTCGGTCCTGGACCACTGCCAGTCCCGTCTCGCGGCCGGGCGCGATAGCGACGCGGTCGGCGACGACGTCGCCCAGCTCGCGGACCACCTCGCGCACCGTGTCGCCCGGTTCGGTGCCGGTCAGGACCACGACGTCCCGCGTCAGGTCGCGCTGGACGGCCATCCGCAGGGCGGGGGCGTCGTCGGCCACGGCGTTGCGGTAGGTCACTTTGCCGCCCCAGCGGTCGGCGTACTGGGCCAGCGTGAACCCGGCCGTCTCCACGCGCTCGTCCGGGCCGGCGTCGTACTCGACGAGCCCGTCGCCGGTCGGGACGATGCCGACCTGCGGGCGCTGGCGGGCGAGTACCTCGTTCACGCCCGCGGCCTTCAACAGCCCCAGGTCGGCGGGTCGGAGCTGGTGGCCACGCTCGAAGACGGTGTCGTCGACACCGATGTCGGCACCGGAAATCCGGTCGTTGGCCGTCGCGTCGGTCGCCAGCACGCGCCCGACCGCGACCGAGAGCGGGATGCGGTCGGTCCGGTCGACCGGTGCCGCGTAACTGCCAAGCTGGCGGCGAGCGGTCTCCAGCGTACACTCCTCCACGTCGGTCGGCGAAGCCCCGGCCATACCCCGCGTTGGTGCTACGGGGGCAAAAGCGTCCGGAGCTCTGGGATGGGTTCACATATACCGACAACGCTTTTGAGTCGCCCAGCCGGGGCCGAAGGTATGGTCCTCCCGCAACTCGTCGCCCTCGGCGCCCTCGCCGTCGGCGGCTACTTCTGCTACACCGGCGGCCGCCGCCTGACGACGGTGTACCACATCCTCCGGAACGACCCCCTCCCGGTCCGCGAGCTCCACGGCCACCGCGGGCCCGTCGAAATCGAGGGCCGGGCCGTCGAAGGGGATGCTGGCACCGTCGAGGCCCCCTTCACCGGGTCGCGCTGTCTGGCCTACACCTACGCGGTCGAGGAGCTGCGCCAGTCGGGCAAGAGCCAGTCCTGGGAGACGCTCGACACCGGGATGGGCGGCGTCGATTTCGTCGTCGACGACGGCACCGGGCGGGTGGTCGTCAATCCCGAGGGCTCGGACATCCACCTCGAATCGCACTCCGTGACGATTCCGCCCCACACCGAGTTGCCCGAACGAATCGCCCAGTACGTCGCCGAAAACGAGAACGTCGACCCGCAGGACAGGGTCGTCGACCTCAAGATAACGCAGTTCGAGGTCGGCAACAAGCAACGGTTCACCGAGCGCCGCCTCGACGTCGGCGAGACGGTGTACGTCTACGGGCAGGCCACTCGCGGGCCGTCCGCCGAGTGGGGGAGCAACCTCGTGGACGCGCTCGTCGGCGGCGGGGACGCGACGCCCGTCTTCGTCATCTCGGATACGGACGAGCGCGGGACGGCGTGGCGTATCGCCCACGGCGGCCTCTGGCGGGCCGGGCTGGGTCTCGTCGTCGTCGCCGTCGTGGCACTCACCCTCTCCTCGCTCGTATGAGAATCCGATAGATTCCATCCCAGAACCTGAAAACGCTTTTATCCGGCCGGAAGTGCTTGAACGTATGGGCCTTCCAGAGCATATTTTGGCCACTGTCTTCGCCAGCGATCTCAAGCCGTTCTTCTTTCAGCTCGTGTTTCTCGTCGGTATCGCCATCGGCCTCCACATGTGTTACAACGCTTTTCGCCGACTGACTCGTGTGTACCCGATTCTCAGCAACGACCCGCTGCCGGTGGAGCGACTCCACGGCCACCGCGGTCCCGTCGAAATCGAGGGGCAGGCCGTCGAGGGCGACGACGGCACCGTCGAGTCGCCCCTGACCGGCACCCGCTGTCTGGCCTACAGTTACAAGGTCGAGGAATATATCCGAGAAGGTGGTAACATGAACTGGGCGACGGTCGGAGCGGGGATGGACGGTGTCGAGTTCGTCGTCGACGACGGCACCGGACGGGTGGTCGTCGACCCCGACGGCGCGGATATTAATTGCCAAGCTCACTCGGAGCGGGTCAGGTCCGGACGCAAGCCACCCAACGTCAGCGACGCCGTCGAATTCATCGACTCGAGTGAGAAAGTGTACGGGGTCACCGACCGAAGAGCACTCACAGACGATGTCGTCGAATCCATGGACTCGAATGAGAAAGCGTTCGGGTTCAGCGAGCTAAAACAGAGCACAGACGATGCCGACGAACCACTCCGGCTAATCCAGGACAACCAACAGCGATACACCGAGCGCCGTCTCCACCCGGGCGACGATGTACACGTCTACGGGCAGGCCCGACGCGGGCCGTCTGCCGGGTGGGGAAGCAGCCTCGTCGACGCGCTGGTGGGCGACGGCGACGAAGCGCCGATGTTCGTCATCTCGGACA
>SDGW01000552.1_pt1 | contig 15832 bp, 15 predicted proteins | sample 2873831 | NCBI WGS metagenome assembly SDGW01 (sample SAMN08132700, study PRJNA421101) | hypersaline lake metagenome | isolation source: celular fraction 0.22 microns magnesium sulfate-rich crust from ephemeral... | place: Spain: Penahueca Lagoon, Toledo | collected 2011-07
ATACAGCCTTATCCCTGAATCGGTTAACAGTTTCCTATTTGACTATCACTGACGGCCATCGCCGCCGCCGACGACACGTTTACCCGGTCGTTTGCGCTACATTCGCCCATGAGTGAGACTGCCGAGCCACCGATCACGTTTTACCGGCTACAGGGCTGTCCGTTCTGCGAGCGGGTCGCCCGGCTGTTAGGCGAGTACGACCTCGAGTACCGATCGCGGTTCGTCGAACCGATGCACTCGGACCGAAACGTCGTCAAACGCGTCGCCGGCGTCCGAACCGTCCCCGTCATCGTCGACGAGACCACCGGCGTCACGATGGCCGAGAGCGAAAACATCGTCGACTACCTCGAGACGACCTACGGCGACGGTGGCGCCGACCGTCCCGACGCAGCCACGGCGAGTGCGGGAGGCGAGGACTGATGCTTGGCTTCGACGTCGTCGACCTCGGCCCAGCAAACCATCCTGAACCTGGCGAGACAGCACCCGCGTTCACTCGGCCGCTGGTCACCGACGAGTTCTGGGAAGACCAGCCGCTCTCGGCGCTGCTCGACCAGCGCGACGGCCCGACCATTCTCGTGTTCACGCCGATGGCCGGCTCGTTCCTCGCGAAGTACGTCTGGGACGAACTCACGGCCCGCGGCTGGGACGAACGCGCAGGCCACGTCGTCGGCCTGACGGCTTCGACTCCCTACGAGGTCGCGCAGTTCATCGAGGACAACGACTACCCCTTCCGTCTCTTTGCCGATCCAAGCAACGAGGTCGCCGACTCCTACGGTATCGCCCACGACCTCGACGGCATGACCGGTATCAGCGAGCCCCGCGTCGCCGTCTTCGCGCTCGACGACGATCGCACCATCGAGAGCGTGTGGGTCGCCACCGACTGGCCCGAGTTCCCCGACTACGACGAACTCGAGGCCGAGTTCGGCCTCGAGTAAGCACAGCCCCGAGCGACAGCTTTTTGCCGGAGATCGGCCGAGTTCGAATCGAATGAGCGAATTCGACCGTGCAGCCGAGGCGATCGACGACGGGGAGCTCGTCGTCTACCCCACCGAGACCGTCTACGGCCTCGGCGCGGCGGCACTCGAACCCGAGGCTGTCGAGCGGGTCTTCGAGGTGAAAGAGCGCGATCGATCGAAGCCGCTGTCGTTTGCGGTGCCGTCGGTGCCGTCGGCGCTTCAGTACGTCCGCGCGACCGAACGAGAACGGCGATTCATGGCGACGTTTCTGCCTGGACCCGTGACGGTCCTCTGTCGGCGACGCGAGAGCGTCCCGGACGAACTCACGGCGGGTCGCGATCGAGTCGGCGTCCGCGTGCCGGATCATCCCCTCGCGCTCAGGCTCTGTGAGCGAGCCGGCACGCCGATCACGGCGACGAGCGCGAACGTCAGCGGCCGACCGAGCGTCCGGGAACTCGAAGACCTCGATCCCGAAATCCGCGAGGCCGCTGCCGTAGTCCTCGACGGCGGCGAAACGGACGGCACCGAGAGTACCGTCGTCGATGTCGCCTCGGAGACGATCCACCGCCGCGGCGCACAGGCTGACGAGATCGAGCTCTGGCTCGAGACCAACTAACCAGCACCGTCAGCCAAGCCCCAGTAGCGACCGCAAGGTCCGCGTTTTGACCCCACACTCTGGAGCAAACTCGCAGGAGTCGCATTTCGAACGAGCCCTCGTCCGCGGCGGTGGTCCATCCAACTCGCGAACCGTCCTGAGCGTGCTTCGATACTGTGCTTTCCGTCTGGTCGTCATATCGACAGAGCGAACCACGCCGTGGGCGGGATACTCGAGCCAGACCCGCTCGACCGATTCCTGCCCTTCCCAGGCGAGTGCCTTCGCAGCCGCGACCGCATGAACCGACTGCGATTGCCAGATGCCGGTTTCGGGCGGCGCACCCGACGAGATCAGCGCCGGCTCGAGCGGGTCGGCGAGCACCTTGTGGACGATCCCACGACAGTGACGGCCAGTCGCGAACACGTCCCGCTCCTCGGGATTCCGAAGCCGTTCCCAGTCGCCTGTGTCCTCGAGACGCCGTTTCGTCGTTTCCAGCCGCTCGCGGTAGCGACTGGGTGAAACGGCAATGGGCTCGGACTCGAGGGTATCCAGTGGGGTCTCGAGCAGCGTTTCGTAGCGAGGCTCGAGTGCGCGGACCGCCTCGACTTCCGGCGGCGGTTCGCGCTCTTCAGCCGGCAGTGCGCGCTGATAGTAACACTTCCGCGCACAGTAGGCAGCAGTCCGGAGATCGCTGAACGAGACGTGGGTTCGGGTCACGGCTCGTCTGGCCGCGCGTTCCTATAAAAAGGTTCGCCGAGTGATCCAACGGATACCTACTGGCGATCTGTGGGAGATTCGGCAGAAGCCATCACTGCATCCGCGAGCGACTAAAGGGAGCGAGCGGGCCGACGACCGATGTGGAGCGAACGCGGTGAGCGGAACGGAGGGGGAGTGCTTTTGATCAACCTTTTACCGAGGGACGCCGCGAGCGAGGCACGAAGCACCTCGCTCGCGGCAGACCGCAGCGTAAAAGGTTGTTAGAAGTCCACGTCCGTCTCCATTCCCTCCGTCGCGTCCTCGAGGCCGTCTTCGCGGACGTCGGTGGTCATGCGCTCGGTGATGTCGGCGTCTGCGAGGATGCTGTCGAACTCGTCGCGGTAGCGGTCGTTGGCCGTTCGGGACTGGGTTTCCGCTTTGGCGACGCGGCGGTAGCGGCGGATCTGGGCCTCGCTGACGTCGTACTCGTCGGCCAGCGTCGCGTCGTCTTCCTCGCGATCGCGGATCGCCGCGAGGTCGACCTCGTCGGCGTCGGCCTCCTCGACGAGATGCAGCGACAGCCGCGCGTCGAAGACGACGTCTTCGTCGACCCCCAGCTCGGCAGCGAGGTCGGCGTCGCTTCGCTCGTCGTAGAAGCCTCTGGCGACCGTGATCAGCTCGTCGTCCGACAGCGGCGTCTCGAACGCGTAGCGCTCGCGCATCTGCTGGACGACGCTGCGGAGGCGTTCTTCGTCCGAACGTTCGTCTCGCTCGAGCGAGCCGCGAGTGTCCTCCTGTGATTCGGTGACGGTTGCCTCGCCGTCGGTCACGTCGGTGAAGATATCACGGAGTTCCTCAGTTTTCTCGTTCATGGGTGGACACTCCCGACGGGAGTCTATTTAAGCCTGTTGCCAGATAGCGTCAAACTGGGGCCGTTTGAAGAAGAACCGGAATTATAAACTAAAAATGATGGAGGTGTTTTCGCAAGACTGCAGCGGGATTTGCCGCGGTTCGGTGTGACAAGAATTAAGTCTCAGCCCACCACCTCATTGTGCATGAATACGTTAGCACAGGCAGACGTCGCAAGGGAGACGTACTGGGGAATCACCAGCGTCGAGTACGCGGTGTTTTACTTCCTTGCGTTCGTGACGGTTGCCATCTTCACCTACGGTGTCTACCAGCGGTTCGCTCGGTATACGCAGGGTGACGGCGAGTCGTTCCCCCGACTCGACGATCTCCAGCGTCGTGTCGTGAGCGCGGCCAAGATCGTCCTCTCGAACGAGAAGCAGTTCAACCGGGACCTCTACGGCGGGTTGATGCACTCGTTTATTCTCTGGGGATTCCTGACGCTGTTTATCGCAACCTCCATCCTGATGGTCGAGGAGTACGGCGCGAAGAAACTCCTCGGCGTCTCGTTTTGGAACGGGGACTTCTATCTGGCCTACCAGTTCATCGTCGACGCCATGGGCCTGCTGTTCGTCATCGGTATCGGGATGGCCCTCTATCGGCGCTACTGGATCCGCAACCATCGGCTCTGGGATCGTCACACCTCCGCCGAGGACGATCTGTTCATCTGGACGCTGTTCGCACTCGGGGTCGGCGGCTTCCTGCTTGAGGGACTGCGCGTCTACAGCGCCGGGATTCCCGACCACGAGGTCGTCAGCTTCGTCGCCTACGGGATGGCACTCGGCTTCGACGCGCTCGGACTGCCGACGCTCGGTCCCGACCAGGCCGGGCTCAACGGAGCCGGACTCAACGTCGAGAACCTCCACTGGCTCGCGTGGTGGACCCACTCGCTGATCGCCTTCTTCTTCATCGCGTGGATCCCCTACGCCAAGCCGTTCCACATGCTCTCCTCGTTCGCCAACGTCGTCACCCGCGACGAGAAGGCCGGGAAGCGCCTGCCCAACGTCCCTTCGGATCTGGACGCGACCAACGCCGAGTCCATCGACGACTTCACCTGGAAAGAGCTGCTGGATCAGGACGCCTGTACCAAATGTGGCCGGTGTTCCTCAGTCTGTCCCGCCAAAGCCTCTGATCGACCGCTCGATCCCCGTAACGTCATCCTCGATCTGAAATCCTACCGCAAGGACCTCGAGGCCGGCGGCGAGGAACAGCCGATCATCGCCGACGGCGGCACCTCAGTCATCAACGCCGAGACGATGGAGTCCTGTATGGCCTGTATGGCCTGTATGGACGCCTGCCCCGTCGAGATCGAACATCTCAACAGCTTCACCCGGCTCAACCGCCAACTCACCGATCAGGGTGACATCGACCCGAGCATGCAGGACGTCTTCCAGAACGTCATGCAAAACGGCAACACCTTCGGCGACTCACCCCGAAATCGCGGCGACTGGACCGAGGAACTCGAGTTCGACGTGGCCGACGCCCGCGAGGAGGAAGTCGACTACCTCTGGTACGTCGGTGACTTCCCGAGTTATGACGAGCGCAACAAACAGGTTGCGCGCTCGCTGGCAACCATTCTTAAAGAAGCCGACGTCAGCTTCGGTATCCTCTTCGACGACGAGAAGTTCGACGGCAACGACATCCGTCGCGTCGGCGAGGAGTTCCTCTACATCGAACTCGCCGGCCACCACGTCGAAACCTGGGAAGACTGCGAGTTCGACACGATCGTCTGTACCGACCCCCACTCCTACAACACCTTCAAAAACGAGTACCCCGAGGTCGACTTCGAGGAGTTTGCCGACGACCCCATGATGCCTTTCGAGTACGACGAGCAGTGGAACGCCGACGGCGAGATCGACGTCTACCACTGGACCCAGGCCGTCGAGGAACTCGTCTCTGAGGGCCATCTCGAGCTGTCAGGGACGGAACTCGACTACACGGTCACCTACCACGACCCATGTCATCTCGGCCGGTATAACGACGAGTACGAAGCCCCGCGCGAGCTCATCACAGCTACGGGCTGTACGCTCGAGGAAATGCCCCGCAACCGCGCCAACTCCTTCTGCTGTGGCGGCGGTGGCGGTGGCCTCTGGATGGACTTCGAAGAAGAGCCCAAACCGAGTGAGGAGCGTATTCGTGAGGCGCTCGAGGACACCGACGCCGGCAGCGGCGTCGAGAAGTTCGTCGTCGCTTGCCCGATGTGCATGACGATGTACGAGGACGGTCGCAAGACCGGCGGCTACGAGGACGACATTGAGATCGTCGACGTCGCTGAACTCATCGTCGAAGCCATCGGTAAGACCGACGAAGCGAATGTGCCATAGAAACATCATTTCCTTTTATAGGCTGAACAGGCGCAATACCACGCCGTTCACGGCGTGGATACGCGCCGTAACTTGTGGTAACAACCCACCGTTCAAACGCCACCCCCGAATTTCCCATGGTGATGTTTAAGTGACAGGCGACCTACTGTAGAGTAGGAATCGGTCGGAACGGATCGGATTCCGAACCGTCCTTCGGAGGCGGCCTGTCCGCCCACGAAACGAGGCAGTATCCGAAAAGGCAGTCGGTGAACGCACATTCCAGAAGAGTGTGTCTGTGCTGACTGTTCAAAGCGAGCACCACGATACCCCCGACTCTGCTGACACCTGCCGGCGTCCCGCTGGCAAAAACAACACCGGGGCGCCAAACACGGTCGAGGATAGGGGTAACGGCGGTTTGGCACTGCCAGCAGTCCACCAGTTCGATGTGTGGGACTACCCGTGCCCGAAAGGACTGGTAGTCCAACGACTGGACTGCGAACCTGAAACTCCTACCGCTCGGGATTCCTCCGCGTTTACGCGGAGGAGGATGTCAATTTGGTCCGGTCACCATCCAAGATCGAATACTCGAGCAACCGGTCAAGGGCCTCCTCGGTGGCTGGTTTCTTGTCGGACCCGTATACCAAGTGAACCAAGAGAAGCCAATCCGCAGTTATTGGATTATCGGGGAGAAGAGATTCGGCGAGGTGGAGGTGTCTACAGGCTGAGTAGGGCGAGTGCCTCGGGGCGTGACCCGAAGGTGAAGCCCGTCAAAGGGATTAACGTACCTTCTCTCGTATCGTCGTTTCACGACCGTGATGTGGGTTAAAGACCGTAATCCGAAGCGGTCGTTCGGAGGTTTGGAAATGCGACTCCGCTCAACACCCTGCGACGGCAGGTGAGACGGGAGTTGTCGGGTCGTGGTGGAGCGACCGACCCTCACGGATACCAGCGAGGTGTTCGGGTGTTACTTCCAACCGACCTTAATCGGGAAGGTCGAGGGGAATTAAATTCGCCTGCGTCCGTCCGCCCGTTTCTGGGCGCTCGGACAAAACGGTGAAGCCTCGGGGCTTGTCCCCGAGGTACTTCACTGTTCGGACGGGTGCAGTAGCGTCAGTCGTTTGTCGGCCGACGTTGGTCTCCGAAGATCCGTTCCAGGTCCTCGTCGTCGTAGTTGACCAGCAGGCGATCCTCGTCCTTGAACGTCCGCAGCACAATGTTCGTCGTCGAGTTGTCTATGCCCTCGGTCTGGATGATCTCTTCCATTAGCTTCTGGAGATGCTCGTGATCTCGCACACGTGAGAGCACATAGAACGACATCTCACCAAGCATGAAGAAGACCCGCTGAACGCCGGAGAGGCCGGCAATCTTCTCGGCGACTTCCTCGTATCCAGGACCGTCATAGTCGGCGTTGATTTCGGTGATTGCTGTCAACTCGAGGCCGAGCTTCTGGGGATCGAGCTGAGCGATCTCTCCTTTCACGATGTCCTTCTCCCGATAGTTTTCCATCCGATAGTAGATCGTGGAGGTACTGACGTCGAGCTCCTCGCTCAGTTCGTCGACGTCGATATCCCCGTTCTCATCAAGCCGGCGGAGGATCTGGAAGTCCACCTCGTCGAGCGCTACCTTCGGCATCGACTGGTTATTGGCATTCATCTCGTTAATATGTTAGGTTAATTCCAATCTTCGCGGAATTGGGTTGGAAGGCTCCCAATCAGATCGCGTATACGATCACTGTCGGACCGCATCAGCGTCGATCACCGGACGGTCCGCACGCATCGGGTTCCGTTCGTGCTCGGCTGCGACGACGCCAGGGTCGAGCGTGACAGCGACCTGGCCAGGTCCGGTTCCCAGCTCGACGATCGTTGTCCCATCGGGTTCGATCACCTTGCTGTGTCCACAGAACGTGTTCCCGGCCTCCGTGCCGGCGCGGTTACAGCCGATCACGTACGCACCCTGTTCGACTGCGCGTGCGGGCAACAGCGTGTGCCAGTCGCGTTCCATCCGGACCGACCAGGCAGCGATGTTGACCACGACGTCACACTCGGCGCGCGCGAGCGCCAGACTCGCAGCGGGAAAGTTCAGATCGTAACAGATCTGGATGCCGATCCGACCGAACGGTGCGTCGACGACGGTGTACGCATCACCGTCCGTGTACTGTTCGGTCTCGTCGTTCCAGAGGTGGCGCTTGTCGTAGCGCGCACGCACGGTTCCGTCAGCGTCGAGCCAGACCGCACAGTTGTAGACATCGTCGCCGTCCTGGACAGGCATCCCGAACAGCACCGCCGTCCGGGCGTCGGCAGCAGCTGTACTCAGCACCTCGGTCGTCGGACCCGGAATGGGTTCCGCTACATCGGGGAGGTCCTCGAAAACGTGATACCCGGTCGTCGCGAGTTCCGGGAATACCACCAGGTCCGCATCGGCGGCGGCGATCGCCTCAGCCATCCGGTCGAGCGTTCCGTCATCTGCCGCCCCGAGCGTGCTGTCAAACTGGACGACACTGGCTGTGAATCGCTTCATCGTCCCTCGAACACCGGTTCCCGGTCCTCCTGGAAGGCAGTGACCGCCTCCTCGTGGTCATCCGTCTGTGAACAGATCCGCTGTGCGCGGGTGGCGTCCTCGAGCGCGCACTCGAGATCCACGTCGAAGCTCTCGTTGACAAGTCGCTTGCTCTGGGCGAGTGCGATCGGTGGTCGGCCGGCCAGTCGGTCGGCGAACGCTGCGGCCGCGTCGAGTAGCTCGTCCGCGGGAACCTGTTCGCGGGCGAGGTCCCACTCGACGATTTCCTCGCCGACGAGTTTTCGGCCAGTGAAGATGAGTTCCTTCGCGCGTGCCTCGCCGATCAGTCGCGGCAAGAGGAACGCACCGCCGTCGCCGGGGACGAACCCGACGTCGATGAACGTCTCGCCGATGACGCCCTCGTCGCTGACGATGCGGAAGTCACAGGCGAGTGCCGTATCACAGCCGGCACCGAGCGCGTAGCCGTTGACCGCCGCGATGACGGGCGTGTCGATTCCGCGGATCGTTCGGACGACGTTCTGGAACAGCCCCAATCCCGTCTCGTACTCGGCGAAGTCCATCTCCGGGGTCAGGGGCATGTCGTTTAAATCTACCCCGGCACAGAACGCGTCGCCAGCGCCGGTAAGAACGATCGCGCGGATTTCGTCTCGGTCGTCTAAGTGCTCGAACGCCTCGACCGCCCCTCGAAGGAGGGGTTCGTTGTACGCGTTCATCGCGTCGGGCCGGTCGTACGTGATGCGGGCAACGTGATCGGCAGTCTGTTCGACGGACAGTGGTGCGTCGGTTTCAATCATCGGTCGTTCCTCGCGAAAGGGGCGCTTCGCCGCCGAGCCTCGCAGTACCGTCCGACTCGAGCGTGATTGCGGCATCGACGACCTCGACGCCGTCTTCGGTGGCGAAGACGGGATTCAGGTCCAGTTCGGACACCGACGGATTGGCTTCGACGAATTCGGAGACCGAAACCAGCAGATCCACAACCGCGTCGCGGTCTACGGGTTGGTTCCCGCGTGCGCCGTCGAGCAGCTCCTGGGCGTCGATATCCTCGAGCAGCCATCGAGCGTCAGCTTCGGTAAGCGGCAGTGCCCGGAACGCGACGTCTTCTAGTACCTCGACGAAGACACCGCCGAGGCCACACATGACCACGGGGCCGAACTGCTCGTCGTCGACGACGCCGACGATGAGTTCGACGCCGGCGTCGGCCATCGGCGAGACGAGTACGCCGTCTATCTGTGCGCCGGGATCGTAGTCGTGGGCCGCCGCGAGCAGATCGTCGTAGGTGTCGCTGGCCGCCTCGGTCGAAACCTCGAGTGCGACGCCGCCAGCCTCTGACTTGTGGACGATGTCGGGCGAGACGATCTTCATTGCGACCGGCCCGCCGACTGACGCTGCGGCGTCCCGTGCGTCGTCCGGGCTCGTCGCGAGTTCGAACGGCGTGATCGGGAGATCGGCCTCCGAGAGCGCGCACTTGGACTCGAACTCCGAGAGTTGCGTCCGGCCGCTGGCGAGCGCGTCGCTGATCGTTTCGGCCGTGTCAGTCGTCCCGGTAAGCTGGAAGTCACTGCTCTCGCTGGCGGCCGCGACGCGCTCGCCGTACGTTGCCATGGCCTCGAGGCTCGCGGTCGCGACGTCGAGCGATTCGACGACCGGAATTCCGTTCTCACGCAGGACTGCGTGTGGGTCCGTGTCGAATCCTTCGTAGGCGCTCTGGACGACGAGCGGTTTCCCGTGTTCGGCCGCGAGGCCGGCCAACTCGTCTGCGGCCTCGATCTCGACCTCAGTGTACTGTTCGGCAAAGCGGATACCGTAGCCGCCAAAGAGGCCAGAGAGCATGAGCGCGTCCACGTTCGGATCGGCGAGAATGGCTTCTGCACAGTCGACGAACACGGACTGATCCTCGTCCGTGCCACCCGCAACGTCCACCGGATTGACGACGCTGGCCGCGTCCGGGAGGACATCCTGAAGTTTGTCCTGTGTCTCGTCGGTGAGTTGCGGGATGGCAAGCCCGCGTTCGGAGAGGGCGTCCGCTGCGAGCGTGGCATGGCCGCCGCCGTCCGCAAGGATCGCGACGTTCTTGCCGTCGGCGCTGGAAAGCGACGAGAGCGCGTTCGCGACCGACAGGAGTTCGTCGGAGCGTTCGACGCTGACGACGCCCGCCTGCTCGAGGACGGCATCGGTCACCGCGGCGTCGCCGGCCAGCGACCCGGTGTGAGAGGAGGCCGAGCGCTTACCGACGTCCGACCGTCCGCTCTTCAGGACGACGATCGGCGTGTCCGTTGTCACCTCGCGGGCCTGCTCGAGGAAGGCCCGACCGTCGCTCATGCCCTCGACGTAGCAGACGATCGCGTCCGTTTCGGGGTCGTCGTCGAAGAAGGGGAGGTACTCGTGGAACTGGAGGTCGGCCTCGTTCCCGACGCCGACGTAGTGGCTGAAGCCGACGCCCTCTCGGGTGGCAGCCTCGGTGAACAGCGAGATCGCCATGTTCCCGCTCTGGCAGAGCAGCGCGAGGTCCCCCTCGGGGACCGTGTCCGCGCCGACGAGGTTCAGGCCTTGGTGGACGTTGATCATCCCGGAGGTGTTCGGACCGATCAACCTAACACCATGCTCGCGCGCGAGGGAGACGATCTCGTCTTCGAGCTCTTGGCCGTCTTCGCCGGCTTCACCGAAGCCGACGGCGACGACCACCGCGCCCGCGAGGTCCGTGTCTCCGCAGTCCTCGAGGATCTGGGGAACGATCGGTGCCGGGGTGACGATGAGCGCGAGGTCGACGCGACCGGGAATCGCGGAGACGGTCGGGTAGACCTCGAGGCCACGGATCTCGTCGGCGGAGGGATTGACCGGGTAGATATCGCCCTCGTAGCCACCTTCTTGAAGCGTCTCGATGGCTTGATAGCCCCGTTTGGTCTCGTCGGTGGATGCGCCGACGATGGCGACCGAGTCGGGGTCCATGATACGGTCGATGTCAGTCGAACGGTCCGCCACGGTTAGACCCCCTCGAACGACGGTTCGCGGTCCTCGGCGAACGCGTCGACACCCTCTTGCCAGTCATCAGTTGCCATACAGGCCAGTAGCGCTTCGGCCTCAGCTGTCAGCATGTCATCACGCGTTGCCTGGCCGACACGCCCGAACTGTTCTTTGGCGAACTCCATCGGAATCGGGGCGTTCCCTGCAAGCTCCGCGGCCAATTCGTCGACGGCGTCCTCGAGTTCCCCGTCAGGGTGTGCGCTCGTCACAACACCTTCATCAGCTGCTTCCGCGCCGGTCAGCGACGCCGCCGAGAGGACGAGTTCCTTCGCACGGGCCTGCCCGACGCGTGCGGCCAGCGTGTACGTGACACCGCCGCCGATGTACGTTCCGATCGACACCTCCGGGAACCGAATCTCCGCGTCCTCGCCCATGAGCACGAAGTCAGCACTCAGTGCGAGTTCAGCACCCGCACCGATGGCGTACCCCTGAACCTTCGCGATCACCGGTTGCGGATGCATCTGAACTGCTTTGGCGGCTTCTTGTGCCTGCCAGACGTATTCACGTCGTTCCTTCTGGGTGCGCTCGGCCTCATCGTGGTTCTCCATGTCGGCACCAACGCAGAAAGCCCGTCCTTCACCTTCGAGAACGACGACGCGCGCATCGTCGGCTGCTCGCTCGAGGCCGTCGCGGATTCCCTCGTATAACGCGGGCGTCACTGCGTTGAGACTATCGGGTCGATTCAGCCGGACGCGCGCGACGTCCCCATCACATTCATACTGCGTTGGTTCCTCCGCCACTGTGTCTGTGGTAGTCATGGTCAAGCGACTACGTAGACACATATCAGTTATACACATAAATCTTTGCTCGCTCCTAATTATAGAGGTTAGATTCAGAATCTTCACAAAACAGTGGTGCCTTTCTGGGAAAGACTATTATACTATTATGTAATAGAAACTCACGGCAATGACACACAAAGGCATGCCAGATCGACGGGACGTACTGACAACAGCAGGTGCTGGGACACTGACGGCACTAGCGGGCTGCACATCACTGCTCAGTAGCGGTTCGGGCAGCAAACTCCGGTTCCTCGGTTTCGGTGGGAACACACAGGAGACCCAGATGTCCGTGTTCGACAGTTGGGATTCGGAGATGGGCGTCGAAGGGACGTCGGCTGGCGGAACGACGGAGATGATCTCGCTGATCAAGCAAAACCCTGGCTCATTCGACCTCGTCGCGCTCAACGACACCGGGATGGCACGCGCCCAGAAGGAGGACATCCTTGAGCCGATCGATCTCTCGCAGGTACCGAACTACGAGAAGAACATCAAGGAGTCGGCGCGGACGCTGTCGTTCAACATGAACGGTGAGGACACCATGGGCCTCATCCGCGAGAACGGCGCGACGGGCTTTGCATACAATACGGACAAGGTCGACGGCGAACTCACGTCGTGGGAGGCACTTCTTGACCCCGCATACGAAGGAAAAGTATCACTCATCGACCGGACGATCGACCGGTTGTCGAATGCTGCAGCCGCAGCGGGGCTTAACATCAATGAGGTCCCGGATGACGAAGAGAAAACGGACACGATGTTCGAGCAGGCACGTGAGGAGAATCAAAACGTCTTCGCCTACTGGGGCGACGGGGCGACGTCGATTCGCTACCTCCGCCAGGAGAACGCCTGGATCTGTGAGGCATGGGGCGGCCGTGTGCTCGCGTTGCAAAATGAGGGCTACGACAACATCGAGTACATCATCCCCGAGGAGGGTGCGATGGGGTGGTCCGACAATCTCGCGATCGTCAAAGGAACGGAAAACAAGGAAGCAGTCCACGAGTTGCTTAATCACACCTACCAGCGGGAGAACCTCCTCTCTCTCTCCGAGGGGATGAATTACACCGTTCAGGTCAAGGACCCGCCGAGTTCGATGCAGGAACTCCCCGACTACGCGCCCGCGGAGGATCTGGCCTTCCGGGACTGGGATGCGGTGCTGCCGAAAGAGGACGAGTGGACCCAGCGACTCGACACCATCAAACAGAACTAACCCCCAATGCTCGAAGTAGAAAACTTCACGAAGTACTACGGGGAGCTCTGCGCCGTCGAGGACCTCTCCTTCCGAATCGAGGAGGGGGAGTTCGTCACGTTGCTCGGCCCCTCCGGCTGTGGGAAGTCGACGACGTTACACGCGATCGCCGGCCTCGTTGAACCGACCGATGGGCGCATCCGCCTTCGTGGGACGGACGTGACGGACCTCCCACCAGAGAAGCGCAACATCGGGATGGCGTTCCAGTCGACGGCGCTGTTTCCCCATATGACTGTCCGGGAGAACATCGCCTACGGACTGAAGATGCACGGCTACTCGACGGCCGACGTCGAAGAGCGCGTTGAGGAGTCGCTCGAGCTCGTCGATATGCCTGCCCACGGCGATCACAAGCCAGGCGAACTCTCCGGTGGCCAACAACAGCGCGTCTCGCTGGCTCGCTCGCTCGCCTACGAGCCCGACATCCTCCTGCTCGATGAACCCCTCACGGGCCTCGATCGAGTCCTCCGTGAAGAGATGCGCGGCTGGCTCAACCGGATCCAACGCGAGGTCAACGTCACGACGCTGTACGTCACCCACGATCAAGAGGACGCGCTGTCGATGTCGGACAAGGTCGTCGTCCTCAACGACGGCCAGGCCCAGCAGATCGACAGCCCTGAACAGATTTACGAGTCGCCAGCTAATCCGTTCGTCGCGGAGTTCGTCGGTAAGTCCACGCAGTTCAACGGCACCGTCACCCACGAGAACGGGCAGGCCGTCGTCTACAACGACGAAAAACGGATCACGCTCCCCGATTCGAGCATCGACAACGACCAGTCCGTCTCGCTGTACGTCCGTCCGGAAGACATCGAGGTGAGTCCCGAATCGACGGGGGCCGAAAACGAGTTCCGCGCGACCGTGACCGATATCGCGAACCTCGGGAACCGCGCGGAGGTGTCGGCCGAACTCGAAGACGGGTCGACGGCGCTTGCACACACCACGCGGTTTCCGGACATCGACGCCGACGACGACGTTTACTTCAGGTTCCCGGCCGACCGGGTGATCGTCCTATGAGCGTCCAACGGGGCGGTCTGGGGAGAGTGACACATGTCATCGGCGAAGGGCTCGAGGGGCGGATCGCCAATCGCCACCTGGCGCTGTTCGGGCTCGGATTCGTCGGCCTGTTTTTCGTCTTGCCGATCCTGTTGTTGATCCCGGAGAGTCTGAACCTCGGCTCGTCGACGCCGTTTGAATCCTACTGGCGTGTGATGAACGGTATTTACGTGGACGCGTTCGTCCGGTCGTTCCTTTACGGGTTCGTCACGACCGTCGTCACGCTCGCGTTGGCGTACATGCTGTCGTACTTCCTCGCGTTTAGCACCGAGCGCGTCCGCGCAGCGATGATTCTCATCATCGTTCCGCTGTGGATCGCGTACATCGTCCGGTACTTCGGTATCCTGCTGTTCCTGTCACCGGCCGGTCCGCTGGCCGACCTGACCGGGTTCGAAACGGATCTGCTGTTTACCACGCCAGCCGTCATCATCGGCCTCGCGAACGTCTACCTGCCGTTCGCTGTGTTGCCGATCTACAACTCGTTGAACGCCATCGACGAGGAACTGGTCAACGCCTCGCGCGTACTCGGCGCCGGGAAGTGGCAGACTATAACCAAGGTCATCTTCCCACTGAGTCTGCCGGGACTGGTCGCCGCCGGGCTTATCGTGTTCATCCTCGCGGCCGGCTCGTTCCTCGGGCCAGCCGTGCTTGGTGGCCCAAACCAGACCATGATCGCGAACGTCATCGCACAGGCGTTCCTGGAGAACTTCAACATCCAGTTCGCCTCCGCGCTGGCGATCGTGTACACCGTCTTGCTCGGCGGACTTCTGCTGGTGTTCAACACGCTGTTCGATCTTCAGGAGGTGCTCGGGAACATATGAGTACACGTACGACAGCGCAACTCGAGGGAGTCACGTTCCGAGCGTTCATCACGCTCGTGTTCGCCTTCCTCCTGTTGCCGGTCCTGATCGTGGTTCTGACATCGTTTACCCCACAGAACTTCCCGGCGATTCCACAGGAGGGGTTCTCACTCAAGTGGTACCAGGAGCTGCTGGCCGACCAGCGACTGCTCAACGCGCTCACCGTGAGCCTGATCGTCTCGACTGTGTCGGCGATCCTGTCTGCCATCATCGGGACGATCGCTGCTATCGGCTTCGTCCGCGGTGAGTTCCCCTACAAGGAACAGATCTCGACGATCATGCTCTTGCCGATGATTATTTCCCCCGTCATCACGGGGATCGCACTCGTCCGCTATTTCAGTACGATCCAGCTCCCGTCTGGCTTTCCGGCGCTCGTCCTCGGACACACGGTGCTGTCGCTTCCGTACGTGTTCTTGTTGGTGCGTTCGGAACTGCTCACCTACGACCGGGATCTCGAGCGTGCCTCGCGTGTTCTCGGTGCCGACCCGGTGACGACGTTCCGACACGTGACTGGGCCGATCATCTCGCCAGCCATTCTCGCTGGCGCGTTTATTGCGTTCGTCGTCTCGTTTGGCGAGTTCACCGCAACGCAGTTCCTCATCTCGCCAGGCACTAGCACCATCCCGGTAGTTATCTACACGATGCTCCGAACAGGGCTAACCCCGACGATTAACGCGCTCTCGGTTGTGCTCATCGTCATCATGCTCGTCCTCGCACTTGCCAGCCGAAAGCTCTCGTCTCCCTGATTTGCGTTCTCCACACTGGTTGTTGTCTTCTCAAATAGCTCTTCCACCACCACAACTGGATATGGGGCCAATGTCTGTGCCCAAGTGAATGATATTACGAAGTACAAGGCTCGTGAGCAACTCCTTCGTCTCCTGGTGAAGTAGCGCAGAGAGTGCGCAC
>SDGW01000588.1_pt1 | contig 15828 bp, 14 predicted proteins | sample 2873831 | NCBI WGS metagenome assembly SDGW01 (sample SAMN08132700, study PRJNA421101) | hypersaline lake metagenome | isolation source: celular fraction 0.22 microns magnesium sulfate-rich crust from ephemeral... | place: Spain: Penahueca Lagoon, Toledo | collected 2011-07
ACATCCGTTTTCGTGACGATCCCGCTGGGTTCGCCCGTTTCACTGTCAGTGACGACGAGCGAGGAGATTTCCTGCTCGAACATCGTCTCAACCACCTCGTCGAGCGTTGCGTCTCGCCCGATGGTCACGACCGCATCGGACATCAGGTTCCGGACCGGCAGATCGAGCATCCGATCAGACTCCCCTTCGCGCGCGCCGAAGCCCCCGTGGCTCCCACCGGCGGCTTTCCCACCGCCGCCGACGTTGCCGGATGAACCCCCCTGGCTCCGACTCCCCCCTCGCGTCGTGAACTCGATGACGTCGTAGAGACTTAACATCCCCACTACTTCGTCGTCCTCGACGACCGGGAGATGGGCGATGCCCGATTCCCGCAGCGTGTTGAGCGCTTTTCCGATACCTGTCTCGGGGGTCACGCTGATCAACTCGGCCGAGTACGCCTCGTCGACGGTCGCCGCGTCGAGGAACGGACGGACGGCCGCGAGGACGGCATCTGCGGTCACGACGCCATAGACGCGTTCGTCGTCGAGGACGGGAAGTGTCTTGGCGTCGCTCCCGATCATGAGTCGGGCGACCTCGCGGACGTCTTCGGTGCGTTCGACGGCCGGGACGTGTTGCACCTGCGAGCCGACCTTCGCAGAGGGCTGATTGGACGACGATGCCAGCTGTCGACGGCTGACGACGCCGCGATACTCGTCGCCGTCCGTGACGACGACGACATCGAGTTCCTGGTTCTCGAACGCACCTGCGACCTTCGAGAGCGGTGTCCCAATGTCGAATTCTGAGGGCACCGTACGAAAGGGTGGAATCGGAATTTACCCTTGTAATTCGGCAGTAAGGCGTTCGACACCCCTATTCTAATATGAAATGAGTGTTTTTACTGCGCCCTCAGAGGGTATATCTTGTAAGGCAGGCAACTCCAATTTCGTTGGTGTTATTACCTGACAACGGTGACCGGAACGGTAGCATGCTCGACGACGTCTCGTGCCACGCTGCCCAAGAACTCGATGGTTCGTTCCGACCGCCCCCGGTGACCGACGTAGAGCGTCTCGAACGCCCCCTCCTCAGCGTAATCCGTTATAATCCTCGCTGGTTGGCCGTAGCGTAATTCGCCAGATACGGTTTGTCCACGCTCCGCGGCAAACTCGATCGCCTCGTCCAAGATTTCTTGACCTTCCACCTCCGCGGCGTCAAAGCTATCGATGATCAGCCTGTCCCGACGGTCAGATTCGGAGACCGGCTCTCCACCGCCGGTATCATAGATATCCGGTTCAATCGCGTGGATCAGTGTGATTGTTCCGTCGGTTGCGTTAGCAATATTCGTGGCGTACGAAAGCGCCCGAGTGCTCTCCTCGGATCCGTCAACAGCGACGAGCAGTTCCATACCGAACCATTGGGGGGCAGAACCGTTAAAACAGCCGTCTAATCTGACGATCTGGGAACGGTTCTCCACCCCTTGGGGCCCGACCGCCCCACCGGCCAAGCGGAAAGATCATAGATCCTTTCGAACACCTCGTTCTCGAGGAATGGGCCTCCGTGAGCGCGACATATTCGCCGTCGATGTAGGCGACGTGGACGTTCGCGTTGTCGGTCGGCTCGGGAACTCCCAGGGAGGTTACGGTCACGAGGAGACGACGCCAGCCATGCTGTCAGTGCCAAACTGTCCGGTCAGCCGCCCGCCCATCGCCTCCCCGTAGGCATCGGTGCGGAGAAACCGGTTCGAGTATTGGAGTTGGTCGTCGATGAAAGCGTAGCGCCGGAACATTGCCAGTTCGTCAAACCAGTAGTTGACGCGGTGATCGCCTGCCTCGAAACGGGCGGGCCCGTTGTGAACCAGCGTCCCAGAGAGCCAGCCGGAGATGGTGCCCTCGAACGTCGGGTGATGGTCATGGACTTCGGTGGTCAACGAGTGAAAGCCAGCGCCGGATGCTGTCACGGCCGTGTATCCGTCTATCACATTATTAATTTATCGTTTGTGTCGGACTGAACTATCTGTGCGTTGTAGATGCGTCGCCATCCTCGCACTCGTCCCGACGGTCCAGCGACCAGCATCTCGGCCGGCGAGCCTGCAAGACTGGTTCCTGATTCGGTTCTTATCAGGTTCGGATGACTCTCCACCGTCTGATTAGTGAATGGATACGATTCTCCCACGAGTGGCCGCAATAGAGGCCGGCAACCGTATTATTAGTCATCTGCACTCGAGAGATCAGGATCTGTCATCGCGAACCCCACCAGTGCCGGAATCGTCGCCCGATCCCCGACCAGTATAGCTCCAAGATACCGGCCGTCCCCGCTGCGGTAACGAACACGCACGCGACCATCAGATCCCCGATCGTCATCCACGTCGGTGCGACGTGGAGTATTCCGTTGACGACTGGGCCGGTGATGAAGGCGACGAGCCACGAGATGCCGGTTTTCGAGCGTCGGTCGGTATCGGAGGCCGCCGAGTCGACGGTTCCGTTCGCGAGTGCAACCGTGCTCTTCCCAGTTGCGCTCTCGTCTCCGGTCCCGAGGCGTTCGGCTTCGTAGGGTGTCGAGATATCCACGCTCCACACGATATCGTCGGTCTCGGAGAGTTCGATCACACGATTCCCTTGGGAGTCAGTCACGAGCGTATGGCCACCGGGAAGTCGGTCAGCGTCGCGTGGCCACCGGAGTCGCTCGTCCTGCCAGTCCCAGGTTCGAGTCCACGTGCCGTTTTCGCGCTGATACTCGACGACGCGGTTGTTCTCCGAGTCGGAAACGACGACCGCCGGGCCGCCACGGGCAGGCGGGATATAATCCGGATTGTGCTGCTCGTAGAGGATCCCGTAAGCGTCCTCGGCGCCGAGCGTCCAGTCACGCTGGAGTCCGTCCCCCGGCTCGAGAAAGACGACCCGGTCCTGGTTCCGGAGACTGACCATCACCCGACCGTCGTCGAGGAACTCGACGTCGTTGACGTGTGTCCAATCACCGGGGTTCCCACCGCTGTCGGGGGAGAGATCCTCCTCGGCGCGCCATTCCCACGTCACCTCGTCGGTGGTGGTGTTCAGCGTGAACACGCGGTCTCGGGCGATATCGGCCACGAGCAGTCGGTGTTCGTCGATTCGATCGACGTCGTGCCAGATATCCCACTCCGTGACAGCGGTGTGGAGCCGTTCACTCGCACCCGTCGTGAGGTTGACGCGCTCGATGGCGACCTTTGCACAGCCGTCGTCGACGGAGACATCCGTCCGTGCCTGGAGGTCGTCGGGGCACGGGTCGTACCGGCTTCCCGCGACGTAGAGGACGGTCTTCGAACCCGGCGGGTCCGGATCGACGTCGAAGTAATTGCCGTACGTGTCGTTGTGGTAGAGGGGGCGTCCGTCAGCACTGAAGGCGACGATGGCCCCCAGGCCGTCGTTCCCGCCCGGTGGATCGGTCGTGATAACGGTCGCCCCGTCACGGTTCTCGACGACGGGAGTCCGCTCTGCGAGGGGTCTGTCAGTCTGATTCTGCACAGCGGCGACCGCATCCGTCGGTGCGCTGAGCCACGCGACCGCGAGGTTACCGGCGGAGACGATCAAGACGACCAGAAGCACGGTCCGAAGGATATTGCGTCGTTGCATCGTATTCACGATTCACTATCTATGCGGGCCTCACCGCCCGTACTCAAGAATGTGGCCAAGATCATTCACGAGAGCCGAAACGAGTGTACGACGAACTGGCGGGTGACAAGGACGACGCTCAGATACCCTCCTCGACACGACGATCGAAGTGGGCAGGCTGTCGGTCGCAGCGCCGCTCGAGTTCGCGTCTTCGAAACCGGGAGATAGTTCGAACCGACCAGTTTTGCGGTTCGACGCCGCGATTTCCGGAGAGATCGAAGTCGCTTCGGTCAATCAGTTACTCCACTTTCCATTTCACCGTTAGAGAACGCTATAGCCGTACTTCGACGCAGTCGATCGGAAGCCGGAGTGGCGACACACCTCACTCGAGGCTCCGAAGACACCGGCGACAGAACGACGCAACGGAGTCGTTGCTCGCCGCACAGGCTGGACACCGACCGTCGTCGGAGGACGGTGATCGGGATGCGGGTGAAGAGGCGAGAAGGGTTTTTCGGGGATCGGTGTACGCGTCGATGACATCGTTCCACGTGACCGCGGGATCAGTGTCTCGGCTGCGGTTGTCAGTGTACGTGGCGAGAGCCCGTCGTTGCATGCTGCAAAGCCCGCGCCAGAATCCGAGGAACAGGAGTGACGGAAGGAGGCAGAGCAGCAGAACTGCTCCGAAAAGTACGAGGGACATAGGCGACGATTCCCGCCACTGTGCATAATCCTCCTCGTTAACTCGTTCACGAGTGATATCCCTCGAGCTGCCACCGGACGGTCGCTACCGTATCTTCGTTCGGTAGCGTGATAGCACTCTCTTCCGAGTTGATCAGTGAAGAGGTTCTTACAACTCCGCCGCAAAGGCCACTGGCGATGCCTCCCTCGAACCGTCTCGTCACATCGCTGGTGATCGTGCTCGTCCTCCTCGCAGGGTGTAGTACGCTCGAGCACGGCGGCGAAACCGATACCGGTGTCGGAACGACTGGCGATGGACCCGCTGCCGATTCGGCGCTCCAGTCGGACGACGAACTCGAGGGACAGGCGTGGACCGTCACCGTTACTCGCGTGATCGATGGCGATACGGTCGAGGTCCGGTTCCCGAACGGACAGGTCGATACCCTCCGCCTGTTGGGTGTCGATACGCCGGAAACGACGTTGAGCAGAGTCGATTCGGCGGAGTTCGAGGGGATCCCGAACACGACGGAGGGACGGGATCACCTGTACGAGTGGGGGCAGAACGCGACGAATTACACGAACGAGACGTTATCCGGTGAAACCGTCCGCATCGCGGTCGATCCGCAGGCCGATCGGCGAGGGACGTTCGGTCGGCTGCTCGTCTACATCTATCACGACGGCGAGAACTTCAACGAGCGATTGCTCAGCGAGGGGTACGCCCGGCTGTACGAGAGTTCGTTCTCGAAACGGGGGGCGTTCGAAACCGCGGAAGCGAACGCTCGAGCGAACGACACCGGACTGTGGAACTTTCCTGGAACACCGGCGGCCGCACCGGAGCAGCCAGCAGCGGAGGCTCGACCGGAGCGTCCAACTACGGAGCAGGGCGTCTCCCTCCCGCCGCTGCCACCGGACGGCGACTACGACTGTAGCCATTTCGACAGTCACGCGCAGGCGCAGGCGGTCCTCGAGCGGGACGCGAGCGATCCGCATCGTCTCGACGCCGACGACGATGGTATCGCCTGCGAATCGCTACAGTGAACGCGGTCTCGCGGGTTCTGTGGCCTCGAGCCCGCCGGCTCGGTCAGGGCGCTACTCCTCCTCGAGGCCCGCCGTGCGAGCGAGAAACGCCGACAGGATCCCCGTCTGAACCGTCCGGAGGTCCGCGTCCTGAATCGTGGCGGCGGCCTGAAAACGCTCGCGGGCGTCGGCCACCAGCCGCGGATCGGCAGCGAGGTGGGCGAGAACGAACGAATCGGGGTCGACCCGCCGTGCAGCCTCGAAGTCGGCCGCGTCGTAGCAGTCGGCGAACGCCGCGACCAGCCTCGAGACGAGTTCGTCGGTCGCGTCGGCACCGGGATCGCCCGCGGGAACCATCGACGCGGACGGATCGAAGTACTCCCCGTACTCGACGACACCGGCTTCCTCGTACAGGAAGTCGGCGAGCGAATCGAAGACGTCCGTCGAGACGTAGACCCCGAACAGTTTGTAGCGATCGTCTCGAGTCATCACGTCGGTATTCACTGTCGGCCGCCTCAAAGGTATGGCTTCTCGGACCGGTGGCCAGAGATCGTGCCACCGGGCCGGAATAGTCGCCAGACAGTCACTGAAACGCTGTCGCCTGTAACCGAACTGTCGTTGCTGACTCGAGCGAGCGACAACAGTTGGATCGATATTGTATCTTAGCAAACTATCCTATAATTCGCACACCATTTCTGCGCGGAAGCCGCGAAGGTTGATATATTGTCTTTTTACCAACTATGGGGGCAGATAAGTCCAGGAATGCTCCCGGTAGCCTCTATTTACAAATTAATATTGGGGATCTGAACTCTACTCAACGATCTATAGATACTATTCTCAATATACTTCCCTGCATCTACCATATTTATTATCAATAGGGAGCGGGATCGAACGGCGATCGATAGATCGGTATTCGGCGACAGGGGAACGACCGAGGACGACTGTCGAACGACGCGTCTAGATCTCGCCGACGTAGGTGTAGTCGTCCGAGAGCGCCTCTGCGTCTTCTCGCAACAACGCGACGACGAGACAGTCGACGTGATCCTCGAAGTAGTCGACGAGTTCGGCGATCCGATTTGCGTCGATCGCCTCGAGCGAGTCGAGCAGCATGAACGGGACGGCCTCGTGAACGTCGTGGACTAGGTAGCCGGCGAGTGCGAAAACCAAGCCCGTGACCTCACGTTCGCTCTCCGAGAGGTGGTCGACGGTGTCCTCGTAGGACGTCCCGTCCTCGGCCGTTCGGACGATGTGAAGGTCGAACGCGGGACGGGTGACCTTCCGGCGGCCCTCCCGGACCGTCTTCTCGCGGCGTTCGATCCAGATCCGGTCGATGTTTCGGTACTCGAGGATCGACAGGATCGACTCCATGTGGTCGTTGAACGCGTCGACGGCGTTATTCTCGAGTCTGTCGACGCGCGTCCGGAGGTCGGTCAACTCCGACTCGACGGTCTCGCGGCGTTCCTCGAGTTCGCTCTGCTCGGCCAGTTTCCCTTCGATCTCCTCGATTCGGGCGTCGATATCGTCGCGTTCGGCTTCGAGGTCCTCGAGTTCGAGCTCGAGACGGTTCAGCTCCCGGTGGGTTTCGATAACGTCGTCGTAGGCCGCGTTCTCGACCGATCCGGCGTCTTCCTCGAGGTCGTCGACGCGGGCCTGCTGCTCCTCGAGGTCCGCCTCGAGGTCCTCGATGCGCTGGGACCGCCGCTCGAGTTCGTCGTCGATCGCCTCGAGTCGGGTTTCGATCGCCTCGCGTTGCTCGCGTTGCTCGCGGAGTTCCTTCTGTCGCGTCGAGAGGTCGTCGATCCGTGACTGCAGGTCGCTTCGCTCCTCGAGTTTCGACTGGCGGAGCGAGCGCAGACGGTCGAGCGTCGTTTCGATCCGCTCGCGGTCGACCTCCGAGCCACACGTCCAGCAGACGACGTCGGCCGAGTCAGCGAGCAGTTGGTCAGTAACGTCGCCGCTGGTGTCGTCGGTACCGTCGCCGTCGACCGGACCGTCGAGATCGATGTCGAAGCCGTCGTCGGCGAGCCGTTCCTCGTTGAACCGGATCACGCTCTGCAGTTCGCTCACCGTCGTATCGAGCGAGCGCTTCCGGGCGCGGAGCTCCTGAACCCGCCCCTCGAGTCTGTCGGGCGACTCCAGCTCACCGTCGATCTCGTCCAAGTCCGCCTCGAGGTCGGCGCGTTCGGCCTCGAGTTCGGCGTGGCTCTCCCGTTCGGTCTCGAGGTCGTACTCGATCGACTCGAGTTCCGTCCGTGCCTCCTGGAGATCGGCGAAGGCCGATTCGATCTCCTCCTTCCGAGCGCGGCTCGCCTCGACGCCGAGGTCGAACTCCTCGAGGTCGGCCTCGAGCGAAGCGATTTCATCGCTCGTCGCCTCGATTTCGTCCTCGAGTGCGGTCCGTTGGGCCTCGAGATCGGGGAGGTCGTTCCCGAGCTTCGAGAGGCGTTCGAGGCGCTCGTCGAGGTCTCGTTTCTCGGCCTCGAGCGTACTGATTTCGGCCTCGATCTCGTCGGTGTCGATCGGCTGCATGATGAGTTCGCGGAGGTCGTCACCACGCCTGACGGCCCGGCGGGCTTCGTTGGACTCGAGCAGAAACGCGAAGAGGTCCGCGAGCTCGGGATCCTCGAGATAGGGGTCGCCCTCGAAGACGATCTCGTCGTTTCGTCGCTCGAGCGTGCGCGTATATCGGTCGCCGTCGAACGTGAGTTCGACCCGACCGGCGTCGGCGTCCCCCTTCAGCGACGATCGATGACTTCCCAGCGCAGCCATGATCGTCTGTAGAAACGAGGTGCGGTTCGTCGCGTTCCGGCCAGTCAGAACGTTCACGCCGGGACGCAGTGTTACCTCGGTCGCATCGATTCCGCCGATGTTCTCCGCCTGGACGGTGATCGACGAGGTGACTGACTCTGGAGATGACACGACGGTCACTTCTCTCCGCTAGCTATAAAATTATTTGGTTACGGCCGTTCTCACGCCTGCCCTCATCACGCGGCGTCTCCATCACAGTCGCAACCGCCCTGATCGAGCAGTTCGGCGATCGGGTAGTCGGCCCCGCAGTTCCCACAGATCGTCCGAACATCGACGAACACCTCGTAGTTCCGGTCCGTGATTTCGCCCGCATTACTCAACTCCGAGAGCGTCGACTCGGTGACGACCTGCGTTCGGCCGGCGAGCCGCTGAACCGTCTCTTTCTTTCGGTCGACCCTCCCCTCGGTGTCTTCTTCCGGGAGGGACGCGTCGCGAACGTTCGTGAGATACGTATAGATCGTCTGATGCGTGACGAAGTCGGATCGAACGGCGTCGATATCGACGCCCGACCGCTCGAGCTCGCGTCGTTTTCGGACCGCATCGGACCGGGAGACGTCGTCGTCCGCCAGCGTCCGGTAGAGGGACTCGATATCGGTATCGAGTACGGACGCTCCCGCGTCGCGGACGGCGGCGCGAAGCACGGCCTGATTGAACTGGGTGGCGAGATCGCGGAGACTCGTCCGGTCCGTCCCGTCACCGGTCCACTCGGCCTCCAAACGATCCCCCCACTCCTCGAGTCCGTACTCGTCGATCACACGCTCGACCTTTGTTCGTCGCCCGCCGCTCGAGTCAGCTGTCATATCGGATGTCTCTGATGCCGACAGTACAAATGTTCCGATTGGACTCGGTCAAAACGCTCGCTGGCGCTAATCGAAGCCGACCGTCGGTGACTCACCCACGGACGCAAAGGCTCGCACATTTCAGTTACTCGTAACGGGTACCAAAATGGTAATATCCCAGACCAGAATCACAAATAGTGGAGCAGAACGGCGGAGGGTTCCTAATAGCCGATGTAGAAAACATGTGAAATAATATACATTTCGTGGATGAACGATCTATATATTTACCTAGAATTATTTTCACCGGTAGGTAACGATGGTCGGAGCGACAAATCCGGACCCGCTGTTGAGATAGAAGGACAACAGTAGCCAACTCCGCCGCAAGCAAGCGATCGGTTACACAACCATGTCTGTAAACGCTCCCGATTCACTCGTTCGACGACGTCCAGTTCGTCGACGGATGGCAGTCGAATCGAGCCGTAAAACCGGGCAATTCGGCTACGCGCGGGGTGGGTGTTCGGCCACGGGATCGTGGCTCGCACAGTCACCGGAAGTGCACCGTTTCCCGGCCCGAACCGTCCGGCACCTTCGTTTCGAATTCGGGTTCGACCGATCGGACTGCTCGAGCGATTGAATCGCCGTATCCGACAGACTTCCCGCCGGTTCTCGATCGAACGCACGTCGTGACGGTTTCGAACCAACCTCGTCGTTCGGCGATGACGACGTCGGACGGTTCCTCATCGAGGAGCGTTCGAGACTAATGCTGTTTAATCGGAGAGAATGGCAGCCCGGCCCCTCTCGTATTGATCCGAACATCGATATATCCGGCCTGCGAGGGACCCCTCACGTTCGAAGGACAGTTCTAGCAGTACACCGACTGCGACGCGTCCTGTTCCACGGGGCGGACTAAATCACTTCTATCTCGAGACGTGTGTTGGTGCTTGCCGGTAGATCGAACACGACCGTACACTTTTATCAGTTCGGGGGAGACACTCGAACACAACAATGGACGAAGACGCGCTCGAGTATCACCGGACCGATCCGCCGGGAAAGATCGAAATATCGACGACGAAACCGACGAACACGCAGCGCGACCTCTCGCTCGCGTACTCACCGGGCGTCGCCGCGCCGTGTCTCGAGATCGACGAGGACGAGACCGACGCCTACAGATATACGGCGAAGGGGAACCTCGTGGGCGTCGTCTCGAACGGCTCGGCCGTCCTCGGCCTGGGGGACATCGGGGCGCAGGCCTCGAAACCCGTTATGGAGGGAAAGGGAGTCCTGTTCAAGCGCTTCGCCGATATCGACGTCTTCGACATCGAACTCGATCACGACGACCCCGACGCGTTCGTCGAGTCCGTCGCGGCGATGGAGCCGACCTTCGGCGGGATCAACCTCGAGGATATCGCGGCACCCGACTGCTTCGAGATCGAGGAGCGGCTTCGCGACCGGCTGTCGATCCCCGTGTTCCACGACGACCAGCACGGGACCGCGATCATCTCCGGGGCCGCGCTGCTCAACGCCGTGGAGATCTCCGGTAAGGAAGTCGGCGACCTCGAGGTCATATTCGCCGGCGCGGGTGCGGCCGCGGTCGCGACCGCGAAATTCTACGTCTCGCTGGGCGTCCCGCGTGAGAACATCACGATGTGCGATATCGACGGGATCCTGACGACTGGCCGGGCGGAAGCCGGTGATCTGAACGAGTACAACCGGGAATTCGCTCAGGATCGCCCCGACGGAGACCTCGCGGACGCGATCGACGGAGCCGACGCGTTCGTCGGTCTTTCGGCCGGCGACATCGTGAGCCCGGAGATGGTCCGATCCATGGCGGACGACCCCATCATCTTCGCGATGGCCAACCCCGTTCCCGAGATCGGCTACGAGGAGGCCAAGACGGCTCGCGACGACACCGTCATCATGGCGACCGGTCGCTCTGATTACCCGAACCAGGTTAACAACGTGCTCGGCTTCCCCTTCATCTTCCGCGGCGCGCTCGACGTCCGCGCCACCGAAATCAACGAGGAAATGAAAGTGGCGGCGGCCCGCGCCCTGGCGAACCTCGCCAAACGGGACGTACCCGATTCTGTGGTCAAAGCCTACGGCGACGAGCCGCTGCAGTTCGGCCCCGACTACATCATCCCGAAGCCGCTGGACGCGCGCGTCCTCTTCGAGGTCGCCCCCGCCGTCGCCCGAGCGGCGATCGAGTCGGGTGCAGCCCGCGCCGAGCTCGAGGTCGACGAGTACGTCGAACGGCTCGAGGCCCGACTCGGAAAGTCCCGCGAGATGATGCGCGTCGTGATCAACAAGGCCAAGTCCGATCCCAAGCGGATCGCGCTGGCCGAAGGGACCGACGAGACCATCGTACGAGCGGCGGCGCAGATGTCCGACCGCGGGATCGCAGAACCGATCCTGATCGGCGACGAGGACGAGATTCTGACGGCTGTTGCGAACCTCGGCCTCGAGTTCGATCCCGACGTCGTCGACCCCGAGAACGGCGAGTACGAGGCGTACGCTGAACACCTCTACGAGCGCCGGAATCGTAACGGCGTCACCCGCCGCGAAGCTGCGTCGATGATCCGCGACGACACCAACTACTTCGGCAGCGTCATGGTCGACCGCGGCGACGCCGACGCGATGCTCACGGGGCTGACGAATCACTACCCGTCGGCCCTGCGACCGCCGCTGCAGGTGATCGGGACGGCCGACGACGCCGAGTACGCAGCGGGTGTCTACATGCTCACCTTCAAGAATCGCGTCGTCTTCGTTGCCGACGCGACGGTCAATCAGGCTCCCGACGAGGACGTCCTCGAGGAGGTAACCCGTCACACCGCCGAACTGGCCCGTCGGTTCGACGTCGAGCCCCGCGCCGCCCTGCTCTCGTATTCGGACTTCGGCAGCGTCGACAACGAGGGGACGCGCAAACCGCGGGAAGCGGCTCGCCGCCTGCGCAACGACCCCGACGTCGAGTTCCCCGTCGACGGCGAGATGCAGGCCGACACCGCCGTTCTCGAGGAGATGCTGACCGGCACGTACGACTTTGCCGACCTGGAGCGGCCGGCGAACGTGCTGGTCTTCCCGAACCTCGAGGCCGGTAACATCGGCTACAAGCTGCTCCAGCGCCTCGGCGGCGCGGACGCCACCGGGCCGATGCTGGTCGGCATGGACGAGCCGGTTCACGTCCTCCAGCGCGGCGACGAGGTCAAAGACATCGTGAACCTCGCGGCCGTCGCGACCGTCGACGCGCAGGACGACGGTTCCTGATCGGCGGAGCGGCCGGCGGCGCTCGCCAGTTGTAGCGTATCCGTTCGATCACAGCGTCTCGAACGTGAACAGTGAGTAGAAGGAAAGCGCCGCTACACCGGCTCGAACGTCCACTTCTGGGTGTCGCCATCCCACCAGTCGTACTGTATCACGTCGGCGCTGTCGGGCATCGAGGAGTTCACGACATCTGGGACCCGCCCGCTGTGCTCGGCCACCAGCCGATGGGTTCCGTCGCCGTTGTCCACGACGTTCCAGCGCCGACACGGGTTCCGGAGCGGTTCCTCTACTGGACGTTCGCCCCGTTGCTGTAGTCGGCGCCGGCGACCTCGAGGGACAGGCCGCTGTTGACGTTGGTGATGTCGTACGTTCCGTCCCGGTTCTGCGAGAGGGTCCACTGCTGGCAGGGACAGCGGGTGTCCGCATACTGGCGGACGTTGTCACCGTTCGCGGTGCCGGCGGTGGCGACCTCCACCGGTTTCCCGCTGTTGACGTTCACGATGTGGTAGGTGCCCTCGGCGAGGCGACTGGACACCGGGCCGCTGCAGTCGTTCGCGTTGCCGCCGTCACCGAGGAGGCGGTCCGCGAAGTAGTCGTACTCGTCATTCATCTCGCGCTCCGCATTCATTACACGCATATAGCTGTAAACCGTCCCCGAAACCGAACCGTGGTCGGGAGCGTCGACTGACGTCCGGGTGGCAGTGCGAGGCGACCCGCCAGGGCAGATTACCGCGACTCGATACAAGCGAAGAACGAAGCAGAAAGAGACCCAGATACTACCATTTTCATTTCATGTATGTATGTCTTACATGAGTTCTACTCGACTGTTCATCGTACCTCGGCACATCGCATATTTTTTGAATTACTCTATGACCCACTTCAATTCAATTTGTTTACTATTATATTAACGTATTTATTGGATATGCAACTCCCGATTCCATTTTTGTATTCCGAACTCCGACTGTTGTACCTATCTAAAATAGTATATTTAGGTGGATACTGTCGATCGAGTTGAATGAGATTCGACCTGGATACAGTCGGGGCTGGCCGGCGAACCGAGTGGTGCGTGAACGACGAACGGTGAGTTAAAGTCCACGAGGTCGAAAGAGAGGGCCAGTATGGACGAACGGTGCGGCCGACGGGAACTATGAGCGGAGCGCCGACGGAGACGCAGCCGTATACGTCCGGTGAGATTCGAACGATCGCGCTCGCGATCATCTCGGGGATCTTCTTCGGCGGTGTGGCGACGGGCGTCGCGTTCCCGACACTGCCGCTGTTAGACGAGAAGCTCGTGATCAGCGCAGTGATGCTGAGCGTGATCCTCTCGGCCAACCGCATCGCGCGGTTGGTGATGAACACGCCCGCGGGGACGATCATCGATCGGATCGGTGCGCGCAAACCGATGATCTTTGGGCTGTTCACCCAGGCGCTGGCCCCCTTCGGCTACGTGGTCGGATTGAAGACGCCGTCGGTCATCGTCGGCTCGCTCCCCGTCTTCGGCGAGGTATCGCTTCCGGGCGTCGTCTTCGTCTTCTCGCGGCTGTTCTGGGGCGTCGGTAGCGCGTTCGTCTTCATCGGCGCGTTCGCGACGATCTCCGCCGTCACCACCGCGGCAAATCGGGGCCGGTGGATCGGGTACATGCGCGGCGGTCAGTCGCTCGGCTTCCCGACTGGCCTCGTCCTCGGCGGTCTGCTGACCGACCTCGCCGATATGCAAACGGCGTTTCTGGTCGCCGGTGTGCTCGCGCTGATCGCCGGGACGATCGCGACGCTCGTCCTCCCTGACGTCCACGGCGGTGCCGAAACGCGGTCGGCGAGCATCCGCGAACTGCCATCGCTGCTCGCGGGTCGCCCGACCGTCCTCGTGATCGGCTTCGGAAACTTCACCGTCCAGTTTCTCTGGGGCGGAATCGTCCTCTCGACGCTCGCCCGCTATGCGAGCGACTACGACCTCGAGCTCGCGCTCCTCGACGCGGCGGGCGTCAGCGGCGTCGTCATGGCGCTCGGCGTGCTCACCTCCGGCGCGACGACGCTCGGGACCAGTCGGATCTCCGACCGGATGAACGACCGGACGGTGCTGACGGTCCCCGCGTTCGTGTCGATGGGTGCGGGATTCCTCCTCATCGCCACCGTCCCGACGATCGAGGCGTTGCTCGTCGCGATCGCGCTCGCCGGCGGCGGCATAGGCGTCGCAGCACCCGCGTTGATGGCGATCCTCGGTGATCTCACGCCCGGCGACGAACTCGGTCGGATGGGCGGCGTCTACAACGTGATGGGCGACATCGGGCTCAGCCTCGGCCCGCTGGTCGCGATTCCGGCCGTCGACAGCGGGCTCGGTTACCAGTGGACCTACATCGGCTGTGCCGCACTGATCGCGAGCTGTCTGGCGATCGTCTCGCTCCCGCTGCTGCGAAATCCGGCGGTCTCGACGACTGCCGTCGAAGCCGACTGACCGCGATCAGCCGGCACGTCAATCTTTTTTATCCGCGGGATTCGACTCGAGACCGTGCCACGGACGAACCGATCGGAGGCGGCCGACGACGGTTCCCGATCACCGATTCGTCGGCTCGAGTGTTCGGTTGACTGGCCGCCCGGCCACGTCGCGTCGTATCTGCTTTCCGGCGACGAGCGCGCGCTCGTCGACGCCGGTGCGATCGGCGACGAAGCCGAAGATGAGCTCCGTACCGACCTCGCGGCCGCCGGCTGCGAGCTAGCTGATATCGATCACCTGCTGTTGACTCACGGCCACTCCGATCACGTCGGACAGGTCCAGACGATCCGCGAGGCCGGCGACGTGACGGTTTACGCGCCGGATCTGATCAGACGGCGCTGGGGACGAAGCCTCGAGGCCGTCCGCGATGCGACGCGGGCGAACCTGCGCGAGGCCGGCGTCGCGGACGACCGACTCGAGCCGTCGGTCGACCGTCTCGTCGCGGCCCACCGCTCCGTACGAGAGGCGCTGCCGCTCGAGGCGGTCGACGTCTGGATCGAACGGGGCGACCGACTCACGATCGGCGACTACGAGTTCGAGCCGATATATACTCCCGGCCACCACGTCACCCACTTCTGTTACGGGACGACCGTCACCGACGAGCGCGTGCTGCTCTCCGGCGACGTAGCGATCGACCCGTTCCGCGCGGCGGCGATCCACGTCAACTTCGACGACGGCGTCACCGAGGGAATCGACGCCTTCCGCGACGCCCTCGAGCGCCTGCAGGGATACTCGTTCGACCGGGTCTACCCCGGTCACGGCCCGATCCACAACCGCTTCGACGAGGCGATCGAGCGGTCGATTGCCGATCTCGAGGAGCGAATCCGGCGCAGTTTCGAGTCGCTCGAGCCGGCCGGCACCACCGCCGTCGAGGTCGCCGACGCACAGACGGACGGTCTGTACGAGCGGGCGCGAGTGCTCCCCGAAATCGTCGGCTCGCTCAGTCATCTCGAGGAGCGGGGGCGCGTCCGATCGCAACTCGACGACGAGGTGCGGATCTACGAACCGGTCGAGCCGAACGGCGGCCACAGCTGACATCTGAATATACGTGAAAGAAATAATAGAGCTTCTGAGAATTATTTGCTGTGTAGTAATATATTGAAAAGCGGAGTCCGTCTGCGATTCGATCCGGATTACGACGCGTGAGCGAACTGACAGGGCACGGAACGCCGAATAAACCGACTATGGCCGCTTTCGTAGCGCTCGACGATCTATCGGGACGTTTATCTGGTCT
>SDGW01001321.1_pt1 | contig 15822 bp, 11 predicted proteins | sample 2873831 | NCBI WGS metagenome assembly SDGW01 (sample SAMN08132700, study PRJNA421101) | hypersaline lake metagenome | isolation source: celular fraction 0.22 microns magnesium sulfate-rich crust from ephemeral... | place: Spain: Penahueca Lagoon, Toledo | collected 2011-07
TCTTCATACCCGTAATACTCCGCAAACTTACGCTTGAAGTCGACCATCTTTTCTAAGTAAGGTTGATACGAAGCAAAATCGTTATTCGCACGAGCCTCTTCCCACGCCTGGTTCGCTTCTCCTGTTAAGACACTATATTCTTGGAAAAGGTCTGTTGGGATACTTTTACTACGTGTGTAATTATGGTTGTAGTCACGTACTAGTGCCTGATCCTTTTCATCTAAAGTATCGTACACGTCAGGCTTCGTTAACTCCTCTAGCGCTTCTCCCAACTCTGGGGAAATGGACATTTTGAAAACCTCAGTGGAAACAGCACCCATGGATTTAGCAAACGTACTACGTCCTTTTTTGGGAGCCTTTACCTTCTGATCCCATCCAGCCAAACTCAATATGCTTGAAAACGCAGAAATCTTCTCATCTAAGTGTTTCAATTGTTGAAGTGACTCATTTACTGCTACTGCCATTCTCGATTCCTCCCTTTTGGAAATATTCTGATAATCATACGGATAAATCCAGTATAGCGTATTTTCCTTCGAGTTTCGAATTATTTCTCTAGAAACTCATCGACAATTATCTGCAAATCGACTTCAACAAATTGTCATAAAAACTTCCCAATACCAGTATAGGTTTCCAACAAATTCATTATAAAATAGATATAAAGATTCAAACTATATGCATGTTAGAAATGAGGAAAATGATGATTAAGCAACTTTTACGAACCCCAAACAAGGAAAAACCATTTGAGTTTAGAGAAGACTTCGAAGGAAAGATCCAAGTTAAGAGAAATAGTGATCTGGATAAGCAATTAAAAATGATAGACTTTCAAAAAGAAGACTTGTCTATCTTAAAATCACTACAACCAATCATCGAAGAGAATATCCACGTAATCGTTAATCAGTTCTATAAGAACCTTGAGCATGAAGGCTACTTAATGACCATTATTCAGGATAACAGCTCTGTTGATCGCCTAAAAAAGACGCTTACCACCCATATCATTGAAATGTTTGACGGGATAGTAGACCCTCAATTTGTGGAGAAACGAAATAAAATTGCTTACATACACGTCAAGATTGGATTAAAACCGAAATGGTATATGTGTGCCTTCCAGGACCTTTTGCTATCCCTAATGCGCATTTTAGAAGAACATATTCAAGACCGAGATACATACATAAAAGCCGTACAATCTACTACAAAAATGCTAAACATTGAACAACAACTCGTTTTAGAGGCTTTCGAAGAAGAGAATGAACGGATCCGCAACCAACAAGAGGAAAGCAAAAATGAACTTCTAAGAGAAATTGATCATACCGCAGAAACACTTGCAGCTGTCTCACAGCAAACGAATGCCTCTTCTCAAGAAATAACGTCGAGGTCTGAACAAATTTTATCCTTATCAAAAAAAGGGGCTGAAATTTCTCATCAAGTAAAAGATCAATCCCAAACAGGGAAAAATGAGTTAGACGCCCAACAACAACAAATGAAACATATTCAAACGAGCATCACGGAAATGTTAGAAGAAATGAGTAAACTAACGGAGATATCAAACGAGATTCGACACATCGTCGATATCGTAACAGGAATTGCAGAACAGACGAACCTGCTTGCCTTAAATGCTGCCATTGAAGCAGCACGTGCTGGAGAACATGGCCAAGGGTTTGCTGTAGTTGCGAATGAAGTACGAAAATTAGCCGAACAAACGAAAGAATCTGTATCGAATGTTTCAACATTGATCCATACAACCAATGATCAGATTGAAAGTGTATCGCACAATGCAACAGATATTGACCAGTTAATCTCAAACAGCACCGCCAACATGGATCAAATCAATCAATCTTTTAATGAGATCGTATCTGCTATGTCCCAAAGTAACGACTATAATAATTCCATAGAAAAAGAACTGGAGAATTTCACTTCTGTCATCCAAGAAATCAATAGCGCCATTTTGAATGTAAGCGACTCATCTACCCAACTGCATACCTTAACCGAAAAAACGAGTCGTTAAGAAAAGCGCAAGCGCCCGTTTAGCAACGAAGGAAGTCCCTTCGTTGCTGGGCGCTGGAGCTAGACATATAAGAGCTACAACTTATGCTTTCTTAACTCGTTAAAGAAGAAAAGCTCTCACCCTAACAAAAAGGTGAGAGCTTTCTTACTTTGTTATGCAGCAATCTCTGCAACGAGAAGACCCGCTACAAAAATGACTAAAAAGATTAGTAACACCACGATCGCTAAACCAACCTCCATGTGTGTCACCCCCTTATTCATCTAGTTGTGAAGATAGACTAGATTCACTTGAGCAAGATAGATATTTTCTATCTCACACTTTATCTATATGAGCTCGACCCTCTTTTGACAGGGTGTTTGATAGATGGCATAAGCTTGTTTTTCTATGGCTTCTATTAAAAATGGTCGAAACGCTTATCCATTTAATAGGTATCTACACTTCCCTTGTACAATCAGAGACATAAAATAGCTATGCAGGAGGTGAATTCATGGAGAATAGACATTCAAATTTAGGGGGCATGTTGGATTTACCACAAAATTTATTAAAATCACTGACCATACCTACATCCAATACGAACTCAAATTCCTCTTTAAATAAACAAACACCTAAACCTAAGGATTTACAAAGCTTATTCGATGACCTTAGTAAAGAATGCAAATATGATGCCTTTTCCTTTTCCAGTAAAAGTGAAGAGAAACAATCGAATGCTCCCACGTTCCTAAATGAGAAAATTGAGCTACCTGAACTATCAGAGAAAACCGTTAAGCTTTTACAAAATACTGGCTCACACTTAATGGATCGGACAATCGAAAAAATTAGTTCTAACATTGCCGGAAAATTCGTAAACAAGGAGGGGAATAACAATATGTCAGATGAGAAGAAATCAAGTTCACTTTCCAAAATCGTAGAAGGTATTTTGCAAGACGATGGTATCCAAGACAGCATCAAACAAATAGCTGAAAGCATGAAATCTGAAGAAAACAAAGATTCAGAAGGTCTATCTAGTGATACTTTGCAAGATGTGATGAATAACCCTGAAGTTCAAAAGCAAATAAATGATCTTATTAAAAGTATGCAACAAGAATAAAAAAGAAGCAGAAAGAATGCAACGTTCTTTCTGCTTCTTTTACTTATTTGAATATGACTTTCAATGGTCCGTAGCTTTTTTGCCCCCCTGAAAACACTGCTTTCATTTCTAATACATCTCCGTTTCGTAATGGTCCTACTCCTTCTGGTGTACCTGTGTACACAACATCTCCTTTTCCTAATCCAAGGTTAGAAGCAATATAGGATAAGAGCTCTTTAAGAGAAAAGATCATTTGGATTGGTGCACCCTTTTGAACCTCTTCTCCATTTATCACTAGACTAAATTCTATTTTTTCAAATGACTCAAGACTCTCAAATGGAATGAAATCCGTTAACACAGCTGATCCTTTAAACCCTTTGGAAACAAGCCATGGATGTCCTTTTTCTTTTAATTGAGCCTGTACATCACGTGCTGTTAGGTCAATTCCAAGTGCAACCCCCTCAATCATCTGCTCCAGAGGTATTTCAGGGTCATACGCTTCTGCCATTTTCACCACTAGCTCTACCTCATAATGAATTTCACCAATTTCGGAAGGCAAATCAAGATAACCTTCAGCGGGATGTAGTGCATGTGTTGGTTTTGAAAATATCATCGGTTTTGTAGGAAGATCATTCCCCAGTTCCTGAGCATGTTGGGCATAGTTCCTTCCGACACAATAAATATTGCGAATGGATTTATCTTCTTCCTTCATCATTCTCACCTTTTTCTTTCTTAAAATTAAAAAGACGCCAAAGCGGGGCGTCTTTTTATTGTAAGCTTTATGATTATGATCTTACACCTTAAACTTCTGCACTTGCTCATTCAATTGCTCAGCTAGTTGAGCTAAATCACTTGAGCTATTTGAAACCTCATCCATGGCACTACTTGTTTGTTGGGCAGAGGCAGAGGCTTGTTCAACTCCAGCGGCAGACTCTTCAGATACGGATGCGATTTCCTGAATAGATCCGTTCATTTCCTGACTATCATTTGAGATATCAGTTAAGTTTTCTGAGATCACTGTAATCTTCGTTGCCATTTCAGAAACAGAGCCACGAATATTTTCAAACGTTTCACCTGTTACTTTAATTTGCTTCGAACCTTCATCAACTTGATCATATCCTGTTTGTAAGGAATGAACCACAGCGTTTGACTCATTCTGAATGTTATTTACGATATTTGTAATATCCCCAACAGAAGCTGTAACTTGTTCGGCTAGTTTACGGACTTCATCCGCTACAACCGCAAAACCTTTCCCATGCTCACCAGCACGTGCCGCTTCAATTGCTGCGTTTAAGGATAATAGGTTTGTCTGTTCTGCAATATCATTAATGACTTGGATAAGCTTAGAGATTTCCTTCGATTGCTCATCTAATCCTTCTACCTTCTTCACAGCATCTTTTACGATTTCATCGATTGTGCTCATTTGCTCAACAGATTGCTTCATTAATGCGCTTCCTTCATCTGTCATCGTTAACACTTCATTTGAAGATTTTGTAACTTGTTCCCCACTATCATGAGCTTGTTGAATTTTTCCTAAGAAACCTTCCATCTTTTCCGATAGCGTTGTAGAATGGTTGGCTTGAGACTCTGCTCCTGAAGCCAGCTCCTGCATCGTGGAAGCAACTTGCTCACTTCCCTCTTTAACTTCATTGGAGGATTGCGTTAACTCTTCACTTTGACTTGAAACAGACTCACTTGCAGTGGATACCTGCTGGATCACACTTCTCAAACTATCTTTCATCTCATTAATCGAACTAGCTAATTGTCCAACTTCATCCTTTCCATCATAATCCATGGATTCCACTTGTAAGTTTCCATTTGAGATTTCATTGGACATATGAACGACTTTGCGTAAATTCCTCTGGATCATGCGGTTTACAAATATAATTAAAATTGTGCCTACAACAGCTGCTGCTACAATAGAGATTAATAATGTCAGAACACTTTTTGCTAAGCTGTCTTTGGCTTGTTGAATCGCCAGTTGGCGTTCTTCGTTAACAATTCCTTTTAGTTCCTGAAGTAAGTTTACTGTTTCAGTACGAATTGCACCAATTTGGTTACGGGTGACCGTTGCACCAGAAGCACCTTTCTCATCAACAGCAGGAACGAGCTCATTCATAAATAAGTCGTTCATCTTTTTATCGTTTAACACAATACGATCATAAAGCTTCTTTTGTTCCTCTGTATCCATTTTTGGTCGAATTTGAGCTTCTAACTCATTAAACGTTGCACGACGTTCTTCAAATTGCTTGATTAAATCCTGGGATTCAAAATTGACGTAGTCAGCAACGCGTATGTCTTTTGTACGTAATAGAGAACCCATCTCAGTTAAATTAATGGAACGATCACCACGTCGCTCTAGCGCTTCCATATCACCTTGAACATTTTGTAATTGATTAAAAATCATAAACCCTGCTACCAAGAACAACACTATACTAACGGAAAAAGCTAATATGTATTTCGTCCCAATCTTTATGTTACTCCATTTGGCTTTCTTCAAATTAAAGTCCCCCTATATTATTGAAAATAAAAAAATCCACTATACTGCATCATAGTGGGCGTCTAACAATTTAAGCAGCCAGGCGACCATCGTACTTTATACCTTAGGTCCGTAGCTTTGCGTCCTTACCTTTCGATAAGTTTGCCCTATTCTTATGTAGGAAATTTCATCTAAAATGTTAGAACATTCCCACACCAATGTACATAGGTATTTGTGACTACCCAGATAATGAGTAATCATTTAAAGGTTCCCAAGACCAGAATCCCCATTTCACATTAGGGTCATCTAAATAATAAGGGTAACGACCATCTTCTACTGCTTGCATTTTCAACCCATATTGCACAGCTAAAATTGCGGAATCCAAATAACGTTGTTCATTTGTATTCTGATGAAGGCGAATTAAGCTAATTGCAATGTTTGGCATGTCCCCTGGTCCAACATTAGGGGCACATACTTCGCCATCATCATCAATACCAATTGGCCAAGCACCATCTTCACGCTGATGTTCAATCAGCCAATCCGCAAACCTTTTGGCTGCTACTAAAAACTTGTCATTCTGCGTAATTTCATATAAGAATACAAGTCCTCTAAGTTCAGGAGCTACTAAATCAGAATTCCAGAACTGTCCGTCTATTAAATAAAAACCGCCGTCTTCTTCTTGAAGAGTTAAACCATGGTCTCCCCAAGCTATAGCATGCTCTTTGTATGCTTCATCTCCTGTAAGTTCATACAGTTCAAGATATGCTGTAACAGGAAAGCCAAAACCTCGCCATGTGAAGCCTTTATCTGTCCACTGATACGTATTGGTATCATACTTGTATTTAAAACCCGCTTTTCTAGCCTGTTTCATGAAATTATGAAACTGTTTAATGTAAAACTGATATTCTTCCTTATTTGTTCTTTTTAATAATGCTAAGGCAAGCCAGAATGCATCACCAGTATATTTAACATACAATTCATTAGGCTTGAACCCGTCCTTTACACCACCTTGCCATGTAAACATCGGATGTGTTTCCGTCCAATGATCATATGCCCACTTAAAGCAATTTTCAGCCTTTTGTAGCATCGTTTCATCATGAAAGCGATCATACATCGTTAAATAGTTGATGGCCATCAAGAAGTTTCCGCTATCCATTTCTGAAGTATATTGAATATCCCCACGATAGTAGTGATGAAGGGCACCCTCTTCTTCGTTATACAACCGATCGACAAACTCATATACTGCCTTGGATGCTCGCTTCTCTAGATCGTCATAGGAGTATCCTATTACTTCTTTTACATAGTCTTTTCCAGATTCATTTGGGATTTCATAACCCCAATCCCTTGGAGATATCGTTTGAAACATGATGTTCACCTCTGATTACTATTATTTTGCAAGTTGATTTGCTACTTCTTCAGGAGTTGTTTTACTTGGCTTATACATTAGAACTTCCATCTTTTTGTTATATTCATCTACGAACTTAGGATCTAACCAACCGAATGGTGTTCCGTATTCAACTACCTCGGAGTACACATCTAAGAAAGGATCATCTTCCTTCTCTTTCACGAGTTTATCCATGGCAGATTTGGTTGGTGGTAATCCGATAAGACCTGCTTTGTTTCCTTTAACAAGCTCTTCATCGGAAGATAAGAATTTAATCAGTTTCATTGCTGCTTCTGGATTTTCAGACTTCTGAGATATAACCCAACCAGCTGTATAAAGCATACTAGCTTTTTCATCCTTAGATGGTAACGGTACTGCTCCAACGTTTGAATTCTCATCTAAGACTCCTGTTACCCAGCTTCCCGCATAAAGCATAGCTACTTTTTTGTTCGCAAACATTTCACCATCCCAACCTGCTCCTACCATCTGAGGAGAGGCTGCTGTCTGATCTTCATTAAACAGTGAGGACATATATGCTAGAGCTTCTTGATGTTCCTCAGATTTCAAAGCGTCATTCTGTAGTCCAGAAGAGGTAATAATATTAGCACCTGCTGATTCTACAAATGGTAAAAAGTAATTGATCTGAGGATTAATTCCAAATCCGTAACGATCTTCAGTCGTTAACTTTTTCGCTGCACTTCTCAGTTCTTCCCAAGTTTTTGGTGGCTGGACACCTGCTTCTTCTAACAAGTCTTTATGATAGAAGAGTGCTGTTGTATTATAATCCTTAGGTATAGCATAGAGCTTTTCATCTACTTTAAAGGCATCCATTAATGTATCTTGAAAATTATCTAAATCAAGGTTATGATTCGACGCTAATTCGGATAATGGAAGAATTGCACCGGAATCAGCGAATGTTTGAGTCCTTTGACCTCCATCTAATAAAAAGATATCAGGAGCTACTCCTCCAGCTACTTGTCCCATAAGTGCTTGGTTATAAGAGTCACCGCCACTAAACGTACGGATTTTCACTGTGATATTTTCACCATTTTCTTCATTAAACCGATCAATCTGCTTTTGGAATTCAGATGGGATATCACCAGTTGCTTCGATAGCGATTTGAAGGTTTACCTTACCGTTGTTTTCTCCACTATCTCCCTCTCCTTTTGTCTCTGAATCTGAACCACATGCTGAGAGGATTAAAGATAAAATAAGTACCGGTACCATGAACTTCCACTGCATTCGCTTCATAATGTAACCCCTTTCATTTCTAAGTGAATTGACTTCAATACCTTACCTTAACTTTATCGTTCATGGTCTTTTAGGAACATGTATGAAATTTTACTTTTCGTTCATTATATTTACTTTTGCTTTCTGAATTTCGTAGGTGTCATCCCTGTGTATTTCTTGAATATTTGGGAGAAATACCTTTCATTCGCATACCCAACCGCCAAGGATACATCTTTGGTTCTGAGTTGATTGTGTTTAAGCAGCTCTTTAGCTTTATGAATACGTAACTCTGCAATACAATCACTAACTGTTGTTCCAGTTTGTTCTTTAAAAATTCTACTAAGGTAAGAAGGGTTTGTTTGAACATGTCTAGCTAATCCATCTAATGAAATTTCCTTCGTGTAATGTTGATGAACATATTTCATAACAGATTTCACAATTGGCGAATAATGATTATTTTCATACTCTGCAATCCAATTCAGCATTAACTTAAATGATTGATAGACTTCATTATGAATGTCAGAAGCATAATGAAGTTTAGGGATTCGTTGAATAGGAATATGTTGTAAAGGGGCAGTTTCGTTAAAGTTTTCCATGTAATTCTTGAGTGAAATTAATATATTTAAGGATTCTTGTATGACTTTGTCTTTATTTTCTGTTTTGATCAGTTCTTTAAAATACTTATTCAATTCGTTCTGTAGAGCAGATTTATCTACGTTATCCATTGCTTTCCATATACCTTGTGCACTTATTTGAACGTCTTGTTCGCTATTATGCTCTTCTTTATAAAAATGAAGAGTTTGCCGACCTTTAAAGAATTGTTGTTGGATGATTTCCTCTGCTTCCTTAACACTCTGATTCATTTGAAGAGGGGCATATACCAATTGACTCACGCCAAATGATAGAGTCACTTCCTTAGCAGTCTTTAAAAACCTTTGGATGGAATCACATAATGTTTGAATATGTTGATATTGATTTAACAAGCTCTTGGTTTGTAATACATCAATCACAAGATACTGTCCTTCCCTCCAAGATACAATTTCACCGCCAAAGTCTGATTGTTCTTTCCATTGAATAAGGGAATTATAAATTTCAAAATCATTTAACTTTAAATGGTCAAAGTCATTAACAGATACAAGGATAATCACTTTTCCTTTGGAGTGATCTACAAAAGGATGATTCGCTTTTAACAGATGCTCTGAAGGATTCAGAATTAAATGTTTCATCCAATCGTCTACTTCTCCAGAATAGTTGAATTTTGATTCTTCTTTTGAGAGTGCTATTAACATATCTGTTATCTTGTCAGGAGACATGGTCGGTTTATGAAAATAATCTGAAGCACCCTTTTTCATCGCACTCTTTACATGATCTAAGTCATCATAACTACTCAACACCACTACTTTTCCTTGAAAAGTAGAGTCTAAATGATCTAAGAATTGTAAACCATCCATAATCGGCATATTAAGATCCAATAAAATCACATCAATATGATGCTGCTTACGAACAAACTCAATAGCTTGTTTTCCATTAGAGGCCTCACCGACAACAGAAAATTGCTCAGTTGCTTCAATCGTCTTTCTTAATCCCATTCTTGTAATATTTTCATCATCAACAATTAAGATATTCATCCTATCACCTCGGTTATGGTAGTGAATGACTTAGATCAAGTGTAACAATCGTCCCTTCATTTGCTTTACTTTGAACTGTGATAGAACCTTGATCCCCATACATCAATCTCACACGTTCTTTAACATTTTCAAAACCAATAGAACTAAATTTAACACCTTTTTGTTGAGGACGTCCCTCTGAGAAGCCTACTCCATTATCTTCTACCTCTATAATGACTCGGTTATGTGCTTTAGGGTAAGCTCTTAGCCAAATCAATCGATCTGCACTCTCTTTTTCCATTCCATGAATAATCGCGTTTTCTAAGAGAGGCTGCAAGAGAAGAATAGGAACCTCGATGTCCTTCACGTCATCATGGATTTCCCAAATCATCTCAAATTCTCCATCAAAACGAATTTTCATGATCTGCATATAGTGATGCAAGAACTCTTCCTCTTCTGATAAAGGAATCATATCGTCACTTCTTTTTGAAATGAATCGGAAGATATAGACAAGAGAGTCTATCATTTTATTGACCAGCTCTTGTTGATTTAAATACACACACCATTTAATGTTATTTAACGTGTTAAATAAAAAGTGCGGGTTAATCTGCGACTGAAGGCTTTTATACTCTAAGTCTTTCTTTTGCTTTTCTTTTTGAACAAGCAATGTCACATATTCATCAAGTCTGGTCAGCATATCATTGTAGTGGTAAGTTAAATCTCCTATTTCATCTTTTCGGTTAGAATTAGGGATTTGTTTCCATTCTCCAGTTGTGAGCTGACTCATACTCGATTTAAGATGCTCGAGTGGGCGTACAAGTCTTGAAGATACGAAATACGCTAGTAAGATGGAACCTACCATCGTCCCAATAAGTAGATACAAGAATATTTCTTTAATAGAATCTAATTGTTGAAAGAGTTGATTTCGATTAGATATCGCATAAACGGTCCAACCTGTTTCATCAGATGTACTTGAAGTTATAAAATAAGACTCATCCTTAAAGGTAACTTCATCATGATTTTCACTTTGTGATATGACTCTACCCAAACCTTGTTCAACATGTTCACTTGTAGCCATCGTCTCGCCATGATCACTAGTTAGAAGAAAAGAAAAATTACTAGTACGAGCTTTTTGATTTAAGAGATGATAAATGGATTGTCGATTATACATCACTTTGATAATACCTAGAGGTTCCTGGGTTTGAGGATCTTTTATTAATCGAGAGATTGAAACGACTTTGGGGTGTTCGACGATTTGACTTTCCTTATGAAGACCTGTATAAACCCAGTAGCCATCTGCATTTATTGTTTTTTGATACCAAGGATCGTCTTCATTATTCTCTTCTGACACCAGTAAATTTTGGTTAGAATAGCCTATCGTGTATGGCTGATTTAAAGGAAACAATAGAACATAATCAATGTTTGGATATACATTCATGGTATGGTTTAGAAAATATTGATAAGATTTTTTATCTTGAACCCTTTCATATACTGGATATTGATAAGATTCAAAATCTTTTTTTAATAATGTTTCTAGTTGGGGGTCACCGATCATAGACCGAGTTAACGTAATACTATCTTGAATCCATTGATTGTATGTCGAATTCAGATCTGTTGCCATTGTTCTTCCATACGTCAACGCTTTTTCTTTCGTATAACTAACTGCACTTTGATAAGCATAAACCCCGAATATGCTCATCGGAAATAAAGCTATAATTGTAAACGCAATCATCAATTTGTGCCTATATTTCATAGATGACCCCTTCTCTCAATACAAGATGTTGTAACCTCGATTATACTATCCTTTTACACCTGTATTAATAGAACTTTTCATAAAATGTTTCTGGAAAACCATGAAGAATATGAGAGTTGGAATCGTCATTAATACCACCCCAGCCATAGACTTCGTAATAGAACTTGTATAGGCTGTATTCGTTATTTGATAGATACCAACAGGAAGTGTAAACATATCAGGCTGAGTTGCCAAAATACTTGGGAACGGAAAGCTATTCCAATTCCAGACAAAGATAAAGATAGCTTGTGCGATTAAGGCCGGCTTAGCCAGTGGTAGAGCAATTTTGAAGAATATTGCAATACGACTTAGCCCATCCATTTTGGCAGCCTCTTCTAATTCTGAAGGAAACCCCACAAAGAATTGTCTCATTAAAAACACGCCGAATGGATTTACCATGAATGGAACAATTAAAGCAAAGTACGTATTGATCCATCCCATCTTTGCCATCATGACAAAAATCGGAATAAGCAAAATTTGAACCGGCACCATCATAATACCAAGGGTGAAGAAAAACATGATATTTTTCCCAGGAAAGCGTACACGTGCTAAAGCATAACCTGCCATTGAGTTAAACAGAAGGTTACAAATGGTTATGACACCCGTCACAAAAATACTATTTTTATACCAATCTGCAATATGACTTTGCGTGATGATGTAGACAAAATTATCAATTCCATACTGAGCCAGATCAAAAGAGAATGTGTCTACGTTTAAGTCTTGTTTTACAAAAGAAGCATACAATGTCCAAATAAATGGCAGAAGCATAACAAAAGCTGTTAATCCTAACACAAGATAAAATAGAATTCTTTTCGTATTCATGACATTCACCCCTTATTCTTTCGCTCGAAGAATAGATACTGTAGTACGGTTAATGAAAAGATCATCACAAAAATGATAAACGCGGCTGCAGATGCATATCCCATTTCAAAGTATTTAAAGGCTTGCGTATATAAATACATCACCATGGTTAGAGTAGAATCTCCTGGACTCCCTGGTAATGCACCACCTGTTGTGGATACAACATAAGGTTGCTCAAAGATTTGCAGGGTAGCTAACCCTCCCATAAATAAAACTAAGAACGTAGTAGGCTTCAGAAGTGGAACAGTAATACGCAAGAATTGTTGCAGCCTTGAAGCACCATCAATTCGAGCGGCTTCATATAAGTCCTCTGGAATACTTTGAAGACCTGACAAATAAATAACCGTGTAAAACCCAATTTGTGTCCAAATGATAATTAGGACGATTAAATAAAATGCATAGTCACCCTCTGTGTACCAAGCCACATTTTCTAAACCAAAAAGAGTGAAAAATCTAGTAATAAGACCATCTTGATTGAATAGATAAACCATGACTGCACCAACAGCAATTGGTGAAGTGATATAAGGTAGATAAAATACAATCCTAAAAAATGATTTACCTTTTATCTTTGAATTTAATATATTTGCTAATACCAGAGAGATAATGGTTTGAATCGGTAACACGATAATCAATAGTTTTACAGTGTTCCATATCGCCGTTAAAAACGTAGTATCTTGTAAAAGCCTTTTATAGTTTTCTAAACCAACCCATTCTGCTGCAGATGGATTCAAATAACTGAAGCTTTGAAAACTAATTTGAAGAGAATATAAAATGGGATAAAAAATAAATATCCCTGCGATAAGAAGGAAAGGAGCCATTAAGAAGACTCCTGTTCCAATTTCCTTTAACTTCGTACGACTGATCTTTTGCTTACCTTTAATGTTTGTAGCTCGTGTTTGTGTGGATACATTTTGCATGTATATCCCCCGCTTTATTGAATAATGGTAAATTCAGAAGTATTTTGTTCAACTTTAGCGACCACATGACCTTGTGACTTCTTAAGGATAATAGTTAGCTTTCCATCCCCAACAGTTATATCTTTCACTTCTATCCAATCCATATCTTCAGGTAAAGTTGGATTAATAGAGATTGATTTTGTAAATGCATTCACTTCCATTCCTAGTAAAGCTTGAACACAAGCAAATGGTGTACCAGCAGCCCAAGCTTGAGGTGAACATGCTACAGGAAACGGTACAATCGTTTCCTCTTCTTCACGACTGTGACCGCAAAATAATTCTGGTAACCTAGCATCTTCAAATTGATTTGCACTCTCAAATAAAGATTGAACTAACTGATTAACCTGATCTTTTAGGCTGTGCTTCGCTAATCCTAATAGAATCAGTGAATTATCGTGTGGCCATACCGTTCCGTTATGATAAGCTATTGGATTATATACCTTTTCTTCTTGGCTCATTGTGCGGATGCCCCAACCGGAGAACAACTTGTCGGATAAAAGAACTCGTGCTACATCCTGCACCTTACTTTCTTCTATAATCGTTGACCACAATGCATGTCCAGGATCTGAGGTGATGGTTTGAACTTGCTGTTTATCTTTATCTAAAGCAAGAGCATAGAAATGTTCATGTTCCATCCAAAATGCTTCATTAAATTGTTTCTTTAGCTGCTGAGCTTCTTCAATCAACTTTTGAGCCTTAAGTTCTTCACCCATATACTTATATAGCTCAGCCATTTTTGCTTTCGCATCATAGACATATCCTTGAACTTCAACAACAGCCATAGGGGATTCGGAATGAGTCCCATCTTTATGAACCATCGAATGGTTTGAGTCCTTCCAACTCTGTACCGCTAATCCTCCATCAGACTGCTTATGAAACTCAACAAATCCATCATCATCAAGGTCAGCATATTGCTCCAAATAGTCAAAGGCCTTTTCAACTGAAGGTAATAACTCATTCATCAGCTCCATGTCACCGGTCCAGCGAATGGTTTCAGCAAACAGGACGATATATAAAGGTGTAGAATCAATGCTTCCGTAATAACGTTTAAAAGGAATTTCATTCAGATTTGCCATTTCCCCGTTTCGCATTTCATGGAGGATTTTACCTGGGGCTTCCTCATTCCAATCGTTTTCGATATCACCTTGCAAATGTGCTAATGTACGTAAAGTGCTTTTAGCAAGGTCAGGGTTTAGTACTAAGGATTGAATAGCTGTAATCATGGAGTCTCTACCAAAAGGAACACAAAACCAAGGAATTCCTGCTACCGGAAAACTTCCCTGTCCAATATCTGTTGCAAGAAGATAAAGGTCCTTTTCAGCCCTTTCTAGCGTTTTATTTATAATAGGATGACTTGTGGTTACTTTCGTTTGATCATTCATCCACTGTTCTAATTCGTCCTCACATGCTGCATATGCTTGATCATAATTAAGTGGTTTCTGATCATCTTCCGTGCCTTCTCGAACTTGTATAGCAACTTCAATGGTATGACTGTCTCCTGGTTGCAGATCCATGTCAAAAGAAAAGCCCGTTCCCTCTGTTTGAGCACCTGCAGAAACATCGATAGTTAATATCCGCTCAATCTCATCTAGTCCGGAATATTGGTATTCCAGGCGGTTATGGTTCACTTCTGGTTTATGGATTGTCCCTCTTTTCTCTCTTTTGGCTCCACGCACTTCAAATAGATCCTCAAAACCTAAATCAAAAGTTACGTTTAAAGAGCATGTAATATGCTTTTGACTACCATTTTCAACTTGGATTTTGTCGTAAAAGATTCCATTATACATCAATTGATTTCGATTAATTTCTAAGTCCATTTTCTCGTAATGAGCATCTCCTGATTGGATATCTCCATTACTCAATTTAAACTGATTCTCTATGCCTTTACTTTGATCCTTTTTCAGAAAAATACAAGCTTGATCATTGATTCTCATATTATACTTTCGTAAAAATCTTGTATCTCTATAGTAAATTCCTGCTCCCATATCATTAGGATTCATATCTCCAAGTTCGTTTGTTACTGAAAATACTTCACCATGCTTTAGTGGTACAAAGCTCATAGAACCTCTCCTTTTTTGTAAGCCTTTACATAAATCATAGAGCAGTACCTTGAGAATCAACATGCATGAAATTATACTTTTTGTTTGTGATTTTTACTTTTTCAATTTTCTTAAAATGAAACTAGCGTGATATTTACTTATGTAAAGAGATTAGATATTTCTTGAGAGGGTAAAATTTTTAAACAAAATGATGAACTAAAAAGAATCATTTGATTTACGTGTTTAAATCCTTTTATCAGCAGGAAAAGGGATAGTGGTAATCATAAAGGAGGTATTACATGGCACTAACACAAGATCAAATCAATAACCAACTTGAGAATGTACCACAGTGGGAAGTTTCTAATGAAAAATTTATTTCTCGAAGCTTTAAATTTAAACAATACAT